>JAEEGJ010029895.1_pt1 | contig 10707 bp, 5 predicted proteins | sample 8958761 | NCBI WGS metagenome assembly JAEEGJ01 (sample SAMN16246546, study PRJNA631951) | gut metagenome | biome: gut microbiome; feature: rumen; material: RS-attached | host: Bos | place: Iran: Karaj | collected 2018-10
AGAAGAGGAGAAAAAGAAGTTAAAAAGGAAGGAGGAAGCAAAAATGTTCAAGAAAAAAAGACAAGAGGAAGACCAAAGAAATCAAAATAATTTACCACAAGAACCCGGTACTTTAAAAATGCAATCAATTAAAGAATTAATAGCTCCCTCTGGAATAGATGCTTCTAATATTGATCATTTAGAGATAATTTCTAATATTACAAGATATGCTCGTAGCTTTTTTGTTTCAACACTTCCACGTATGTGTACATTCCCAGAATTATTTAGGGATATGTATGTTTTTGGAGATGTAAATACTTCTATTTACATTACACCAATTGCAGAAGCAAGATCTCAAAATGAATTAAATAGGGTAATTAATGAGTTAGAAACAGAAAGAATTGTTGCCGCAGATAGAGGAAATATAAATAGAGAAAGTACATTAAGTCAAAAAAGATTTGAAGCTGAAGAACTAAGAGACCAAATTGCTGCAGGATTTAATAAGTTATTTGAAGCGTCAGTAGTATCTACGCTATTTACATATAGTTTAGAAGATTTAGACAGATATACAAAAATGTTAGCTGCTGAAATGTCTAAAAGTTTGGTAGGTATAAAGACAGCATGGGGTATGCAGGAAGAAGCTTTTCAAAGTAATTTACCACTTGCAAATGACAAAATAAAGAAAATACATACATTTGATAGAAATTCAATGGGAACAGTATTCCCATTTACAACGTCAGAAGTAGGACATCCAACAGGTGTTCCAATAGGATTTAATAAACAAACTGGAACTCCAGTATTGTTTGATAATTTCCATAGTTCACTTACAAATTACAATATGGTTATATTTGCTAAATCTGGTGCTGGAAAATCAGTTACTATGAAAACATTAATATCTAGATCATCAGTTCTAATGGGAATAGAAAGTTTAGCACTAGATGCAGAAGGTGAGTATACAGTTGTTGCTGAAGCTTTAGGAGGAATAAATATAGTAATAAGTCCTACATCAAAAACTATAATTAATATATTCGATGTAGAAACAGAAACAGTAAAAGACGAAATTACTGGAAAAGAAAGAATGGTTGTTAACATAGAAAACAAAGTAGAGGATGTTACTCAAGCATTAGTTACAATGGCAAAAGGTAGTACAAAGAGTGATGAGGTAAATGAGCTTACAAAACAAATAATAGCAGAAATTATTTATGAAGAATACAATGCTCTAGGAATAAATAGTAATCCTAATAGTTTATATATACAAGATAGTCAAAACTATATGACAGGAAATGAGTTATATAAAAAGAAAAAACCAATGCCAACAATTGGTAGTTGGTATAGAAGATTACTAAAAAAAGCAGAAGAAAATACAAATAAAAACTATGAATATCATTATAGCTATTTACTAAAAGTTATGAAACAATATGTTAGAGAATATGATGGACAGATGGCATATTTTGATGGACAATCTACATTTGATTTATTAGACGATGCACCATTTATTAACATAGATATTTCACAACTAGAAGAAAGATTTGCAAGACCTCTTGCACAACAGATATTACTTTCTTGGATTTGGGAAAAATATGTAAAGAAAAATAGTGAAGATAGAAAGAAAGCTAAAAGAAAAAGAGTTTTAGTTGACGAGGCATGGATGTTACTTCCATACCCTGAAGCTGTAGATTTCTTAAATAAAATGGCAAGACGTGCTAGAAAGAGAAATGTTTCTCTTGCAATTATTTCACAAAGATTCCAAGATTTTTATGAGAAACCAGAAGCGCAAGCTGTTCTTACATCTTCAGATACAAAATTATTTTTAGCACAAGATAAATCAGAAATACAATACTTAAAAGAAGTATTCAAACTTTCAGAAGGAGAAGCTGGATTCTTAGTTACATGTCAAAGAGGTGAAGGCTTACTTAAAGTTGGATCAGAAACATGTATTTTGAAAATTATGCCAACGAAAAAAGAGTTCGAATTTGTTGAAACGAACTTAAATAAAATCGCAAAAGAACAGAAATAGATTTAGGAGGATTTGAAATGAAAATTTTTGCGAATAAAAATATTTTTAAGAAAATTGTATTAACGTTGTTCTTATTATTATCATTTTCATATGTATCACCAGAACCAGTACAAGCTGGTATTGGTGGAGAACTTATGGAACCAATATGTGAACTTATTGTTGGTTTAGGTGATGGAATAATGGGGGTAATACATAGTACATTTTTAGGACAAGATAAGACTATATTATATATTAATTTATCACCAGATGTAAAAGTATTATTAAAAACAATATTAGTAATAGTTATTGGTATTGCTGTTGCAGTTTTAATTGCTTATGGTTTTGGAGTTATTGGAGCTGGATTTACTGCTTTATCTAAATTTGTAGCAGGTGGAGCAGTTGCGTTAAAAGGGTTTGCATTTAAAACTATAGTAGGAGGAACCATAGCAAAATCATTAGGTATGATAATTCCTTTAGCAACAGCTACAGGTTTAATTGTTGGGGTAAAAGCATATTCCGCAGATTTTTGGAAAGATGACAGAGTTGACTTACCAATTTATTCAATTACGCCTGAAGAAATTATTAGCAATAAAATACCTTTATTTGATGTAAATTTCTTTAACCCAGACCCTGAAAAAAAGTGGGAATACGATTGGGCAAGGAATTTAGAAATTACAGACGAAATTAAGAATGCTAATTATAAAGCGTTAATAACTGGCACTAAGGCAGAAGCAAATGAAGCGTTGAAACAATATAATATTACAGTAGAAGCAATAAAAAACTTACATTATACCGATAATGTTCTTACAGAAGGTGCTGGAATGGGTGCAACTACGACATACTATTATTATGCTACTGGAAATAATGTTTTAAGAATGATGATACATTTTTGGGAAGGATCTTATGGTTCAAAAGATAGCGTTACTGTTTCAGTTGCTGAGGTTGAAAATGTAAGTAAAGGAAATACAACAATACCAGCATATAGCTTTGCATTATCAAAAAGTATTTCTAGAGGTTATTTTATTTTAAGAATGATAGCTATAGTAGGTATGATGTCTGTTTTAGTATATGTTGGAATTAGAATATTACTTTCATCTACTTCAAGTCAAAAGGCAAAATATAAACAAATGTTAGGTGATTGGTTGGTTGGAATGGTTCTCTTGTTTACTATGCATTATATAATGATATTCTCAAATATGTTTGTAGAAAAAATTACAGATATTTTTAGTAGTATAAATCCAACAATTTATCCAGCTGTTGTGCAAAGTGATAAATTGGGAAAATTAAAAGAAGAGCTAAAAGAATATGGATATACATATACAGAGAGCGAAGGAGAAAAAAGTGATAAAGTATTATTTTTAGGTAAAGAGGGTGATAATGAATATATTGAATGGAATACGAACTTTATGGGTATGATTAGAATGACAGCAAGAGAAATTAAAGATGAAAATTCTAATCAATATATAGGTTACTCTTTAATGTTTTTTGTTTTAGTAATATATACTTGTATATTTTGTTGGACATATTTAAAAAGGGTAATATATTTAGCTTTTCTAACAATAATTGCACCATTAGTAGCGTTAACATATCCAATAGATAAAGCAAATGACGGAAAAGCACAGGGCTTTGATTATTGGTTTAAAGAATATATTTTTAACTTACTTTTGCAACCTATGCATTTATTAATATACACAATATTAATTTCTCTAGCAATAGAAATAGCAATTACTAATTCGCTATATGCTTTAGTTGCTTTAGGATTTATTGCTTCAGCAGAAAAGATTGTAAGAACAATGTTTAATTTCTCAAAAGCAAGTACACCAGGAGTATTTGCTGGTCCAGCTGGAGCTGCTCTTACTATGACAGGAATGAGATGGTTATTTGGACATGGACCTGGACGTAAGGGTGGAAAATCTGCTGGAGGTAGTGATAAAGCAGCTTCAAAAGATGTTGATGGAGAATCCTATACTTCATTGAAAGAGAATATAGATATGAATGCAATTAATGGATTAGATTCTGGAGGAACACCACCGGGAGGAACACCACCAGGAGGAACACCACCAGGGGGAACACCACCGGGAGGAACACCACCGGGAGGAACACCACCAGGGGGAACACCACCGGGAGGAACACTACCAGGAGGAACACCACCAGGAGGAACACCACCAGGAGGAACACCACCAGGAGGAACACCACCAGTAATTTCAGATGGAAGTCGTGCAAGAAGGGATGTTAGAGGTGCATATTTAAGTGGTATGCGTAAAAAATTGTCAAGAAGTATAAAAAATGCTAATCCAATTGGAACGATAGGAAGTCTTGCATCAAGAGCAGCATTAGGAGCTACTTTTGGAACGATTGGATTGGCAGCTGGAATTGCTTCAGGAGACGCAAAAACAGCTGCACAATATGCTGGAGCTGGTATAGCAGGAGGGGCTAAATTAGGTGCAGATGGATATAGTAACTTGTCTTCAGCTCTTAGTGTAGAAGGTCTAGATGAAACTTATGAAAGAGCATATTATGGAGAAGATGAATATAAGAGAAGAAAGGTAAAAGAGTATAATGATAATTTAGCTAGTGAAGAATCTACTATAGTAAAATATCAAAAAGCATTTAAAAATGATGATGGAACTAATATTTCTAGACAAGAAGCTATAAATAGAGCTAGAGAAGATTCACAAGAATATGGACAAAAATATGGAATGGATGTAGATAACTGGATAGCAACAAGAAAAATGCGAGATAAAGAAGCCAGACCTGGAAGGAAATATCAGCTAGATGGAGCACTTGCAGCATATAAATTACATAAGACAGTGGGATTTGAAGGTAAAAAAGAAGATGATATTAAGAAACTTATTAAGACTAACTTCCCTAATGTTAATGTAGATACTGCATATCAAACTCTAAGAACTTATTACAAAACACTTAATGAATAATATAACATAGATTTAATAAAAGTAGTTACAAATTTTTGTAACTACTTTTATATATCCTAAAAATATGATATAATAAAGCAAATAATTGAAAAAAGGTGATAAAATGATAAAAATACAAAATGTATCTAAGTCATACAAAAAAGGAAATAAAGTAGTAGAAAACTTAAATTTAGAAATAAAAGATGGAGAGATATTTGGGTTTATAGGGCAAAATGGAGCTGGAAAGACTACTACTATAAAAATGATAACTGGAATACTTGAAATTGATGAAGGAGATATTTTTATTGATGGTAAAAGTATTACAAAGGAGCCAGTAGAGGCAAAAAAACAATTTGGTTTAGTTCCAGATAGTCCAGATATGTTTTTAAAGTTTAGTGGAATAGAGTATTTAAACTTTATTGCAGATTGTTTTAATGTTAATCAAGAAGATAGGAAAAAGAGAATAGAAAAATTATCAAAAGAATTTGGGATTTATGATGAACTAGAAAACAAAATTGAAAGCTATTCACATGGTATGAGGCAAAAAATTGTTATTATAGGAGTACTTTTGCATAATCCTAAAAATTGGATTTTAGATGAACCAATAACAGGACTAGATCCAAAAAGTTCTTTTGATTTAAAAGAATTAATGAAAAAACATGCTTCTGAAGGAAACACTGTTTTCTTTTCAACTCATATTTTAGAAATTGCAGAAAAACTATGTGATAGAATAGCTATAATAAATAAAGGAAAGATTGTATTTGTTGGAACATTAAATGAGTTAAAAAATATGTATAAAGATAAAAACACTTTAGAAGAAATATTTATTGATATTATAAAATAAATGGGAGTAATTAATGATAGACAAGTTAAAAAATATTATAAATTTAAGTAAACTGTATATAAAAGAAAATGATTTAAGTTTGAAAATAATAAATATGAAAACAAGAAGGTTTAACAAAAAATCTGTGTTATTTTGGGTATATGTGATTTTGTTTTTCGGAGCTTTTTATATAAGTTCAGAAGTAGTGCAATATACCAAAAATATAGGTAAACCAGAAATATTTCTAAATGGATTTTTATTATTTATTGAAATTTTGGTAATTATAAGGACTGTAGTTGTAAGTATGAATGTGTTCTATTTTTCAAAAGATATGGAAAATGTGCTACATCTGCCTATAAAACCAATTGAAATTCTTATTTCTAAATTAAATACTTTATTATTTATGAATTATGAACTAGAATTAATATTTGCTGCAGTACCCTTATTAAATTATGGAATTTATAATAATGCTCAATTATCGTATTTCTTTAATTTAATTTTATTATTAGTATTATTTCCAATATTTGCAGTTTTAGTTGTTAGTATAATAATGCTTATTTTAATGAAAACCATAAAGCTTTTTAAGAATAAAGATTTAATGCAATTTATAGTTGGATTTGCATTTATGTTTGTTTTAATTTTATTTATGAACAAAGCACTAACATATACATTTCAAAATGCTGAGTATATAAATGAGAATCAAGAACTAGTATTAAATAATATAAACAATAATATTGTTAAGATAAACAGTTATTTTCTAAATATTAAACCTACTGCAAATATTTTGCAAGAAAATGGTATTTTAAAAATACTATTTAATTACTGTAAGTTATTATTTATTAATGCAATCGCGTTTTTAATATTTATATATTTAGGAAATAAGCTTTATCTAAAACAGTTATTAAAAGCAAATTTCTATTCAAAAAAGAAAATAAAAAAACAGGTAAAAGTTAACAAAAAGATTAAAAGAAAAAGTATTAGTAATGCATTTATTACTAAAGAATTTAAAGTTTTGCTAAAAAATCCATTGTTCTTTATGCAAACTCTATACCCTATATTTATTAATACTTTAACAGTTTGTGTACTTGTCATTGCGCTAGTTCCAGTAATTAATAATGCACTTCATATGGAAGAAAATAGAGAATTACTAGAAGGTTTAAAATTTAATTTAGAAGCTGTTTGTATAATATTAGGGGCTATACAAGTTGTAGGATTATTTAATAATTCGTCAATAACTGCTTTTTCTAGAGATGGAAAGACTGCATATATAAACAAATCACTTCCAGTAAGTTTATATAAACAATTTATATATAAAAATATACCTCAGATTTTTATAAATACAATTTCATCTATAATTATTCTGTTTGTAATAGTTTATAAGATTCCAGCAATAGGAATAAAATATTATTTTATTATTTTTGGAATTTCATTGTTATTAACAATAATAAACAGTAATATTTTATGCTTAATAGATTTACTTATGCCAAAGCTAGAATGGGATGCTGAATATGATATTTTAAAAAACAATAAAAACAAGTTGTTTCAATATGTTTTAATTATATTAAATATTTTACTTTTGGTATTTGTTAATGATGCTTTCGAAAAGCATAATTTAGATAAATCTTTAACTATTTTTGCAACGGCTTTAGGTGCTATCTTTATAGTATTTAATATATTATTTAAAAGATATCAAACAAGATTATTTAATAAAATAAAATAGAAAAAAGTGAAAAGAACCCAAATTATTAGACATGAAAGTTTAATAATTTGGGTTAAATTAATAATGACACTTATTGTTTATTTCTAAAGAAGTAAATATAAGCAATTATTATAATAATTATTAAGAATATATAGTGACTACCTAAAAAACTACTGAACAAGTATTTTATAAAAGGTATATTGTATATAATAAATAATATTAGCAATGTTATAAAAATAGCTATTAGAGTTTTTAGACGTTCGCTTATATTTTCTTTGAATTTGTTATAATTTATATTTGAGTTTTGTTCTTTATAAGCATTGTTTTGACTATCGTTATCATTATTATAGTTTGTATTATAATTTGTATTATAGTTTGTGTTATATGTTGTATCATAATTTTCTTTAGTATATCTATTGTTTTGTCTATAGTTATGATAAATATTGTTTCTGTAAATATTCAATTCTTTTTTTAAATTCATATTTTCATTTAATACTATTTCATATTGTTCTTTCGATATATCTTCATTAATCAAATTTTGGTCATATTCATATTTTTTTTCTGGATTAGATAAAATATCATATGCTTCATTTACTTGCTTTATTTTGTCTTCTGCGTTTATTTTAGCGATACCTTCTTTTAAATCTGGATGATATTTTTTTACTAATGCTTTATATGCAACTTTTATTATTTCATCTGAAGCATTTTTATCTACTTCTAATATTTCATAATAGTTTTTCATTTTTTAGCTCCTTGCAATTCTTTTGGAGTGTCCATATTTTCAATCTCAAGTGCTTTTCTTTCATTTTGTTTAAGTTTTAAATTATCTTTTGCAACAGTCATAAGAAGTTTAATTCTATTGGTTTGATTTGTTTCACTAGCTCCGGGGTCATAATCCACAGGGGTTATGTTTGCAAAAGGATATTTGCTACGTATTGTTTTTATAACGCCCTTACCAACAACATGATTTGGAAGACATGCAAATGGTTGTACACAAACAATATTTGGTATGTCGTTTTCTATGTATTCTATCATTTCTGCAGTTAAAAACCATCCTTCACCTGTTTGATTTCCAATAGATAGAATATCTTTTACTTGGCTTTCTAGGTGCCAAATATCACAAGGCATTAAATACTCTTTATTTGATTTATATAGTGCTTTTTTCAAATCTTTTTCTAAAACATCAATTAGGTTTATAGCTATTTTGCTTATTTTTGAAGATGTTTTATTTGTTCCAAGTAGTCTATTAAATGTTATTTTATGAGTGGCCATAAATTTAATGAATCCCATAAAATCTGGAAGAACAACTTCAGCTCCTTCTTTTTCTAATAGTTCTGCTACAAAGTTATTTCCGAAAGGATGATATTTTATTAATACTTCTCCAACTATTCCAACTTTTGGCTTTTCTACAGACATGTCTAGCTTGATTTTTTCAAAGTCATCTACTATATCGTAAATTGATTGTTTGAATTGTTTCCAAGAACCTTTTGCTACAATATCTTTACATTTTTCAAGCCATTTGTTATACAATTCATCTGTTTCACCTTTATTAATTTCATAAGCTCTGTTTTTATGTAGCATTTTTTGCAATAAGTCTCCTAACATTACAGCTCTTAATAGTTTTTCTATTAGTTTAGGTGTTAGTTTAAATCCCGGATTTTTTTCCATTCCTACTAAATTAAATGATATAACAGGAACTTGCTCAAATCCTGCATCTTTTAGGGCTTTTCTAATAAATCCAATATAGTTTGTAGCCCTACAACCTCCACCTGTTTGAGACATTATTATAGCTGTTTTATCTACATCATATTTACCAGATTGTAATGCTTCTACAAATTGCCCTGTTGTTAAAATTGATGGGTAACATGCATCATTATTTACGTATTTTAGACCTGTTTCTACTGTATGTTCTGTACATTCTCTTAAAAGTACTGCATTATATCCACAGGCATTTACAGCTGATTCAAATAATTCAAAATGAACAGGAATCATTAGTGGAATTAATATTGTATAATCTTTTCTCATATCTTTTGTAAATGGTTTTTTATTAACTCCATAATCTCCTTTAGATAGTTCTTTATCTTTTAAACGTTTATTCATACTTGCTAAAAGAGAACGTATACGTATTTTAACTGCACCTAAGTTGTTTACTTCGTCTATTTTTATAAGTGTGTACATTTTGTTAAAGCTTGTAAGTATTTCTTCTACTTGGTCTGTTGTAACAGCGTCAACTCCACATCCAAATGAATTTAGTTGAACTAGCTCTAAGTTATCATGTTTTCCAACAAAGTCTGCTGCTGCGTATAGTCTTGCGTGAAATACCCATTGGTCTACTACTCTTAGAGGTCTCTTTGCTTCAGATTTATCAGATACACTATCTTCTGTAAGTACACAAAGACCTAAAGATGTAATTAGTGTATCTATTCCGTGGTTTATTTCTGGGTCAATGTGATAAGGTCTTCCTGCTAAAACAATTCCTTTTAGGTTGTTTTCTTCAATGTATTTTACTGTTTCTAGACCTTTTTGTCTAATATCATTTTTACAATTTTGATATTCTTGTTCTGCTTTTTCTGCAGCTTTTAATAATTCTTTTTTGCTAAATCCATATTCTTTAAACTCGTCTAAATCTAGTATTTTTTTAACTAAATTGTCTTTTTCAAATGGTAAAAATGGATTTATGAATTTTACATTTTTAAGGTTTTCTACATTGTTTTTTAATACCTCAGAATAAGATATTACAATAGGACAATTGTAGTGATTATCAGCTTTTTCATATTCTTTTCTTGAATATGGAATACATGGATAAAATATTGTTTTTATTCCTTTTTGGATTAGTTCTTCAATATGACCATGCGCAAGTTTTGCTGGGTAACATACAGATTCTGAAGGCATGGATTCCATACCTTTTTCGTATGTTTTACGAGTACTTTTTTCTGATAATACCACTCTAAAGCCAAGTTCTGTAAAAAACGTAAACCAGAATGGATAATCTTCATACATATTAAGAACTCTTGGGATTCCAATTGTTCCACGTTTTGCTTCTGTTTCGCTTAAAGGAGCATATCCAAATATTCTTTCATTTTTGTATTTTACGAGGTTTGGAAGTTCAGCATTTTTGCTTACAATACCTGCTCCTTTTTCACATCTATTACCTGAAATATATCTTTTTCCGTTGCTAAACATATTTATTGTAAGTTTGCAATGATTTTCACATCTATTACAACGTGTATGTGTTATTTTAATATCTAGTTTATCTAAATCTTCATTTTTTGTAATTGTAGAATAGTATTCCATATCC
>JAEEGJ010029898.1_pt1 | contig 10705 bp, 9 predicted proteins | sample 8958761 | NCBI WGS metagenome assembly JAEEGJ01 (sample SAMN16246546, study PRJNA631951) | gut metagenome | biome: gut microbiome; feature: rumen; material: RS-attached | host: Bos | place: Iran: Karaj | collected 2018-10
CACGACAAGGGCCACACCTCATACCCCAGAAATCTATCATTAGGATCTTGCCTGGATACTTGGCGCAAAGTGATCGAATAAGGTCGGCCATCGGTGTAACAGGCAGAGGTGAAGCAATGTCTGTCTGTGCCATTTGGTTGTTATAAAACTGCTCGGCCTTCTGGTGGATATATGGGTGGGTGATGTGATTTATGAAGATGTTGAATCGTTCGTCCAATGAAGGAATATTTTCAAATGCTTTTTGCCAAAGAGTATCAGAAAGCGTAGCCCCATGTTGCTTCATGTGTTCCAATAATATATCCCTATTGTTTCGCCAGATCTCGACGTTGTCTTGCATCACTTTGTAACTACAAAGTTGAGCCACCAGTGTGTTTTCTTTTGCCCCAAGCATCTGCCGTAGGACAGAATAATACTCGATAGTTCGTTGATTTGCGTTCAAGGAATCGTTGCCAAGAACTTGACGGACTGGTATCGCGTACTGAATGCGATTGAGCGTTAACTGGAATGCATAGCTCGCGAGCAGCAGCGGATTGTCAAAGTCGATGCAGTGCAACGGGTAGTAGTTCCTGGCATCGAAAATCCTCTCACGCTCCACACTGTCGAGTACCTCAACATGCCACTCTCCGTCACGCTCTTCATACTTTACCAAGGTTTGTGCATGGTTATCGACATATGATAAATAGTTTTCTACAAAGTTTGCTTGCAAATCGGCCAATGCCAGTTGCATCTCAATCGGAGTATATTTATATCTGCGGCTCTCCGTTCGTAGGCGGTACAGTGCTTCCTGAAAAATACTTTCAGCCAATTTGTTACCTTCCTTCAACCTACCTTTAAAAGAATAAAGTGGCCTGAATACATCGATGTACTCGTTGCTAAAACGCAACCAACGCTCTACATCGTGGCTGCCGCCGCTGTTGAAAGTGTAATCATACCATCCATCTTCGTGTATGCGAACGGTGATATCGATAGTCTCGCCAGGACGGGCAAAAAATGGGATGTAATTAAATTGCGTTTTCGCTTCCGTAGTCCAAAACAAATCTCGAATGGGATAACTCGCCTTAAACTTCTTGCAAAATGTGCCGTCGGGCGCAATGTCCATTACCTGTGCAGCATCTCCCTTCTCGAATTCATCATGGTTATAATAGCATAGCAAGTCGAAGCCTAATCGTTCTGCATCGAAGCCCTCGATGCGCCCTTTAATGGTAATCGTGTCGGTTTTGAACCAATCCTGTGGCACTGTCCATGGGTTGGCATCAGAGAGTTCCTGTATCGTGGGATATTTGATTATGTACTTCTTGTCGTGGATGCCCAACAATATATATGCACGCGTGTTGTCGCCCTCAATATAGTCGAACACCTGCGTATTCTTAGGCAATGGCTCAAAGTGCATCGTGAAGTCAGTCACACCGCTTTCTGGCGACAGCACCCATGAGTCAAGGGCTATTCCCTCGGCAGAGCGCAGCGGGTAGCGGTTGCCGTCCTCATCCAGCAGATAACTCGTGCTGGCAAAACGGAAAGATTGTCCCTTTTCTTTCTCCATAGTGAAGTGTACGGTGGTTGCCGTATCACGCATAATTACTTCGCGGACTTTCAGTTCGCCGTTCGACACATTTACGCAGGTCATTGCCTCTGGATTCTTGATGGTCTTGAATGTCTTTGCCTGCCCTGTCATTGCGACGAGGGCGAGAAGTATGGTGATGATGGTTTTCTTGTTCATTTTTCGTTTTATTTCAATCTCTCTTTTAGCCTTTGCAACTCTTCATCGAAGTTGTCGTAACCGTTGATGCGCAGGTCGTCACGGACACGACATCCATCGGGCGTGATGGTTTCGTAGTGGGGAATGCCGTTGAACTGGAACAACTCTTGCAGACGAACAAAGTTGGCCTTTGCCATACAAATCGTTTCCTCGTCAGCCAACCATTCTGACACATACTTCCTATACTCGTCGCTACCTTCAGCAGTGCGCTCTTCGGCAATAAAGATGAGTTTCACATCATCACGTTTGGCAATCTCGGCACGCAGTTCTTTGCTCATCTGAATGGCAGCACGACAAGGTCCACAACTCATACCCCAAAAGTCAATCATCAAATAACGGCCAGGATATCTGGCACAGAGTGCCCGAATCAAGACGGCAGAGGGATTGTTGGATGGCAAGGGAACAGCGATTTCTTTTTGTTCCATCTTCCGTGCGTAGAATGCCTCTGCTTTCTGGTGGATGTATGGATTTGTGAAAACATCAAGATATACGGGCATCACGTTGCTGAGTAACGCCTCTTGGGATTGCCATTTGTCAAAATGGTTCATCATCTCATTATAAACGCAAAGTTGAATTGTGAGATTGTTTTTGTCTGTACCCATTAGTTCGCGCAGAGCTTGAATATAATTGGCGAGTAACTTCTTTTCGTTCTCTATATTGAAGACGTATTCACCTTTCTCGTCTACAACAACATCTTTATACTTAAGTCTTATGATATTACCAACAATTTGGATGTGGTTGAGTACAATGTGGAAGTCGCTGCACATCAGCAATGGATTGCCATAGTCTATACGCTGCATCATTTTATAGTGTTCCATCTTGTCCAACTCTTTCCACTCTATACTATCAAGGATTTCCACATCAAATTCCCCGTCAACCTCTTTCACTTTCGTTAACCCCCTTTTGTGATTATGAATGTAGTTTGCCATTGCATCAATGAATGATCCTTGCATACTGGCTAATGCCAATTGCATCTCCTGTGTGGTGAAATGCTGACGGGTGGCTTCTCGCTGTATGATATAGAGTATGTCCAGCCAAGTCTGATCTGCCACCTTGTCCATTTCGCTGATGTTACCCTTGAATTCAGATATTGGCTTAGTCAGTTCCCACATATCCAAATCCGCTTTTAACCAACGTTCTACTTCCTTACAGCTACCATTATTATAATAGCATTCATATATCCCATGTTCGTTGGGTTTAATGGTGATATCAATAGTCTCGCCAGGGCGAGCATAGATTGGCACATTGTCAAACCTTATGTTAGAATTATCTGGAGCGATAACTTCATAGGTGGGATAGTAGGCCTGGAACTTCTTTTCGAACGTACCGTCAGGGGCTATGTCGAAAATTAATGTTACACCGTCCTTTTCAAAAACACTATAATAGTAGCAATTCATGGATGTAAAGCCAAGTTTCTCTGCATCGTAGCCCTCTATGCGCCCTCGGATAGTAATGGTATCTGTCTTAAGCCAATCGGCAGGTACTGTATAGGGATTAGCCTCTGACAATTCTTGTAGCGTGGGAACATTCACCTTATATTTCTTATCGTGAATACCCAACAGCCTAAAGGAGCCTTTCTCATCTCCCTCAATATAGTCGAATACCTGCACCTTCTTGGGCATTGGCTCAAAGTGCATCGTGAAGTCAGTCATGCCACTTTCAGGCGACTGCACCCATGAGTCAAGGACGATTCCTTCGGCAGAGCGCAACGGGTAGCGGTTGCCGTCCTCGTCCAGCAGATAACTCGTGCTGGCAAAACGGAAAGATTGTCCCTTTTCTTTCTCCATCGTGAAGTGTACGGTTGTCGCCGTGTCTCTGAAGATAATTTCACGGGCTTTCAGTTCGCCGTTCGACACATTTACGCAGGTCATTGCCACTGGGTTCTTGATAGTCTTGAATGTCTTTGCCTGCTCCGCCATTGTGACGAGGGCGAGCAGGATGGTGATGATGGTTTTTTTCTTCATAATAAGTTAAATTGCGTTTTTGGTGTGGCAAAGATATAGAAGTTTTGGGATCTGTACAATGGTTTATTCCAAAAAGTGCTCATGGGTGGCGTTTCGCAGAAAAAGACACCTATATTATTGAATATCAGTAATTTCTGTATGTGACAAGTGCTCATTTTGAAATAAAAACAACGGTTTGACACGACCACAAGATAGAAAAAATAGGTATTAGTGAGGTAGAAAAGGCATAAATAGTTGTATCTTTGTAGCAAAATATCGACATTATGATGAGAAAGAATAATATATGGTGGTTGGCTCTCGTGGCATTGCTCATAAGCTGTGGTGGATGGTCAACATCACAGCAATTGGTAAAGATTGACTCACTGTTAGCAGAAGGGAAAAACGACTATGCCTACCATTTTATATCTAAATACGATGCTGCTTCGTCCCCAAAAGAGGATGACCGTGCCTATTACAATCTGTTGATGACTCGTGCTGCCATCGAGCGAGGATTATATCCTTCTTCTGATTCGCTGATTAATGAGGCCATCCGCTACTATAAAATAGCAGGTGACAGGGAACGATTGGCCTGTTGCTATTATTATAAAGGTGAATACTACATCAACCTTAGAGACTGGCCCAAGGCTATTGTAATAATGAAAATGGCTGAGGAGCAGGTAGTACAGACGAAGAATGACTGGATGAAGTATAAAATCTATTATGCTATAGGAAACATCAATCAACGATGCGGTAATTATCAGTTGGGAATTGACTATACACAAAAAGCACTGAGGTATGTATCGCAAACTGATAACTGGGAGGATATAGCTGACATATATATGCAAATAGCAGATAATTATGTCAACCTAGGAGAGGCCGATAGTGCTGCTTTCTATACAGAGAAAATGGAGTCCTATGTAGGTTATGTCGATTGGCGTCAGGAGAAACTATTGATGGAAATTAGGGATAGTGTGCGTCAGGCTAAGGCAAGGATGAATAATACGGTGCAGGAATTGCAGTGGCAGTTTGATGAACAAAAGAAACAAGAGGCTCATCGCCAACAACTGATATGGGCGGCTGTAGCGTTAGTGTTTCTCCTTTTCATCATTATGCTCTTAGTGTTGTATATCCGCTATCGCAAAGCAAAGGAACGCATAGTACTCACTGAACAGCAAATGCAAATCAGCAGTTATATCAATGAGATTGCCCAACTGAAGAGTCTGCAAGAAAATACTGATACCACACAGCAGATAGAAGAGCTGAACAATAAGATTCGTGAACTGGTAGAACAGGAGTCACCTCGCCTTATTCGTGGTAAACTGCTCTACGATGACATTAAAAAGAATGGTACCACGTCAGACTGGTCATTCGATGACTACAAATGCTTCATCGACTTTTACAAGGCCATCGACTTCTCCTCTTTCTGTCGCATCCAAAAGAAATATGCTCCTAAGACTGCCCACAACACTTTCTTCCTCATCCTCTACGAGATGGGCCTTGAAGACCGCGACGTCCGCCGCATCATGGGCATCACCCAAGAGGCCATCCGCTCCACAAGATATAGGATTCAGCAGAATGGGAGAAAGTAGATGATTCATGAACACAGAAAGAAGAATCAAAACTCACGCAGCACCTGAAGGTCAATACTGTTATTGCTGAATTTCTGTTCCACAAATCAGTTACAATGCCTTCAACGTGAATGCCTCATTAAAACTGATGAGCATACCGGTATCTACATATTTCTTCCACGCATCTTCTTCGTGGCTGATGTCTGATATTTCACCCGCCTTGGTGTCTTGGAAGCGGTTGGTGACGGATTCCAATGTGGCAAGTTCCTCTTCAGTGAATGCACTCATATCAGGAGACATGTCGGATTCCAACTTTTGGCCGTACTTGCCTGACTCATAATATATGATGCTTTGACGCAAGTCGTTAATGGAATATACTCGGTTGTATTCCAAAGGTACCGGGCCATATTGTATTGCCTTGTATGACAAACCGCTCATGCCTCGCCCATATTGACGATAATTCACAAAATCCGTGTAGAACAGTAACTTGTTCATTACCGTGAAGAATACGCCGTCGAAACGCTTTATGTAATAGAGCATGATGTTCTTCAGCTTGCTGATGGATTGCGTGGCATAGCCGTTTGTAATTCCTACATGCTGATTGCAAAAGACGTATTCTCTTACGAACTCTTCGTATTGGTCTGTCTTGACAGCCTTCACCTTTTCCCTGATACGTTCAAACTCTGCTTCTTCAAACTGATTACGTGAGTTCTCAACATAATCGAGGAAAACCTGAGGCACACGAATCATGGCCAGTGTCTTGCCATGTGCCTGACTGGGTACATCGCCATTCTCGTACAAACGATACTGATTGTCGCCCCAACCCAATATCCTGGCCATCTTAATGGCGGGAAGTCCGTATTTGCTACGGATCTTCTTGATTTCATCGGGGAAGGGAATACCGTAGCGGACACGATACTGGTTATACACCTGGCTAATGTTCACCTCGTCAAGTTCTGTGGTGGTAAATTCCTCACCTGTGTCATCACAAACATAATACGAATAGATGTACTCGTACTTCTCGTTTCTGAAAACCAACTCTGCCGGTTCTCTCTTTAATGTTGCATTTCCGCCTGTAATTGGACTTTTCATACGTTATGTTCCTTAAATGGATATGTAATGGGGCGTTCGGCAATGTGGAAGGACATACAGACAGCGCTGCTATTCGTCAATCCTAATGTAATCTTGATATATACGTCTTTACTATTGATGGTCTTACCGAATACCCACATATCACCCAAATTGTTTTGTACGTTTGGCTCTGGACCTTTGTAGAAATCTTCAGTTGAGAGTTGTTTTACTATGTCATCGCGGAATTTGGCAGTTATTCCTAACTCCGCCAAAGTGTTCATGTTCTTTTCACGTCCACCGAAATATGTGATGCCAAAGACTTTCGCCTTCGTATGGAATTGTGCGAGGAAACCATTTACTTCGTCTTTTGTAGCCATGTCAATTGCTGGTTTTCGGGTGCAAAGATAAACAATTTAGTTGAATCTACAAAGAAATTCCGCCATTTTTTCAACGATAACAGCAAAATTATGGATTAATAGCTAACGACATCTGGTTGGTAGAACGATGACAAAAATGCTTCATCAACTTCTGCAAGGCCATCGGCTACCAAGCCCTCGGCAAAGTTTTTCGCTTCGCTCAAAGAAACTTCGGAAAACGGCACAAAAAAGCCCTCGGCAAAGTCCAAAAATCGGGTGCCGAGGGTGAAAGTCTTAAACTACTTAAAGAAAGTGGCGCTATTTTTCATTATCGAGAGAGTATTTATGGTTTGTCACTTTGTCGTCACCAAATATACATCGTGTGTACCTCCATCTCTACTTGCTTTCATGGCTGCTGCCGTACCTCGCTTCAGGACTTTGATTTTCTTGATGGACTCTGGCACGAGTTTATTGAAATCTTCCTTGCTGGCTACCTTGCCGTTCACTATATACACTATTGCATCGGCTTGCTTCTTGGTGTATATCTTCATCACACCATTCTTCCCCTTCTCGCCATACGACTTTGAGACCTCATCGCCTGGATTGTATACATCAATGTAGTCCATCTTTTCGGTGATTCCGCTGAGATTGCCGTTATATTCCTCTCCGTCAACGATTATAAGGGGATTATGCATGAAGGCTTTCATAGAACTGGAGGTCATAGGGATACCACGTGCCGCAGCCTCCTCTTCCGTCAGAACGTGGGTCATGGTCTTTGTCGTTGTGCCCTCTATCTTCACCCAGTCGTCAGTTGTGAAGATATTGTGGATAGTTGTGGTAGGCAGCACTTTCATGTCATAGTGCTTGATGGTCTTACCTACCAGTTGTGAACCATCGAAATTCTCTACATGTTTTCCGTCAATAACATAGAAGTTGTCATGTGACTCAACAGTTTTTACTTGCACATCCTGCTGTGCTTCAGCTGCCGTGCAGAATAAAACTGCACAAAGCAGAGTTGTCAGAATCTTTTTCATAATCTTGAATTTTATCATTATTGAATGTTACATGTTTATAGGCATTACGCGATAACAGCTTCCCTCGTCGTTGGCATAAATGATGTAGGAGGAAGATAAACCGTCTTTTGGCGTTTTGGTGACAATCATGACATCACCTGCAGGCCGTAACTGATAGGACTCCACTTGCTCGTTCTGGAAATTGGTTGCTTCTGTCATTTCTGCTACGTGAATGCCTGCATCGGCTTCTTTCCTCTTATGCCAATGTGCAGTTTTCCGGGGCTGGGAGATTGCATCTGCATGTGAGGCATTATCCGTGTCCTCGCTAACTCTTTTGGGTTCTTCTTTCTGCGGCGTTATGGCTTCTGGCACAGTCATAGCGACGGGGTTCTGTTCAATCACTTGGTGCTCTTGGCTGTTCGTCAGGAGAAAGAAAGCAATTACAGCAGCAGCGGCAGCAGGTATAAACCAGTAGAGGGAAATGGTCTTGCCGTGTCTCTCAGGTTTGCCGTCCATCAGACGATCGAACTCCTCGGCTTTCTCGTCTGAGAGAATGAAGTTGTCTTTCAGCCTGTCAGTGGCATCCATAAGCAGTTGCATATCCTTGTCCTCTAATGTGAGGGGTGCTTCTGCATGACTGTAGAAGTCATGAAGCATACGTTCTTCCTCTATGGTGGTCTCTGCATTCAGATACTTTTCCACCAGTTGTCTCCGTTTTGTTATGTCATTGAGATTTGTCATTTCTTGTTCCTCCCTATCTTTAAGAGTTCCATCATTCTCTTTCTTGCAGCGCAAATCATCGTCTTTGTGCTGGTGGGCGTTGCATTGCAGGTTGTAGCAATTTCCACCATTGACATTCCTTCGGCTCGCATCATCAACATTCGCTGTTGCGTTCTCGGCAGTTTTGCCAATGCATCGCTTATTATCCGCTCGGTGTCGTGAGTTATCATCGACTGATCAGCCTGTACGTTTCCGATGATGTTGCTGGTCTCGTCAAGCGGCTCATGTTGCTCTTTATTGAGTTTCAAGATGTCAATGCACACATTCTTTGCAATCAACATAGCCAGTGCTTCGGGCTTCTGATAATCGCTAAGCCTGTCTTGCATTTGCCACAGACGCAAAAGAGTTTCTTGTACGGCATCCTCCGCGTCGTAGGCCAGTTCCTGCTTGTCGAAGAAACTCCGGCAGAGATTCATCAGCTTTGGACGAACGGATGTTGCAATATTTTGAAAGTCTTGCGATTCCATTTTGTTGATGCACTTCTGCTATTAACACGAATAAGAACGGGAAAGGTAAACTAAAAAAAATGGAAAGATCTCGTTCGAGGCATTCATTTTATGATGTGACCTTCTCCACCAAAGGTCAAGTCAGACGGCAAAGGTACGGAAAACGGCACAAAAAGCCCTCGGCAAAGCCCGGAAATCAGGTGCCGAGGGTGAAAGTCTTAAACTACTTAAAGAAAGTGGCGCTATTTTTTCGCTTCGAACGTGATATCCTTGCGGATGGTGCTCAGGTAATTGGGCGTGACGCAGAGAAAAGAGGCGAGGTCCTGCAAGGCAAGGTGATGCACGATGCCGGGACAACGACGTAGCAGCAACTCGTAGCGCTCGCGGGCCGTGGCGCGGTGGAGGTCGAGGTAGCGGGCATGTTTCTGATTGAGTAGGTGCTCGGCTACGACACTGCGCAGTTTCATCGTCTCCATGTTCTGACAGTACATCTGCATCACTTGTTCGCCCGTGACACGGAGCACACGGCTGGGCATCATCGCCTCGATAGTGGTCTGGGCAGGACGCCCGAAGAGGCAGTTGGGATAGTCGGTCACAAACTCGCCCGCGAACGAAAACCACGTGATATGTTCCCTGTCGTCGCTGATGCCGTGAGTCACATACTTGAAGCAACCAACCGTCACGTAGCCAAACCAACGCGACGGGTCGCCCTCGCGCTCCATCTGATCACCCTTGCGGTAAGACACCGCCTCACCCTCACGCTCGCAAAACTCACGCAGCACCTGAAGGTCAATACTGTTATTGCTGAATTTCTGTTCCATAAGTCAGTCGGATTTAATAGTAAAAGAACTTATTTAGTGCTTATCCCATAACTGGTATATCATCTGTCTAATAACCGGATTATCCAATTTCATCCCAATTGGTTTTGACATATCTTCATCAATATCATGCAGAGGATGATTGTATATTATTCCAAGCAAAAAGTAAGTCTCGGGAATGCAAACCCCTTTACTTTGCGCGAACTTAAGTTTTTCTGTAGTTCCATGGGTCGTTAAAAATCCGTTCTGATCATTAACCTGTAACATATTGTATACTAATTCCTCAATTCGTATTCGTACTGAAAAACATACCGCTAACGGATCAAATTTGTCATTAGGCTGAAGACAATAAGATCTTATTTGTCTGTCAATCTTTTTTTTGAACACAATTGGTTCTCCCCAGTCTTTATTTAGTCCTATTGAAACAAAATCTGCTGTTATGTTTATTGCTGCAATAATTGGATTATAATGAAAATAATACGTATCCAGATTATTTTTTACTAAAGGATTCTCTCTATTCTTCACAAGTTTTATCATTTCTTGCGAAATCCTTGCTTTTGTTTCCTTCAAATAACATACATTTAGACGTTTATCATTAAAACAGAAATGCTTAAGATAATTCGGATCAAGGTGTGTCAGTAATATAGGGAATATTAATCTCTTACTTTTTCTGAACTTATCAATAAGAGTAGATACATAATATTGAAATGCAATAAGATTAGCATCATCCAAGTAGTCGAAGAACTCATCAATCACCAAAATACAATTCTTTTTGCTTTGGTATTCACATTCCAGCAATTTTGCAATAAAAACCATGATATCACGTTCTCCATTTGAAATCTTATTAGCTTCTGGCCAATTCACTATTAGTTTACCTTTATGTTCTATTGACTGGATTCGAAACCTATTTTTTACTGGATTAAGATGTTCTAGCGTCGAATCCACCTCATCTTT
>JAEEGJ010029900.1_pt1 | contig 10705 bp, 9 predicted proteins | sample 8958761 | NCBI WGS metagenome assembly JAEEGJ01 (sample SAMN16246546, study PRJNA631951) | gut metagenome | biome: gut microbiome; feature: rumen; material: RS-attached | host: Bos | place: Iran: Karaj | collected 2018-10
CAGTTCTTCCACATACCGAAAACCACCACTTTCTTGAGCGCACTGCGCCAAGAAATGTGCCATCCGCATCGGTGTGTTAATACCGAACGTCGGTGCCCAGGCATTCAACACCTGCACATCCTTGTCTATCCTCCTCCTCGAATAGTTCGGACAGAACTTCAGTAGATCATCCCTCGTTATCTTCATTTCCTTCCGTTATCTCATCATTTCCCTCTTGTCCCCACATCGCTACGAGCTGTCGCCTTTTGCATGTCATATCGCCGCAAAGGAAAGGGCGCATCACCTCCACCTTCCTGCCAAGCTGTGCAATCTTCCTGTCGGTCTCGTTCTTCTTCCTGGTATATTCCGACTGCAAATCATGCAAGGTGTTCTCCAGCTTCTCCAGTCGGTCACGCAACTCATTCCTGTCCCGTTTGTAATGGTCCCGTTCAGCCCGTAGTTCATCCACCTGTGTCTTCCGTTCCTCAAAATCAGTCTTTGCCTGTCCCAGAAAACTCTGATACAACTCCTGCAACTCCTTGGCCGCACTAATCTCGGCACTGAACGCCTCGGCCTTCGCTTTCCGCTTCATGTACCGCCACGTAAAGAATGCTCCGCCACTACCGCCAAGCAGCAGCCCCAGTACCGAAACAATCCCACTTACATCCAATCCTTCAATCATCTTCTTTCCTTTCCTTTTATCCGTAGGCAACGGCTCCGCCGCCGCTCTTCTTTTCGTTGTGCATGTGGCTGTGTCACAGCCACCATCCTTGCCACCCTTCCCGTAGCGTCAGCGGTCGGGTTTCTCCGCAGGCCGCGCCTCTGGCGTGGCTCCCTTCCCTCCTTTCGGGAGAGGCTGGTGGCAGGCTTTCCCTCTCTCCCTTCCTCCCTTACCCCCTCTCAGGTTTCCTTTTCCTTCTCCGCAGGGCTCGCCTCCGGCGTGGCTCTTTCTGCCACCCTTCCACGCCACCCTTCCCGTAGCGTCAGCGGTCGGGCTTCCTCCCCTCCCTTCGGTCGTGGTCTGGGGGGCTTCTCCTAAAACTCCAATTTCTGCGGATAGCCAACCGTAAAATCATACTCCTGCACCTCGGCCACACTTGTCAGCGCATTGACAGCCGCCTTGTGCGCCTCCGTTACATTGATGGCATCTCCTGCATAAACCTCCAGCAGTGTCAGCATCTGCCTCCACTTCGTCAACGGGAACACAAACGGATGACCACCAAACCACCTCGTCATTTCAGTTCTCCCCGCTGCCTCATTAGCATTTATCTGCGTGGCAATCTGCTGTCTTTCCTCTACCTTCAGCCACATCGTCTGTCCACCGATGGTAAAGCCGTCCACAGCATAACTCTGGTCATATTCCTCCAGCTCCGCTATCTTCTGTCCCTTGGCAATATCGAGTTCCACCTTTGCAAGATGTTCCTTGTAAGTCAACAGCTCACCTGCCAATTCTTCCATATCTGGCAAGCCATCGACAATACACTCATAACACTCCGTGGTGTCCTCACCAACCGCAGGATCAAGATGCACCACATATTTCTCACCTATCTGCTTTACTTCCTGGTAGCCTTCTGTCGGCACCACCGTCTTGATAAACTTCGTCATACCGCTATCTTTTTCATGTTAATATTCACAATTCCCGAATAATCACCAAGCAGCCTCCACATCTTCCTTCTTATCTTATAAGAAGAACAATGCGAAAGCAGCCCCATGTAACTGTTATACCTGCACATCATCCATCTTCTATCCTCCTTGGTATGGGTTTCCTTTTCACCCCACTCCGTAGCCAACAATAGCGCATTGTGCCTTGCTCGCTTTCCTGGGTATATAATCCCGTTCTTCACAAAATACCCAGTAAACCGAACACCCTTCTCAACCTTCTGTATCACAACCTTCCTTTCGTGCAATGAAAGCCCTCTATTCTCTTTCAGCCATTTCCTTGACCCACTCAGTATCTTCAACAAATAATCCTTGTCAGGATGTATCATCACAAAATCATCGGCATATCTAATATACCTCATCTCACTTCCAAGTCTATCAACAACCCACCTGTCAAACGCTGCCAAATACAGATTCGCAAATACCTGACTGGTCAAATTCCCTATCGGCAAGCCCCTTCCGTTAGTCCTGAACAACGTCTTATTATCTGGCAACCTCTTCCACAACGTCTTATCTCCATGCAACTCGCAATCTTTTTCTGGTCTATGGTAAACAATTTCCCTTGCCAGCCAAAGCCACCAGTCCACATCCTCCTTGATTGCTTTCCTCACCACATCCTCAACAATCCTATGCAACACATCCTTGTCAATACTCATGAAGAACCCGCTGATGTCACACTTCACATACCATCCACCCTCCTTCATCATCTCATGCAGTCTTCTGGCACCATAAAGCGTTCCCTTTCCTTTCCTGCAAGCAATCGCGCAGTCGGTCATCCTATTCTCTATCTCATCATTAATCTTCCCGATCAGCAAATGATGCACCACCCTGTCCTTGAAGTCCGCCGCAAACACCTCCCTCAGCTTCGGTATGGTCACACAAAACGCCACCGACGTACCGGGTTTGTAGGCCATATCGTTCAATTCCTTCCACAACCCATAGTTGGCCATCTCATAATCCATCTCATACCTCACCGATGATTCCGTGTTCCTCTTATGTTTCCTACAGTCATAGTAAGCATCAAACACATCCTCTATCGTGACGTGCTCTTTTGTGGTATGCGAAGAACGGAACAACGAAATAACTGTTGTTCTTGTTGTTGTTGTTCGCGGTTGATGTCCAGTTCCAAGCGTTGTTTGCACTGTTCTGCGTTCTTTACTGTTTCTCGATCACTGTTTCAAATCCTTTGCTTATTCCCTTATGGGCGAAAGCGACAGTCCATACCACCCCGTCAGGGGTTCGGCTCTCCCGTGTTGCATTTGACTCCACGGCTCACACCATGCGAGGAGTTCCGCCAGCCGGTGGCTTGCTTACCGATCTTCTCGGCAAGGAAGCTGAGGTTTACCACCCTTCGTATAGAGAGATACCTCAACTCCCCGAACAATCTAACCCTACTGCGGATACCTCCAAGTATTTGCAGAAAACGCATCAGTGCTGCTGGTCGCCTCATCACATCGCTGTTGGCTACATATATCAAGTCCAACGCTTCAAGCGACATGCTCACTGCGCGTCCGTACTCACCATACCGGGCACTCCTCGGAACATCGTTCTGATAGATGAACAACAATCTACACAACTCATAGGTGTCACGGTAAATCTGCAAATCTTCACTTAACATTTCACGTCATTTTAAAGTTTATGTCTGATGCTTATTTTCTTTTTAAAGAGATAAAGAGTTTAAGAGACAAAGAGATCAGTATGCGAAGAACGGAACAACGAAACAACTGTTGCTCTTGTTGTAGTTGTTCGCGGCTGATGTCCAGCCCCAAGCGCTGCTTGCACTGTTCTGCGTCGAACTCCACTTCTGGTCTGTAAACCCACTCAGCAGATAAGTCCCGTTCGGCCTTACGCTCTGTAATATCTCATCAATCTCGATTCTCGCACTCCACATAACCTGCCACTGACCGATACTACCCAGAAAACCTTTCAACGTAGCCCCGCTGATCCCAGTGTATTGCTGCTCCAAGCAGTGTGAGGTGGCTGCGCATTGTAATCCTCTCTCCGTACATTCCTCTTGTATCTTTGTGCTTGCCGTATAACCATCATAGTAATAGTTCGACGATGCGCTGTTGCCATTCTGCGGAATACTTGAAAGCAAGATGTTCTGACTCTCCCATGTCTTTTTTTCGTAGTTCCTGTTCCGCATATCGTCAATATCGAAATAGAACACACCGCCCGCCTGTATCAGTGCGGCAGTGGCTACCTTAATCAGTTTCGCCTCGGAATTCTGCCTGGTGCCTCCCGCAACGGCAGTCTCCCAGTCGTTTAGCGCATATTCTGCTCCATCCGAAGCCACTACGAACAATCCGCTGTCATAAGTCCTATAAATAAAGTTCAGCACCCTCACGCTTCTCTCGGCTACATAGGTGCGCGTATAACCGCCCGTCCTGATGTACTTGTCCTCAATCTGCGGAGCCGTCACTGTATATTGCGTACCAATAGCGATTTCAAACTGTACCTTCCCTTGTGCGTCCGTGGTATAGGTAGTCGTGATTCCTCCTGATGTCACGCTCACCGTCTTCCCGCTCAACGGTGTATAGACATCCATCAATATCTGACTCAACTCCACCGTCACAGCCTCCACCAGCTGCGGCTGTTCAACATATTCCACCTCAATACTCCGCTGCGCTACCGTCGCGGTATGCACAATCGGCTCTATACTCTTACACCCGGCAATATCCGGGAACACCAGCTTGTATTGATAACCGTTCGGAACCTGCAACGAGGCCATTCCCTGTGCGTCAGTGGTCACACTCGCACTCACAGCTGTTGAACCGTTATAATAGGCGTTAATCACCAATCCGCTCACGCTCACTCCCTGCACATCGGTCGTTACCACGATAAACACGTCTTCATGGTCAGCATGGATATTTTCGCACTTCTCCCAAGTAGCCGCCCCATTGGTCACATCATACAGTTGGTACATATCCCAACCGTTTCCGTTCGCAACACGCGCGAACTGCCCCACCTCGAAGTCCACTGTTTCACCGTCCTTCACATAGGTTGTCGTGGAACTGGTCGGAGCACTGTTCAGCGTCGGCGTATAACTCGCACCGCCGCCACCTGCACTCCACTCGGTATCGTAGTCGGTGTTGCTCTTTTTCTTCAACACCTGACCTGTCGTACCACCCGTCGGCACCCCGTGGCCATCCTGTCCATCTCGTCCATCCTGCCCAGGCACACCCTGCGGTCCTCGCTCGCCTTGAACACCCTGCGGCCCGCGCTCGCCCTGCGGTCCTCGTTCGCCTTGCGGACCCTTCACATACACGCCTGTATTTTCATACATACCAGCCGTCACGTTCCACTGGTAAACATAATAATCGGTTCCTATATACGGCATGTGTGAATAGTTCTGTGCCGCAATCTGGCGCAACCGTTCCGCCTCCTGACGCACAACCTCATTCTGCTGTCTGATCGCCTCGTTCTCCTTCCTGACGGTCTCATTTTCCTGTCTCACAGCCTCGGCCAACTGCCGTTCCTGTTCCATCAGTCGTCTTTCCAACTCGGCTGCATAGGCGGGCAACGCAAACTGCACCTCCACATCCTTCACGCCGTCAACACTCAGCACCACGGGCATCACCGTGCCCGCCGCGTTTCCGGCGGGGTCATTCATAGTAACAATGGCTGCATTCATCCACTGGTCTTCCCCGTCAGGGAACCCCTCGCTCTTGTAATGGTAGCACACCTGGTATTTCAGGTCGCCCAATCCCAATCCGTGATTGTCAAACCTAACCACCAGCACGCTCGCATCATCGGCATCCACCTCACAGTGCAACCACTCCTTACCGTCCCAGCCAACCTTATAACCCGCCTTTGGCGATCCCGTCCAGAACAACACATCAAACGGAATACCCCAACCGGCATCCGACTTCACCCTCATCGTGAAATCACTCCTATAATTCATACAATACGGTACATTCATATCCTCTCCTTTTTATCCGTTTCCTTTCTTCTCCGTAAGCCTCGCCTCTGGCGTGGCTCCATCCCCTCCTCTTGGGAGGGGTCGGGGGTAGGCTTTACGCCAGCGGCCCCGCCCCTGTAAACTGGAACGTCCCCGTCGCCAGGTTCCCCATTATTGCCCCAATCTTACAAGCCGTCAGTATCGCTGTCCCTCTCACTCCGGCACTGTTCGCGGCACCGCGCTTCTTCACCATCAGCGTGAACGTATTTCCAACCTGCAACAAGTCCTGAATCCCGTTCTTCCCGCTGATCGCCAGCGCACTCGCATCCAGCACCAGGTAACTCACATTAATACTCCACTCCTTCCTTCCGGCAATAAAATGTCGCCAATCTTGATCCGTCGCCGACGAGATCTCAATCCTGTCCGCGCCGCTATCAATCTCATTCGTCTTCACACCAGCTATCGCCGTGCTTCCCTTGAACACCAATATATTATATCCCAACAATGCCATATCTCATCTCCTCCCTAATCCGACAGCCTCACATACGGCTTCACCATCATGTCAAACGCATACGGCACAATACTCATACTCTGCGCACTCACAGGTGCCCTGTTCGTATAGCTCACCTCCACCAGCATCAATGAGGCCACCCGAAGAGCGTCAGGCACATCCCCATACTCCTCTATCAAATCCTCCTGTGTTCTCCGGCATATATTTAGCACCGTCTCCTCCGCCGCGTTGCCATATAACTCCAGCAGGTCATCCTCGCAATCGAAATCAATCCGCGAGTGCTTCTTAATGTAATCAATCTTCAGCCACTTCATCTTTATCTGTCTTTTTCTTTCCCTACCCCCTTTATCCCCTCTCAGGTTTCCTTTCTCCGTAGGTCGCGCTTTTGGCGCGGCTCTTCTTCTTTTGCATGGCTGTATCACAGCCATTTCAACCATCGGGCACAAAAAAAAGGTGGCTTCCGCCACCCTCAGCAACCGTTCCCAGCGGTTCTCCGCAGGGCCCCTTCTTCGCAGGCCTCGCCTCCGGCGCGGCCCCTAATACTTCCACGTCACCAGCTCACCTCTTCCCGACCGCCTCAAAAAATTGTTCATCGCCACGTATATCTGCTCACCGCTCACCCGTGCCAGCTCCACGCCGCCGCCACCGCCTCTGTTGTCTCTCAACGCGGTCGCCAAATTCCCTTGCTGCGCCTTATTGAGCACAAGCTCGCCGGCATTCACCATTGCCTCACCCGCGAATATCTGATCACCGCTATACGTCGTGCCCTTCACAATACCGCCCTCGGCATAACCACTCGTCGCACTCTTGATAGATGCAATCGTGCTCACCATCGTAGCCACACCGGTCGCCGTGGCAGCTATCCACGTCCATACATTTCCCGAAGAACCTTCCTTGATGTCCGCCTTCGAGAATGCCAGTGCAATGTTCGCTATCGCCTGGGCAACAATACCCGCGATCTTCACACTCGGGTCTTCCACCTGCTGCAATGCACTACCCACACTACTGATAGCACCAGCAGCCTCCTGCCAACCCTTAGTGGCATCTTTCGCGCCTTTCGACAATCCGCCTGCGGCACCACTTCCTTTGAATGAGTCGATATTCGCCTTGACCTGCTCAAGATGAGCGTTCAACACCTGCCATTCCTCAGGTGATGCTGCATTCTTCATCAGCTGACTTGTTCGTTCAAGCTCCTTATTCATCTCCTCTAAAGGTGATGTTATCTGCACAGGTATTCTCGACAGATCATCCATTCCCGACAAAACACTAATGCCCTTCATACTATTGGCCTTGGCAAGAATTTCCTCGTTCGGCTTCATCTTACCCTTTCCTTGTGCCTCGAGCTTCAATTCCTGAATGGTCTTGATCTCCTGCTGCAAATCGGCTATCTCTTTACGGATGGCTTCACGCCTCTCGTCAGATGCGTGAACATATTCTTCTGTGAGTGATTGCACCTGCTTGCTTAATGCCTGCTCCTCGGTGACTACCGCTGTCGTTCCACTACTTCCTCTCTTCGTCTTTTTGGTAGTTCCGCCACCGCCTCCATCACCAGGATTCGTCTGCTCGTCTTGTGTCTTCGGTCTTGGTGCTGGGTTAATAACAGTCTTCGCTCTTTCCATGTACTCCTTTTTCATCTGTTGCAACGCATCTATACGTGCTTGATATATGGGAGCCATCAAAGAGTTCAAACCGCCTTTATTCATGGCGTTTTGGAAATCAAGAATCTGCTTGTTGTAGTTAGCGATGGCATTATGATACACAGCATCCTTATGGGATGATCCACCAAGATAATCTATTTGCTTGTCAACCTTTGTCCTTTGACCGTTACCGCCGCCGTTCATTCCTTTCAACGCTGCCGAAGCACGTCCTGCGGATGTTGCCAACGAATCCACCACCCGCACGGTGTCGGTACACCAGTCAATGAAAGACTTCAACCCTCCGCTGGAGGAATTGACATGCAAGTTCAATCCTTCCCATGCACTCGACAAGCTCTTCAGCGCACCGTCTAAATTGTCCGTATTGGTCTTGGCCTGCTCCTCGGCGATATTCGTTCCCGTTATCTCCTCCGTCATCTTCTTGGCTTCGCCAGCTGCTTCGGCCAATGCCTTTGCCTGCGCCGCAAACATCTTCCCGGCCAGTTCCTGATAACCTGTCAGCGTTAGGTTGGCATCACTGAGATTCTGGAATGCTTGCGTGAGACCTACCACCGATGGCTTGAACTCATTCGAGGCTTTCTTTTCGAGGTTCATGATAATACTTCGCAATGCCGTTCCAGCGGTAGAAGCATCATAACCAGCCTTAGCCAGCTGTTCCAGATTGGCAACCAGCTCTTCATATTCCGTACCGACTGCCTTTGCCGTTGTACCGCTCTTCGTGATAGCCTCTCCAAGCCACGATATATCACCGGAACCCTTCTGTGATGCTGCAGCCAACACATTGATAAACCGGGCAGCGTTTCCGCTGTCACCGCCCATCTGATTCACAGATACAGATAGCGTCTGCGCAGCTGTCGCCAAATCAATGCCGGCTGCCTCGCTCAGCGTGATGGCGTTCTTCGTCACTTCCTTCAGCGCATAACCGCTCTCCAGCAACTGTGGCTGCTGACTACCAATCAACCTGAACGCATCGGCCACCTGACTGGCCGTCAATGTAGATGTGGAACCTAATTCAATCGAATATTCCTTCAACTGCTCCAGCTCTCGCCCGGTCTTTCCCGTCAAACTCGATAACAACGACATCGACTTTTCAAAGTTCAATGCCGTCCGTATATTATCACCTGCCAACTTAAACGCAACACCTGCGGCGGTGGCAGCGGCACCAACGGTAGTGAACATCTGGGCTGACATACCAAACTGACCGGCAATACCGCCCAGCATCTGCTTCATGTTCCCTCCACCACCACCTATCGAGCCGCTATTGCTCTTAGTCACATTCAACTGCCCGTTCAACTGCTCCAACTCCTGCTTCGCAGCAATCGTCCGCTGCTTGATCTGTTCCAGTGAACTCGACAACGCCTTACCAGCCTCGCCCTTCTTCGCCTCGTCGGTCATCCTCTCATACACCTGACTCAAATTGACAAAGGCCGAGGACAACTCCCCAACCTTCCCTCTCGCCGACATGCTCACCGTCTGCATCTTTCCCAACGCACCGATATACGCCACGGTGTCCTTGTCAGCCTTCTCGAAGCTCTTACCTGTCTTGTTCAGCTCACGCTCCAACGAAAGCAAACCCTGCTCGGCTCGCTTAATCTTATTGTCATACTCCTTCGAGTCAACCCGCAATCTAACAATACTCTCTGCCATATCTCATCTCCTTCTTGTTTCTTCCGTTCGGTTCCCTTTCTTTCTCCGCAGGCCGCGCCTCCGGCGTGGCTCTTCTTCTTTTGTATGGCTGTATCACAGCCATTGCTTTTTCTCCGCAGGCCGCGCCTCCGGCGTGGCATCCTCCCCTCCTTTTGGGAGGGGCTGGGGGTAGGCTTTCCCAGCCACCCTTCCCTGGGCATCAGCCAATGTCAATCAGCGGTCGGGTGTTCCTCCCATAACCTTTCCAAACTCCTCTTCAATCATCACGGCCAGCCTGTCAACAGCCTTCGCCAGCTCCCTGTCAGCCGCACTCCTGAAAAAGTGCCTTCCTTCTATCACACCCCTGTTTCCCGTGTTCGGGTGGTGGTTCCATTTATCCTACTTCCTGTTCCCCTTCGGTGCAAACTTGATAGTACGCGTGTTTGTCCGCGTCATTCCCTCGTTCACCCACCTCAGTATGAAACCCCTGTCAAGGGCATCATATCCCATAATCTGTGCCGTCCTACCGCTCCGGGGCCTTCTGTTCCCGCCCCGCCCGGTAGAACCCTTCCTCGGTGGCTCATATCCCGTGCTCCCGTGCGCCTTCTTTGAACTGAAAATGTTGATGTTCGCACCCAGCACCTTCTTATACACCGCCGTACGCACAGCCCTGGCCGCGTTCCTCGGGTCGTTCTTTAGTGCATCATGCACATCACCCACCACCTCCGTCCGCGCCTGCATAATCACCCTCTTGATCAGCTTCCGCAACGCACGCTCCATCTTCGGGTCAGTGGTCAGTGCCTGCTCCAGCACCGCCACCTCCCGCGCAATAACCGTATTATCAACATCAAACCCAATCATCCTCGTCTTCGTTGTGTATGTGGTTGTGCCACAACCGCCATTCCCTGTCACTCTTCCCGCCGCATCAGCGGTCGGGCTTTCCATCAGCGGGCGGGCTCCTTCGCAGGCGTCGCCTCCAGCGTGGCTCTTCTTCTTTTGCATGGATGTATCATAGCCACCACCCCACAAAAAACCCCAGCAATCACTGCTGGGGTTTACCTATCCGCTAACCTGTCAGTCATCATCCTCATTTCCCGTTCAGTATGTGGCTGTGCTACAGCCTCCCTTCTATACCACCGTCCCCGCCGCTTCTCCAGCGGGCATCCTCCCCTTTTTTGGGGGAGGGCTGTGGGTGGGCTTCTAAATCTCAATATCCGTCACTGCTTGGGCAACAGCCACAGTCATAAATGACCTGTTTATCGACACCATACCGTCAGCACCTTTGTACAAGCCTCCGTGTTTTAAAGACCAGCGGTCAATGTTCTTGTCAAATGCAGAAGTACCGACCTTTTCAGAAGCAGCACCCAAAGCATT
>JAEEGJ010029902.1_pt1 | contig 10704 bp, 7 predicted proteins | sample 8958761 | NCBI WGS metagenome assembly JAEEGJ01 (sample SAMN16246546, study PRJNA631951) | gut metagenome | biome: gut microbiome; feature: rumen; material: RS-attached | host: Bos | place: Iran: Karaj | collected 2018-10
TATCTTTGGAAATTCCAGAGGCGGAACTATGAGCATTAAAATGCCGGTCCGCTATCCTGGTTTTTTTGACATTGCAATTCCTGTTGGTGCAGATGCAATTGTTGACGACAATAATCTTGAAGTTTTTGAAAAGAACAAGATCGGACTCTTTCTTGCCCTCTGTAAACATGATGAAATTAACAGTTACGAAGAAAGAATCAAACCATTTTTACCTCGTCTTGAAAAATTGAAAAACTCTTTTATCTTTACTCCAGACTGGGTTTACAACGGAGACCACGGAATTGCTTCAATCAATTTTGGATTTGAAATGGGCCAGCACTGCATTACAAACGCAATGCACTGTAACCTTATGTTTGATGACGGCACTCCAATGGAACCAAGACTGCCAAAGGGTATAACAGGCTGGCTGGCAGAGACTCTAAAAGATTAAAACTGATTTTATGAAGACACTCTTTACAACTGATTACAAAGATTATGACCTGACCTGGCCGATTTGAGCAATTAATGGGCCGCGATTTTTACGAAGTTATCAAATAAATTACCCGATTTTCTCACTATTTTCTAATCACTTTTGCGAATTCCGTGTTATAATATACGGACTATGAAGAAGAAATTGACGGGCGTAGCGGTTCCGCTTGGTGCCCTTTATACTAAAGATAATTCGGTTATCGGTGAATTTGGCGACCTTAAGCCTTTTGCAGATTTTTGCAAGGCGGCAGGGATTTCTATTATTCAGCTTTTGCCGGTGAATGATACTGGAACTCAGAGCTCTCCTTACAGCGGGCTTTCGGCTTTTGCTTTACATCCGATTTATATCCGCCTCAAAGAGGTGCCGGGCTTTGAGGCGCTTTACAAGGCTGATGCGAAGTTTAAAAAAGCGTACGATGATTTTGTCAAAGGCCAGAAGTATGCGCTGCGCTATAATTACGACGCTATTTTGAACGGCAAGAATGCCCTGCTCAAGATGATTTATGATTCTACTGATGAGGGTAAAACCGGTGAGACTGGGGCTGAACTTTCTAAGTGGATTAAGGCAAACTCGTGGGTTAAGGACTACGCAGTTTATAAAAACCTCAAATGGAACTACATGCAGGCAAGCTGGAAGAGCTGGCTTGATTCAGACAAGCATAAATCAAAAGAAGAAATTACTGCCCTCTGGAACAAAAAGGCTTTTAAGAAGGAGCATCTTTTTTATGCCTGGTGCCAGATGATTGCAGATGCTCAGTTTAAGGATGCTGTTGCCTACGTTCACGAGGCCGGTCTCCTTCTCAAGGGCGACATGCCTATTTTGATGAATGAAGACTCTGCCGACGCCTGGGCTTACCCTGAAGTTTTCAATCAAGATTTGAGAGCCGGTGCTCCAGCTGATGGAGACAATCCGACCGGCCAGAACTGGGGCTTCCCTACTTACAACTGGAAAAATCTTAAAGAGAATGATTACTGCTGGTGGAAGGACCGCCTTAAGAATGCTTCAAAATATTACGACGCTTACCGTCTCGACCACATTCTTGGCTTCTTCCGCATCTGGGCAATTCCTGAAGCTGATTTGAATGCCCTCAACGGCCACACCGAGCCTTATGCCTTTATAAAGAAGACAGAGCTTTACGAGCTTGGTTTTGATGATGACAGAATCCGCTGGCTCAGTCAGCCTCACATTCCGACAAGTGCCATTGAAGACATTACCTGGAACCACGACAAGGCTCACCAGATTCTTGCGATTTTCTGCGACAAGATTGACGGCGAAGAGCTGTGGCGCTTCTCACCTAAGCTGGAAGGCAGCAAGACAATTGAGCAGGCTGATTTAAGTGAGCTTTGCGCTGCCGAGGCACTCCCGAAAATCAAGAAAGTTCTGGAAGATTACTGGAGCAACCGCACTCTTATTGAAATTGCGAAAAACAAATATGTACCGCTCTGGACCTACGGCCAGTCTACATCATGGGGCAGTCTGAACGAAAAGGAAAAGGAAGCCCTGACAGAATGCTTTGACGACATCAACAAGAAAAACGAAAAGCTCTGGAAAAAACAGGCTGATGAGATTTTCGAAGCCATCACAAAGGCTGTTAAAATGATTCCTTGCGGCGAAGACCTGGGAGTTAATATTGAATGCGTGCCAAAGACCATGGACGCCCACAAGATTCTGGGCCTCCGTGTTGTACGCTGGTGCCGTAAATGGAGCGAAGCCGGACAGCCTTACGTGCCTTTTGCAGACTACACTCCTCTTTCAGTTACAACAACTTCGGTACACGATTCTTCGACACTGCGCCAGTGGTGGGAAGATGAAAAAGATAGTGCAAAAGCTTTTGTACTCGCAAATCCAGAAGCCTTTGGCATTGAGACAGGCGTAAAAGACGGTCCGCTCTTCACAGTGCCAAAAGAAGAAATCACTTCAAAAGCCGAGGCTGTTGCAAACGCCGAGTTCACACCGGAGCTCGCAGAAAAACTTCTTAAAGCCTCTGCCACTTCCGCAAGCCAGTGGTTCATCCCGCCGCTGCAGGACTTTCTCTACATGGACAAGTCCCTCTGGCTGGACAAGGCTAGCGACGAGAGAATCAACGTGCCAGGTACAGTAACCGAGTTCAACTGGACTTACAGATTGCCGTGCACACTCGAAGAACTTGGTAAAAAGCAGGAATTAATAAATAAAATACAAAAAATATCCAGCAGGTAAAACATGAAGATTTCACACAACGAATTTCACATCTCAAAAAAGATACGAGACCTTTGTAATTTTGACGGCGGGCTTTTTGCTTCGAGCGGAAACGTGGTTTTTGCCAATATGCGAAATGTGCGCGCCTTTCAGCTTTTGATTAACAATGTCTTTGAGAGCCGCGGCGAGGAGAACAAAAAACTTTCAGCCGGACAGCTCAACGCCATGGGGCTGATTGATGAGATTCTTCATTATGTGTGCATGCTTTACCGCCGCGACAAGGTACTGACCTTTATGGACGACCTTCTCGCTACATTGGACAAGGAGTTCGGCCGCGATGAAGTTGACGGACTTCTTCTGGATTTTATCCGCGAGTTTCCGCCGGTTGCTGTTTATAAAGAAAAAATCAGACCGGAAGAATATCTTGCTGCTACCGAGCTGGATGCGGGAACAGGCGTTAAACGCACAAACCGCGCACAGACTCTTGAGGAGCTGATTCTTCTTCATCTTGCAAATGAAAACAAGGCCTTCCAGCCTTTTATGATTATGTTCTCCGACAAGGAGCTTGCAAAAAATAAGCTTTATGCAAAGAGCTGGAAGAGCATCCAGAAATATGCCGCAGGCCAACCGGTCTTTGGGCCTTTTAATCATGATTTGATTACACTTCTCCGCGAGCCTCAGGTTTTTGCGCCGGACAGTCTTCGCGGTCAGCTTGAGTATCTTCAGAAGTATTGGGCTGATTTTCTTGGCGAGTGGCTCAAGCGCATTCTTGCAGGAATGGATACAATTTCCGAAGAAGAAAAAGCTGCCTGGCATGGCTTTGGCGGCGGCGACCTTCCGGATATGCAGCCATACAGTTTTGAAAACCTGATGAACGAGTATGAGCGCTTTTCTGCCGACAGCGAGTGGATGCCAAAGGTAATCCTGATTGCAAAGACAGTTCTTGTATGGCTGGACCAGCTTACAAAGCAGTACGGCTACCCTATTACAAGATTGGACCAGATTCCCGATAGCGAGCTTGATAAGCTGCGCGACGAGGGCTTTACCGGTCTCTGGCTGATTGGTCTTTGGGAGCGTTCTAAGGCAAGTAAACGAATCAAGCAGATTTGCGGTAATCCTGAGGCGGCTGCTTCTGCCTATTCTCTTTTTGATTATAACATTGCAGGAAATATTGGTGGCTGGGATGCTCTGGCTAATTTACGTCAGCGCTGCTGGCAGAGAGGAATCCGCCTTGCATCTGATATGGTGCCTAACCATACCGGTATGGACGGCGACTGGGTTATCAATCATCCTGATTATTTTATTCAGCGCCGCGATAATCCTTTCCCTCAGTATACATATAATGGAGAAAACCTTTCACAGGACGGCCGCATTTCCCTCTTCCTCGAAGACCACTATTACAGCAAGAACGACTGTTCTGTAGTTTTCAAGCGTGTTGATAATCAGACTGGGGATACCCGCTATATCTATCATGGAAATGATGGTACCGGCCTGCCTTGGAACGACACTGCTCAGATTGACTTTTTGAATCCTACTGCCCGCGAGGCTGTTATGCAGGAGATTCTGCATGTTGCCCAGAACTTCCCTATTATCCGTTTTGATGCGGCTATGGTTCTGGCTAAAAAGTCTATCCGCCGCCTCTGGTATCCGGAGCCTGGCCATGGAGGAGATATTGCAACAAGGTCGGAGACTGGGCTCAGTACTCAGCAGTTCAACGACGCAATTCCAAACGAGTTCTGGCGTGAGGTTGTAGACCGTGTTGCCGCAGAATGCCCGGACACCCTGTTGCTGGCCGAAGCCTTCTGGATGATGGAAGGCTACTTTGTACGAACTTTGGGTATGCACCGCGTTTACAACTCGGCCTTTATGAACATGCTCAAAAAAGAAGAAAATCAGAAATACCGCGAAACTGTAAAAAATACAATCACCTTTGATCCGCAAGTTCTTAAGCGCTATGTAAACTTTATGAACAATCCGGATGAGGAAACTGCCATTGCCCAGTTCGGCGACGGCGACAAATATTTTGGTGTCTGCACCCTGATGATTACAATGCCGGGGCTTCCTATGTTTGGTCACGGCCAGATTGAAGGCTTTACCGAAAAATACGGAATGGAATATACAAAGGCTTACAAGGACGAAAAACCAAGTCAGTATCTTGTAGACCGTCACTGGCACGACATCTTCCCGCTGATGAAAAAGCGCTACCTCTTCTCCGGTGTAGACAACTTCTTATTCTACGACCTTTGGGAAGACGGCCACGTAAACGAAAACGTATTTGCCTACTCTAACGGAGCCGGTGACGAACGAGCGGTAGTTTTCTATAACAATAAATATGACCGCGCTGCCGGCTGGATTAAACAGTCTGACCCTTATGCTGTAAAGACTGGAAATGGGGATGAGGTTGTGATGAAATCACGCAGCATCTCCGAGGGCCTTAACCTCACCGCAGAAGACGACAAGTACTGTATCTTCCAGGAACACAGAAGCCGCCTCTGGTTTATCCGCAAGTCCAGTGAGGTTTGCGAAAAAGGTCTTTTTGTAATGCTCAACGGTTTTGAGTATCAGGTTTATCTGAATGTGCATCAGGTGAGCGATGAAGCCGACGGACGTTACCGCATTTTGTGCGACTTCCTGGCCGGCCGCGGCTGCGAAGATATCGAAACTGCCTGGCAGGAACTGATTTATAAAGACCTCTATGCTGATTTACACGCTTATGCAGGAAAGGTAATTGGGCCACTCTTTGAAGCCTTTGGTTATGAGAAGATTAAGGATAAGAGCGAGGCTGAAAACCCCGTAACCGCCGATTCGAACAAGGCAAAGAAATCTTCAAAATCAAAGACCGCCTCTAAAAAACCTGCCGCCCTGACCGCAAAGAAAGTGACAGACATAATGGCTGCCTCAAAGAAAGAGCTGACAGCCTTTATAAAGACAGCAGACAAGTTTGCCGGAAAAGATGTAAAACTCGATGCCGCAAAAGAAAGTGCAGAAATTACAGCCCGCCTCAAAAAGCTGGTTGCAATTCACAATCTAAAAAAGGCAAAGGCCCCTGCAGATTTGCAGAGGGCTCTCCTCAAGGCAGCAAACGCAAATGCCTTTGCAAGCCTTATGGAAGGCGCAGCTGTCGGCCTGGAAAAACTCCTTTTGTGCTGGGCTCTCTGTGGTTCTCTCGCAGAAAAAGGCTGTGCTCTTGACTTTGCCTTTGGCCGCAAGTTCAATGAATATCTCTTTGAAGAAAAGCTGACAGACAAAGACGAAAGATGGAATCTCACAAAGCTCTTTGTTCTTGCAGGCGCAACAAATCCTGCTGCAATAAAGAAAGATTCAAAACAGGCTGCCTTCGAAGTAACAAAGCTTATGATGGCCAGCCGCTGGTGCGGACTTTTGTCTGGAACTAACAACTTTGACAACATAAGGTGGTTCAACAAAGAACTCAGCGATGACAGTCTGAACAAGGTAATCTTACTTCTCGCCCTGGCCGGCAAGACCGCAGACTTCGCCGCAATCCAGAAGTTCAACAAACTCCTGTCAACAGCCAAGACCAAGGCCGCCTATAAGTGCGAAAACATGCTGAAAGAGTTCGAGCCGAAGGTAGTTGTAAAGAAGGCAGTAAAGAAGTCTGCAACTGTAAAAAAGACTTCAACAACCAAGAAGCCGTCAACTACAAAGAAAGTTCCAGCCAAGAAACCTGTAGCAAAGAAGACTTCAACTACAAAGAAGTCTTCAACTGCGAATAAGGCTCCGGCAAAGAAGCCTGCAGCAAAGAAGACGGCTCCTGCGAAGAAGACTTCAACTGCGAAGAAAACTCCGGCAAAGAAGCCCGCTACCAAAAAGACTCCTGCAAAGAAAACGACTGCTAAAAAGACAAGTAAGAAATAAACAAAAAGACCGCAGCTTCAAACTGCGGTCTTTTCATTATAAATCAGACATCTGAATTATTTCACCCAATACACATAATTCTCTTTGCGTGGACTGGCCGGCTTTACACCACCCTCGTCAACATAACCGAGAGCAACGTGGCCGATTCCTTCGAAGTCGCCTTTAACACCCAGGTCAGCCAGAAGCTTCTTTCCAAAGTCGCTCTGAAATTCTTCCTTTGCACGGTGAATCCAGATTGAGCCGATGCCCAGCGCCTCGGCAGCATTCATAAGATTTCCCATAACGAGAGAGCCGTCGTAGATGTAGTTAGGACTGGCACCTTTGTCTGCAAGTACAATCAGAATTACAGGGGCGCCATAGAATGGGTCAAAGCCTGTATCCCAGCCACCGATTTTGCGATTTTCTTCGCTGATTTTGTCGCGCAAATCTTTGTTTGTTACAGCGATGATTATCGGGGTTTGTTTGTTCATTCCGGTTGGCGCAAAGGTTCCGGCACGGATGATTGCATTCAAATCTTCTTCGCTCAGCATGTCGCTTTTAAACTTGCGGCAGCTGCGGCGACTTTCTAATACTTTCAAGGTTTCGTTCATTTATTTCCTCCTTATTTTCCATTCAAAACAGGACGTGCACAATGCACATTAAAGAACTCGATAAGCGGTCCCATGAAAAATGCTGTTATGATTGTACCGACCCCGGCAATCGCGATAATTCCGCGCACTGCCCCGCCGGAAATCAAAAAGAGCCCCACTCCAAGCAGAACACAAATTACATCAGTAATGATTCTCACATACTGAAATTTTCCCTTCTTCCAGGTATTCACAATAATCAGGGCAACAGCGTCATAGGTTGAAACACCAAGATCGGCAGTCATATAGAAAGCTGAACCAAAGCAGATAATCACAACGCCGACAACAAGGCAAAGCACTCTCATCCATATTGCAGGCTCCACAATCACCGTCTGCAAAAATTCATAAGTAAACTGAGTGATATAGCCAAGCAAAAAGAGATTAATAAAAGTTGCAATTCCAATGTAATGGCGGTCGAAAATCAGCATAAAAATAAAAAGTACGGCATTGGCAATTACATACAAGGTTCCAAACTTAATCGGTACAAGGGCATCGAGGCCGGCCATAAAGGACTGAAAAGGATCTACACCGAGAGCGGCAATCTTAAAAATTCCAACAGAAATCGCACAGATTATTACACCAAAAAGCGACATCAAAATGCGCTTAACAAGATTCTTCTTTTCCATGACGTCATGATACTCTGACCGTCAGCTTCATCAAATAACAGAGATTTACAAGAATTGAATAAATCTCTTATTGGCAACTTCTGGGTGACTTCTTGACATCCGGCCACTCGATTTATAAAATACATCAATATTTTTGAGCAAAGACGCTCATTCGATTTGATGACATTACTGTCTTCAAATCGAATGAGCGTCTTTTTTTTTGAGATTTTTATGATGCCAAAGAAAAATGAAATTTATGCAATTCTCAACCACTTAGCCGGTACACGAGAAGAGAAAATCTTAACACAGACTCAGACACTCTATTCAACCATAGCCGATACTCAAGCCCAATGGTATAAAGAGTCCGGCTTTACCTGCCCACAGGGTTGCGGTGAATGCTGCAGGAATTTTGAACCGGATCTTCTGGACTGCGAAGCACTTTATATGGCAGCCTGGCTTATTGAAAATCAAAGTGAAGTTGCAGATAAAATTTTAGAAGGAGAGTTCCCATTTCCGCAAAACAAGGGCTGCCCATTCTGGGATGAAACAAAAGAATACCACTGTACAATTTATGGCGGACGCCCTTTTATCTGCAGATTCTTTGGTGCCTGCGGTTCAAATAATAAAGAAGGAAAACCTGTATTCAAGCCCTGCAAGTTTTACCCGGCAGAACTGCTCCAGGCCAACAATCCGCCACTTTCTCACAGGCAGAATTCTGAGCAGGAGCTGCTTGAGATTTTTGGCACACTCCCAATTATCACTACAGACATAATGAATGAGGCTGTTTCTTTAAATCCTGATAATCAGACTACAGAACTGCTTCGAAGCATTTTACCAAAATTTATAAAGCACTTAAGATGGATTTGCAGCATTAAAGAGGCTGCCGGCGATTCTCTTTAATTCTTCAACACTGGCAATTACCGGCCGTCCCAGCTGTACAGGCTTCTGGGCTTCCTTAATATTATCCGGCATGGCCGGTGCTTCGCCGATTACATGGCGGCAGTAATCAGAAGAAAGGGACGGATGATTATAAGCAGTCAGAATAAAGGCTCCGTCCTCGTCATAAACATCCGGACAGTTTTCCTTAACAACCGCATAGGCGCTGGCAGTATCCTTATCTGCGAAAAGACCGTACTTCATGTAAAGCTCTTTAGCCGCAGCATCGCGCTGAGCCTCGCTCACATCGCAAGGATAAATGAAGTTACGCATCATCATTTCGTTTTTACCGAAGAAAGATTCAAGACGCTCAAGGTTTGCAGGAACAACAGGATTTGCTTCCCCACGCGCCTTCAAATCAACAAGAGAATCAAGAACTACCGGAGCACCATTTGCACTGCGGGCAAGAGCTGTTGTCGAAGGCACATAAAAACCATTTACCGGCAGTGCAAAGCGCCAGCTGTAAAGTCCCGCAATAAGTGAACCGTAATTTCCCGCACCCATAGCGTAATAAAACTCGCCGTTAAACTTATTCTTAACCTGAGCAAAGGAATATGGGAAAAAGAAAATCTGACCCAGCAGACGGCAGACATTTGTTGTATTTGCTACAGTCAGGCCGTTAGTCTGAACAAACTCGCGGTCATCAAAAACTTCAGAAATTGCGGCCTTAATCTCAGCCTCGCTTCCTTCCATTTCTACCGGGTAAATATTTCCACCGTTCCAGGCGAGACTTTCTTCATCAAGTCCGCGCACTGTTCCTTTTTTGTAAACCAGCACAGCCTTAATGTTTTTCTTGCCCTTCAAAATCCGTGATAAAAGTGCTCCAAGACCGCCGTGTGTAAAATCAACAAAAACAGCCTTTCCACCCTTAAGCTGCAAAGTTGTTTCCAGATAAGAGACCAGGTAGGAAACGCCATAGTCACGGTGACAGCCGGTAAAGCCGTGGTACATTTCCATCATAAAAAGGCTGCCGTCCAGCTGACGCACAACCGGCTCCGTAGGAAATGCTGCCGTAGCAATAGTTTCACAAATAATAGGAGAAAATTCATCGTGCATTAAAGCCGAAGTCAAAGAGCCCGCAATAGAAGCAAAAGGCGTATTTTCGTCAATATAATAAATCCAGCGGCGCATATCTTCGATAGATGAAGGCACAAAAACGCCGCCATCGTCAGGAATACAATCCCGCACCGCCTGAGAAAAACTCACCTTTAAATTGTTGTTACGTGTACTTGTAAATTGCATGAGAGAAGTTTAACTTAAAAAGGGAAATCTAACAATATGGTTAGAGATGTCAGTCTTCAATACCCGGAATGTGCTTTTTAAGTTTTTCCATGAACTCGTCGCCGGTTACGCCTTCGCGCAGGCAGGCAAACATACAGTTGTCGCCGGCTACGGTGCCGAGAACCTCGTCCATATTCAAATTATCAATTGCATTGCAGACAGTGTTTGCGTGGCCCGGGAAAGTCTTAATTACAACAATGTTTCCCGAAAAATCAATGCTAACGTAGCCGCGCAGAAAATCCTGAACGTAAATTGCCTCGCTCTCGCCGTTTTCGTCCTCACCTGGCAGGGCATATTTGTAGCCGTTCTGTCCGTCCGGTACCTTGCCCACCTTCAAAAGCTTAAGGTCGCGGCTCAGAGTAGCCTGAGTTACCTCGTAGCCCTCCTTTGTGAGCAGCGAAAGCAAATCATCCTGACTTTCGATGGTATTATTTTTAATGAGATTCTTAATAGCCTTAAGGCGAGACTGACGTTCCTTCATAATGTATAAATATACACTTTTTATGCAGAATTTTCAATAAGAGAAAAAAAAGGAGGGGGAAGTCCGCTCGAAGCACGCTACTGAAGTAGCGTGCGCGAATACCCCCTCGCTTCAGCCCGCTCTGCGGTCTTCCGCTACCCTCTCTCCTAGGGGCACAGCCCCTAAGACCCGGTAGCTCGCAGGCAGGAAAAATTATTTAATCAAAAGTCCGGCGTAAGCCTTGAGAGCTCCCTCCATGTTTCCAGAAAGAAC
>JAEEGJ010029912.1_pt1 | contig 10701 bp, 5 predicted proteins | sample 8958761 | NCBI WGS metagenome assembly JAEEGJ01 (sample SAMN16246546, study PRJNA631951) | gut metagenome | biome: gut microbiome; feature: rumen; material: RS-attached | host: Bos | place: Iran: Karaj | collected 2018-10
CTGTTGCAGGATGCCTACGATCAGCTTGAGGAGGCTACTTCGGCCCGTGAGCGTATCGAGAGTGAGTTGCGTATTGCGCGCGATATCCAGATGTCGATGATTCCGGCCTCTAACCTTGAGAGCGAGGGCTTGGATCTGTTTGCATCGATGACGCCTGCCAAGGAGGTTGGTGGTGACCTTTACGACTACTTCCTTGAGAAGGATCACCTTTACATTGCTATCGGCGACGTATCTGGTAAGGGTGTGCCTGCCTCACTGTTCATGGCTCAGGTTATCCGCCTGTTCCGTGCCATGGCTAAGCAGCACTACACGCCTGCTGATATTTGTACCCGCATCAACAACGAGTTGACCGAGAATAACGAGAACGGTATGTTCATCACCATGTTCATTGGTTTGATCGACCTGAATAGCGGTCGTCTCGACTTCTGTAACGCAGGTCATAATCCTCCCGTACTGGGTGGCGATGCTGATGGTGGTAACTTCCTGAAGATGATTCCAAACGCACCTATCGGTTTGTGGCAGGGCCTCGAGTTCGAGGGTGAGTATATCGATAGCATCAAGGGTAAGCCTCTCTTCATCTATACCGATGGTTTGAACGAGGCCGAGAACCCCGATCTGGTTCGCTTTGGCGATGATCACATGCTGGATGTTCTCCGTCATACCGAGTTTGCTAACGCCATGCAGGTGGTTGAGAGCTTGAAGCGTCAGGTAGAGGAGCACCGTCAGGGTGCCGATCCTAACGACGACCTCACTATGATGTGCCTGAAGGTAGGATAATCCGTAAAATTATATACCGATATCATCAAAAGTACCGCAACGCGTTGCGGTACTTTTTTGCGTATATGCGCTTGCATTTTTAGCAAAAAATGTTCATATTTGCAATACCAAAACAACACAAATATTCATATAATAGGTCATTTGATGGTATCACAATAGGGTTGTCTTGTTGCACATATCATTAAATTTAATTAGTTAGATAAGGTTACCGGCTTGTGAAAGTCGGTGACCCATCTAACTGGGGAAAGCAACGCGTTGCGCAAATTTTTTTGATGTGTTGCGCCTATTATTTACGCAAAAATATGTATTTTTGTGCTGACTAACATTATACAACGACTTAGATGAAAAGAATTTCGCAGCGAGAAATCGCTAACTTATTGGGTGTCAACGTCTCTACCGTATCTCGTGCTTTGCGAGGTCTCGAAGGCGTTAGTCAGGAATTACGTCAGAAAATTCTTAGTCTTGCCAAGGAGCAGGGCTACCGTCCCAACCCGTTTGCTGTAAGCTTACGTTACGATACCACCCGTACCATTGGTATTGTGGTGCCCGATGTATCGTTTAACCATTATGCCCAAATCGTGAAGCGTATCGAGGCCGAGGCCCGCAAAGTGGGCTACATGTGCATCATCACCGACTCCGACGACAAGTACGAGAACGAAAAGAATTGTATCGACTTGCTGGTGAATATGCATGTCGAGGGTATTATCATTTGCCTGGCTCAGGATACGACCGATTTCTCTCATATTCAGCATCTAAAGAAGATTCATATGCCTGTAGTGCTGTTTGACAGAGATGCCGATATCGATATCTCGTCGGTAGTCATCAACGATATTGAATCTGCTCGTGAAGTTACTTTCAGGTTGATTGACAGTGGTGCCAAACGTATTGCTTTCCTGGGTGGCCCTAACAAACTGAAGCAGACCGCCGACCGTAAGCATGGCTATCTTGAGGCTCTGCGCGAACGTGGAATACCTATCCGCAAGGAGTTGGTAAAGTGTGATTTTCTAAGCTTCAGTTCTGGTTTCTCGAATACTACCGAGTTGCTTGATATGCACGACCGTCCTGATGCCATTGTTGCCAGTCATGGTTTGCTGACCCTTTCGTCAATGAAGGCCATCGAGGCTCGTGGGATGAATGTTCCCAATGATATCTCAGTTGTGGGTTATATGAGCGATTGGATTTCGGAGGTATTAACCCCTCGTGTATCGTTTGTTAAGCAGAATCAAAAAGAGATAGCCGTAAAGGCCTTTAAACTGTTGCATGACCAGATGGATGGCGACACATGTGTGCAGCATATCATCGTAAAGGCTAATCTGGAATTGCGCGATAGTACGCGATAACCAAAGAGAACTATATTATTTACTGACTGATGAAAAACTTATTATCACTATTTGTCGTGGCGATGATGTCGCCCGCATGCCATGCTCAAGACCTGCACCTGAACGACCGCGAGTACTTTGAGCGACAAGGCGTCAATGTGCTGGTGTTCAGCAACAATTTTAATGGTGGATTTAATGATGAGAAAAACTCAGGTATTGAGATTATCCACCATGGTGTACGAACTGTTCAAGGAGGTGCTGTGCGTTTGAACAACACCCCTGAGCAGTGGGATCTGGTGCCCAAGACCATCTCGCGTAAAGTGAACCGTGAACAGGGTAGTATCGAAGTGGTGACGCGCTACGACGATTACGACTTTGATAGCAGGATTGTTGTTACGGCCAAAGGTAAGGCCGTTGAGATAGCTGTGTGGCTTGATAAGCCAGTGCCTGCAAAGTTAGCTGGCGAAGCAGGCTTTAACATCGAGTTCCTGCCCTCGCAGTACTGGCTCAAAACCTATAGTGTTGATGGCCGCTTAGGCCGTTTGCCCCGCTATGCCACCAGTCTTACGGTCACCCGTCCGAATGGTGAGAAACCCCGTCAGTTCAAAGGTTTTAAGACCTACGACGACAGAGGCACCGATCGCTTTGTTGATCCGTTGCCCATCGAGACTGGTCACCAGATAACCCTGGCTACCGATCAGCCCGAGCGTATGGTAACCGTGAGCAGCGATGCCGAACTCAAGCTCTACGATGGTCGCATCCTGGCTCAGAATGGCTGGTACGTGCTGCGCAGCGTGCTGCCTGCCAACAAAACAGGTAAGGTGCTCTCGTGGACCGTTGAGCCCCATGCCATTCCTGGTTGGATTCGCGAACCTAACATCGGCTTCTCGCAGGTAGGCTACACCCCCGATCAGCCTAAGGTGGCTGTTATCGAGCTTGATAAGAACGATACCCCCAAGGCCACAGCCTCGCTCATGCGTATCAATGCCGATGGTACTACCCAACAGGCATTCTCAGGTGCCATCAGCAACTGGGGCCCTTATTATAAATATAATTATGTAAAGTTCGATTTCTCGTCGGTGCGCCAGCCAGGTGTGTATTACATCCAGTATGGCAACACCCGTACCAACGATTTCCTGATCGATGCCCATGTGTACGATAAGATAACCGATGCCACCACCGATGTATGGGTGCCCATCCACATGAACCACATGTACGTTAACGAGGGCTATCGTACCTGGCATGGCGAGCCTTTCAAGGAAGGCTATTTGCAGGCCCCTGAGAGCGATCATTTCGACCTGCACCGTCAAGGCCCCACCACCGATACCAAATACAAGCCACTGGAGCTTATTCCGGGTCTGAACGTAGGTGGATTCTTTGATGCTGGCGACTTTGATATCGAGACTGGCTCAAACATCAATGTGGTGCAGAACTTTATCCGCACCTGGGAACTCTTCAAGCCCCAGCGCGACGAAACCTTCGTTAGTCAGCAGCAGCGCTATGTCGATCTGCACCGTCCTGATGGTGTGCCCGATATCCTGCAGTTTATCGAGCATGGCACCTTGAACCTCGTGGCTCAGGCCGAGCAGATAGGACATATGGCCTCTACGCTCTCTAATTCGGTGCTTGACAACTACCACCACCTGGGCGATGCTGCCTCGATTACCGACGGACTGCATTACGACCCCACGCTGAAGCCCTACGAGGTATCGGCCGATGGCAAGCGTAGCGGTACCCCCGACGATATGTGGGCCTTTACCACCCGCAGCCCTCGCCTCGACCAGCAGGCAGCCACCATGTTTGCTGCTGCCAGTCATGCCCTGAAGGGTTATAACGACGATCTGGCAGCCCGTGCCCTTACCCAGTCGAAACGCCTGAAGCAAGAGGCTGATGAGTTGATGAACAAGATTGCAGCCGACAGTCAGGAGCAAGCCGACTTCAGTTGGTTGGGTGCTGGCTCTCAAGGCGATATGGCCACTAACCTGCAGCTGTATGGTGCTACAGGCGAGAAGCAATACCTGAAAAATTTCGAGAGTCAGATATGGAAAGCCCTCGACCGAAATGTGTCCTTTACCATGCAGACGGCGCTTGATGCCGTGCCTTACATGAACGAATCCTATAAGAAGAAGCTTCGCCCGTACGTCGAGAAGTTTGCTGCCTATATCAAGAGCTTCGACCAGCAGAATCCTTATGGTGTACCCATTGGTTTGGGTAACTGGGCAGGCGTGAACATGGTGCTTAACTTTGGTATTGCTGTCAACTACGCCCACATCTACTTCCCCGACATTGTGAGCAAGGACGAGGTGTACCGCGTGTCAAACTGGCTCTACGGCTGTCACCCATACCACAACTACTCGTTTGTGGCTGTAGTAGGTGCTGCACGTCCTAAGCAGGTGTTCTATGGTAATAACCGTGCCGACTTCTCGTTTATCCCAGGTAACGTGGCTCCAGGCCTGCTGTTCCGTCAGCCCGACCACTTTGAGAACTACGACGATTGGCCTTTTCTCTGGGGACAGAACGAAGGCACCATAGCCGGCAACACCCAGTATATCATCTTCGGCTCATCGTTTAAGAATATCGTTACCCAGCAATAAACACGATATCACAATATGACAATGCTCCAAAAAATACGCGGCTCCTTTACCGCCCAGCTTACACTCTGGGTGGCAGGATTCGTTATCGCTATCTTTGGGGTTGTCATGTTCCTGTTAGCCCGATTCTCGCAGCAGGTGGTTGTCGACGAGTCGATCGAAACCACCATGCAGGCCCTTGAGAATACGTCACTTCGCATAAATAACACGCTCCGTCAGGCCGATATAACGGCTTTTCTCGAGCATCATACGTTTACGGCCGATAAGGCTCTTATCAAGCAGCTGATAGCCGATAATAACTATTTTGTTACGCTCAATCAGTCGTTACCCAATGCCCAGTTGTTTGTGGCCGATGCCGATAGTAGCGAGTTCAGCCGTTACATCGTTGAGCCCGAGGGAGGCTATCAGCGTACGGTGTTTGATGGTGCCGACAGCTTTGTGTTCTACGAGCCCTTCTACAACCAGCGTTTCAGTCTGGTGGTAGTATGCCCGGCTCAGGATGTCTACGCCCCCTTCAAGCCCGTACAGGTGTTTATCCTGGTGGTGGGTGCTTTCGGATTGCTGCTCATCCTGCTCTTCTGTTGGAGGATTATTACCAGTCATCTGTTACCGGTGCAGCAGTTGGCCGATTCGGTGCAGCAGCTAGCCAATGGTCATCTGGATGTGCGCATACCTGATACCGGTATGAAGAACGAGATAGGACAGCTGCAGAACAGCTTTGCCACTATGCAGCTCTCGTTGGCCAGTTATATGGACGAGATGCAGCAGAAGCGCGTTCAGCTTAACCAGCAGAATGCCGAACTGAAGAGTGCCTACGAGCAGGCTCAGGAGTACGAGAAACTTAAAGCCCGCTTCCTGAGCAATATGACCGATCAGATGCTGAACCCCATCAATTCGGTGTGCGAACAGGCCAATCAGATTGCCGACCGTTATCAGCAGCTGACTCAAACCGAGATGCGGCAGAGCGAGAAAACGGTGCTTGCCCATACCGAATCGGTTACCAAGTTACTCGAACAACTTTTAGATGTACCTACCCGATGAACAGACTCACGAATTACATCCAGCGTCGACTCTCCCTGCGTTTGGGATTGCTCCTCATCACTGTTGTGGCAGTGATGTTCTCGCTGGTGTTTGGTTTGCTGTTCTATTATAGTAAGGAGTACGTGCGCCAGGTAGCTATGGATCGTGCCAATCAGCTGCTCGATAATACCATAGTTCGCATTTCGGGTGTGATGGACGAGACCGAAGTGGTAACCAACTACATGGCTGCCGTTACCCCGCGCCATCTGCATCCCGACTCATTGCTGGTGTTTACCCGTCGTACCATCCAGAACCACAGTTTCCTTACGGGCTTTGCCATCTCAATGGAGCCATATTATTTCCCTGAGATGGGACGCTATTTCTCGGCCTATTCGTTGCGCCAGGGCGATAGCATCACCACCGTTCGCGAAGGTCCGTTCGAGTATTTCGAGAAACCATGGTATAAGAATTCGCGTACCACAGGTGCGCCTTGTTGGGTTGATGCCTACGACGATTATAACGAGGGCACCCTGTCGTCGCCCGATATCCTTACGTCGTATTGCTGTCCCATGCGCGATGCCGAAGGAAAGATTGTTGGTTCTATCGCAGCCAGTCTTACGCTTAAGTGGCTGTCGCAGGCTTTTGCCGCCATCCATCCGTACCCCAATTCATCGGCCATCATGATTGGTCAGACGGGTATCTATCTGGTGCATCCCGATACCGCCAAGCTGTATCGCGAAACCATCTTCTCCGATGCTGCCCCCGAGTCGCGTGAGGATATCTACGAGCTGGGCCGTGCCATGCTGGCTGGTCGTAGTGGCATGACGCGTACCACCGTCGATGGTCAGCCTGCTTACATCTTCTATCGCCCGTTGGAGCGTACAGGTTGGAGCATAGCCATTGTGTGCCCCGAGAGCGATGTGTTTAGTCGTTACTATCGTCTGCTTTATATGGTGTGGACCTTTGTAGGTGTAGGCCTGCTTCTGCTCATGCTGTTCTGTTATCAGACCATCCTGAAGGCCGTACGCCCTATTAAGCAGTTAGCCTTGCAGGCACAGCAGATTGCCGATGGCCGTTTTGGCGATCCGCTGCCCATGAGTCGTCGCCACGATAGCGTAGGTCGCCTGCAAAACAGCTTTATTCGTATGGAGCGTTCGTTAGCTGGTTCGGTAGCCGAAATCCAGCAGGTAAACCAGCAGTTAGAACAGCGCAACCAGGAGTTGAAGCATGCTTACGAACTGAAGGTCGAGGCCGACGAGCGCAAGTCTTCCTTTATCCTCGACATGGCGCATCAGATACGCACGCCGCTCAATATCATCACCGGTTTCGTTCAGGTACTATCGGTTAACTATCACGAGTATCCAGCCGACGAGCTCGCCGATATCATCAGTCGTATGCGCTCCAGCAGCATCACCATCCATCGCATAGCCACCATGCTGGCTGCTTCGGCTGCTACCGATGCCGGCGTTCTTCCACAGATGGAGTTTACCACCTTCAACTGCCGTCAGATGTGTCAGGAGGTTATCCAGTCGGTGATGATGGAGACTCCCAACGCCATCGGCATCCAGCTCATTTGCGAACTGCCCGATAGCACTACTGTTCATACCGATCGCCGTTTCCTCATGCTCATTCTCTCCGAGCTGCTCATCAACTCGTGCCGCTTCACTACCGAGGGCTTCATTAAGCTCATTGTAAGCCGTACCGATGAGGGGCAGATGCAGTTTGCCGTAGCCGATACAGGCATCGGCATTCCCGAGGACAAGCGCGATACGATTTTTGCACAATTCTCAAAACTTAATACTTTTACCGAGGGTGTAGGTCTTGGCCTGTCGCTGTGTAAGCGAACCATCGTTCAGATGGGTGGCGATATCTATCTCGACAATCAGTACCATCCTGGCTCACGTTTCGTTGTCACCCTCCCCAAACCAACATAAAATTTAATTAGTAATATGTACAATTTAATTAGGTCTTTTTTAGTTTTAACTTTATTATTTGTAACCTTTACAGCTGCGGCGCAGCCCGACCCCGAGGACAGAAAGCTTACTATCCGCGGACAGGTGCGCGATGCCGAGCTGAAGGAACCGATGGTACAGGCTACCATCCAGTTGTTTGCCGCCTCCGACAGCACTTTTGTAGGCGGCACCGTTAGTAACGAGCGAGGTAATTTTTATCTTACCGCCCCATCCAGTGGCACCTATCGCATTAAAATCTCGTCGGTAGGCTACCAGACCATCGAACGCGAGATAACGCTGCGTCGTAACGCTAATCAGGATTTGGGCAACCTGCTCATGGAAACCGAGAGTATCATGCTGCAGGAGGCTGTTATCACCGGTCGTGCCGCACAAGTCATCGTTAAAAAGGATACCATCCTGTATAACCCTGAGGCCTACCGTACTCCCGAGGGCTCGCCTATCGAGGAGCTCATCAAGCGTATTCCTGGTGCCGAGGTAGATGAGGATGGCAACATCACCATCAACGGTAAGCAGGTTAAGAAGATTCTGCTGGATGGTAAGGAGTTTATGCTGGGCGATGTCGAGACGGCACTCAAGAATATCCCCGTGAGCATCATCCAGAACATGAAGTTCTACGATCAGCAGAGCGATGAGTCGCGTATCACTGGTATCGAGGATGGCGAGAAGGAAACCGTGCTCGACTTCTCTATTAAGAAAGGTATGAACCGCGGCTACATGACCAACCTCGACTTGGGTGGCGGCACCAAGCATCGCTATGCCTCGCGTGGTATGGGTAGCAGCTTTACCGATAAAACACGCTTTGTGCTGTTGGGTAACTTTAATAATAAGGAGGAGAATGCCGGCTGGTGGAACCGTCGTGGCTTGAACTCGCGCAAGATGTTAGGCACCAACTTCAACTTTGATGATAACGATAAGCTCAAGATTGATGCCAGCGTGCGTTGGAACCACCGTGGTGGCGACAACCAGACCGAGAATGCCAAGGAGGATTTTTACAGCGAAGGCAGCACCTTCTCTAACACCCTTACGGCCAACTATACCCGTAGCGATAACTGGTGGGGTAACCTGCGCTTTGAGTGGAAGCCCGACAGTCTTACTAACATCCTGGTACGTGCCAACGGTAGCTATGGCACCAGCGATGGCACTACCCAGTCGATGGCTGCCACCTACGATGCCGACCCTTATCTGTATGCCACCGACCCGCTCAACCAGCTCTCGGTGCTCAAGCCCTATGCCATTAACCAGAACTTGAATGCCAACCTGACGTATGGCGAGAACAAGAATGCCTGGGCCATGCTGCAGTTGTATCGCCGCTTGAATCCTCGCGGTCGTAACATCATTCTGCGTGTTGAGGGTAGTGCCGGCAACAGCGAGAACCAGAGCGTATCCGATAACGAGGTGCTGCTGTTCCGCAAGCAGGATCAGTATGGTAACGATTCTACCTACTATACTGCCCGTTACAGCACCACGCCTGCCGATAACTGGGGCTATGTGCTGCGTACATCCTACAGCGAGCCCCTGTGGAAAGGTGCCCACCTGCAGCTCAGCTACGAGTTGCGCTATAACCAGAATAAGAGCGACCGTCTGACTTACGACTTCAGTCACATGTCTACGAACATCTTCGAGGGCATCACCCCCGAGTACCGCACCTGGGATCCCTGGCTGCACAGTGTGTACGATAAACTCGACGATTACCTGGAGCGCGACCTGAGCCGCTATTCCGAGTATAAGAACTATACCCACAACGTGCGCCTGAACCTGCGCCACCGTGTCGAGAAGTACGATTACAACATCGGTTTCCTGGTTCAGCCCCAGCACTCTAACTTTATCCAGAACTACCGTGGTGTGTATGTAGATACCGTGCGTAATGTAACCAACCTTACGCCAACATTCGATTTCCACTATAAGTTCAGCGATCAGAGCAACCTGTGGCTGCACTACCGTGGCGATACCCGTCAGCCTGAGATGACCCAGCTGCTCGATATCACCGACGACTCTAATCCGCTTTACGTCACCATGGGTAACCCTGGTCTGAAGCCTCAGTTCACCAGTTCGCTCAATGGTTATTACAACAACTATATTGTGCGTTACAAGCGTAGTATCGTGGTTTATGCCAACTACCGCCACATCCGCAACTCCATCTCAAACCTGGTGCGTTACAACCCCGAAACAGGTGGTAGCATCACCCGTCCCGAGAATATCAACGGCAACTGGAACGTTAATGCCGGCTTTACCTTTAATACGGCGCTCGACAGCACTGCCCATTGGAATGTAGGTACCGATACCCGTGTGCGCTATAACAATCTGGTAAGCTATGTGGCACAGGATAAGGCCGATGCCGCCAAGAACACCACCCGTACCACTAACCTGAACGAGCGCATCACCATGGGCTACCGTAACGATTGGGTCGAGGTGTCGCTCGATGGCCAGCTCAACTACCAGCACACCCGCAACGAGCTGCAGCCCACAGCCAACCTCGATACCTGGCAGTTTAACTACGGTGGACAGTTCCTGGTGCGCCTGCCGCTCGACTTCGAGTTGAGCATGAACCTGCACGAGCGCAGTCGTCGTGGCTATAACGATGCCTCGATGAACACCAACGAGCTGATATGGAATGGTCAGGTATCCAAGCCGTTCCTCAAGAATAAGTCGCTCATCGTGGCCCTTAACTTCTACGATCTGTTGGGGCAGCAGAGCAACTACGAGCGATGGGTAAACGCCACTGGTCGTAGCGATACCCGCTTCAACAGCGTTAACTCTTACGCCATGCTGCATGTGCGTTACCGCCTGAATATGTTCGGTGGCAAGATCGACACCGAGGGCCGTTACGACAAGAAGTGGGGCGGCCGCGACAACCGTGGTCGTGGTGGATGGCGCCGATAAACACTAAAAAGAACTGCAATTTTTTTCCAAATTGCAGTTTTTTTTATCAATGTGCGAATAAATTTTGGCTAATTCAGTGTTTTTTGTTTCCTTTGCACCCATGAATACGATACTCACGATAACAGGTAGCGACGGTACAGG
>JAEEGJ010029914.1_pt1 | contig 10701 bp, 13 predicted proteins | sample 8958761 | NCBI WGS metagenome assembly JAEEGJ01 (sample SAMN16246546, study PRJNA631951) | gut metagenome | biome: gut microbiome; feature: rumen; material: RS-attached | host: Bos | place: Iran: Karaj | collected 2018-10
TGCCTCTCAGGCATATTTATTGTCTCAAAACCCATGTCCAAAATTTTCCCACCCTCCGGAGTAGTGTAATTTGGGGGGACGGCGAATTCCGGCTAGAAATCGTTCTCATTTCCGGCGTGCCGGGGCATAGAAATAGGCAGATCCTAAGACCTGCCTTGGAGTTGGTTAATAGATAAATATGTCGTAGTCGTCGTAGTCGGTCAGTTCCGTCAGAATGGGGACGGGAATGGTCATATCGGGTCTATCGAGCGTGAAGTAGTCATATCCGCCACCGACTATTTGGTCACCCCGGTAGAAAACAACGGCTATCTTGTAGACCTGAGGTTCGGTAAAGAGGTCGGTATGGACATTTACATCCATGGTGCCCTGGCGAAGGTCTGACGCCGTAGCCTTAACGGGGGATTCATCCCGGAAATTGGAAACGTCTATGTGGTATTCGCTGTAGAGGAGTTCGGAGCTACCTGCTGATGCAGTGTGACCGGACCTGTTGGTGGTTACGAGGACGGCATGGTATGCGGCATCGATGTAGCAGCCGAAGGTGCACTCTCCAACCGGAGTGGCAGTGTCTGCGGCTTGGTCATAGAGGACCAGGGAGGGATCGTTTATCCGGAAAATATTGGGGTTGGTGACTTCGACAAACAGGAGGTTACCCTCGGATCCGTCAGCAAGGGGAAGTTCGGTTATAGTGCCGAGTTCTAAGGGGATGGCGAGCTGAGATATCTCGTGCTGCATGTCGTAGATGCCGGCCTGCATTTCAGCCTGGAGGTGGTCTGTGCCACCGGGGTAAAAGACGTCGGTTTCGCCGAGGTCGTAGTAGCGTATTATTTTGCCATCTTTATATTCGAAGCGGATGTTCATGGGGTCCGTTTGGAAAGAAATCTCTTCGGTAGCGGACCAAGCAGTTGACTGGGTGGCAGTTCCTGCGTCCGAGGTTTCGGTGGCCGGGGCGCCGCTTCGGTTATAGTCGTAGGTCAGGTCAAATTCGTAGTGGTTGAAGCCGGGCTGAGGCGGGGTGAAGTGTCCGGAGATGCGATAGCCGGGGGTCCAGCGGGCGATGTAGGACTCTTTGCTGTCCTCAAACCAGAAGATATCGATGGTGTCGCCGTGGACGTAGGCGACGTAGTGCTCGCGGCCGCGGGTCTCCCAGAAGCCGTCGAGGGTGTCGATCTTGCGGTGGTGGTAGATGGTGGTTGCGATGAATGCTATGAGTGCTATGGCGGCGATGATGCCGGCTATGATTGCGATAGGTTTCTTGTTGGTGTTCATGGGTTTATGCCTCTCGGGTATATTGTGTGTCAGGGGTCGGACCCTCTGTCACGGTATAGTATAGCATAGGAGGATGTGAAGATAAGATAAAGATATTTTTGAAAGAGATCGGGGTTAAAGGGTAATTCTAAGATTCCAATTTGGAATCTTAGAATTTGGAAGGATATAAATGTCAGACAATAAAATCATTATTTGGTATGTATTCGAAATATCACGAGATGGATATCAGTCAGTTTACCGACCGAATCGAAGAAATAAGATCCGGTCAAAGGGTACATACATATTTAAAAATGTATCGGGAAAAGATGGGCTATTCGCAGAGCGAACTCGCTGCGCTCTCCGGAGTACCTGTCAGAACTCTTCAGCAATATGAGCAAGGTCAAAAGTCTATAAACAAAGCCCGCGCAGATTATGTCATAAGTCTGTCCAAGACACTGAATGTAGATCCCGGTCTTCTGCTGGAAACATTTCATGAATAGTAATATTTCGGACACACTCAAGCACAACTTGAACTATTACTTGAAAGATAAACCCTGACTCGCTACACTGAAGTCAGGGTTTTCTATATGATGGGAATGTGACAAGGGGGCGGACCCCGTGACACAGGAAGGAGTGCAAATGAGTATCGGAGCGAACATCAAAGCGTTACGTGAGGATAGAAATTTGACTCAGGAGCAGGTTGCGGAGGCGCTGGCGGTTTCTTTTCAGGCAGTGTCTGCCTGGGAGAGGGACGCGTACAAGCCGGAAACGGACAAGCTGATCAAGCTGGCGGAGCTGTTCGAGGTCTCGGTCTCGGCGATTGCGGAGGAGCGGACGAAGGCGTTTCGGACGAAGGAAGCAATCTACAATTGGGAGCACATGAAGACGTTCGTGAAAACGAGTGCGCGGAATTTCAAGCTGCGCAATACGCTTAAGGCGGTGGATTACGCGGTGGAGGCGCACGAGGGGCAGCACCGTAAGAAATCGGTGGTTCCTTATATATATCACCCGCTGAATCTGGCGTGTCATCTGTTGTCCATGGGGATCCGCGAGGACGAGATAATTGCCGCTGCTCTTCTGCATGATGTTGTTGAAGATTGCGGGAAGCAGGCGGAGGAGCTGCCGGTTAATGATGAGACGAAGGAGTTGGTTGTTTTGCTTTCACACGGGAAAACAACAGACTCAGACCGAGACGCGGTTATGAAAGCTTATTACGATGAGATTGCGAAGAATCCGAAGGCGGCGCTGATCAAGTGTGTCGACAGGTGCAATAATCTTACGACGATGTCCTGGGGGCTGAGCCGCGACAGGATCTACCGGATGATCACGGAAACGGAGGAGTATTTCCCGAATCTTCTGAAGATACTGAAGGCTGACCCGGAGTACTGCAATGCATCGTGGCTGCTGCAGTACCAGATTGGGAGTATGTTGGATATATATAAGAGGTTGATGTGAAGTAAAAGAGCTACCCTTTCGGGTAGCTCTATATTTGTTAGAATACAAACTTTGATGGTTCTTACTCAGATAATTCTTTAAAAGTCCTTTATGGCAACTGCATAGCACGAATCTTATCCATATCAGAGTTCAAAATAAACATATTTTTCTCTTGATCAGATAAGCTTTCAACAGATACTCCCTTAGAAACAGCATCCTCATGTAATCCACGATAATCTATCCTCACCTTAAACACTTCGGGAGAAACTTTTATGGGATGTGTATTTTTCAAAGCTTCCTTATAGTTCTTCATTTGTCCAGGCATATGTATATTCCTCCCTTTCACACACAATGACACATTCTTTAAAGACACAAATTGTGATTTTAAACGTTCTTATTGAATAATGATTTGAAAACCCTCCACAGTCGAGCAAAGAAGCTTTGTTTCGTATGAGGTTTGGAAGGTTCTTCAGCTTCAAGGTGCTTTTCATATGTGTATCCGTGAATATAAGTCATAATGTAATACAGAGTCTGTCCATCCAAGCCTTGATTATGAAAACCTTCTGTAATAACTCTTTCTTTTGGACCTGTCCTGACATAATTGTTATGCCACAATGAAAAATGTCCTTTATCAAATCCTTTGATAATCCATGTATCCTCAGAACCTTTAACGGTCAATTCACCGGAATTAACCATTTGGAATTTCAACCCGTATTCAAAAGCAAACTTATGAATATGGTGATCCTTGACCTTTGCTAGTCTAAGCAATTGATCAATCATTGGAATTTGCTTTACATAGGGATCACATGCTTTTCGCAAGCTCATTTTTCTATAGCATTTGTTACATGTAAGCAATCCTTCAGGAACATCCTCCGATGCCTGAAATAAGCTCGCTTTTATATCCTTTATGCATTCACAATCTTTATCATGAAAGTATTTTGATTCGATAGAATAGAAATACTTATACTTACGATTATCCAGTAGGCTTTGCTTCTTGCTTACTGCTTTCTTTTCCTCTTCGGAGATGGTTTTCTGAACATAGACTACTCGACAATTCTTTATTTTCGCATCACTTCCGCTTCTATTGAGCAATGTCAAATCCAGCGCATCTTCAGGAGATGAAATATGAATATTGTATCCATTCTGTTTTTGAATACTGATTCCCAACATAATGCTTCGTCGAAGACTCTTCCAAATGCCGTTGAAATTACCCTCCGATAAATAAATAGTATTATTATTGGAGTTCAGTTTGACCACAGTTGATTGGATAAAGTTTTCTTTCGTAGGCACAAAATAAACCAGTGCGGCGGTGACCAGTTCTTTTTTTACAAAGTCATAACCAGGTATATCTCGAAGTTTCTTCGGATAAATAGTAATCTTAGAGTCAATAAAATCCTCGCCCCATACAATGTAATCCACATCCGCATCTGCAAGTAGCGAGTTGACTCTTTTTCCATATTTAATTTTTTCGCTTATCACTTCTATAATTCTTCTCTTTTCTTAAACCGCTGTGCTCTTCCATCCTGCATAAAATCTTCTGAAAACATATCTATAGCCTTGAAGAAGCTTTCCCATTTATTTTTCTTAGGTATAAGAATTACCGTTTCCCCGATTTTATTTATCAAAACCTCATTCTCTGAAAACTTATACTCCTCAGGCAATTTAACAGACTGACTATATCCGGTTTTATTAACCTTAACTGTCATCATCGCAGTCACCGCCTTTCAAATATAATTATACGCCACCGAATTTCGGTCCTTATACCGATTGAGTATAAAGTAAATATAAAATTTAAAAAAATAAAGGCAGTGAGATTATCTCACTGCCTAAAGTTATATATAAAAGAAAAGTGGAAGGGCGAGCTATGCATATCCAACAAAGTCCCCTTCCTTGTGATTATGTTATACAGCTATTTCTCTTTTGAGTCAATGACTTTGCATTCTGCGGTTCCAACATGAAGTCATAAATTGCGAAATCAATTGTGACAGTGGGTCGACCCCGTGACACATTATTCGGGAGTGGTAACGGTGATGCCGATGGATTTTTCGAGTTCGTCGAGGAGAGCCATGACGTCATCCATTGTGGACTTGATGGGGTACTCGGAGTCGAGAACAAAGGTTGCACCGGAGGCATCGTCGTCGGTGATTCTGGTTCTGAGTTCGTCGATGCCGGAAAGTTCTTCGTCACCGTAGTAGATCTTATCTTCCACTACTTTGATTGTGATCTGGTTTTCTTCTGCAGTTTCAGATTCCTGAACTTGATTTTCAGTGTCAGCAGTTGTAGCTGCATCTCCAAATCCGAGGCCTCTTCCGGGGCCGAATCCGAACTGTCCTCCGAATAAAAGAATAAGCAGTGCGGTGACTACCAATACCACAAGTGCAATGAATTTCTTGATTATTTTCTTCATAATCAGTTTGCCTCCTTCAGATCATTTTCACAGAAAAAGACTGAGTCTCGTAATGATTTCTTATCACGGAGAAGTGTAATCAGCCTGTTACAATCGTCGTAGTATACGTTGTCCGGATCATAACTGAAGACTATAAACACGGGCGCATCAGGTGCGGCGTTGTTAACTTCGGTGTAAAGGTAATCCTCAAGGCGATTGAGCTGGCGGTCGAAGGCAGTGGAATCTTCGCGTGCGATGGGATCGGATGCTGTGCCAAGTTCGGAGCCGACGCCGTATGAAAGAATGCGGTACTTGTTATCGTCGTAGTTTTCGAGTTTGACGTTTATGATCACGATCATTTCATCGAGGTACTCGTAAGCTTCCTGTCTGCTGTTTGCCGCGGACACATTTGCAAGAAGTGTTTCGATGTCGCCGTCCGCAAGTTCCGCACGTGCAAGCTCAAGCTCGCGCAAAGCAATGTCGTAGTCCTCAGACAATGCCTCAAGTTCCTCGCTCGCCTGTTTGTAGTCCTCCTCGGTCTGAGCAGTGACGTTGGAATAATTGATCATCACCGCAAAGATCAGGATCATGACCACATCGAGCAGGGAAGTTAATTCAATTACGATGTTTCGAAGACCTCGAGATTTCATTCTTTTTCCTCAATGCCATCGTAGTTGCGGATTACAAAATCGACGTCGTCACATATTGCTTCGATAGGTCCTGACAATAGAGAATCGAGAACCTTGTAAAGTACTGCACAGACAGCACCGAGAAGTGTGGTGTCGAGAGCAACCATGAGGTTCTCCATCATTTTCTCACCGCCATCGGGTGGGAGAAGAATGAGCGCTGCGACTGTTCCGAGAATTCCGAGGAGCGGGAAAATCGCAGTGATGTTAGCGTATGTTGAATAGAGGAAAAGAAGTAAGTTCTTTTTGGTCGCAAGCTTCTGCGCTTCTTCTCCTGTTATATTGGAATTTGCTTTAGTTTTGTAGACGATGCTGGACTGGGGATAGAGAATCTTCCTGGTCTCGCGGATCTGCAGGAGCGCAAAGATGAAAACTCCGAGATTAACGAGCGCACAAAGAACGATTATCGGAATATCAAAGTTGTAGAAAACAGCACTCAGGCTTTTCATATGTGAACCTCATGTGGTGTTTGCAGGTACAGAGATATTATAGCACTTTTGTCGACAGAAGGTCGGAGCACGTGTCACATCAGTAGATAGATGGGTAGCATTCGACGGAGTCGTATTTGGGGAGTTTGCCGTAGAATTCGTATTTGAATCTGGCGAAATCGTCGGGAGCTACATCTTTAATGATGGTGTAGTTGATTGCAACGACTTGGTCTGCTTTCTTGTAGACGACAATAACTCTGGGACTAACAAGTTCATAATCGGAATTATTGGTGAGTCTTCCGCGAATCTCCTTGGAATTTTCATCATCAATAGTTACATCCGAGATTTCAAGATCGGATATCATGGTGGGGTTATATATGAATTCTTCGCTCAGATAAAGAGACATATCAAGAGATATATCCGCTTCGACGTGATGTATCGATTCCCTCGTATAGATTTCTTCCGTCCCATAGAAATATACCGTGTCGCCGGGCAAAATATACTTCACATCGCTATTAGATACGGCGTCCAGGTAATTTCCTTTTGAATCCAGAATCCTTATACGCACCCTCGGTTTATATGCAACCAATGTATCGTTTGGATTAGAAACCGCAACATAGTACTGCACTACAGGATCATCGCTCGGAGAGTTGGGATCAATGCATATACCGTAATCGGAAACGATGAGATCTCTTGCTTTTTCCGCATTTCCTCTGAAGAAGAAACCGTACCTGAAGCCAAGGGATGTATATACCATCAGGAAGAAAACTGAAACGCCAAGTGTAATGAAGATAAATACTTTTCCTTTAACATGCATGAACAGTTCGATCATACAGATGAGCATAATTACAACCGACTCTATGATGTTAAAGATAGGCATTTTAATATGTACGATCGCAGCAATTGCAAGCAGGATTATGTTAAAGATAAGACTTGCGTTTTTGGATGCTTTCGCTTTCTTTTCCGTTTTAACGGAATTTATAGACTCGTTGTAAATGTTATCGTACTTGCTCTTCTTGCGACCTCGCTTGCTTTCCTTCAAGCGCGTCTTGTCGACAACCGTGCGGCAGTAAGGACAGTAGATCGAATCGTCGGGAATTTTCTTCCCGCATTCAGGACAGAAAGTCATTTTAAATACCTCATAAGAAAATCCTTTATTCTTCTCCGACATAACCGATTTCAGTGTATATCATCCCATTCTTTCCGCGGTCGGAGCGCATGAGCGAGATCCCCCTGACAGTCATCTTCCCCTTGGGGGCGTCCCATACGGGAATGACGTCGCCTTTTTTGTAAGTAAATTTTCTAACGAGCGTGATGTGCGGATTGAATTTCTTCTTATCAAAGGGAATACCGGCATCGGCAAGCCCGTGGCGCAGGCGCTTTACATACCCGGCCAGCTGTGGGTTTTCTTTTAACCCTGCCCAGAAAATATCACCGAAGAATCCTACCCCGCCAAGTTCAATGTCGATAGGCCTGAAGTCAATCTGCTCCATGGCATCAAGAACAGCGTCAGGATCGTTGTAGTCACCGATGAAGGCAAGGGTGATGTGCATGTTGTCACGGCTTGTGAAGTTGCCGGTCACGCCCTCATCCTTCAGCATGCCCTGGAAGTACTCAAGCTCTTCAATGATCTCGTCGTCAAATTGTAAAGCGATAAACAGTCTCATATTTTAACTAAGTGCTATTTTTGCGATATGCACGTCAGGACTATTGCGCCAATCCTCGGGAGGAGTGAAGGCGTTATCCTTAATAAGAAGTGTGTCGTGGAATGAATCATAGAGCACGAGCTCATCGCCAATCATGAAGTACCAGCAGCTGACTCCTTCAGGGAAATTAACAGGGTCTCTGAAGATCAGGTAATCCTGAGAAACTTCATAAGACATGTTAAAAGGGAAAAGCGTATCGGCATCCTCGGGAAGTACCGGATTATAGGGGCGATGCATAAGGAGGCCCGTTCCATCTCCGTAGAAGCTTACGAACTGTTCACCGTCACGATACCATGTGCCTGTAAGTTCATTTATATCAAAGGTATAATCCGCTACAAGGTCATCACCTTCTTCATCTTCATCGGATGCAAGTCCCATTTCAAGGATTTCGTCTATGTCATATCCCTGCTTATAAAGATCTTCGAGGAGCTTAAGTATCTCTTCGCTCCAGTCGGTTGCATCGGTAACTTTATCGAGAAGGTCATCATCGGATGTGATTGTAAGAACGAGTTCTGCGGGAAGATCGTATTCTGTGACATCTTCTATGGTGATGGATTCGTCATCTTTATCAACCGTCAGTTTCTGAGCCGGTTTTATATTATCGGAACCGAATTCCTCACCGTTATCATCAAGACCTGTGACATCGACTCTGCCGGTTGTGAGGTATATTACGGAATTTCCGTTTTCATCGGAGTCAACATAGCCGGAAGTTCCGCGTACGCCGATGATCATGGTTGAAGTCTGAATGTCCAGTGACTCGTTATCTTCAAGTGCTCTGTCGATGTCAAAGAATATTCTGCCGGATTCGAGATTAAGTGTGAGGTGTTTCCCTCGTTGAATAAAAGAAGCAGTGCTCTCTTCCATAAGTGTGACGACGCGGTCCTCATCAAGAAGCACCCATGCCTGAGATTCGCTTTCGGTGTTTAAGACATTGCCGTTTGTGAGCCTGCGATCTGCGACCGGCTCGAGTTCCTTGCCGGATGCGTTGGTCAGAGTGACTTGTCCGTCAAAACGAAGAAGACGCATGGTGGAAGCACTCAGGCGTGATACGAAGAAAATGATCGCAACGATCACGGCGATGAGACCGAGCAAGGCAGGTATTAGGATTAACAGTTTTCTTTTATTCACGAATTTACCTCTGTCACATAATTCAGCCGCCGACAAACGTGAAGGGGCGTGCAAGATCGTAATCTATAAACGGGACGTCAATCACATCGACGATATATCCGTCATAATCAAAAAATACAAACCTGACGGTCATATGCTCTCCGTCCTCAGACACTTCATCGACAAGCAATTTCAAGTATAAGGACATACCGGGCAACAGCGAAGTCGACCGATCTCCAAGATCCATCATCGGATGTCCGTCCTCCTCGAAGTAAACATCCACTATGGAGTCCAGTTTAGTTTCCTCATTTACCATATAAAGAACACGAGCGGTGTGGTCATCATAAAATTCCAGCCTGATTTCAGCATTGTAATCGAAACAACTATAACCAACATCCCCCACGCGTTCCATCTTCCATTCTTTGGAAATCGCATCGTACATCTCGGGATTATCATATCTGAGCCCGAAGTAATCGTATCGATTGAAGGCATCGGCAAAAAAACGCTCACTGCTTTCACCTACGAAAACCGTATAGGAAAAACAAATCATGTTTACGAGCAAAGGCTCAGTTAATTCTTTTAATCCTCTATATTCAGTGTAGTTTGCCTTGTACTGTCCAAACTCCTGTCGCTCCATGGATTCGGAGCCGTTCCAGTATTCAAGGATGTAACTTGCAAATTCGCCTGCGGACACAGGGTCCCTGCTACCCTCCAGTACGAATGTATTTGAGTCTTCTGTAAAGAGTACAGCTCCCATCATTCGAGAAGTCGCAACTCCGTTAGAATAGCTGAAGTCGATATATCCCTCACCGTATTTAATGTCAGGGTCCAAGAACATATCGGTCATTGCGTAGTGAGGGGGTTCATCCTCCGAATATCGGATAACGTGGTCCTCGTAATATCCGATATAAAATTCCGGATAATAATCATCGGTTACTTCAGCGCCTTCGAAAACCCAGGTAGCTTCCTTAAGTCTCTTTATACGTGAATCAACTTCGTATATGTGAACCTCGGAAAACTCGTCATATTCATATGTAATGATGGATATTATTTCGAGACGACCATTGTGATCAAGGTCGGTAACGGTATAAGAAACGGCTCTGACATCGTCGCCCAATCCGGTGGGAACAAGCCAATCGCGGATATGATTTTTAATCACATATGCCTGTTCTCTGAGCGAATCTTCATCGATTCTTTCGACGTAAACATATTCTTCAGGCTCGTCGATTTCGTCTGCGTCCGAGGCGGAGTCGTCTTCATCGTTTTCATCTTCTGAGTCATCTTCGTCGTCAGAGTCGGAGTCGTTGTCAGCGGTCTCGGTATTTTCAGAAGAGCGGTCGGTTAACTGACAGCCACTAAGACAGGGGGCAACACAAAGAAGTGTCGCCAGAATAAGGGACAAATACTTTCTTTTCATCGATAACCTCTCATTCAGTTGTTCCCCATCCGCCGAAGCGGCCCCTTCAAAGAACCATTATACCACAATTACGTGACAAGGGGTCGGACCCCCTGTCACAGCGAGTCCGACCCCTTGGTACTATATATTTCGATTTGAATATGCGCGTATCGCTGCCTCATTCTTTTCTTCGGAAGCTATGCTTCGTAGTCCATGCAGACGCGACTTGATGTGAAAGGACGAACCTTGGTGTTAGCTACGTCAACATGCTTGGGATGAACGGCGTAGCCTTTGAGTGATTCTTCGTTCATGA
>JAEEGJ010029918.1_pt1 | contig 10700 bp, 9 predicted proteins | sample 8958761 | NCBI WGS metagenome assembly JAEEGJ01 (sample SAMN16246546, study PRJNA631951) | gut metagenome | biome: gut microbiome; feature: rumen; material: RS-attached | host: Bos | place: Iran: Karaj | collected 2018-10
ATTTAGATGCATATGGAACTTTAGCTGTTAATTATAATAGAGATGTAGAAGTATTCCCTGTACTTAAAACTATGTTTGAAGAAATATATGGTGAATCTCCATATAAATCACCTACAGATATGGGTGTAAATATGGCAGGATTTGCAATTATTGATGATGAAGCAGCTTGCGAAGCAAGTAAGGCAGAAATAATTAGAAGATATTTAGATGCTTTATGTGATTATAGAAATGGTAAAATCAAGGAAGAATCAGTTGATAAAATTGCCTTACTTATGCGACAACTTGGCATTTCTGTAGATGATAGAAAGTGTGTTAAAGCAGCACTTGAAAAAGCTGAAATAACAGGAACACCATCAATGGCACTTGAATTCCCTGATGGAACAATTATCACAAGTAAAACAAGTGATTTGCTTGGTGCAAGTGCAGCTTTAATATTAAATGCACTTAAGCATTTAGCAGGTATTAGAGATAAGATGCTATTATTATCAAAGAATATTATTAAACCTATTCAAGATTTAAAAATTAATCAATTAGGAAATCATAATCCTAGATTACATTCAGATGAAGTATTAATTGCACTATCAATTTGTGCAACAACAAATACAACAGCTGAACTTGCATTAAGTCAGCTAGACAAACTTAGAGGATGTCAAGTCCACTCAACAGTAATGTTACCAAGTGTGGATGCTAACGTCTTCAAAAAATTAGGTATTAATTTGACTTGCGAGCCAAATTTCTATGCAAAGAAACTTTATAGAAAATAAGAAGGAGGAAAAAACTATGGGATTCTTTAAAGATTTTAAGGCATTCATTTCTAGAGGAAACGTTCTAGATATGGCTGTTGGTGTAGTTATTGGTAATGCCTTCGGTGCTATCGTTACTGCACTAGTTAACATTTTATTAAGTGTTTGCTTATGGGGTGTACCAGGTGGTCTAAAAGGTCTAGTAACTGTACTTCCAGCTGCAAACAATATCCAAAAGGGTATGAATCCAGCAATTGGACTAGGACAAAGCTTTAAGGCAAGTGAATTACAAGCTCTAGGTGAAGCTTTAGCTGCTGCAAACTATCCAGCATTAGATAAGACTACTGATGTTGCTGCATGGACGACTGCTGTTGAAGGTGCTAAGGGAACAATTCTTGGAAAGTATACACTTCATGGAACAACTTACACATATAATATGTCTGCAGTTATCGACTGGGGTGCATTCATCAATGCAGTTATTAGTTTCTTAATTATTGCTTTAGTATTATTCATTATTGTTAGAGCTGCTAATAAGGCTGCTGCTAAGAGAGCTGAATTTAAAGCTAAAATAGCTGCTAAAAATGCTACTGAAGAAGAAGCTCCTGCTGAAGAAGCTGCTGAATAATCTTTTTTGAAGCAAAATAAAAAAGGCTTATTAAAGCCTTTTTTATTGCTTATTATTTTTCTTTTCTTCTAAGATGTCTTTCAACTCATCTACTGTAAATATGTATTTTGTATTACAGAAATTACATACAGTTTCGATATCTTTATTATCATTAATCATTTCATCTAGATCAGTTTCTTTTAACATTTTTAAGCTGCGTCTAAAACTATCTTTACTACATCTACAATACCATTTAAGGGGCATATCTTTATCTAGAATTTCATAATTGTTTTCACCAACAAGTTCTTTAATAATATCTTCTGGAGTATATCCATCTTTTACCATTGCGGAAACTTCTTTAACGTTTTTTAGTTTGTTTTCTAATTCAGTAATTACTTCATCAGGACAATTAGGTAATACTTGAATAATAAATCCACCTGCGGCTAAAACTGTATTATCATCATTTACTAATACGCCTAAACCTACAGAAGAAGGAATTTGTTCACTAGATGCAAAATAATATGTGAAATCATCGGCGATTTCTCCTGTTTGTAGTGGAGAAGATGAAGTGAAGATTTCATTATTGATTAAAGTTTTTACTTCCAAAAATCCATCATTACCTACTGCATAACTAACATTTATTTTTCCAGTTGAGTTATATTGATAGAATTGATAAGGATCTCCAACATAACCTCTAACTGATCCATATTTAGTTGCCTCTACAACGATATCTTTAATTGGCCCGCCGCCATTAATCTTAACTGTGACATTTTCTTCTTTTAAAACGGCAGTTAATAATGATGCAGTAAGTGTTCTACCAAGTGCTGCCGCAGATGAAGGCCATAAACCATGGCGCTTTTGTGCTTCAGCTACTAATTCTGTAGTAACACATGCGTATACTCTAATTTGTTTATCATAAGCTAATGCTTTTGCTAATGTATCCATATTTATCACCAAATGTTATTATATCACATTTTATAATTATATGATATAATTATTAACTGGTAGGAGGTAATCTATATGTTTAAAATTGGAAATGTAGAAATTAAAAATAGAATAGTATTAGCTCCTATGGCAGGAATCACTAATGAAGCTTATAGATTAGTATGTAAAAAATATAATGCAGGATTAGTATATGCTGAAATGGTAAGTGCAACAGGATTAGAATATTCTAACCAAAAAACAGTAGAAATGCTAAAAGTTAATGAGGCTGAAAAGCCTTTAAGTATGCAAATTTTTGGTTATGATATAGATATGATGGTAAAGGCCGCAAAAACAGTAGAAAAAACTAATGCAGATATCATAGATATCAATATGGGATGTCCTGTTAGAAAGATAGTAAAATCGAAATCAGGAAGTTATTTGCTTACTGAACCTAATCATATTTATGATATGGTTAAAGCTATAGTAGAGAATGTAAGTAAACCTGTTACAGTAAAAATAAGAAGCGGATTTGATGCAAACAGTATAAATGCTGTTGAAGTAGCAAAGCTTGTAGAAAAAGCTGGTGCTAGTGCTATCGCTATCCATGCTAGAACAAGAAGCCAATTATATGGAGGCAAAGCTGATTGGAATATTATTAAACAAGTAAAAGAAGCTGTAAATATTCCTGTAATAGGTAATGGAGATATTAGAAGTGCTGATGATGCATTGAGAATGATTAATGAAACAGGCTGTGATGCTGTAATGATAGGTAGAGGCTGTTTAGGTAATCCATTTTTAATAAATGAGTGTTATGAATTATTAGAGAATAATAAAATAATTGATAGACCAACAGTTAAAGAAATAAAAGAAACACTTATAATGCATTATGAGTTGCTTAAAAAGATTAAATGCGAGAAAGTTGCTATTCTAGAAATGAGAAGTTTAGCTACATATTATGTTAAAGGATTAAAAAATGCATCAAGCTTTAAACAAGCAGTTTCTAACATAAAAACTGAAGTTGAATTTTTAAATGCTATAAATAATTATTTTGATAGCTTTATTGAAACTGATAGTTGCGAAATGTAAAGTAGAGTTTTCTATGATATTTTAAACATTTATTATATTATTATTTCGGAGGTAATAGTATGAATGTAATTGAAGTAAATAACTTATCCAAAAGTTATGGCAATTTAAAGGCTGTTGATAATATTAGCTTTAATGTAGTTGAAGGAGAATTATTTGCTTTTTTAGGAGTAAATGGCGCTGGTAAATCAACAACAATTAATATGATATGTAATATTACAAAGCCAGATAGTGGAGATATTAAAATATGTGGTTCTAGTATTACAAGTAAAGAAGCTAAAGAAGCAATAGGTGTAGTATTTCAAGGATCAGTTTTAGATGATAGATTAACTGTATTAGAAAACTTAAAATCAAGGGCTGCTTATTATAATTTAACTAAAGAATATACTAATAAAAGAATACAAGAATTAATAGATTTACTTGATTTAAACGAAATAATAAATAAAAAATATAAAAACTTATCAGGTGGTCAAAGAAGAAGATGTGATATCGCAAGAGCTTTAATACATAATCCTAAAATATTATTCTTAGATGAACCTACAACAGGACTTGATCCTAAGAGTAGAATAATGGTGTGGAGTGTTATTGATAATTTAAGAAAAAACGCTAATCTAACGGTTTTTCTTACAACTCACTATATGGAAGAAACAAAGGATGCTAATAGAGTTGTAATAATAGATCATGGACATATTTTAGTAAATGATACACCTATTAAACTAAAAGAAAAATATACATCTAATTATTTAAAGATATATACTGATAAAAATAGTGAAATAGAAAAAAAATTAAATAAATTTGAATATAAAACAAATGCTTATTACATTCCTTTTGAAAGTTCAAAAGATGTAATAGATTTTATTGATAAAAATAAAGATATGCTAACAGACTTTGAAGTAATTAAAGGGGATATGGATGATGTATTCTTAAATGTTACTGGAAAGGAGTTAGAATAATGAGACAAATTATTAGTTTAACTAGTAGAAATATAAAAGTATTTCTAAGAGATAAAACAGGAGTATTCTTTTCACTATTATCTCCTTTATTAGTATTACTATTATTTATTTTATTTTTAGGTGATTTACAAATTGATTCTGTAAAAAGCACTTTAGAAAACTATGGTGTAATAAATATGTTTGAATCTAACTTTTCAAAAGCTGTAGCGTATAACTGGTTAGTCGCAGGTGTTTTAGGGGTTAGTTGTATAACTGTATCATTTTCATGTCTAACAGTTATAATAAGTGATAGAGAAAAAGGAGTAGAAAATGATTGTAAGGCTAGTCCTATATCAAGCATAAAAATATATATTTCATATATTTTAGGAGTATTCTTATCAACATTATTAATTATGTTAATAGTATCTTTCGCGGGTATTATTTTCTTAGCTTTAACTAATTCACTTAATATGAGTGTGTCAAATGTGTTTATGTTGTATGGCTCAATTGTTTTAGGTAGTTTCAATGCATCCCTTATAGCTTATGCTCTAACATGCTTTATAAAAACTACCGCAGCTCATGGTGCATTTACAGGCTTGATATGTGCTGTATCAGGTTTTTTGATTGGTGCTTATATGCCACTATCAAGTTTCCCAAAACCTATTCAATATGTTTGTGCAATAATTCCTGGAAGTCATTCAGCAGGACTTGCTAGAAGTTCACTACTTAATAGCTTTGTAGAAGAAGCTAGTGAAAAGTCAGTTGATGTTGCTAATTCACTTAATGAATATTTCTCTATAAAGATTAATTTGTTTGGTAATAGTATTAATCAAAACGGAATGTTTATCTATTTAATAATATCAACTATTCTTTTCTTAATTATAAATATTATCATAATTAGAGTGCACAATAAAAAGAGATAAATCCCTAATTTTAGGGATTTTTTCTTTATTTGAATAATTATTATATAAGTGATATAATAATATTAAAGAGGCGATATTATGAAAGATAAATATAAAGTAGAATTATTTTTAGAACATGAAAATAATCTAGCTGAATCTCCTTATTATGATTGTAGGAATAGATTATTATCATGGATAGATATACCTAAAGGGTTATTATTGACATTAGATAAAAGAGGGAAAATAAAAGAAGTTAATTTTAACGAAAAAATAGGATGTGCAATTCCTCTTAGAAAAAGTAATGGTTTTTTAGTTTTAGGTACAAATAATATTTATGTATATGAAGATGATACAATTAAACCATTTTATGATCTAACTAAAATATTAGACAAATCAGAAAGATGTAATGATGCTAATATTGATAAGATGGGTAGAATTTGGTTTTCATCAATAGTTGATGATGGAATACATGCACCTAGTAGTAAATTATTTTGTTATGCTAATAGGGATACTATATGTATGGATAGCGACTTAAAACTAGGTAATGGAATATGCTGGAATAAAAAATATAGTAGAATGTTTGTGTGTGATTCTGAAGCACATGCTATATATGTATATGATTATAATCTAGATACAGGTAACATTGATAATAGAAGAGTTTTATGTAATATATATGATGGAGTTCCTGATGGAATGATTATAGATAATGATGAAAATTTATGGGTTGCAATATGGGGTGGTGAAAGAATAGAAGTTAGAAGTAGTAAAACAGGACTACTAAAAAATACTATTTATGTACCTACATTAAATGTAACATCCCTAGCTTATAATAAAGAAGATTCTAATATAATTATTACTACTGCTAAAAGTAGTGATAGATTGGGTGGAATGCTTTTTGAACTAAAAACAAATACTAAATTTATAGATAAAGAATTTGCAGTAATTGAATAAATAAAAATCCCTTAATCAAGGGATTTTTTAAATTCATTATAAATATGTAAATTCTTGTTTTTAATTGTTGCTAAAACATTTATACAATTATCTAAATATTCCATTTTAATGATGTTTTCATTCTCTTTTAATTTGTTAATTAAATCTCCTCTATTATAAGGAATATATAAGTCTAGAGTAGTTATATCATTTAGTATCATCTTTTTAATTGTATTTGCTAAAAGTGGTAAGTTAAAGTGTGTTTTAGCACTAATCATAATTGAATTATCTTCTTCAGGGAAGAATTGTTCATCAAGTAAATCACATTTGTTATAAACATATAGAATAGGTATATCTTTACATCCAAGTTCATCTAATACTTTATTAGTTACATCTATTTGTAATTTAAAGTTAGGATTTGCACAATCTATAACATGTAAGATTAAATCAGCTTCATTTATTTCTTGCAAAGTTGATTTAAATGAATTTACTAAATGATGTGGTAATTTAGAAACAAAACCAACTGTATCAGTTAAAATAAATGATTGATTATCAGGAAAAGTTATTTTTCTATTAGAAGTAGTAAGAGTTGCAAATAACATATCTTTAGAAAATACTTTTTTCTTATTATCTTGATATAAATCAATTAATGCATTCATTAATTTTGATTTTCCTGAGTTAGTATATCCTACTAAAGCTACAGTTTTATCACTACGCTTATTAATTCTATTTTGTCTACTAATATTAATTTGTTTTAAATCATTTTCTAATTTATAAATTCTTTTTTCAATCTTACGTCTATCAAGCTCAAGTTGTGTTTCACCAGGTCCTTTGGCATTAAAACCACCACCTTGACGTGATAAGCTTCTAGATAGTCCTGTTAATCGAGGCAACATATATTTATATTGCGCTAGAGATACTTCAATCATTGATTCATTAGTTTTTGCACGACTTGCGAAAATATTTAATATTAACATTGATCTATCAATTACTTCTAAATTTAGGTAATTTTCTATATTTCTTAATTGACTAGGAGATAATTCATCATTAAAAATTACTAAATCGATATTATAAGAATTAGATATCATTTTTATTTCATCTAATTTCCCTATACCTACATAATAGCCAACTTTAGGTTTATCTAATTTTTGTCTAACTTTATAGACCTTATTTAAGTCATTAGCTTCACAAAGGTTTACTAATTCTTTTTCATAATAGTCTATTAATCCATCATCATAATCAATGGATACAATAATCGCATTATATAATTCATCCATATATATCAGTCCTTTCTTATATTTTATCACAAAAACATTTGTTTTACATTAATTATAATGTTATAATTAAATTGGTGATAAAATATGGATGCTTTATGGATTGTTTTAGATGTTTATATCGTCTTTATAGTATTATTGTTTTGTTTATCGATAATTTTAAAGAATAAGAAGATCTTTATTTATTCTTTATTCTGTGGTGTTGTTTTAGGTATAGCAATACTTGTAGGTAAGGCACCAGAAGGCAGATTAAAGATGGCAAAATGGATATTTGGAGATGAAGGATTAAATTTAAGATTCTATCTTCCTTTCTTATTTATAGTACTAATAGGTAAAGAAATGCGTTTAGAGTTAGATAATATTAGACCTCAAGAAATTGGCACAATAAGGACCATTTCTAGTTCTCAAGGTTCTAAGAGTGCAATAATTGATGCGGTATATTATTTAGCTGAAAGAAAGATTGGTGCAATCATAACAATTGAAAAACATAACTCATTAGACCAATATGCTGAAAAGGCTATTCAAATGAACTCAGATATTTCTAAAGAGCTACTAATTAATATATTTGAACCTAATACACCACTTCATGATGGTGCCGTAATTATTAGAGGAGATAAGATAAGATGTGCTGGTGCATATTATGTATTAACACAATCTGAATCTGGTGATAAAACAATGGGTTCTCGTCATAGAGCTGCCCTAGGTATTTCAGAAGTAAGTGATGCACTTACAATCGTATGTAGTGAAGAAACTGGTCATATTAGTATTACAACTGAAGGTATCATGATTAGAGTACAAGATAGAGAAAAATTAGTTGAATACTTAGATATGTTCTTAAAGTAGGAGGTATGTGATGAAGGTAGTTAGAATAATTATTGGATTTATTACAGATCCTTTTAGAAAAGTAACAAGTCATATTAATAGTGAAAAAATCACAAAATATTTATCAAAACATCAATTAATCATATATGGAATTACAGCACTTTTAGTAATAATAATGGCTTTAACATTCTATTTATGGATAAAATAGGCTCCTTATGGAGCTTTATTTTTTTTATACAAAATGTTTAAAAAATGGCCAAAAAATGCACTAAATTGTAAAGAAAATGCAAAGGAAATCGCTTTAATTTGACTTTTTTTATTATTTAATATAAAATATAATCGATATCTATGGGGTTTAACTATAAGTTAAACAATAATGAAGGAGATGATTCTTTTGGGTAATATGATGGACAAAGAACCAAAGAAAATTAAAGCACCTAAAAAGACACCAAGAATTAAACATAAAAAATTAATTATACTATTTACTGCAATATTAGTTGTAGCAACAGTATTTATCATAAAGATGTTTTCAACAAAGCACTATGCTTTAGCAGAAGAAACAGAATCATTTGAAATTGAAAGACCAACAACTGGCAATCCACTTGATTATAGCGCAAAAGATAATGCGGCAATTTGTAACTGGGTTATAAAGCATACGACTGAATTTAAGAGCGTAACAACAGGTACTGTAAAAGCTAAGGTTGCGGTTATAAATTATAACCAAGAATTAAAGAATACAAGAATTGTTACAAATGATGGTTGTTACATTGAAACAATTAGTGATAGTTCACTTGTTCATGTTTATGAAGAAAAATATATTGAAAATGATCAAGTAGTTGTTAGAAAAAATCATTCTAATAAATATAATACAATCACTAATGAAGTATTCCTAGAAAAGTATGGTTGGCATCCAAAAGATTTCCAAGCATATATTTTAAATGAAGACACAATCGTAGAAGCAACAATAGAAGAATTTGAAGGTAATTACAAATTAAAGTTAATACTAGATCCAATAAATTCTTCACCAAGAAAGCAAAGAGAAACAAAAACTATTGGTAATGCTAAGGGGTACCCTGGATATAAAACAACTGAACTTACAATTATATTAAAAAGCGACTGGACACCTATAGAAGTAGATACTTATGAAGTATACGATATCGGTATGCCAGGTATTGGTGATGTAACATGTAAGTGTAACATGGTTGAATTATTTGAATATGGTAAATTTGAGATTCCTGATAAAGAATTATTCAAAGAACATATTAGTGATACTCCAACAAATATAGAAGATAATGAAAAAGATGTAATAGGATATTTACAAGAAATATTTGGACCACTTATTCAAGGTCAAATGAATGATTTTGAAATAACTGTTGATGCACTAGATACAAAATTAAATGGAAATTTAAATATTAATCTAGGCGTTGAGGGAGTTAGTGTTAAAGCAGATATAGATGATATTTTTGTTAATTATAAGGGCGATGATGTATTTGTAAAATTAGGAGCTAACAAATACAAAGTTAACATCAAGAATTTCCAAAAATATTTAGGGAGTCTACCAAGCACAAGTACTAGCCAATTTGATGTAAATGCTATAATTGATCAAGTACAAGATGCTGAAATAATAAATAATGGTAATTCTATTACTATAAAAATAAATTTAGATATAATGGGTATTAAAGCAAGCGCAAATATTATTGCAGATGTAGTTAATGATACTTATGCTTTTAATAATATTTATGCAAAAGTTGATGCATTTGGTAAAACAATAATTCTAACAATGAAACCAAGTGAAACTGCATATAATTATCCTGTTATTGATAGTTCATATTCTGATATAACAAATATAGGCTTTGTAATTGATGAAGTTAAAAAATTAATAAATAAGCCAGTTGAAATAACATTAAATACAAATATTAATGATATTAATATTAATGCAAGTGCAGTTTATAATAATGGCTTAGCAAGTGGATTAATCACAATTAATGATAAATATGCAATCAATGTATATTATAACAATGATACAATTTATTTAACATATAACGATTTATACTTTAAATTTAATATTAAAGATATTGATAAGTTTGGCTTAGATGAAATTAAACTTCCTGAAATTAATATTAAGCTTAAAGATATACTTGATACAATTAAGACTTTAAATATTAAGATGTTAAGTAATAATTCATTTGATTTAGCTATTGATTTAACTAAATTTACTGATTTATTAAAAGATGTTAAACTTACTGTTAGTAAGAATGATGGATTAAATTTTGAAGTAGAAAAATATAATTTATTAGTAAATGTAAAAGAAGCTAGTAAGGAAGTAGAAGTTAATCCTGATGTAGAATATAATGATTTAGCTAACATTAGCTGGTTAATAGATATTTTAAAAGAAGCAATAGAAAAAGATGCATTTAGTTTTGATGTTAATTTAAAATATAATGATTTAACTGTTACAGGTAATATTTATTTAGATAAAGACTTAA
>JAEEGJ010029920.1_pt1 | contig 10700 bp, 12 predicted proteins | sample 8958761 | NCBI WGS metagenome assembly JAEEGJ01 (sample SAMN16246546, study PRJNA631951) | gut metagenome | biome: gut microbiome; feature: rumen; material: RS-attached | host: Bos | place: Iran: Karaj | collected 2018-10
TGCGCCGACGGCGCCGCAGGCATAGCCCGCGCCGAGCCAGGAGGCAATGTCCGTGTGGTCGTAGTCGAGTGCCTTGAGCTTCTGTACGTTTACTAAAACCACGGGCACATCCAGGTCGCGGATGGCAGGCAGCATATTGTAGGATGTGGCATATGTCAGAAGCTGCATGAACACCAGGTCAACGTCGGCTGCACGGAATTTGTCTCCCGCAGCCTGAGACTGTTCCTTGGTCGTGATCAGCCCGCCGTCGATCAGTTCAACGGTGTCGGGAATAATTTTTTTGAAGGCATCATACTGTGCTTCGAATTCAGGTACCAGAGAAGGGAACTGAGGCAGATAGGCACCCAGCGCAATGGAAAAAACACCGACTCTTGCTTTTGTGTTGACTAACATGGTAATCCTCCTGTTGATATCAAGTTGCTGCCTGAATACTAGGCTTTTTATAAAAATAATTTTATCATAGATTCAACGTTGATGCAATAAAAATCCACATGCGAAAAGCATGTGGATTGTGTTTTGCAGGACTGTTATTTCTTCTTGCCAAAGATGCTGCTGCCTTTCAGATTGTCCGTTGGACCCATGCTGGCGGCATACTTCCGGAGAAGATCTTTCTGGCTGCCTGTCAGCCGCTTCGGAACGGTGATATTGACGGTGATAAACTGATCGCCGCGTACTCCTTTGCCGTTCAGGTAAGGAATACCCTTTCCTTTCAGGCGGAAAACCGCGCCGGATTCTGTCCCTTCCGGGATCGTGAGTTTCACTTTTCCGTCCAGCGTGGGTACTTCAATGTCCGCACCGAGGACGGCCTCCGGGTAGGTAATATCCTGTGTCAGATAAACACTGGTGCCCTCGCGTTCAAACAGTGCATGAGGACGTACAATAATGGAGATATAAATGTCGCCTGCAGGGCCGCCGTTCGCTCCGGCATTGCCTTTTCCGCGCAGAGGGATTGCCTGACCGTCGTCGATACCGGCAGGAACCTTAACGTTAATCTTGTGCTGCCTGCGTATAAATCCGGCTCCTCTGCAGGATTTACAGGGCTGATGGATAATTTTTCCGCTGCCGCTGCATCTCGGGCACTGACCGACTGACTGCGCCATACCGAAAGGCGTACGCTGCTGCGTGATTTTCTGCCCGCTGCCGTGACAGTCGGGGCATACCTCGGGCGTGGTACCCGGTTCACAGCCGGAACCGGCACAGTCGGAGCACATCTCAATAATCGGGACGGTGACTTCCTTTTCACACCCGAAAGCTGCTTCTTCAAAGCTGATATTCAGTGTGGCTCTCGTGTCGCTGCCTTTGCGGGGAGCATTGGGGTTGGCTCTTCTTGAAGAACCGCCGAAGCCGCTGAATCCGCCTCCGAAAATATCTCCGAAGCCTCCGAACAAATCGCCGAGGTCGCCAAAGTCAAAACCACCGAAGCCACCTCCGCCAAAACCGGCATTCGGATCAAAAGCTGCATGACCGTACTGATCGTACTTTTTGCGCTTCTCTTCATCGGAAAGCACCTCGTAGGCCTCGTTCGCCTCCTTGAAGCGTTCTTCGCAGGCTTTGTCTCCGGGATGAAGGTCAGGATGGTTTTCCTTGGTAATCTTGCGGTATGCCTTTTTTATTTCTTCCGGTGTGGCGCTTTTGCTTACGCCGAGCACCTCATAGTAATCTCTTTTTTCTGCCATTTGGGCTCCTGTCTACGCACCATGAGGCGGAGTGCTTCGCTCCGCCTCAGGTTCGTTGCAATGATATAGTTGCAGGATCTTACTTTTTGTCGTCATCAACGACTTCCGTATAGTCTGCGTCGTAATACTGCTGATCGTTGCCTGCAGTGCCGCCTGCATTGTAACCCGCATTCGGATCATATCCCGGGTTGCCCTGCTGCTGAGCACCGGCAGCCTGATACATCTTTTCGGATACCTTGTAAAAAGCCTGTGTCAGAGCTTCGGTTGCACTCTTGATTGCTGCAGTGTCCGTACCGGACAGAGCAGACTTCAAAGAAGCAAGCTTGCTTTCCACTTCACCCTTGTCAGCAGGATCGAGCTTGTCACCGGATTCGCTGAGAATCTTCTCTGTCTGATAGACCATCTGGTCTGCCTGGTTGCGGGTATCGACTTCTTCCTTGCGCTTTGCATCTTCAGCAGCAAACATCTCTGCTTCCTTAACGGCTTTGTCGATGTCTTCCTTGGTCATGTTGGTAGAAGAGGTGATGGTGATGTGCTGCTCCTTTCCTGTGCCAAGATCCTTTGCAGATACATTGACAATGCCGTTTGCGTCAATGTCGAAGGAAACCTCAATCTGAGGAACACCGCGGCGTGCCGGAGCAATACCGTCAAGATGGAACCTGCCGAGGCTCTTGTTGTAGGCAGCCATCTCACGTTCACCCTGGAGTACGTTAATTTCAACACTGGTCTGGTTATCGGCAGCAGTGGAGAAAATCTGGCTCTTTCTGGTCGGGATGGAAGTATTGCGATCAATCAGTTTTGTGCAGACGCCGCCAAGAGTTTCAATGCCGAGGGACAGAGGTGTAACGTCTACCAGAACAATGCCTTCTACGTCGCCGGAGAGAACACCGCCCTGAATGGCGGCACCGAGTGCGACACATTCATCCGGGTTGATTCCCTTGAAGCCTTCCTTACCGGTCAGCTTCTTTACCTCTTCCTGAACTGCAGGGATACGGGAGGAACCGCCAACAAGCAGAACCTTGCTAAGCTCACTCGGCTGGAGGCCGGCATCACTTAAGGCCTGTCTCACAGGGCCGACTGTCTTCTCAACGAGATGATGAGTAAGCTCATTGAATTTTGCACGAGTCAGCGTCATATCAAGGTGCTTCGGGCCTGTAGCATCAGCAGTGATGTAAGGCAGGTTAATGTTGCTGGAGGTAACACCGCTCAGCTCAATCTTTGCCTTCTCGGCTGCCTCACGCAGACGCTGCATGGCAACCTTGTCGTTACTGAGGTCAATACCCTCAGCCTTTTTAAATTCAGCAACAAGATAATCGGTGATGCATTTATCAAAATCATCGCCGCCAAGGCGGTTGTTACCGGCGGTTGCCAGCACTTCGATAACACCGTCTCCAATTTCCAGCACAGATACATCAAAGGTACCGCCGCCGAGGTCGTAGACCATGATCTTCTGGTCATTTTCCTTATCAAGTCCATAGGCAAGAGCTGCTGCCGTTGGCTCATTGATAATACGCTTAACATCAAGGCCGGCAATTTTACCTGCATCCTTGGTTGCCTGACGCTGTGCGTCCGTGAAATATGCAGGGACTGTGATAACCGCTTCTGTTACAGTCTGGCCGAGATAACTCTCTGCATCCGCTTTGAGCTTCTGCAGGATCATGGCGGAGATTTCCTGCGGTGTGTAGGCTTTGTTGTCGATGGTTACTTTGTAGTTGGAGCCCATCTCACGCTTGATGGAGGAAATCGTACGGTCCGGGTTGGTAACAGCCTGACGCTTTGCTACCTGACCGACCATTCTTTCTCCATCCTTTGAAAATGCCACGACAGAAGGAGTAGTACGTGCACCTTCCGCATTGGCGATAACGGTTGCTTCGCCGCCTTCCAGAACTGCTACGCAGCTGTTGGTTGTTCCAAGATCTATTCCTATAATTTTACCCATGATAGTAGTCTCCTTTTATCTCAATTATTTTATAACATATTAATTTGCGACTTTGACCATCGAGAACCGTATGACTTTGTCGCCAAGCTTGAATCCCTTCTGGAATTCTTCCACAACTTCGTTTTCACCCTTCGTGTCGTCGTCCACATGCATAACGGCGTTGTGAACTGCAGGATCAAACTTTTCTCCGACTGCCTTAATCTCTGTGGCACCGAGCTTTTCCAGCGTAGTATTGAACTGATTCATAATAAGCTCAACGCCTTTCCGGTAGGCATCATCTGCCGTTTCGGCTGCAAGCGCTCTTACAAGATTGTCATATACGGGGAGAAAACTTGTGATCACATTTGCACGGATATCTCCGTACAGATTGTCCTTTTCCTTCTGTGTGCGTTTCCTGTAATTGTCGTATTCCGCACAGATCCGGAGATACTTGTCATTCAGCAGAGCCATTTCTTCACTGACGGCTTTTTCCTCCGGCTTATTTTCTTCGGCAGGTTTTTCTTCAGCTGTTTCCTGCACTTCAGGCATGGGTTCTTCCGATGCCTGTCCGGCTCCTTTTATTCCTTCTTCAGAAGTTTCATTTGCGGTATTGGCGGTATTGTCAGGAACTTCTTCCTTCGGAGCCTTCTTTTCTTCTTTATCTTTGATCGGAATCATCTCCTTTAATTATCAGCTTGTTGTGCATGCCCTCCACAGGAGCATCGCCGCCTCCGAGCCTTTTGGACAACCCCTGTGCGAGAAAACTGAGTTTCGAAGCGATCAGGGAATAGTCCATACGCGTAGGTCCGATAACGCCGATAAGTCCTTTTGTTCCGTCCCCGGCGTCGTAGCTTGCAACGATTACGCTCGAATCCTTCAGTTCTTCCGCTACATTTTCAGAACCTATCAGAACACGGACTTCGTTGCTGTCCTCAAAGCCCTCTCCCGGCGGAAGCACATATCCGCCTCCCGAGAGATAGCTCATAAGCCTGTGAGCCTTGTCAGGGTCACGGAATTCCGGCTGGCTGAGGAGCCGGTTCTCACCGGTAACAAAAGCAGAAGGTGTGCTTTCACTTGTCAGTACCTCCAGCGCGAACGCTGCGATCACAGAGGTAAGACCAAGCCCGTCATCTGCCGCACGTTCTGTGGAACGGATCAGCACCGGTGTGATTTCCTCCTCTGTTATTCCGGTAAATGAAGCATTAAACATGGTGGAGAGCTTTTTCACCATTTCCTCATCCACAGAGACCGGAAGATGCACCAGCTTGTTTTTGACGGTGTTGTTGTCAAGCATTGTAACGATAATAAAAGTGTTTGCATCCACATAAATGATATCAAAACGCTTGATTGTTACCCTGCTGCGTGAAGAAAGGGCAAGCGCCGGATAGTTCGTCAGCTGAGAAGCCAGCCGGGAAACGCCTTCAATCGTGTTGTCCAGCTCGCTGAGCTTTTTTTCCAGGCGGGAGTTGAGTTCTTCCGTCTCTTCCAGGCTCAGTTTCTGCTTCTGCATCAGCTCGTTGACATACATCCGGTATCCGAGTGCTGTAGGAACACGGCCTGCAGAGGTGTGCGGCTGTTCAAGATAGCCCATATTGACAAGTTCTGCCAGTTCGTTGCGTATGGTGGCCGACGAGCAGCCGAGGCCAGATCTCTCAGCCAGAACCTTGCTGCCTACCGGCTCGGCTGTGCGGATATATTCATCCACTACTGCCGCAAGTATCTTCTTTTTCCTTTCACTGATACTCATGTAAACACCCGGCTTTCGCTGCCTTCCGGCCATGGCTGGCACTCAGGGCAGCCAACTGTTAGCACTCGCTTTCTTCGAGTGCTAATATAGCATTTTACAATCTCGTTGTCAATAATCTTTTTTTGAGTTTACAAATTCGTAAAAATCCCCGTGTGCAGAGAAATCTGTTGCATTCCGTATACAGTTTTGATATGATTCTTCCGTTGAGGAGATGATATAATTGATGAAAGATCATGAAGAGAACAAGCCGGAACTCTCACGGAAAGATAATATTATCATGGTCCTGAAGTATCTGATGTGCACCGCAGGAGCGGGTATTATTCAGCTTGTCAGTTTCTCCGTCCTGAATTCACTGCTGCATTTTGATTCCCTGCCGGTTTTTCTGAAGCTTTTCCCGAATGCTGCAGTAGAAGAATTGAAGTATGGCCCCTCCTACTTCGTAGCTCTGTTCCTATCAGTACTTTTCAACTTCACAGCCAACCGGAAGTACACCTTCCGCAGTGCAAACAATGTGCCGAAGGCTATGCTGAAGGTTCTTGGCTACTATCTGGTGTTTACACCGCTGTCGATCTGGTGGGGGGAGGCCCTTGCTCAGCATGGCTGGAATGAATATGCCGTTCTGATTCCCACTATGCTGATCAACATGATCACGGAGTTCCTGTATTGCCGCTTTTTCGTGTTTGGTGATTCCATCAACACTGCGGTAAAAAAGGAACCGGAGGATCATTGACCTGTGAGCTGTATTCAGCATTACAGTTCTCCTTTGGGAACTGTTATTTTCGCGTCGGACGGAAAAGCCCTGACAGGCCTCTGGTTTGAAGGTCAGAAGTTTTTCGGCTCGACGCTTTCCGGAGAACAGGAAGAAAAAGATCTGCCCGTATTCAGGCAGACCGTACGCTGGCTGAACCTGTATTTTGAAGGGAAGCAGCCGGGGGTTGTTCCGGAGCTTTCACTGAAAGGTAGTCCTTTCCGTATGCTGGTCTGGAAATTTCTGTTGAAAATCCCTTACGGCCGGACAGTTACTTACGGAGAGCTTGCCTCTGCCATTGCGGAAGAACTGGGATGCAGCCGCATGTCTGCGCAGGCTGTTGGCGGTGCGGTCGGTCATAATCCGGTCTCGATTATTGTTCCGTGCCACCGTGTCATAGGAGCGGACGGCAGCCTGACGGGATACGCAGGTGGGGTGGAGCGGAAAAAAGCTCTTATGTCTCTTGAATCACAGGGATTAAACTGATAAGAACATCTGTTGCCGGCAGGAAGGCTGAATGGCCTTCCTGCCTCTTTGCAGTAGGGCTTCTTATATATACAGTTTGACAAAAAAAAGTTGCTGTGATAAATTAAAGTATTAAAGGATATATGTTGGTATCAGGAGTATTTAAGCAGAACTGCTGGGCTTGTTCTGCCTGTACCGCTTATGTTTCTTCCTTGATGGAATGAATCTTGAAGAGGACCGGTCTGTATGAAAAATCATATTTGTCAAAATTATTTGTACAGGGTGATTTGCACATTATTGTGTGTATTTCTACTGGCTGGCATTGCCTTCGGCACAGCTTTTGCCCTTCAGGGCTTTTCCGCTGATCTGAGCGGAACTGAAGCAGAAAGAATAGTCCTTGATCCTGTTTCACAGAGTGTCAGTTACTCTGCCGTTGTGTATAACAATACAAACGGGCTGCCAACCAGTGAGGCGAATGCGATTGTTCAGACCGCTGAGGGAGCTATCTGGATTGGCAGCTACGGCGGGCTGATACGCTATGACGGGAATACTTTTGAACGGATGGATCCCCGGATGACTCTGCAGGAGAGCCCTTGTAAAGAGGCTGATAATTGCGAAAGAGACAATGATGAATGAGCAGAATTCTCTACATCCATGAGCCGGATGATTTGCAGTGCGGGCAGGCTGTGCTTGCTATGATAACCGGGGTTGACGTTGAAAAAGTTTCGGAAGAGCTTCAAAATGACCGGGAGACGAATCTTAAAGAGATGAAAAGCTTTCTGCGTACTCACGGTGTGTGGGTTTCTGAGGAACGTATTCCGGTAACAAACAAAGAGGATCTCCCACCTTTATGCATGCTTAGTCTTGATACGCCGCGGTGTTGGCACTGGTCATTATACAGCAATGGTGTTTTTTATGATCCTGAGCACGGCATGCTGGATGAATTCCCGGAATCTGAGAGGAGATACTATTGGGAAATCCGGCTTTAAAAAACCAGAAGGCGATGAAAGCCTTCTGGTTTTTCCATTAAAATGATCGTTGATCCACTTTATTCCGGAGAAATAATAGGATTATTGTTTGAAAAACTCCTTGCTGCTGATAATGTGCGCACCGATGTTTGCCATGTCCCGGAGATTACTCTGTTGAATCTCTTCAGTGACGGAAGAAGTGCAGTCACTCAGAACCGTAATTTCATAATCCAGAGAGATAGCATCATAACAGGTTGTGCGGATGCAGTTTGGCGTGGTTGTTCCGGTCAGAATGACATGCCGTATACCTTTGCGGCGCAGAATCAGATCGAGCCCGGTGCTGAAAAAGGCGGAGTAACGGGGCTTGACAAGCAGAAAATCTCGGTCGCAAACACCGAATACTTCCGGCATGGCAGAGGAAATCGATTTTTCACAACCGGGAGACAGTGGCTTACCGCCTTTCAGCCAGATGTCATAACGGGTATGTTCCACGTTGCTCCCGTCTGCTGAATATTCTCGTGTTACGAAGAAAACAGGAATTCCCTTATTCCGGCAGAAGTTGATTACATCAGCACATATAGGTACAGTTTCCGGGGCCCCGGCAATAAACAGGGGAGAGTCGGGGCTTAGAAAACCATTTTGCATATCTATAACAAGAAGGGCAGTATTTTCCATGGCAATCCTGGCTTATTCTGCCGTATACGGCATGGAGAGCTTTGCAAGCAGAGCAGTCAGTTCATCGAATGCTGATTTGATAGCGTGGTCATCCTGTAAAATGATCTGCTTTTCAGCGGTATAGTCGCTGAGCAACAGGGATTCCAGCTCTGAAAGTGTGACTTCGTTTCCCTGGTAGAAAAAACTTGAATTACGGACAGTTATAGTCATCAAATCGTCGTTCTGAGAGGGAGCCTGTTCCGCAACTGACTTTTCCTCTACAGAAAACCCTTTTTTATCATTGTTCTGGATGCCGGGAATATTCCATCCGCTGTGTCGGAAACCGAAACTGCCGCCTGCAAGCGCGGCGAGTAGTACTGCAGTGGCTGCAGTTACTTTGGCTCCTGTATGGTGGTTTCTTTTCTTATTATTTGCCATGATTGATATCCTCCGTTCTATAATCCGTTCCTGTCAAATTCAAGAAAACTGAGCTGATGTCCTGTTTGCTTTGCCTCCAGTTTTACACTGCGGATTACCTCCCCAACGGCCAGATATTCCGTATGGAAAATCTCGCTGCGATCATACTGAAATACAATAAAGACAACATCATCACCGGCTTTTCCGAGGTCTTCAAGCAGCAATGCGCGCAGACGGTTGGAAGCGGGGTTAGGATTTTCCCAGCTGAACGGGATCAGTGCCTCTTCAACTCCGTTGTTTTCAAGCAGAATAGAGCCGTCTTCGGCACAGCTGACTGTCAGAACAAGGGAATTGTCCAGCACCAGATTTTCCGTAATCAACTGACGGGTAAGCGCATCTGCTTCGGCATGCCAGAAATCTGCATTTCCGCGGGCTGCGATCAGCTCTTCCTCCAGCTTTGCAGCAGTCATCCTTTCCGTTTCAGCAGCCTCCAGTGCGGAAGCAGTCTGGCTTCGGGCCTGTGTCAGAAGAATGAATATCATAATGAGGATTACGTCCAGCAGGGAAGTCAGCTCAATAAAAATAGTCCGTCGTCTCATCGCAGCGATGCTTTCTGAGTCAGTACGCTTCTGTCCAGCAGGAGTGTGACGTTCTTATCGTTGTCTTCAATACGTGATACCAGAAATCCGTCCAGCAGCTTGAAAATGATGGCGAATACAAGCCCCCAGAACGTAGAAGTCAGGGCGGCAAAAAAATTCCGGCTCATATCAGCCATGTCGGCAACCATGGGCATCAGAGAAATGACAGTTCCGAGTATGCCAAGCAACGGAAAAATGGAAGTGATATTGGCAAAAACGGTATAAAATGCTTCAGAGCTTTTCCGCAGGGTGACGATCTCCTCTTCGTCCAGGTCACGTACTGCATCCGCCACTGCTTCCGGGTTTTCACGGTGAGAGGGAACAAAAATGATCATATGCAGTTTACGGTACAGGCGAAGAGTCCGGAGCCGTGCGAAGATATAGCAGACAGTGTTGAAACCGGCTGCGATAAAAATCAGAAGATCAAAACCAAATAGATTATCTGCAAGGATCTGCCAGAAACCCATGGCGGATTCCCCTCCTTCCAAAACTGTGCAGGCGCATTATACCTGTATCAGCGGCATTATTTCATGAAAAGCGGAAGTTGTCAAGGCTGAAAAGCCGGAGACTTCAGCTGCCGGGTTTCCTTTTGCGGAATCTGGATAATGCCGGTCCGGCTCAGTCACCTGCTTCGGGGAGACAGTGCATATGCATCTGTCCGAGGACACGGAAGCCTTCTGCAGTTTTGCATAATGAGCGCAGTCCAAAATCATAGGCTCTCAGTTTCAGGTAGAGTGACATGGACTTTGCCCAGGCTGTGCCGGCCGGAAACTGCGTTTTGTGGCAGAGAAATATAGAGTCAAGCTGGCTCTGCAGAAAACCGTCTGTTCTGATAAAACGGTTTGGCTTGGCAGTCATAAAGAAAGCTATAGCCTGAAGGGGAGCTGCAGCCAGCCCGTGCGCTTTCATGATTTCCCGGTTCGGGGCGAAACATGCTGCACGTTTTGCTGCATTGCCGATGTTCAGGTGGTCGCTGTGACATTCGCTCGTTACGGAAGGATCCGGGCAGAAGATAACTTCCGGCTGAAAATCACTGATTGTTTTTAAAATGACACGGAACAATTCCTCTGTGTCATAAAAAGCGCCGTCTGACAGGTTGGCAAAACGCACATCAGAAACACCGAGCAGTCTGGCGGCGTCCAGAGCCTCCGTCCGTCGGATATCGGCAAGTTCCTCCGGAGTCATCGGCTGCGATAGATTGTCAAAGCCGTATCTCCCGTCAGTGCAGATCAGAAAGCATAGTTCTTTGCCTGCTGCTGCAAGTTTTGCAGCTGAGGCTCCTGCACCGATTTCTATATCGTCCGGATGTGGTCCGATAAAAAGAAACCGGGTAAAATTTTCAAGCTGCGGAAACGGTACTGCGTGAAGAATAATCCGTTTTAATATACTCATAGTTTGCCTCTCAAAACTGTTCAGTTGAATGACCGGCAGGTCCTGCCGGGTATCTCTGTTATTATAGCGTAAAACAG
>JAEEGJ010029921.1_pt1 | contig 10699 bp, 7 predicted proteins | sample 8958761 | NCBI WGS metagenome assembly JAEEGJ01 (sample SAMN16246546, study PRJNA631951) | gut metagenome | biome: gut microbiome; feature: rumen; material: RS-attached | host: Bos | place: Iran: Karaj | collected 2018-10
CATCATTATTGATCAGAGTTTGCATCGCATCTTCATAAGTCTGGCGAGCATTAACCGTGTCATAAGTCAAAACATACTGTTCCCCTTGAACCCCAGCAAAAGCGCTTGTCAAAGAAACAGCGGTAGCCCTATTTGGCCTAGACACTTCGTTCATCTTAGCCATAAGAGCAGCGCTCTTTTCTGCAGAAGTCGCATCTAACGGCAACTTCACTGCCACGGTACTAGGCTGTTCATCAGCCCCCACCACCTTATTATCAGAACAAGCGGTAAAAGCGCCCATCACGCTCATGGCAGCGAGAGAAAGCGGAATGATTTTTTTGAAGTGCATAGGAATCTTCCCTTGAATTTTTTTGATATTCATATTTTTTCCTCCTTACACTTTTTCCGTCAGCGGGAAAAGCTGTAGATTTAAACGATAAACTTGATTGATTTTTTTTGATTCGCCGGCGATGGCGATGACATGTTTGCGAAAACGATCCACCTCTTCGGAAATGCGATTCACAGCTGTTTCATCAACGCCAATCGTCACGCCCGAAATGTTTCGTTCACCCGGAGCGATTTTTTCGATAGCTTCGCGGGCAAGGTCTATCATCTGGCCGTTCATGGAACGGAGCGCAAGCTTAAGCGCTTCACCAGACCCTGTAATGACTTTGTCCGTTTGCTCATAGACATTTTCGCCAAGAGCCTTGAGGATGTTGAGCTTGACCAAAAGCTTTAGCGAATCACGGACTTGTTGCGCCGTAAACGTATGCTTGATTTTCTTGGCGAGTTCACCCGGAAGGGCTCCTGGCATCAGCGGAGCAAGTTCACGAACAACGGAATTCACCGCCGATTCGTAATAGTCAAACGCATCACCATTCAACACACGAGCACGCTGTTCTTTTGCAAATTCTTGCATTTTGCGGAACGTTTCTTTTTTCTTTTCATCATCTTTGGCATTCGTGAATTCGACCATGAGCTTGAAATACTCCTGTTCAAATTCACTCAGGCCCATCGCAGCAGCCACAAGCGGGACACCCACGCGGCTCAGAGAACTTTTGTCATCACATACAAGTTTCAAGTACGATGGTGACGAGAATCCGGCGATTTTGGAAAATTCGCGCCACGAGAACGCAGAACTTCGCTTTCGCCAGTCAAAATAATCAAGCATGTACTTTCGGTAATCTTGATATTCTGTTATCGGTTTCATGTTTTAACCTCCTTACAAACTCAAATATACGACATTTACACAAATAACGCAATAGATAAAATGATACAAAGTTTTTAATTTTTAGCAGAAATACGCGAATTTTGCAAATTTCAAAAATATTTTAAATTAAATGAATCACTCATGATTGCAGATGAATCACATGAGGGTTGCAATAGTTTCTGGTTAGTGGCAATTAGTCATATGTTCTTGATAAAATCTTGAGGTAGTACGAGAAGGCATGCACTTAAAACCGACACCGGCACAGTGGCCGGGGTGACAAAGGTGGCGGGCATGACAATGCAAGCGGTAACGTTTCTGCAATTAACGCCGTGGATGCTGGCACCGGCACAGTGGCCGGGGGGGGACAAAGGTGGCGGGCATGACAATGCAAGCGGTAACGTTTCTGCAATTAACGCCGTGGATGCTGGCACCGGCACAGTGGCCGGGGAGACAAAGGTGGCGGGCATGACAATCGCAAGCGGTAACGTTTCTGCAATTAACGCCGTGGATGCTGGCACCGGCACAGTGGCCGGGGGACAAAGGTGGCGGGCATGACAATGCGTGTGGTAACGTTTCTGCAATTAACGCCGTGGATGCTGGCACCGGCACTATGGCCGGGGGGGACAGTGCTGGGCGGGCATGACAATGCAAGCGGTAACGTTTCTGCAATTAACGCCGTGGATGCTGACCCCGGCACTGTGGCCGGGGTGACAAAGGTGGCGGGCATGACAAGCAACGAACTTGCGGCGTATTTTTAAACCATCTCGGCCACGAGCTTGTCGAGGGCAGATTCGGATTCGGTGCTGAGCGTCGATTTTACCGTCACAACCGTTTCGGCAAGAGACACGTTCTTGAGCGTGGCGAGGATTTCTGTCATCTTCTTCGCTGCCATCGGGGCCCACGTGCCATTTTCCACGATGCCCACCTTGCGGTTAGAATAGTTCTTCGCCTTCAAGTGATTGAGGAAATCTTCCATGACCGGGAAGAGGCCTGCGTCGTACGTAGGAGCGGCCACCACCATGCGGTCGTAACGGAAAGCGTCTTCGATGACTTCGGCCATGTCGCTGCGGGCAAGGTCAGAAACCACCACCTTCTCGACGCCGGCAGCCTTGAGCTTTTCGCCGAGCAATTCCGCGGCCTTCTTGGTTCCGCCGTAAATCGAGGCATAGGCCACGAGCACGCCCTTGTCTTCGGGAGCGTAGCTGCTCCAGGTGTTGTACTTGTCGATGTAGTAGCCCAAGTTTTCGGTAAGCACGGGACCGTGCAGCGGGCAAATCGTCTTGATGTCAAGTGCCGCGGCCTTCTTGAGCACCGCCTGCACCTGGTTGCCGTACTTGCCCACGATATTGAAGTAGTAGCGGCGAGCTTCGCATGCCCAGTCATCCGGGTCGGCATCATAAACACCGAACTTGCCGAACGCATCGGCCGCAAACAACACCTTTTCACTCTGTTCGTAGCTGAACAGGACTTCGGGCCAGTGCACCATCGGAGCACCGATAAACTGCAACGTGTGAGCACCGAGAGAAAGCGTTTCACCTTCCTTCACGGTCTGCTTCTTGACCGATTCAGGGAGCGCCATGAACTGCGGCAACAGCGCAAACGCCTTCGCAGACGCCACGAGAGTCGTCTCCGGATACTTCGCCACAAAATCAGCAATGCCACCGGCATGATCCGGTTCCAGATGGTGAATCACCAAGTAATCCGGTTTGCGGCCAGCAAGAGCGGTTTCCAGATTGGCGAGCCACTCGCCCACCTTGTGAGCATCGACCGTATCCATCACGGCAATCTTTTCATCAACAATTACATACGAATTGTACGCCATGCCCTCGGGCACCACGTACTGGCCTTCGAACAAATCCAAATCGCGGTCATCCACACCGATGTACTTGATATTTTCGCTAAAGTTCTTCATGACAATTCCTTTTTTTGGGGAAAATATACAAAAGCCTACTTACACCTTGTAAAATCGGCAGGGAAAATTGCGATTTTCCTTAATCTGAACCTGTGTAATTTTTGCACAAGATGAATCATCTTTCACTCCCTGACACCTACATGCATAAAAAGGCGGGGCTTTAGTCTTGGGTGATCCCGATCAAGCCGGGATTGACGACATTACTAGATGACGGGGATATGACTGCACTGGAGGACGATGATTTATCAAGGCCACAGAAAAACGCTTCATATTGTTATTCAACGTTTTTAATACAAAATACAAAAAAACGCGACGCATCTTAAATTTTGACGTTTGTTCGTGAGCGAATTTTAGACGGAAATGCGATTCTGGCGGTGAAATCGGAATTTTTTCGCCATTTTCACCGCCACTTTTATAGTTTGTCCAAAAGATTTCGCGTAAAAAGGAGGCTTTTTGGCGTTGGGTGGCGGTGATTTTCAAGATTTTTCGTTCATTTCACCGCCAGCGAGACACCCTGGAGGTCGATTTCGGCCTATTTTAAAACAGACAAGTTAATTTTTGGCGGTGAAATTGAGATTTTTTTGTTCATTTCACCGCCACTTTTGCAATTTCGGCGTTTTCAGTCGGCCAGTTCTTTCGTCTCTCGTCTGTAGGGCGAAGCCCGTTCTCTCGTCTAAATTGCACTCCGTGCAGAACACCCGTAAGCACATTTCCCCCACAATTTCCTGCCTACTTCCTACTTCCTACTTCCTACTTATTACTACATTCCCTTTCATGGCAGAAAAGACTTTACTCCTTCTTGATTCCTTCGCACTCGCGTTCCGCATGTTCTACGCTTACAGCCAGAACCCGCTCGTCAACAGCAAGGGCGAAGAGGTTTCCATGATGCACGGCTACTGGGGTGCGGTGTTGCGCATTTTGGCAAAGCACAAGCCCACGCATTTTGCGATTGCACGCGATGTCGCGCACACCAAGACTTTCCGCCACGAACTTTACCCAGACTACAAGGCCAATCGCGGCCCCATGCCCGAAGAAATGGCAGCACAGATGCCGCTCCTTTGCGAATCCTTAGAAGCAAGCGGCATTCCGCTTTTGTCGGAACCCGGTTACGAAGCCGACGACGTGATGGCAAGCGCTGCCGAAGCCGCCGTGAACGCCGGTTTTGACCACGTCGTGATTATCAGTAAAGACAAGGACATGTCGCAAATCGTGACCGACAAAATCCACCTTTTCCATTTGGAAAAAGGCGCCGACGGCATCGATTTTGGACCGCAACAAGTCCTTGAAAAGTACGGCATTCCGCCTGAAAAAATTCGCGACTATCTCGCGCTCATGGGCGACTCCAGTGATAACGTTCCTGGCGTTCCCAAAGTCGGCCCGAAAACCGCCATCCAGCTGCTGACCGAATACGGCGACATGGATAACATTTACGCGAACCTCGACAACATCAAGAAGAAAGGCTTGCACGACAATCTCGCGAACAACAAGGAACAGGCGTTCCTGAGCCGCGAACTCGTGACGTTACAGACAAAGCGGGCCTACAGCGGGAACCTTGACGCCCTCGAATTCTGCGGCATCCACAGCGATACGCTCGAAGGAATTTTTAAAGAACACGAAATCAACAGCCTCATTCGCTTGCTCGAAAACGTTCCGAGCAAAACAGGATTTGTGCGCAACTCCGACAGCGACTCTGGCGATTCTTGCGGTTGCAACAGCCCTTCAACAAGCACTTCGGCAAGCTCAGTGTACCACTCAGGGAGCACAAACAACAAGGTTGGTGCCTGTACTGAGCCGAGTCGAAGTAAGCCAGCCGAACCACCCGCCGACCTCCAGCCCACTTACATCTGCGTCGATAGCGATGATGTTTTCGAACAGATGAAGAAGGAATTCGACGAGGCGACCGAAATCGGCATCGACACGGAAACAAACGGACTCGACCCGATGCAATGCAGCATTGTCGGGCTTTGCCTCGCTGCTGCAGCAAAAGACGGAAGCGTTCCCAAGGGCTATTACATTCCGCTTGGACACACAGACGACATTGGATTCCCGTACCCCGCCGGCAAAGGTGGCAACTTCGACTTTAACGCCACCAAAAAATGGTTCGCCGATTTTTGGAACGATTCTTGCGAACGCCCCGAAGGCGAATCCAATAGCGACGTCATCTTCACCAACGCCAAGCGCGCCCTGGTTTTCCACAACGCAAAATTCGACTTGCACGTTCTCGCCCGCACCTTCGGACTCACGCAAAAGCAAATCGATGCCGCGAACATTGTAGATACGCTCATTGCCGCATGGATGCTCTCGCCCGGCCAAACTGGGCTCGGCCTCGACAATCAGGTGATGCAACTTTTGCAGCACGAAATGATACCCATCGAGAACCTCATCGGCCGCGGCAAGAATCAGATTACGTTCAACCGCACGAACATCAAAGACGCGACCGAATACGGCGCCGAAGACGCCGTCTATACGCTCCGCCTGTGGAAGCCGCTCCGCGCCAAGTTGCAAAAATACGACTACGAAAAGTACTTCTTCAGCCAAGAAATGCCGCTCCTCAAAGTACTTTACCAGATGGAAGGCGTTGGTGCTTTTGTCGATACAAAAGTCTTAAAAGAACTCGAAGTCAATTTGCAGCACCGCATCGAAAAGCTCGAAAAAGAAATCTGCGACATGGCAGGCTTTGAATTCAACATCGGCTCGCCCAAGCAACTCGGCGAAGTGCTCTTTGACACGCTCGGCCTACCCGAAATTAAGAAACGCAGCACAGACGCCGCCGTCCTCGAAGAACTCAGTTTCCGCAGCGCACACCCGATTGTCTTTGCGGTTATCGAATACCGCGAACTCAAGAAAATGCAGAGCACTTACGTCTCCGTGCTCCCCACACTTGTGAATCCGGACACCAAGCGCATTCACACGAGCTTTATCCAGTGGGGCACTGCGACTGGACGCCTTTCGAGCCGCGACCCAAACTTGCAAAACATCCCCGTCCGTAGCGACCTCGGCAAGCAAATCCGCGCCGCATTCGTGCCGCAGAACCCGAACAACGTGATTCTTGCCGTCGATTACTCGCAAATTGAACTCCGTATGCTCGCCCACTTGAGCGGGGACGTTGCCCTCATCGAAAGCTACAAGGAAGGCATCGACATCCACGCCCGCACGGCCGCCGCCATCAACCGCGTGCCACTGGACAGCGTGACCGCCGACATGCGCCGCGATGCGAAGGTCGTGAACTTCGGCGTGCTCTACGGCATGACCGCCTTCCGCCTCTCTCGCGACCTGAAAATTCCGATGGGACAAGCCAAGAGCTTCATCGACGGTTACTTCGAAATGTACCAGGGCGTGCAAAAGTTCATCGACGACACTAAGGCCGCAGCCCACCGCGATGGCTACGTGGAAACGCTTTCGGGACGACGCCGCTACATCGCAGGCATCGACTCCAGCGACCGCATGGAATCACAAATGGCAGAGCGCATGGCCGTAAACACGCCAGTGCAGGGCAGTGCCGCCGACCTCATCAAAATTGCCATGATTCGCATCCAGAAGCGCATCAACGACGAGAATCTCCCGCTCCGCATGATGCTCCAAGTGCACGACGAACTCGTTTTCGAGTGCCCCCGCGAGCAGGTGGAAACGCTCTCGCAAATGGTCAAATCTGAAATGGAAGGCGCCATGGAACTCAAAGTTCCGCTCGTAGCCAGCGTCGGATTCGGCAAAAACTGGCTCGAAGCGCATTAAAGACCGCTCGGCTCTTGCGCAACACCAAGACGCCTTCTTCGCCTCGCTCTCGTCAACACGACCCGTCACAACACGGGTCGCTTTTGACTCACGGCAAAGACCGCTCGGCTCTTCCACAACACCAAGACTCCTTCTTCGCCTCGCTCTCGTCAACACGACCCGTCACAACACGGGTCGCTTTTGACTCACGGTGAAGACCGCCCGGCTCTTGCGCAGACCTCCAATGTTCTCAAAAAAAGTTCTCAAATTTTAGTCAGTTTTTATAATATTTCTTATTACAAAGTTGATATTTTTCGTAAAATATCAATTTTCCTATTGCGTTTTTAATTACAATCGTATATATTATAGGCATATACGGGTGTATTATTTAACGAGTATGAGAATAAGGGATGTTTGGGATATCGTGGGGGATGTTCTCAAAAATTTCTAAAAATCATTAAGAAAATCACGAACAAGACACCCACAACAAGTCACAATAGGAGTCTTCGACATGAGATTCAACACCTTCGGCATCGCCGCCAGCTCAATCCTCTTGGCAGCAGCATCGGCATTTGCGCTCCCCAAGGCAACCGAAATTTTCCCAAAGATGGGTCTCGGTTACAATATCGGCAACACGATGGAAGTTCCGGGGAATCCGACCGCTTGGGGCAACCCGTTCCCGGACGCAGCCTACGTGAAAGCTATCAAGGACGCCGGTTTCAACACCGTACGCATCCCTTGCGCCTGGAACAGCCATTCCTCTAACGGCACAATCAATGCCGGCTGGCTCGATTCAGTCAAGACAGTCGTTGATCTCGTCATCAATAACGGCATGTACGCGATTTTGAACAGCCACTGGGACGAAGGCTGGCTCGAAGACCACGTCTTTGACGGCGAAGGTTACGACAAGACAGGTCTTGTGAACAGCTCCGCAGCAGCAGTTGCCGCCAAGCAGGAATCTTACTGGAAGCAGATTGCCACCAAGTTCGCCGAGTATGACGAACATTTGATTTTCGCATCCGCAAACGAACCGGGCGTAAACGACCCGTGGAACGGCGGCGCCGACAACGGCCAGTGGGCATTCGACTCCAAACGCATGACCGTCCTCAAGAAATTCCACGAAGCATGCCTCAAGGCCGTGCGCGAAACCGGCGGCAACAACGCCACACGTATCGTGGTTGTGCAGTCCCCGCGTACCGAAATCGACAAGGCCCCGCTCCTCTCCGAACAGTACCCGACCGACCCGGCTGGCGACGGCTACACCATGGCCGAAGTCCACTTCTACCCCTACCAGTTCTCGCTCATGACAAGCGGTGACGAAGACTGGGGCAAGATGTTCTACTACTGGGAAGACAAGACTCCGGGTAACGATGCCGCACACACCTGCTCCGGCTCCGCACTCGGCTCCAAGACTTCCATCGACAATTTGTTCAGCGGCCTCAAGACCCGCTTTTTCGACAAGGGTATCCCGGTCGTGATTGGAGAAATGGGTGCCGTCAAACGCCTTGACGCTCTCTCAGGCGACAATCTCAAGAAGCATCTCGAAGCTCGCGCCGCTTGGTACGGCTACACGGTCGCCGCCGCCAAGAAGAACGGCCTCGTTCCTTGCGTTTGGGATACCGGCGACGAAGGCAACGGCAACTTCACGATTATCCGCCGTCAAGTCAACAAGTTCGGCGGCAAGGTCGGCGATATCACCGATGTCGAAACGCTCAACGCCATGCGCGAAGCTTACGGCCAGGCAACCCTTCCGGGAAACACCATTGATTCTACCGTCAAGGAACACACGACAATTCTCGATGGCGACATGGCCCTTCACATTAGCTACAAGACCGTCCAATCCGACACCGTAGAAGTAGGCACGATACGCATCAACACTAGTGCCGACTGGAGCAAATACGTCGCCGTTTCCTTCGACATGCGAGTTGCGGGCGAATCCGCAGGCCCATGCAACGACACTTCTCGCGACGGTTGCAACGAATACGGCTGGGCAAACGTAGTCGTGATGAACATGAGCAGCAGCTGGACATGGAACGAAGTCACGCTCGGTGACGTCTCCGATTTCGGAACGCTCAAGAACCACAAGATCGAATTCGGCGACGGCGCAGGGCAGCTGGCTTTCAAAGACGCCTCCAAGATGAACGCCTTCGGCATCATCGTCCGCGGAACTCAATTCACCGGTGACATGTACCTCGACAATCTTCTCCTCTGGAAGGCCGACGGCACAGCAGACACGCTGCAAAACTTCAACACCAAGAAGCCCGACATTGAGGGCATCGCCAAGGGCGAACTCGTCAAGGCTAACGACAAGGGCGACTGGGGCGCTGACACAAAGAGCGGCATTTGCATGCCGAGAGCCGTTGCGGCGACCAAGATGCAAGTAAGCGTCCAGCCGGGTGTCGTGAACGCCATGTTCACCGCAAGCAAGGCTAGTCGCGGCACGGCAACGCTCATGAACACCATGGGACAAGCGATTGCACAGCAGCACTTCACCGCGAACGCCGGCATGAACAGCGTCCAGTTGAGCACAAATTATCGCGGTCCAGCAATCCTCATCGTAAAGCAGGGCAGCCAGAAGAACGTGCAAAAGATTACGTTACGCTAAATTTCATCATCTCCTTGCAAATTTTGGTGTATTACTTGCAAGGAAAAAGGCCCGGCATTCGCCGGGTCTTTTTTCTCATTTATTCATCACGGTTAGAACCTACCGCCAAGATAGAAAAACCGTAATTTCCCGCTTGCGCTTGAATTCTCATCATAATTCCAACAACCTGTTTCGCAGCCTCTTCTCCAGAGATTTTATACTTAGCCTTCTTTACCCAACTGGGCATTTTAAAGTCGCTCCACTTTACGCATATATCCGTAGGCAAAACAGACGCTTTCGTAAGCGATACACTTGGCATACCCCAATCCAAATCCTTATTGATAGAATCACCAAGGTCAAGGATTAAAGCAATAGCAACATCAGATTTATAAGCAATGCAAATTCCATTCCAATTCGAAATGTCAGCCGACAACGCAACCCCATTGGAATCAAAACCCGCCACATTAAAACCAATATCGACAAATGGATAATAAGTCAAATTTCCTTTTACCAAATGAGCAACGCCTGCAAGACCTTCCCAACCCCACGCCTGCGTGACGGCAGAATCTAACGAGCCAGCCAACCATTCTACGGTCGATTCCCCACCCTCTGGAGTCGTTATCTTCCAATACCATTTTCCAGCATCAATTCCAAATTTGGAGGAATCATCCGCATACTTATTAGTCTCAACAGCTGCTATATATTTTTCGGGATCCCACACATCACCTTCATAATAAATACCGTCACACCCAGCACCAGACAAAGATGTTTTGCACAAAACGGGATTACTCGATGAACTGCTAAGAGGCCCTGCGCTACTCGAAGATTCCGGCAAAACAGATGACGAGCTAGTCATTTTTGCAGAGGAACTCGTTAGCGGAGCCGCCGAACTTGAAAGTCCAAAGTCAGAGCTGCTTGAATTTTCAGCCTCGGAGCTTGAAGAACCTTGTGCAAACGTATTCGGTTCCGTCGAAGTTCCAACGATACCATTGTCTTCTGAACACGCTGCAAAAGCAAGAGCCATCACTCCACAAGTCAGATAAATATTGTTTTTCATCTTACGCCCCCTCACGTTCCCCCACTTCCTTAGAAAGTGGGAAAAATTGTAAATTCAACCTGTAAACTTGTTTGATATTTTTGCACGCTTCGGCCATCGCGGTAATCCTTTTGCGGCACTCGTCCAGTTCTTGAACAATGCGTTCGTAGGTTTCGCGGTCGATGCCCATCGTGACACCCGTGATGTTCCGTTCGTTTGCCGTAAAGCGGTCGAGCGAATCCACCGCAAGGTTGCCCATTTCACGGT
>JAEEGJ010029925.1_pt1 | contig 10699 bp, 8 predicted proteins | sample 8958761 | NCBI WGS metagenome assembly JAEEGJ01 (sample SAMN16246546, study PRJNA631951) | gut metagenome | biome: gut microbiome; feature: rumen; material: RS-attached | host: Bos | place: Iran: Karaj | collected 2018-10
TAGTAATTCGTAAAGCTGGAATTCTGCTTGCCATAATGGAATTCCAGTAGTTGAATTGCTTAAAGAGCAGGAAAAAGTCAAAATGAGTGATGTTGCTCACCTTCTGACCAAACCAACCGGGACGGTTAACTCTGCAATGAAGGTATTGAGTGCTAGAGGAATACTAAAAACAGATCATTCAGGAGAAATCACTTTAATATACTCATCTCTGGCAGCGAGTGCTTCGTCAGATGTATCTCCGTAGAAAATAATACCTTTGTATTTACATCTGTATCGGCCATCCTTCCGTGGAAGCAATACCTGCTTTTGAGCTCTTGGCATATAATTCACCTTCTTTCCATAAACATTAGCCTCTTTTTAGCCAGTAAGCAACATTGTTTCTTACAAGTACAGAACCCCTGATCCTGCTCAACAGGGCACATCGGAACCACGCTGCGCTAAAAAGCGATGGATCCGTGTTCGATATCCCGGAAAATGGCAACAAATCTCAAAAAATCGCACTTTATTGACCGAATAGGACATGATAATCTGAATCCAGTCAGAAGTATGTTCGGAAAGGTGCAATATAATCAGGGGACAGATCGGAAGGAGTAGATGCCCGATGACAGTGAATCCGGTGAAGCCTGTTCCAAATCACAACCGGAAAATGTCGGTGTGGAAGACGGCCCGGAAACACAAAATTCTGCTGCTGATGCTGCTGCCGGCGGTCATCTATGTGCTGGTTTTTCACTACTGGCCGATGACCGGCATCGTCATGGCGTTCAAGAAGTATCGCTATGCCGGGGGTATTTACGGATCTCCCTGGGTGGGGTTGGATAATTTCAACTTTCTGATGATTGGCGGACAGCTGTGGACCGTGACCCGAAACACCATGCTGTACAACCTGGCCTTCATTCTGCTGGGGGTTGTATGTGAGATGGGCAGCGCCATCCTGCTGAATGAGCTTCTGAGCAAGCGGTTTAAAAAGGCCGCGCAGACATGTATGTTCCTGCCTTACTTCATCAGCTGGGTTGTGGTCGGCGCCATCATGTACAACATTTTCAACTATGAGCGCGGCATCTCGAACAACCTGATCCTCGCCCTGGGAGGCAATGCCTTTGACCTTTACAACACCCCGGGTGCCTGGCCGCCGGTACTGGTCTTCCTGAAGCTGTGGAAGCAGACGGGGTACGGATCGGTGGTGTACCTGGCCGCGATCACGGGGATGGACCAGGAAATGTTCGAGGCGGCCACCATCGACGGCGCCAATGCCTGGCAGCGGATCCGCTACATCACGATACCGTCGCTGGTGCCGACGATGATGGTGCTGGTACTGCTGGCGATCGGCAATATCTTCCGAGGAGACTTCGGTCTGTTTTATCAGACGGTCAAGACCAGCGCGCTCCTTCAGCCCACAACCGACGTGATTGACACCTATGTTTTCCGGCTGCTGATGACCAACGGGGATTACGGCATGTCCGCGGCTGCGGGGCTTTATCAGTCGGTGCTGTGCTTCGTGACCATCAATCTGTGTAATTTCCTGGTGAAGAAAGCGCAGCCGGACTATGCGCTTTACTGAGGAAGGAGGAGCAGGGATGTCGGATGTAACCTTGTCCCGCCGCCGGCATCGCGATACCCGGGTCTGGACCGGAGATGCCATCGCGGTGAACGTGCTGGGGTATTTGCTGATTGGCCTGTTTGCCCTGGCCTGCCTGATTCCGTTCTATCTGATCATTATCGCGTCCTTCACGCCGGAAAGCAGCCTGATTCAGAACGGATATCCCGTGGTACCCAGAGAATTCAGCCTGGAGAGCTATGCGCTGTGCCTGAAGGATCCCACCGCGGTGCTGACTGCCTACGGGGTCACGGTGGGAATCACCGTGCTGGGTACCTTCCTGTCCATCCTGATGTGCACGATGACCGGATACGTGCTCAGCCGGCAGGATTTCCCCTGGAGAAACAAATTCAGCTTCTTCTTTTTCTTCACGACGCTCTTCGGCGGGGGCCTGGTGCCCTGGTACAGCATCTGCGTGCGGTATCTGAACATGAAGAACAGCTACCTGGGGCTGCTGCTGCCGCTGATGTTCAGCGTGTGGAACATGATCATTTCCAAAAGCTTTATGAGCGGGATCCCGCAGGCGATCAGCGAAAGCGCGAAGATCGACGGCGCCAACGACATGACGATCTACATTAAGCTGATCCTGCCGCTGAGCACGCCGCTGATCGCGACGCTGGGGCTTTTCTCGGCGCTGGCTTACTGGAATGACTGGTATGACTGTATGGTGTTCATCACCGATGAGAACATGTTTAACCTGCAGTACTTCCTGCAGCGCATGCTGGGGAATGCCCAGGCGATGCGCCTGATTGCTGAAAAGTCCGGGATCGACCTGCCCAGCGTGCCCCTGGAAGGGATGAAAATGTCCATGACCGTCATCGCGACCGGACCGATTGTGCTGCTGTATCCCTTTGTGCAGCGGTATTTCGTGAAGGGGCTCACCATTGGCGCGGTGAAAGGATAAACCAAGGTATTTGGCCCGAAGGGGCTGAAACATAAAGCAAAAGGAGGAATACCCACATGAAGAAACTGTTGGCAATGGTTCTGACCCTGTGCCTGGCGCTGTCCATGCTGTCTGTGGCCGGTGCGGAAATTGAAGGCGGAACCGTCATCGAGGCAACGCCGGAACTGTATTCCGGCATTGACCTGAGCAAGGCTTACACGGTCAAAATGTACCTGGTGGGCGACAAGCCCACGGATTGGGACCGGATTGAGGAGAAGATCAACGAGTATCTTCAGCCCTATAACACGGCGATTACCACCACGTTCCTGAGCTGGGATTATGCGACCATGTATTCCCTGAGCCTGACGGGCAACGACGTGGATCTGATCTTCACGGCCCCCTGGGCGATGATGTATACGGAAGCCGCGAAGGGCAGCTTCTACATTCTGACGGATGAATTTATCGAAAAGGCCATGCCGCTGACCAAGCAGTATCAGGCGGAAGCTTCCTGGTCCGAAACCACCATGGCGGGCAATGTCATCGCCGTCAGCTCCAATGTGGCGCAGCCCATGGGCAAGATGGTTGCCATCCGGCAGGACATCGCGGACAAGATCGGCGTGAAGACTCCCGAAAACTGGGCGGAATACAAGGAATTCATGCTGGCGGTCGCCGAAAAGGAAACGCCGGAAACCGGTGTCTACGCCATGGCTTCCGCCGGGGATAACAACGAGCTGTGGGATGTGTACCGGGAGCAGTTTGACACCATGCTGCTGCTGGACGCGGATTTCCTGGACTTCATTTATGCGTATGACGGAAGCACCCTTCCCACGAAGGATGATGTGAAACTGGTGTATGAAACGGACTGGTTCCGGCAGTATGCTTATGACATGAAGGAAATGGCGGACGCGGGCTGCTGGAGCCGCAGCGCTCTGACCAACACGATTACGGACGATGATGCCTTTGCCAACCTGCAGGGCGCATCCATCGCCTGGAACGCCTCCGTGTTCAACTACATGAAGCAGGCGGAGAAAACCGAGGGCGTCGTCTGCACGGCCTGCGACATCATCTCCGACCACTTTGTGGGCGCGGAAGCTTATTCCAACAATGACATGGCCATCGCGGCCGGTTCTCAGAACCCGGAACGCGCGGGCATGGTGCTGGACCTGATGAAGTATGACACCTATCTGAATCATCTGATTCTGCTGGGCATCGAAGGCGAGCATTACAACATGGTGGACGATAAGGGACACTATGAAGTGATCGCGGAGAACAGCGGAAACTATCCGCCGCTGGGCGTGGCAGTATCCTGGGCCATCAAAAACGGCGACCTGGAGCAGGCCGGCGCGCCCGAGCGGGAGCAGGCGATTGCTGATGCCTGGCAGGCCCGCGTGATGAACAATCCCACCGTGTCCTTCGTGTTTGACAGCGATTCCATTTCCGCCTACTACGCGGCGGTGAAGGCGCAGCTGGATGCGTATGTTCCCATGCTGGAGCTGGGCCTGGTGGAAGATGTGGACGCGACACTGGCGGAAATGATTCAAAAGTGCTATGATAATGGCCTGCAGCAGGTCTATGATGAGCTCTTTGCTCAGTACGATGCCTGGTACGCTTCCCGATAAATCCTGTACAGTGGAAGAAACCTGGGGCTGCCTTGTCGGCAGCCCCTTTTTTAAAAAAGAACGGAACGCATAATAACGCGGCAGCCGCAGGAAGGAAGGGATCCCCATGAAACTGCTTTTCGCGGAAGATGAATATTATACGAGAATGGGCATCCTGACCTCGACTAAATGGGAGGAGCTGGGTGTAAACCGGGTGATGACCGCTGAGGACGGCGCCCAGGCTTGGGAACTGCTCAGCGAGCGACCGGATATCCTGCTGACCGATATCCGGATGCCCTTCCGTTCCGGCATCGAACTGGCCCAGGAGGCCCGCCGCAGGGATGAGGATTGTGAAATCATCATTCTGTCCAGCTATTCTGACAAGGAATATCTGCGGGCGGCGATCTCCTTCTCCGCGGTTGCCTATCTTGAAAAACCGGTGAGGATGGAACAGCTTCAGGACGCAATCCTGCAGGCCGCGGAGCGCAGACGGAAGAAGGCACGGCTTCGGGAACTGGATTTGCGGGACCGCCAGGGTAGGGAAAAAGAAGCGGAACCGTCCCTGTCCGGGATGGCGCGAACGATTACCGACTATATCCATGCGCATTATCAGGAGCCGGGGCTCAGCCTGGAAACCCTATCCGGGCTGGTGCATCTGACGCCGGACTACTTTTCCGCCTGCTTTAAGGAGGAGACGGGAAAGAACCTGAAACGCTATATCACGGATGTGCGGATGGCGGAGGCAAAGCGTCTGCTTCGAAAGCGGCAGTTCTCCGTGGCTGAAATTGCGGAACGCACCGGATACAGCAGCAATCATTACTTTGCAAAAACCTTTCGGAGGGAAACGGGGATGACGCCTACGGAATACCGGGAATCCGGGGAGGAATGATCCTGATGCGCAAAAGGCGAGAACATCACGCACTGTCCATCCGGGGCAGGTACCTTTTGACCATGGGCGTGTTCCTGGCGGCCATGCTGGCGGCAATTTCCCTGATCGGCGTCCGGTCTTACCGTGCCTCGTGGGACGAGCGGATTGAGGCATCCCGAAACGATTTTGAAACCTCATGGCGGGAGCTGAATACCTTTACAAACCGCATTGCGGGGCTTGCCAACCTTGTCCAGTACAATTCGTCCCTGGTTGATATGCTGATGGCGGTCAAGGATTACACGATGGAAGAATACCAGCTGGCCCGGCTGGATCTGATCCCGATGATCTACTCGTTGGAGGACGGATCCGGGGAATATACCTGCCGGCTGTACATTCGCTCCACGCTTCCTTTTCTGGATCTGTCATCCCACGTGCTGCTGCTCAGCGATATCGAGGATACCGTCTGGGCCCACCAGGTGATGGACGGGTTTGGCCAATGGCAGTGGGTATCGGAAAAGGAGATTCAGGGGGAAAGTCCCGCATATCTGGTGCCGATCCGCAACCTGGAACGAAAAACAGAGCAGGTCGCCCTGCTGCGAATCGATGTTGCCCCCGAGGCCCTGGCTTCCCGGATGAATCCCGTGCGCAGCAGCGAGTACGTTCAATGCCGGCTGTGGACGGAAACGGGTGAACTTTTAGCTGCAGCCGGTCAGGCAAAAACGGAGATCACCGGCGGCCTGGACGATCTGTCCTTGGGCGCATATGCATGGAATACCCTGCAGGAAAAAGATGCCCTCATCTTTTATCGCCGGCTGGACAAATCTGGATGGCTTCTGTCCATGACGGTGCCCCTGGATCAGGTGCGCGAACCGCTGCTATGGCGGCTTTTGACGGTGATGGGCGCTGCCTGGCTGCTGGTTACGGCCGGCATGCTGCTGGCGGGGTCGATTCTGTGGAACGTGGTGAACCGGATTGCCCTATTTCACCGCCATGTGCAGGCATATGATGCCCGATCCGGCCTGGCGGAGGAGACCTTCGATTATATGGAACCGGGCGTGGACGACGAGGTGGGCCAGCTGATTGAAGCCTACAACGGCATGGTCGCGAAGGTAGGCCAGCTAATGCGGGAGCAGGAAGCGCAGAAGGAGGAAGCCCGCCGGCTGGAGATCAACGCGCTGCAGAATCAGATCAATCCCCATTTCCTTTACAACACGCTGGACGCGGTCAACTGGATGGCGAAAATGGACCTGCCGGAGCAGGTTGAAACGCTGATCCGCAATCTGTCCGACTTCTATCGGCTGTGCCTTTCCGGAGGAAAGGATTATCTGACGGTGGAAAAAGAGCTGGAAATTTGCCGACACTATTTTAACATTATGGTGCTCCGCAGCCATCGCTCAGACAGGCTGGAAATTTCCGCGCCGGAGGAGATTCTGGAAAGGACGCTGCCCAAAATTACCCTGCAGCCCCTGGTGGAGAACGCGATCGTGCACGGGCTGATGGAATCCGGGAAGACGGAGGGATGCATCCGGATTCAAGGCAGGGTGGAAGGGAACCGCCGCATCCTCTCTGTAGAGGATTCCGGCGGCTGCCTGGACAGGGAAACATGGGAGAGGATCATGTCCGGCGAAATCCGGACGGAAGGCAAAAGCTACGGGCTGAAGAACGTAGAGCGCAGGCTGTGCCTTTACTTTGGACGGGACGAAGCGCTCCACCTGCGGGACGATACCCCGGGAAGAACCGTAGTGGAATTCGAATTATGACAGAAGCACATTCAATGCGGCATGAAGCAAAGCGAGGAGGGAAGCGTATGAACACATTCCGGATGATCAAAAACTTTGGAGAAGAATGGGAGTTTGCACTGACGGACAGCAGGGATTTCCCCGCGGAGGATACCGCCTTCCACGGCGTGCGACTGCCCCACGACTGGTCTGTGGAATGGCCGGTGGCGGAGGACGCACCCGCGTGCGGCTCTGGAGGATACGCGCGCACAGGCATCGGATGGTACCGCAAGCGCTTTGCCTGGCAGCCGGAGGAGCGGGAAGTGACCCTGCTGTTCGGCGGCGTGTACATGAACTGCGACATCTGGCTGAACGGCGTGCACGCGGCGCATCACGCCTATGGCTATACCTCCTTTGAGGTTCCGGTCACATCCCTGCTGCGGAATGGGGAAAACCGGATCCTGATCCGGGTGGATAACAGCCATCAGCCCAACAGCCGGTGGTATTCCGGCAGCGGCATCACCCGGGGCGTCACCTGGATTGCGCGGAATCCGGCGCATATTCCCACCTGGGGCGTGCAGATTCTGTCGGAAGTCCGGGAACACGGCGCGCAAATCCAACTGCAGACCGAAGTGGTGAATCCCGCGCGGGAAAGCGGACTGACGCTTCGCAGCCGGATTCTGGGACCAGCGGGGGAGATCGCGGCGGAAATGGAAAGCCCCGTTTCGGAAAGGGAATTTCAGATTCTCCGGCAGGAAGCGCTGCTTCCGGATCCGATGCTGTGGGACGTGGAGCAGCCGAACCTGTATACCGCCGAAACCGCGCTGATCCGGGGAACGGAGATCCTGGACTGTACGGAAACCCGCTTTGGAATCCGCACTGTTGAGTATTCCGCGGAGCAGGGGTTCCTCCTCAATGGACGCAAGGTCATCCTCAAGGGCGTCTGCCTGCACCATGACGGGGGCTGCGTCGGCGCGGCGGTTCCGCCGGAAATCTGGGAACGGCGGCTGGAAAAGCTGCGGGATATGGGCTGCAACGCCATCCGCTGCAGCCACAACCCGCCGGACCCGGCGCTGCTGGACCTGACTGACCGGATGGGCTTCCTGGTGATGGATGAAGCGTTCGACGAATGGCAGGTGCTGAAGGGGAAGGAGTTTGGATCCAACACCCATGACAGCCGGGGATATTCGGAGTGGTTTGATTCCTGCTGGAAGGAGGATATGACCTCCATGCTCCGGCGGGATCGGAATCATCCCTCCATCATCATGTGGAGCGTAGGGAACGAGATCGGCGAACAGACCACGGAGGGCGGAGCCCGGGTACTGAAAGAGCTGGCCGGGCTTTGCCACGCCATGGATCCGACCCGCCCGATCACCGCCGCATGTGACCAGATGAAAGCAGAACCGCGCCCCGCGGGGGAGGATTTCCTGCAGGCGATGGATCTGGTGGGCGTGAATTATGCGGACCGGTGGCGCGAGCGGACGGAAACCTTCTTCATGGAAGAAAAGCTCGAACATCCGCAGTGGAAGCTGCTGGGCACGGAAGACATTGCGGTGAACGGCGTCCGGGGGGATTACCGGCTGGAAACCGAAGAAAGCGTGTGGGGAAGGACGCCTTACTATGCCAAGATGCTGAAGGCGGAAAAGCTGTGGAAATTCCTGCGGACCCGGCCTTTCATGATCGGATCCTTTATGTGGACCGGCATCGACTATCTGGGAGAATGCTTCTGGCCCGATAAGAATGCTTCCGCCGGCGTTCTGGATACCTGCGGGTTCGAAAAGGACGGCTTCTGGTTTTACCGGTCCCTCTGGCGAAAGGATGTGACGACCCTGTTCGCCGCGCCGTATCCCGACCCGGCTGTGTACGGGAAGGGCAAGGTGATTCCGGTGATTGCCTATACCAACGCCTTCTGCGCGGAACTGTTTGTGGGAGAGCAAAGCTACGGCGTCAAGGCCTATGAATTCCCGAACCAGGGCATGACCCAGCATTGGGCGCATTTCGACCGGAAGCAGAGCCCCATCACGACTAACGATTTGCACCTGGCGTGGGATGTGCCCTGCACAGGGGAGCCGGTTACCGTGGTGGCCTATGATTGTGAGGGAAAGGAAATTGCCCGGCAGGTGCTGCAGGCATCTGGGAAACCTGCGGCCCTGACAGCGCAGGCGAACCGCGAAGCGGCTCCCGCCGACGGCGTGGTGCAGATCGAGATTACCCTGACCGATCGGGAAGGGAAGACCGTGACCGGGCAGGATGTGCCTGTTACCGTGTCGGTGGAGGGAGGCACGCTGCTGGGCCTGGATAACGGAAATCCGGCGGATCATACGCTGTACACCTTCCCGACCCGCAGCACATTCCGCGGGCGGGCTTTGGCGATCCTCCGGGCCGGAAAGGAAGCTTCCGCGCTGCGGGCGTCCTTTACCGCGGAGGGGCTCGCCGCGGCGGAGGTCAACGTTTCCATACAGACCTGAAATGCTTGAAAGTTGAAGAAGGAGGAAAAAACTGATGCAGCAAACCGTTCTGATTACCGGCACAGGCCGACCCTATGCCCTGGGATTCAATCTGGTCAGGCGATATCTGGAAGCGGGCAGCCGGGTGCTCGCCAGCATCCGCCGCCCGTCCGAAGCGCTCGAAAAACTGCAGCGGGAATACCCGGATCAGCTCATCATCCTTACCATGGACATCTCCGATACCGCGTCCGTCCAGGCGGCGGCCGCAGAGGCGGCCCGGCAGACGGACCGCATCGACCTGATCATCAACAACGCGACCACGGCCTCCGCCGACACCCTGAAGGACCTGCCGGATTTCGATCTGGATCTGATCGCTCCGGCGGTGAACGTCGGCGCGGTGGGACCCATTCGGGTGGTGAAAGCGTTTCTGCCGCTGCTGAAAAAAAGCGAGATGGGCGCGCTTGTGGTGAATATTTCCTCGGAGGCCGGAAGCATCGGCAAGTGCTACCGCACCTGCTATCTGGATTACGGCACGGAAAAAGCCGCCCTGAATATGCTCACCATGACGCTGCACAATTATTTCAAAAACGATCCGGATTTCAACATCATCTGCGTCCATCCCGGTTGGATCAGAACCAATCCGGATAATACGGAAGCACCCCTGGATCCCTATGAGCACTCGGAAACGCTGCGGCTTCTGTTTGAGACAAAGCGGCATGATAAAGACGGCCCCGTTTTTATCACGTATACGGGGGAACCCTATCCCTGGTAAACGATATATCTTTTCTTTTCTTCCGCCCGGTGATTTGTTATAACTCAAACTTCCCGTGCGCCCAGCAAAGGGCAAGATAGTTAGCCGGTGGAAACCCGGTCTGAAAAGATCCCAGCCAGATCATCAGTACTGACCCTGTGCGGCAAGCGGTAACGCTTGACGTAAAGCGTGGGAAAGAAGGCAGCAGGGATAGTATAGAGCACCGAAACTGAGAAGAACCGTGAGATGACCTAGTGGGAAGCGGGGAAATCAACACCATGAGGGGCGTCAGAGGCGAGCCCCATAATGGTCACGGCGGTGTCTAAGACCTATTCATGCTGTACAATGCTATCGAGTCAACTGGGGAGAGCCTACAATGTCCACGGAAACGTGTGAACCGTGGTATGTGGACGCAACGAAAGGAGGTTTACAAAAGCGTTGTAGGCAGTCGGATGGCCGAATAGTACCGATGAAGGCGTGAAGTTCCCGTAAAACGGATATAATCGCCAGAGGGAAGTCGAGAGGGAATCGTACCTTTGCGGTTCCTGCCAGGCAAAGCCATATCAGCCAAGGAAACATAGACCATACACAGAGATGGGGGAACCTATGGAAACGAAACTGGCGAGAATATCACAGAAGTCTCGCGAAAACCCAACGATGATCTTCACATCGATCGGTCATCTGATCAACAAGGAAATGCTGAGATCATGCCACGAAGCGATGGACGGCACGAAAGCCAAAGGCATCGACGGCGTGAGCAAAGCAGACTATTCTGCTTGACCATGGCGTAATGAAGCGTGGTGTCAATTTTCTCATGGACCAGAAGTCGCTGCACCTGTT
>JAEEGJ010029926.1_pt1 | contig 10699 bp, 7 predicted proteins | sample 8958761 | NCBI WGS metagenome assembly JAEEGJ01 (sample SAMN16246546, study PRJNA631951) | gut metagenome | biome: gut microbiome; feature: rumen; material: RS-attached | host: Bos | place: Iran: Karaj | collected 2018-10
CCTTGACATAATACGTCAGGCTACCGCCGGCATGGAAGGCGTAAGCGTTATCCAGTACGATAACCTTACCATCGACACCTGCCGTGCATTGGGCATAAAGCACATAGTGAGGGGCGTCAGGAACATGATAGACTTTGAAACGGAACGTTCCATAGCCGATGCAAACCGCCGCCTGGCCCCGGACATCGAAACTATCATAATCCCTACCGCCCAGGAGTATGCTCACATCAGCTCGTCTGCCGTGAGGGATATCCTGAAGCACGGCGGAGACTATTCCGCATTCATCCCCGAAGGAGTAAAACTATGAAAAAGTTCTTTCTGACAGCGGCCCTTCTGGCCCTTACGGTATATGGGGCATTTGCCCAGGACTACAGTGAGCTTGGCGCCAAACTGGAAGAGTACTTCGTTTCCCTTGCCGGGGAAAGCCCCACGGTACAGAACCAGGAGTGCGACTTCCTCATTGAATCGTCCAAGGACTCCCTTGTAAGGCAGTACGTGACGCTCAAAATCTACGAGCATTACACATCGTCCAAAATCATGGGAGACGAAGCCGTAGCGGTGCATATCGTGGACAAATGGCTGGCATCCGGAAGGGTGAAGATGAAGACTCAGGAAGACCTCATTGCCGCAAAGATGTACGCGGAGTTCAACAGGGCGTCGCTCATCGGCAAGAATGCGCCTAAGATTGCCATGAAGGACCCCAACGGGAAAACCATCCGCATCCCCGCCTCCGGCCGCTACAACATCCTCTTCTTCTACGATACCTCCTGCCCCACCTGCAAGGCGGAGACCGCGAGGATCAGGACCCTGATGAGGGGATCGGACTATAAAGATAAGAATATAAGGCTGTACGCCATCTACGTTGGGGACGATTCCGACGCCTGGATCACATACCGCAACGATTTCCCGGAAGCGATCCACATCTGGGATCCCAAGATGGAGAGCGACTGGCAGCGCCTGTACGGCGTCCTGGGCACGCCCAGGATGTTCCTGGTTAATCCGGACGGCGTAATCATAGGCAGGAATCTGGATACCCCGGCGCTTAAAGTACTGCTTTCCCGCGAATTCTCGGACGGTAAATATATCTACGGCGAGGAGTCCCAGACCGCCCGCTATAGCCAGATGTTCGCCACCTACGGAGACACCCTCAAGGTCTCGCACATTCTGGAGATTGCCGATTACCTTGCCGCACGCACCTTCGGAGAGGGCAACATAGACACGTTCAAGCAAGTGGAAGGAGACCTCCTGTACTTCCTGAATCAGGAAAAGGGAGAGGTGTACAAGGACGCCATAATCCCCTTCGTGAACAGATACATCAAGCTCGAAGACGTCTGGGACACGCCCGAGGACAAGGCCCAGGTGGTTTCCCTGGGAGAGTTCCTCTCTGAGATGACAGCACGCACTCCCGTGGGTTCACAGGTCCCTGACATGGCCGTTGACGGCACTCTGAGGCGCAAGCCCTTCCCTATCTTCGTGAAGGGCGCCAAGGAAGGCGTCTACCAGCTCGGAAAACTCAAGGGCAAACCCTCTTATGTGGTTTTCTACTCCAAGAGCTGCGCCAGCTGCCAGGAAATGCTTGACGCCATTGAAGAACTGGTTTCCGGCTCACGCAAGGTAAAGGTGCTCCTAGTTGACATGGACACGGTCCCGCAGAAAGACCAGATCCTTGACACCTTTGACCTCACACAGCTTCCGTTTGTGATTCAGCTTGACAAAAAGGGCGTTGTAGAGCACCGCTACGTACAGTTTTAACCCATGGCACGCCGCAAGAAAATACCGGGCGTAGACCCCGAATACCTGGCCAAGCAGAAGCTCATGCTCCTGCGCAAGAACCGCTATGTCCTGTATTTCAACGACAGCGAACTATCCGCCATAGACGAGTACTGCACCCGCTTCGGCGTCCGCGCCAAGTCCTCCCTCATGCGCCAAGCCATCATGGAAAAGGTGCTTTCCGAACTGGATGAGAACCATCCTACTTTATTCTAAAAAAATTACTATCTTTGCACCCCGGTATTGAGATGTGGTGTAATGGTAGCACTAGGGATTTTGGTTCCCTCAGTTAGAGTTCGAATCTCTACATCTCAACATAAAAGGGCAGCCGTCTGGCTGCCCTTTCTATTTTGGATCATCACAGATTACATATTCATGGATTCAGCGATAGCGAGGTTTTCTTCGCCTTTGGAGACGTACGGAACGCCGATCTTCTTGCAGATTTCCTTGGTGAGGGTGTCTGCGGCATCGTCATTGAGGAAGTAGCGTACGCCAGTGTTCTTGTCCGAACGGAGGGCGATGTCGTAGCCGGAGAGGATCTCGTAGAAGCTTTCGTAGTTCTGGGGAACGTCACCCTTCCAGACAAAGACCTTTGCACCGTTCTCGATGTAGGTGACGGGCTCGCCTGCGCTTACGGGAGCATCCTGTGCGTAGAGGATTTCTCCGAGGCCGCCGTTCTCCTTGTTGATGGCGTGGATGAGGACCTTATCGGCAATTACGCCGCCCTTGGACTTGGTGGTGAAGTCGATGTAATCCAGATGGAAGATCCAGGCATCAGTGCCCTGATAGTTGATCTGGTCTGCATCCTTGATGGAGATATACCTGCGGCCAACGAAGGTGCCGGCGGTGGTGTCTGCCTGGGCTACCATGGTGGCAATCTCATTCTTGATACGCTCTATCTTGCGTGCACGTTCGCGCTCGATCTCAGTGAGGTTGAGGCCTTCTTTCCAGGTGTCTACCACATCGTTGCCGGTGAAGGTACCGTCTGCATAGCGGACGTCCACGATGATATTGTAGTGGAAGGTGCCCTCGAACTTGGAACCGTCAGGATAGTTGATGACACCGGTGTAGAGCTGGTCCTCATAGATGGAACCGGGGGTATCCGAATCTACAACGCCGCCGTCGAAGGGATTCACGCGGTGAATGGCAACGGGAGAGAAGGTGTTGTCCGGGTTTACCTTATAGTCGATGAAATCAGTCTTGTTGAGGTTGTTGCGCCAGAGACCGTTGGGCAGAGGATAGTACATGTCTGCGCCTATACGGAGGCTGTCTATCTTGGCAATCTGTGCACCGAAGTCACTGCCGGCGGAGCGGACGGGACCGTAGGTGATGGCCTGGGATCCCTTCTTGCGCATGGTGGTGTAGAAGGTGTCGTTGGTGCGGTATGAAACGCCAAGGAACTCGTCCGGAGCGACCACGAAACTGATGTTTGTGGGAACGGTGTAGGTTTCACCGCCTACCTTGATGCTGCCTCTTTCAAGTATGAGCTCGAAGGTCACTGCATCCTTCTCCACGGGGGGAACAAAAATGAAACGGCCTTCCATTACTGCCACATCGCCGTTGGCGAGGGTCATGCGGACCGTACCGTCGTCGATTATGTTGTCCCTGAAGATACCGTTGACGATTTCCGGGGAGGAGTCTTTGTCCAACTTTACATAAATGGCGCCGGCACCTGCGGGGATGTTCTTGTCTACTTCTCCGGAGAAATAGATGTTCTTTCCGTATTTAACTTTGCCGTCTTTGGGTGCAGCAAAGGCAAGCTGTGCGACTGCCAGCATGCATGCGAGAACAATACCTAGTTTTTTCATGGTGAAAGTTTATGGTTATTTGTGCAAATATAATTGTTTTCAGTTAGATATCAAATACCGTGCTACTTTCTTCGCGGACGGAAAATTGCCGCCACGGCCAGGAGGGCGAACAGGAAAACGGCTATTCTGCCAACAATATCTCCGTACCTTACGAATGGTGTAATAACGGTGGACAAGCCTATATGACCATAGGTAACGGCCTCCTGCCACCATGGCGTTTCACTGAGGTAATTGCCGGAAGGGTCTATGATGGCGCTGATTCCGGTATTTGCACAACGGGCAATGTAGCGGCGGGTTTCTATGGCCCTCAGACGGCTATAGCTGAAGTGCTGACGATAACCGGGCGTATCCCCCCACCAGGCGTCGTTGGTGATGACGGAAAGGAACTGCGCGCCTTTTTTCACATACTTGGCGCAGTACTCGCCGTAAACGGATTCATAGCATACGGCAACGCCCAGCGGAATGTCTCCCCAATGGAGGCAGGCAACTTCCTTCTGCCCCACGCATTTTCCCATGAGATTCCCGCCAAGGAGCCTTTCAAGAGGAACAAACACCTTGGGATATGGAGTAAGCTCCGTTCCCACTACCAGTTTTGACTTATGGAAAACCTCCGCCCTGCCGGTAGTGTCCGTAAGGATGGCGCTGTTGCGGCTGGTGTACCAGAAGTGGCGGCCGGAGGCATCGGCCCCGCGGTCGTAACAAAGGAGGGACGGTGCGGCGTAGGACAATGTAAGGTTATATGCCGATGCTCCGAAGAGGAAGCTTGCGTCCGGATGCTCCCGGAGGAAATCCTGGTAGCGGCCGAAGCTGGGGTTGGAGTTAACATCGTCCAAAAAGAAATGGCTTGTAAACGTCTCAGGGGCAATTACAAGGGAAGGCCTTCCCTCCGGAATATGGGCGCCCACAATGTCAAAGAAACGCTGGTCCTGCTGCTCCTGGGTCATGGAGTGGAACTTCTGGTAAGGGTCGAAGTTAGGCTGGCCGATTACCACTTCCGCCACCGCCTCCGGCGCCTTGGGTTTACAGAAGGCGGACCATACCATGGGGCCGAATAAAGCTACCACCGCACCGGCTATTGCAGCCACGCGGGCCTTGGAGGTCCAATTCTGCATGCGGCCGTCCGACAGTGCCACCATTATGCCGAACACGGAAAGGTTGGCGCACCACACCCACAGGGAACCTCCAAGATGGCCGGTAACGCTGTACCACTGTATAAGGGAAGTCGTCTCCGCAAAGGCGTTTCCAAGCACCAGCCAGGGCCATGAGATCTCAGAAATGGTGAGATAGTATTTTTCCCAGGCAATCCATGTTGCGGCAAGGAAAATATAGGGAAGAACACCGCCCAGGCGCCTTTTCACCCAGCGGAACGCTCCAAATACCAGAGACATCTGCAGGGCGTTGGCAAGGATGGCGAAGATGGCACCGCCGACGGTGGCGTTTGCCACCCACCAGGTTGTAATGGCGTTCCAGACCACAAAAGTGCCATAATGCCACCACCAGAAATGTTTTGTCTTCAATTTGGTTGCCAGGCGCTCCATCACAAGCAGCGGCACCAGGCCCACAAGGGCCAGCACGCCGCAGTGCGGCACCAGCCACGGCAGGCTCATGAGAAGACAGAACAGAAGGGCTAATACGATGAATGTGGCGGCAGTGTTTTTCATATCAATGCAAATATAGCATTTTTTACATCGAGGCCGTGTAGCTGCGCCATTTTTCTATGAGCGCAGTCATGTCTTCCGGAAGAGGCACTTCAAAGAAGAGTCTTTCTCCGGTGCGGGGATGCGTGAAGCCCAGCGTACGGGCGTGGAGGGCTTGGCGGGGGCAGATCTTGAAGCAGTTCTGGATGAACTGTTTGTACTTGGTGTAGATGGTTCCCTGGCGGATTTCCGAGCCGCCGTAGCGCTCGTCGTTGAAAAGAGGATGGCCAATGGAACTCATATGTACGCGGATCTGGTGTGTACGGCCGGTTTCCAGGCGGCATTCCACCACGGTTATGAAGCCGTAGCGTTCAAGGACCTTCCAGTGCGTGACAGCCCATTTTCCTTTTTCCGGATCGTCATATACGCGGAAACGGAGGCGGTCGTTGGGATCACGACCTATTGTGCCTTCTATTGTGCCCTCGTCCTCGGCAATGTTGCCCCAGACCACGGCGGTGTATATTCTGTCTATTGAATGAACGAAGAACTGATCGGCCAGGTTGAGCTGCGCCTGAGGATTCTTTGCAACCACCAGGAGGCCGCTAGTGTCCTTGTCTATGCGGTGTACAAGTACGCCCATGCGCTCGTCGTCCGCGTCAGGGCCCTGGCTTATTCCAAGGTGGAACGCGAGGGCGTTCACTAGCGTGCCGTTGTAGTTCCCGTGACCGGGATGGACCACCATGCCGGCGGGCTTGTTGATGACCATGAGGTCATCGTCCTCATACACTATGTCAAGGGGAATATCTTCAGGGAGAATCTCAAGTCCGCGGCGCTCGTAGGGCATCACGAACTTGATAACGTCCTGCGGACGCACTATGTAATTTGCCTTTGCAGGGACGTCGTTGACAAGCACGTAACCGGCCTCAATAGCCTTCTGGACGCGACTGCGCGAGGTGTCTTCCTGATGCGTGGCAATGAACTTGTCTATGCGCACCGGCTCCTGCCCGCGGTCCGCCACAAGACGGAAATGCTCGAAAAGAAGGTCGTCATTCTCGGGCTTGTCCCGGGAATCTCGGTAAAGGTCATCCATCACTCCGGAATCTTACTGGTATCCAGAGTGAGACTCAGGGACACGTTTGCACCAAGGTTCTGGCGTGCTCCTGCGGCGGCGCCCTGTGTGTACACAACGGCGTTCATGGAGTCTGCATAGGACTTTATGCCACGGTCATAGGTGACCTTGCCAACATTCAGGAAATGGTCGTGAAGGGCATCCGTGGCGTTCACTATCTTCATGCCGGTAAGACGGGGAACAGATGTGGCGTTGTCTTCCGAGTTCACGCCCACGGTGAGGTCTATGGTGGAACCGCTTACCACGAGGTCTCCTGCGGCAATCTCCTTGCCCTCACATTTCCAGGAGAGGACGTTGTTGGTGGCGATGTCACGTACATAGTTAAGTCTTCCAAGGTTGAGGCCGCGGTTCTTGAGTTCTGCGCGGGCTTCCGTCACCGAATAGCCGTAAAGGTTTGGCATAACCACCTTGCGGGGAACTATGGAGTTGATTGTGAGGAAGATGCTGCGGCCCTTCTTTACTGTTGCGCCGGCCTTTGGCTGCTGGCGGTACACAACGCCGCCATTAAGGCGCCTTACAAATACGGAATCAACGACCTTCACGGCCACACCGGCATCCTGAGCTGCCTTTTCCGCCTCCGGGACAGTCATATTAGTGAGGTCTGGTGCGCTGACGGTTTTTCCGTGCCTCGTGATTACATTAAGGCCAATCCCGGCCGCAAGGAATACCACCAGGAAGAACACCGCTGCCCCGATGATATTGCCCCATATCCATTTATGCTTGGTTGCCATAGACTTTTCCGTTTAATGGCGTAAAGTTACTAAAAAAAAGCAATCTATCCACCAAAAACGCCAAATCCGTGGACAAACCCTGGAAAATGGGAACTTGTCCACGGAAAACGTCATTTTGGTGGATGGGCTGTTTGAACCTAGAACGGCCTTCTGCCACCCATCATGCCGGGGCCGCCGCGGAAACCGCCTGGACCGCCCATGCCGGGGCCGCCACGCATACCGCCGCGGTTGCCGCCGAAGTTGCCGAACCTCCATGTGAAGGAAAGGATGACGTATCGGCCAAGGGTGTTGTTGCGGGTTTCCTGATAGTAGTTGTCCGTCACGTTGACCCTGAGGTTCTTGGCCTGCTCCAGAATGTCATATGCCTTGAGAGAAATAGTGGCCTGGCGCTTGAAGATTGGCATGGACATGGAAGCGTCCCATATAAACTGAGGGTCCTGGGGCGTGGTGTAGCCATTGTACCAGTTGTAGCGGGCCTCGGTAGAGATTTCGAATCCGCTGGTACCGGGAGTCCACTTGAAGGAACCGGATGCCTGGTTGTTCCAGGTGGCGGCGACATCGTCCTGAATGGTGTACCATGGCTTGCTCACGCGGGTACGGGCGCTACCTATTATTTCAATGTGGTCGTCCCTGTAGGTGAGGCGGATGCGCTCCATGAGGCTGAGGTTGCGGGTGCTGTTGTCAAGAAAATCGGCATCCCAGGCCGTGGAGCTGTCTTCAAAGTAATGCTTGTGGAAGGCCTCGTAGTCAAACTTCCCAGCTGCGTTGAAGTAGCCGCTCATGTCCAACTTCTTGTCTGTTGACCCCACAAAGCTGCCGCTCTTGGAGTATGAAGCGTTTGCCATGTTGGAGATGGAGAAGCCGCTCTTTGCGATGGGGGCGTTTATCATGACACGGACACTTCCGTTGTATGTATTGTGGCCGTTCACGGGGAAGGAATACTGACGGCCGTTATTGTCGTACCAGGTTGCGTTGGTTATGGGGTTCTGGACCATTCCGCCCTGCACGTTCACGCGTGCGGTGAAGAAGGTCTGCTTGTTGGAGAACTCCCACTCGGAGCGGAGATTATGGTTGAAATACGGCTCCAGGTAAGGGTTACCAAGGCTCATGGACAGAGGATTGGAGTTGTCCATGACAGGCATCAGCTGTGAGGTTGAAGGCTGTGCGCTGCGGCCGAAGTAGAACAGGCGGATATTGGAGTTCTCGTTGAAGTCGTAGAAAACCATTGCACGGGGGGAGAAATTCCAGACATTGCTTTCGTAGCCCTTTCCGTTGGTGAGGTTGGTAGTGCTGGTAGGAATTGCGGAAATACCTATCTGGGCACGGGCCTGTTCCCTCTGATACATGAACGCCAGACCCATGTTGTGGTTGCGGTGTATGTTGAGGATGCTGTTGGAATAAGTGTCGTTCTTTGTGCCGCTGTTATAGTTGGTGAAATCAAAAGGAAGGACCGCCAGCGGCTCCCCGGCTGCATCCACTATCCTGTGGAGGTCCCGGTCGTAACCAATGCCTGTCCAGTTGTACACTCCGCTGTCATAAGTGTCCTTGAGCGAGGTGCTCTGGGAGAAGCGGAAGTTGTAGCTGCCTTCCAGGTAGAAATAGTTTCCGAGGGGCTCGGTATAGACAATCCTGGTTCCGGCGCTCTCGTTGTTTGATGTCTGGTCTATGAGCTGGTTCACAAACTGGGCGCCGGCCACGGCATTTGTAAGGGACTGGTTGTAGCCCGTCATCTTGTTGCGGGAGATATTCCAGTCTACGTTCGCCGATATCGTGCGGCCGGGAATTCCCAGGCGCTGGCGCAGGAGGAGGAAACCCCTGGTGCTCCAGTTATTGTTGGCGCCGCTGCCGTGGGTGAAACCGTCGTTGGTGTTGGTCAGGGTGCCGTCCGCAGCACGGGTGTCGGTGTCGAAGCCGCTCTGCTGCAGGTAGTTGCCGCTGCCGAAGTTGAACTGCGGCTGGAACAGGATGGAAGTGTTCTCTGAGAACTTGTGCTCCAGGCGCATGCCAAAGCGGTGGCCGTCGGTGAAGCGGGTGCTCATGCCGTCGGTATCGGAGATGAGGGCCGATCCGTCGTCGCGGTAGGTCTCCTTGTAGGAGGACTCTTCGACGTCGGTCCTGGAGCCGTTGTAGAGGTAGTTGCCGCCAAGCTGCATCTTGTCCCCCAGGAGGTCCCAGTTGCCGTTTATGCCGCCCATCCAGGAGGTTGTGATACCGTTGGAGCCGCCCCAGCCGCCCATACCGCCGCCACGGCCCATCATACCGCCGCCTCCCATCATACCTCCCATCATGCTGGAAGTGAAGTCGTTGAAGCCACGGTTGTTGGTATTGTTTGCGTTGGCGATGACACTGATCTGGGTTTTCTCTGTGAACTTTCCGCCCATGAGGGAACTCTGCCAGCGGAAGTCTCCGGTGCCCGTTGAGGGGACATCGTGTCCGGCACCGCCCATGACGTTCCCGAACAGGCCGTTCATCATTCCGCGCTGGACGGTGAGGTCAATTACAGTCTCCTCCTCTCCGTCGTCAATGCCGGTGAACTCTGCCTGTTCGCTTTTCTTTTTCACCACCTTCACCTTCTCGATGAGTTTGGCGGGAATGTTCTGGGAGGCCAGCTGGGGATCGTCCAGGAAGAAGGTCTTGCCGGCGATGGTAATCTTGGAGATGGTCTCACCGTTACTGGTGATAGTACCGTCCGACTCCACTTCTATGCCCGGGAGCTTCTTCAGGAGGTCTACTAGCATATTGTCCTCGCTTATCTTGAAGGACGATGCGTTATACTCCACCGTATCTTTCTTGATGATGATGGGGTTACCCACTGCCGATACGGATGCGGCGTCCAGCACCTTTGAGTCAAGTTCCATCTTGATTTCACCAAGGTTGGTGTGACCTTCCACGGTGACGGTCTTTTCCACCGTCACATAACCCATGATCTCTGCCTTGAAGGTATATTTTCCGTTGTGGACCTTTTCCAGGGTGGCCTTGCCTTCACCGTCAGTGAGGGCATACTTGGGAGTGCCCTTTTCCTGCGTGAGTGATACTGTGGCAAAGCCTACGGGCTCTCCGTTTGATGCGTCCTTGAGGACGACGTCTACCTTGTGCGTCTGCGCGAGCGCGCTGAGTGAGACTAATGCTGCCAGGATGGCAACGACTGCTTTTCTAACCATAAAACACTGTTAACTCCCCATTAGACACGCGCACGCGCCCAAGGTTTAGGCAGTTTTGAAAAATTTATTTGATTCTTTCAGGGTGATCCTTCAAGAACTGCTCCCAGCCGCCCTTACCCTTGGCTGCAGCCACGGGATTATTGGTCTGGAAATGGTGGCAGAGGGCAATTGCAAGGGCGTCAGTGGCATCCAGATAACGCGATTCCAGCTTTACTCCAAGCTGCTTTTCAAGCATAAGCTGCACCTGCTCCTTGGACGCGGCGCCATTGCCGACAATAACCTCTTTTGCCTTTCTTGGCGCATATTCCGTTACGTTCTGAACGCCATACTCCAGGGCAGCGATCATTGCCGCACCCTGCGCCCTGCCAAGCTTCAGCACAACCTGTGCGTTCTTGCCGTAGAAAGGGCTCTCGATTGCCAGTTCCGTGGGGTGATAGCTCTTGCAAACCTCGCTTATGGTGTC
>JAEEGJ010029928.1_pt1 | contig 10698 bp, 2 predicted proteins | sample 8958761 | NCBI WGS metagenome assembly JAEEGJ01 (sample SAMN16246546, study PRJNA631951) | gut metagenome | biome: gut microbiome; feature: rumen; material: RS-attached | host: Bos | place: Iran: Karaj | collected 2018-10
CCCAAAGATGCCAATCGCTTTACTTACTGGCAGTTTGAGTACGGCGAAAAGACCGACACCACGGTGATTACTGTCGAAAGGGTAGGGAACTTTATCACTATCATTACCCCCAAGCCCCAAGGCAAGCTGATACAGGGCTACTGCCAGACGGTGACCTCGGTGGATTATGCTGCCGATAGTATCACTGTAACAGCCACCTATGATGACTGCTCCTACTACTATCGCACGGGTTTCTCGCGGAGCGATTTGGAGTGGAAAAAGGAAAGAGGGGTGTGGCAAACCTCAATCAATAGCAATACGCTCATCTTCGAGATGGACGAGCGGGCCCCCGTCAATGCCACACCCCTTCCTTACTACGGTCAGACCAAAGGCGTGCTACGGTCGTATACCCGCAACGGTCAGTTGCGGTTGAAGCTGGCGAAGGCGGAGAAGGTTAAAGGTGAAAGGTTAAAGGTGAAAGGTGAAAGTGGACGACGCGTGACGCCTCGCGAGCTCGACCGCATCATGAAGGAACGCCTCGTGGTCACCACGCGCATCTTCGACCATGAGCAGATATGCTGGGGCAAGGAGAACGCCCACATCGAGGGTGGCTTGGGCAAGATCCCCTACGACACCGTGCTGCACTTCGCTGGCGGCACCCTCATCCTCAAGCGTGTCAGCCTTCCGCACCTGCCCCACCATTACCAGCATTTCGTGGAGATTCACCAGCAGAGCAATGGCGACGCCTACGACCGCACGGGTTCGCTCTTCATCGTCACACCGGGCTTCTTCGAGGGCATCAACCAGCATCCCGACTCGCTGCCCACCTTCGTCGGCCGTGACGGCCAGCGCTACCAGGGCATGATCTCGCAGACAGGCTACGATGCGCCACTCGAGTTGGTGCGCTTCTTCACCCCCTTTGGCGTGGGCCACTTCAACGAGCGTATGAAGGGCTACGGCATCGACTGGCGTGACGAGACCTATTACCGCCAGGAAATCACCGACCTTTATCACTTCGACGGCGACGTGGTCATCGGTGCATGGATAGGCAACTACGACGGCGGCGGCCACATCGTCACCGTCGACATCAAGTCGTATCCCAACGACTATACTATTCCCGAGGATAACATGGAGGTATCAGGGCTAGCGCTGCCGTGCTTCAACACTTGCAACGTGCTCGAAATGGCAGGGCAGAACTACGGCAAACTGTTCGCCACCGACTCGCTGACGGTTATCTTCAAATTATATCCAGAGACGAATTCGGCCAAGCTGCGCTACATCAGCACCGGCCACGGCGGCTGGGGCGAGGGCGACGAGTTCGTGCCCAAGACCAACACCATCCTTATCGACGGCAAGGTGGCTTTCACCCACACCCCATGGCGGCAGGACTGTGGATGTTACCGCGACCTCAACCCCGTCAGCGGCAACTTCTGGAACGGTCTCTCGAGCTCTGACTTCTCACGCAGCGGCTGGTGTCCCGGCACGGCCACGCAGCCCGTCTACTTCGACCTCTCGTCCTGGGCTGATGGCGAGGAACACACCCTCACCGTGGCCATCCCGCAGGGCAAGCCTGTCGAGGGTATGTTCAGCCACTGGGCCGTCAGCGGTGCCTTGATTGTTGAATATTAAACCACTATAATCTATGAAAAAGACTTCTATCCTTTGCATCTTGGCCATTGCATTTGCACTGACCGCCAACAGCCAACAGTACCAACTGCTCAACCCAGGTTTTGAGCAATGGGACGGCAACAACACATCGGAACCCACCCACTGGAACACATTCTCTTCCAGCGACGGTTCCTATGCATCTCTCGCCTCTTCCAATCATCACTACCGCCGCGCCGGCGGACGGCCCGGCACCTCTGGAAGTTATTACCTTACCGTATATACTACATCCATCTTTGGCATCAAGGCCAACGGCAATATGACCACCGGCTGTGTTCATGCCGGAGCCATGTCGGCCACCAGTTCCGAGAACTACAACTATACCAAACGCAGCAGCAGCGAACACAGCCAACCATTCACGGCTACGCCCGACTCAATGTATGTCTGGGTAAGTTTCTACGCCGCCGATGCGAGTTCGGTAGCTCAAGTAAGTGTCACCATCCACGGCAACAATGACTTTCGCACACCTAACGATGAAAGCAATGCCACACTCTATAAAGGCAAAGCATTGGCATATGTGACACGCACCACCTCCTCGGCCACACAGCCCAACTGGCAACTGCAGAAAGTACCCTTCTCCTATACGGGTTCTTCCACGGCCAACTACATCCTGGTCAACATTTCGTCGAACATCATTCCGGGAGGTGGCGCCGCCAACGATTCTATCTCCATCGATGACATTCAGTTCATCTACAGCGCATGGCTCAATAATCTTAAGGTAAACAACACACCCATAGCTGGCTTTAGCAAGGGTCGTTTCAACTACAGCGTCGCCGTGGCCGATACCGCAGCGCTCACCACTGCTACCGTGCAAGCTGTAACAGAGGTCTCCGATGCCCATGTAAGCACGGAGCGTACCCGTATCGATGACAGCACCGCCATGGTCACCGTTACCGTCACCGCCGAGGACGGCGTCACGATTAAGACCTACCACGTCACCCTTACGGCATCACCTAATGGAGGTACCTCCAGCATCGACGACGCACAGCCTGCGTTGACGGAAGTTTTTCCCAACCCCACCACTGGCATCCTCAATGTCAAAGCCGAAGGCATGGTCCGCATCTGCGACCTTCAAGGACGCACCCTCCTCAGCCGCACATGCCACGAAAGCACCTCGATAGACATCAGTCACCTGCCAGACGGCATCTATCTCCTCTCGACAGAAGAGAAAACCGTCCGCATTATAAAGCAATAACTTTACCTCGGTATAGTCAACACACTATTACCTCATGCTCCAGACCATCATCCACAAGGGTGATGGTTTGTTTGCTATATTCAGCCGCTTCCCCTGTATCATTGCGCCGGTAGCGGATAACATAAGTAGCCGAGCCGTATTGGTAACGGATGGTGAACGACGGCCATTCTGTAGGCACCCGCGGGTCGAGCGTCAGCTGGTCACCCTGTTTGCGGAAACCAAGGATGTTCTCAATACCGGTCTTATAGGCCCATGATGCAGAACCTGTGTACCACGTCCACCCACCGCGTCCCGGATGCTGCGGATTGCTATAGATATCGGCTGCGATGCAGTAGGGTTCCACCTTGTACTTAAGCACATCGGCAAGCGTCTGTGTGCGGTGGATGGGGTTGATGAGCGAATAGAGGAAATAGGCCATGTCGTAACGGCCTTCCTTGAGTTGCGCCATGATGTACCACATGGCTCCATGCGTGTACTGACCGCCATTCTCGCGTACACCGACGGGGTAGTTCATGATGTATCCCGGCGAAGGTTGCGAGTTCTGGAACGCCGGCGTGAGTAGCTGGATAATCTCATGCTCTCGATTGACGAGACGATTGTCGGTCTCACGCATAACACTCACTTTCTGTGCGGGTGTCGCCACATCGGTGAGGATGCTCCAGGCCTGACTGATAAGATCTATCTGGCACTCTGTGTTGTTGCGGCTTCCCATGGGGTCACCATTGTCATAATAGGCACGGAGGAACCACGCACCATCCCATGCGTTCTGTTGTATGGCATCGACCAACCTCTTACGGAAGACTGTCAATTCCTCACAATACGTCAGGTCGGCATCAGGCATCATTTGGGTGAGTTCTTCCATCTTCGGCAACAAGTCGGCCAGGAAGAAGGCCACCCACACGCTTTCGCCTCGGCCTTCGACGCCAACGGTGGACATTCCATCGTTCCAGTCGCCGCATCCCATCAGCGGTAGACCATGGGCACCCACACGCGACATGGAGCGGTTGATTGAACGCTTTAGATGTTCATACAGCGTAGCCGCCACCTGCTGACCGCTGACCGCTGACTGCTGACCGCTAATATAGGTAATTCCTCGTTCGGCCTCACCTTGTCCCAACTGGTCTCCGATGCAGAACGGCACCTGTTCCGAGAGAATAGTGACATCGCCCGTGACATGGATGTACTGATAAGTCACAAAGACCAACCACAGGTAGTCGTCGCTGAATGTAGTGCGTGCTCCGAGATGCATATTCTCATGCCACCAGTGCAGCACGTCACCTTCTGCGAACTGATGCGCAGCATGGTCGAGTATCTGGCGGCGCGCATAGGCAGGGTCACTGTAAAGCACCGACATCACATCTTGCAGCTGATCGCGGAAGCCTGTCGCGCCACCCACCTGGTAGAAGCCCGCACGGGCAAAGAGGCGCGAAGAATAGACCTGGTAGAGGTACCACCGATTGAGCATGTAATTGAGCGACCTGTCCGGAGTTTCCACTTGGATTTGCGAGAGTTTCTCGTCCCAATATTTTACCACATGGTCGAACTCAGCATAGATGGCAGGGATCGTTGGACGGTCAAGACTGTCGGACACACTAATCACAAAGGCAACCTCTTTCTCGCCGCCGGCAGGCAACTCAACGACAAGGCCGAGTCGCTTGCGGTTGGGGTAATTTAGGCTGACATCGGTAAGTGGTTCCGTGGCTGTAAGCCGAACCACCTGGTCGTGATAAATGGGGTGATAGACATTGCGGACCAGCAAGGAGTTGCTCTGTTCGTTCCATTCGGAGAACAGATATTGGGCCGTTTGTTCCTCGCACATGCCGAGGACAAGCTTGTAGACCATGTCAAGCTGCACCTCAAGCGGTGCGGCTGTCTTGTTCTCAACCTTTATCTGGTAGTATTTCTCTGGTTTATCGCAAGCCACGAAGAGACGTACCGCCACCTTCATATCCTCATATTCGGCATCGAAGGCTGACCAACCCTGACCATGTCGGGCTGTGGCAGGCACAAACTGTTTCTTGTTTATCAGCAGCATCTCGCTGGCATTGTCGCGCACGATATCGTTGCTCCAGCCGGTGAGTTTGAACTGCTGCGCATTATGGGCAAAAGTAAAGCCCGCCATGGTACTGCTGACGATACAGCCGAAGTGTTGTTCGTTAGCAATCACGTTGACCCACGGCATGGGGGTATTGGTATTGGTCACCACATAGTCGCGGCCACTCTGGTCAAACCCACCATACTGATTGTAGAACTCCAAATCACTCCATACCCGGAACTCTTTCTTAGGTTTCAGCACTGGATATTCTATCTTATCCTGATAGTGCTGGTTCACCTCTTCCAGCCGGCGAAGCTGCTCGGCAATAGTAATGCCTTCTGCTGTAGAGAACGACAAGCGCGCCACCGTACGCAGCAATATGCGCTCCGCCTCGCTGACATCCTTCCCGTCCAGCACATACACCTTGCCGGCATCGGAGTGTGCTGCCCACAGGTGTTCGGTATTGGCCATATTGCGTATGAAATGTGCCACTCCCTCCTTCTCTCGTTCGGGGGCGTCGTTGATGAACACCAAGTCGAGCCGCAGGCCATGCACCTTGTAATACTCGAACGCACGCAACATCTCCTTGGCATAACCCGAACGCTCCATCGAATCCACCTCCATCAGCAGGATGGCCAAGTCGCCGCTGATGCCGAATCGCCACAGTCCACTCTGGGAAAGCGTATTCTTGGCCAACACGGCATTGCGGTCGTTGCCGAGGGTGGCCGTTTGCGCCATATACTTGGCAATGTCGTTGTAGAGGCGCATCTGGCTGCCTTTGAGGAGCGACATGCTGGTGCGCATATTGTTGAACACCGAGGCGGTCTTGAAAGCATGTTCCACATCCACGGAACTCTGATACTGCTCCGTGAGTTGCAACAAATGCTCTTTGGCCTTGGAGAAACCTGTAAGGGCAAATGCCTCCACGCTCTTACCCGCAGCAATATGCAGTCGCCTACGCATACTCATCACCGGGTCCAGCGTGGTGCCCACCGTCCCCGTCAACGTGCGGTGGCTTTCGATGATATCGGCATGCCGCAAACTGCCGCCACGACCCAAAAACTTGAGGCGCGAAGTCTCGTACTCGACAAGTCCCATCCAGTCAGACTTGTCAGACGAGTCCGACAACCACAACTTGTGCAACATATAATGGCGGGAGCCGCTACTGCCCGGACGGCTGAAGAGCAACGCCTCATGGTCGGCATCATACTCCGAGAGTATCTTCATGCCGTTGAACACGCGGTGGCTCTCATCCTCGGCAGCCGACGCCAACACCACCTCACCATAAGTCGTCAGCTCCAAATCCAGATCCTTCCCGCTGTTGTTGGCGAAAGTGAACCTACGTATCTCGGCACTGCGGTCTTTAAGCACGGTGACCTCTGTCTTGGTCTCCACCCCTTCATCGACACGCAGATAGCTTATCTTGTCACTGGCGAAACTGACGTGATAGCTCTCCGGCATCACGTCCAGTGGCGAGTATGTGTTGCACCACAGCTTGTCCGACCCCAAATTGCGGACATATAGGTATATGCCGTAGTGGTCGGAACTTATCTTCCTGTAGCGATTAAGCATTATATTGCGGAAGCGGGAGAATCCGCTGCCGCGGTCGTTCATCAACACCGTGTACTGGCCGTTGCTGATGACACCCAACTCCGGTACATTGGCGATGGTGTCGAAATCACGGGCATCACTCTCGGTCTGCACCTTACTGTAGCGGTAGCGCTTGTACTGCGTCACTTTGAGGTCAATATAGGGCTTCACCTGCGCTTTCTCCTTCAGCAGTGTCTCCATGCTCTTCATGGCCGGTTCCTGCATGAAGTAGCGCTGCAGGCAGTGGTCTCCCAGATAGTTGGCCAGCGATGCAAGTATCATACCCTGGTGGTGGGCATAGTGGGCTTTGACAGATACATGGTCCTCTTCGTCGTAACTCTCGTAGAAGCCGAAGTCATCATACATCTCCAAATCCTTAAAGCGACGTATGTTCTCGTACACGGCACGGTCGTCCACACCGATTGTCATCAACGAGCTATAGGGCGAAATAACAATGCGGTCGGGGGTGGTGTTCTGGAACTTGAGATACGGCACCCCAAAAGCGTGGTACTTGTAGTTTTGCGCGTCGTCCAACTCGTTGTAGGCCGTCTCCGAGATACCCCACGGCATCCCTTTGCAGGTATTCTTGATAAAGGCTCGCTGGGCACGTATGGCAAAACTGTAAGTCTCGTCCATCAGCGTATGTTTGTAAGTAGGGAGGAAGATCAGCGGCATGAAGTACTCAAACAGCGTGCCATACCACGATGCCACACCCTTGTAGCCCTTGTACTGCACCAACGTCTTGTCCAGACAGAACCAGTGCTTGTAGGGGGCATCGCCTTGAGCGATGGTGAGGAACGACGTCAGACGCGCCTCGCTGGCGAAGTTGTTGTAGTGGTAGGGCAGTAAGGTGTAGTTGCTTGTATCATAGCCGATGCTGAACACATCCAACTCCGAATTATACAACTTCATAAAGTCGGTCTGGTCAATCAAGCGCCGCACCTTCTCCAACACTCCTTGTACTTCTTGAACTCCTTGAACTCCCATAAGAAAACCCTTGACCACATACAGGCAGGCCACAAAGTTACCCGAGTCGCAAGTGCTAATGAAGAAGTTGGGTAATGCCTTGAGAGTACTGATGCTGTACCAGTTGTAGAGGTGTCCGTTCCACTTCTCCAGGCGGCCGACAGTGTCAATGATATGTTCGATGCGGTCCACGGCCTCTTTCTGGGTGATGAAGTCGAGTTCGGCGGCACTGACCACAGCGGTGAGCGAGAATCCGATATTGGTGGGCGACGTCTTGTAGTCGGTCTTGCTCTCGCGGTTCAGCTGGTAGTTGTCCGGAATCAGCCAGTTGTTCTCCTCGGCAATCAAGGTGTCGAAGAAACTCCAGGTGTGCTGTGCCAGTCGTCGCACCTCGTCGGTTTCCTTGGCGTTGAGGCTGCGCTTGTCTTGCGGGAATTTCTTGCCCAACCAGTACATCAGCAATGGCGCGCCACACCACGTCGCCGCGCAGAAGCCGATTCCTATCCAGCCTATCAAACTCGCATGGCCCATTAGGCCCATCGCCACCAGCACAGCACTGGCCACATAGTTGAACCAGAATTTGCACATATAGTCGCCCAGCGTACCCTTGGTGCTCTTGGCGGCCTCGTCGCTGGTAATCCACGCCAGCAGGTCGCGGTGCGAGAACCACATGCGGTAGCAGGCACGAACGGCGGCATCGGTGTACATCCACGCCTCTTTCGGAAGCAGGGAGAACTGCACCAGCGAACGGTAGAAAATGACCTTGAAGCCGCGCATTAGAGTCATATAGTAGCGATAGCGCTTGCCGAAGCGCGGCATCGAGGTAATCTGGCCGATGATGAAGAACACAATGGGGCTGGCTACAGCCAGCAGTGCCACCACCACAAACCAAAAACCACTGATCACTGACCATTGTCCACTGACCACTGAAAGCCCATATCCCACAAATATCATCACAATCAGCGCCAGACTCAGCATCGAACGGCGCAGGTTATCAAATATCTTCCAGCGGCCGATGGTGTTCACCTGGTTCTTCACCTTCTCGCCCTTTTCGTTGCGCACAGTGTCCTTCAGCCAACCGATAATCTGCCAGTCGCCGCGTGTCCAGCGGTGGTGGCGCTTGGCGTCGTCGATATAGTTGCTGGGATTGTCGTCGAAGAGTTCCAGGTCGTTGATGAGGCCGCAGCGGATGTGGCAGCCTTCGATAAGGTCGTGACTCAGGATGAGGTTCTCCGGGAAGGTGCCCTTCAGAACCTGCTGGAACACGCGCAAGTCGTAGATACCCTTGCCACAGAACGAACCTTCGTTGAAGATGTCTTGATAGAGTTCGAAGCTGGCGGTAGTATAGACATCCAGTCCGCCCAATCCGGCAAAAAGTTGTGCGTAGCGGCTCTTATTGGTCACCTCCACGTCGACATTGACCCTCGGCTGCATGATGCCATAGCCACGGTCCACACGGCGGCCGTCGGCCGAGAGTTGGGCGCGGTTCAACGGGTGCGCCATCGCGCCGATGAGCTTCTGGGCCGAATAAAGCACCAGTTCGGTATCGGTGTCCAGCGTGATGATAAATTGTATTGGACTTCCATCTCGTCCATTAGCCCTATGAACACCATTCAGCCACTCCGATATCGTCTCGCAGCGGAAACGCTTGGATTTGTCCTCCTCACTGGTCTGTCCCAGCACAAGATCGTTGAAGTGAAGGATAGCGCCGCGTTTGCGCTCGTGGCCTAGCCAGGTTTGTTCTCCATTGCTCCAGGCACGCTTGCGGTACACAAAGTTGAATATCGGAGCACCATATTTTTCGTTTAGCTCCTTCACCTTCTCCAGTCCAGCCTGCACCACCTCGTCGTCCCACGGTGCGTCGGCCTCTTTGTATGCAGCTGCATCGCCCACAAGAGTGTAGTAGAGGTTCTGCGGACGGCTCTCCATGCGTTTCCCCTCGCTGGCGCGGTTGATATTGGACAGATAATAGACCTCCAACTGCTCCAGCAGTTCCACCGTCTTGGCTCGGTTCTTCAAGATGGTGGGCATGATGACCATCGTGGCGTACTCCTCGGGGATAAGGCCGTCTTTGAACTTGATTTTGAAGGTACCCATGGGCTTGTGCAACTTACCCAGCAGCCAGTTGAAGAGGTCTATCACCACCTGACTCATCGGGACCCACAGCAGCACTGTCAGCACGCCAAACAGCACCCATTTCAGCCTACTCAAACTACCAAACCCATTCACACCATAGCTGAACAGCGCCGCCAGCAGCAACGCTGCCAATACCACAATCCAGATATAGCCGTGGGCACGGGCGTTCCACCGCTTCGGTGGGAACAGCTGCCAGCCTACATGTTCATTCTTCGCATCGGCCTTTGCCACCAGCGCTTTCACCAGGTCATATTCCGTCGTCCGGCCCGACCGGCGTGTCAGACGGACTATCTTCGCACGGTAGTCGTCCTTGGTCTTGTCGTACATCTGGTCATACATGCCCGCCTTCTCGCCCTTCAGCGCTTTCTCCGAGAAGCTGACGGCGTCGATCAACTCCGCCATCGGCAACTTGGTCATCTTCTTCAGCGAGTTGAAGATATTCATCATCTGCAGGTTCTGCCGCGCCGCCTCGTTCAGCCGCTCCATGTCGGCCTGGCTCTTGTCGGTAGGCAGATAATGGTATGCCTTCGCCTCGCGCAACTCGGTGCAGAGCGCAGCCAATTCGCTGATAAGTATCGTCTTCAGTAACGGCAGCAGGGCACACACCTCGGGATAGGTCAAATAGTCCTTCTGACTCACCTGCACCTGGCTCAAATAGCGGAACAGCAGTGACTTGTCGATGTGGTAGTGGCACTTGCGCAGATAACCTTGCAACAGTTTCCATATCACCTCGACGCGCTTCCTCTCCACTCTTCCCTTGCCGGTTTCCACCCCTTTCAACTCCACCTTCAGCACCTTCTCCTGCTCGCTGATCATGTAGTAGTTGTCCAGCACCCACTCATTGGTGCTGCCCACCAGCCGCTGGCTCTTGGTCTCCTCCACCAGCAGCATGTAGTATTGCGTTATCGTCTTGACGCTCTCTTTGAATATCTTTTAAGTGCTTCTCATAGCATCCTTTTTGCGATTGGAATAATTTTGCAAAATTACAAAAAATAATCCACATGACAGGAAAAAAGAGCCGGTTTCAATCCGTTTCAGTATCGTCCGTCATCCAGGAGCATTATAACAAACTATCCCTCAGCATTCTGTCCGTCATTTCAACGGTACTTCAACGGTCGTTCTACGCTCGTTT
>JAEEGJ010029929.1_pt1 | contig 10697 bp, 5 predicted proteins | sample 8958761 | NCBI WGS metagenome assembly JAEEGJ01 (sample SAMN16246546, study PRJNA631951) | gut metagenome | biome: gut microbiome; feature: rumen; material: RS-attached | host: Bos | place: Iran: Karaj | collected 2018-10
GTATGGCTGCGGTGCGCGTGCACGACTGCCAGACAGTGTCCGCGTTCCCATGGCGTGAGGATTTCGATGGCATCGACACGGCGACCTACAATGCATGCTGGGCAATCAGCGGCTGGCAACACCAGAGTAATAGCAGCAGTATGTCGATTGTGGACGAGGATGGGGTAACCACAAGATACTCTCAACTGATGACCCCTTCGAATTCAAGCAACGGCAACTATATGCTTTCTCCAGCCATAAGCATCCCCACTGTTGATTATGAGAACCTGCGGTTGTGGGTGCAGTGCCGCAGAATGCCCGCCATACGCATCAGTCCTACGGCCAGTCTCGATACGGCCGACTATACCGACACGTTGTGTACTGGCGCAAACACCACCGACATGAGGTGGCATCTCTTCGACCTCTCGGCATACGCTGGACAGACCATCCGCGTGGGACTATTCAGGGATGGCTATCAGGCTAATCTCAACTGTGTGCGCGTGGATTATGACTTGTTGCCGGTGCTGGATCCGATGGATGCTCCCGACAGAAGCCGCACCGATTCCACCATCACCTGCAGCGTCGAGCTGCGGCGTGGGGCGCTGGACGGCCTGACTTTTTATTGGCAATCCTCGCTGACGGGCACAACATTGATCGACACGGGATATAACGGGACGAGTGTGTTTAATGCGACATATACAGTCGGTGGGTTGGACACTATCACCGTAATAGCGGCCAATGCCTATGGGGCCGACACGGCTGTGCGGGTTGTCGAAGTGGCCGACTGTAGTCCGGCTCTCGTCCTGCCATGGAGAGACGACTTCTCGTATGGCATAGGTTGTTGGTATCTGACACAAAACGCCACATACTATCAGTGGAGAAGTATTTATAGCGGTTCAGGTGATATTAGAAATTGGGTTGCAAGTTCGCAGTGCAGTTACACTACTACGACTGCTGATGCATGGCTTGTCTCCAAGGCTGTCACCATTCCGGCCGACACGGCATTGGCAGTGCGTCTCTTTTGGAAAGTTGGATTGTCGACGGGGAACAACCAGTCAAGCCGATATCGCGTGATGGTGAGCACCGCCTTCGACCGTACCGACACTAGTGCATACGAGGAGCTCTATTGCGACACTAACGCGCTGACGGGTTTGGATGACATGGCACTGCGCAGTGTCAGCTTGGCTACCTATGCTGGGCAGACAATATACATAGCCTTCCGCAACCAACCGACTGTCATCCGTTCCGCATCGTTGCTTATCGATGATGTGGAGGTGCGTGCCACGATTGCACCCAGAGTGACGGTTGCAGCCGACAGGAACACCTGTTACTACGGCGACACGGCCACCTTTGTAGCAACCATAGAGGAGGGCAGTCTTTCGGGCCTCACCTATACATGGCATTCTTCCCTGCTGGACAGCACATTCGCAGCAGGCGACACCTTGCGCCTTTGCTATGGAGTATGGGACGGCATAGATACCGTCACCGTAGTAGCTACCAACGCCCACGGGGCCGACACGGCAACCGTCGTGGTGCGGGCAGTCTATTGCACCGCTGTCAGCATACCCTTCGACGAACCTTTCGAAAGCGACAGCACTCTCGCCTGTTGGCGCAAGTCGGGTTACTATTCAGCTCCCGAAACGGGCGATTGGAGAATAAGTTTTAGTTATGCAGACAACACCCATCATGTGATAGAGGCCGGTACCTACTACTCCGACATCAATGCCTGGCTTGTAAGCCCTGCCATCGACATCCCTGCGGGTGCCACTGGCGTGAACCTCAAAGTGAAAGTGTATGGTGGTTCTTCGACTACCAGCACCACCTATCTTACCATACTGGCTTCCACCATAGGTGCCGCTGACACCACATGCTTTGTCGATACCCTTCTGCACAATGCCTATTATCAAGAATGGGTGACCGAGACCCTTTCGCTCAACGCCTACGCGGGACAACAAATCCATCTGGCCTTTGTGCATACGGGCATCTCCTACTATAGTTATGGCATCGAACTTGACAGCCTCAGCATCTACTGCCAATATCGACCAGAGGCGACACTCTCAGTCGGCGATGTTTTGGTGGACGATACCACCCGCTATGTTGCCACCATCAACAACTGCGTCACGACAGGCCTTACCTACACCTGGCACTCGTCGCTGTTGGACACCACGTGGATTGATAGTTCCTTGGCTCGGATTTCGAATCTCGAACTTCAATATTCAACAGCGGGAATCGACACTGTCACCTTTGTGGCTGCCAATGCCTACGGCGCCGACACCGCCACCTCGGTGGTTGAAGTGTTTGACTGCACCCCGCCGGTACCATACACCGAGAACTTCGAAAGAGTGTCTGCCACCGCCTACAACGTTGCCGGATTCCTGCCTCATTGCTGGACGGCGGCCTACAACGGCAGCGATACCACCTACATGCCGCATGTCGTCACCACCGGCGGCTACACATGGATAAGCGACATACCCGACCATGCCCTTTTGATGGTATCAGGTCTGGCAAGCGGCACCCAGGCCGAAGTGGTGTTGCCCCGTTTTGACGACAGCCTGCAGAACATTTCGATTGCACTGGACTATCGTTACGAGAATGCCGGTCAGGGCACACTGGTGGTGGGCCATTACGATGATACCATTTTCACCGTGGTGGATACCCTTGCAGGCCACTCCGGCAGCCATCAGCGCGACACCGTGATTTTTGCCTCTGCCACTGTGCCCGACGGCCAGATGGTTTTGCGTTGGAGCTCTAACAGCTGGTGGGGCGTGGTTATTGACAATATCACGGTGTTCAACACCGATTTGGATTTGCTGCTGCCACATGTAGCCCTTGGAGGTCCGACCACTGTCAATGCTTACGATACAGTCACCTACACAGCCATGCTACAAGATAGCAGCTTAGAAGGTGTCAGCATCACATGGCATTCTTCATTGCTGGATTCCACTTGGTACGCCGGCTCCATGCCTGCGGCTGCAAGCTGGAAACTTGTCTATCCGGTTGTGGGTATCGACACTGTCACCGTGACGGCAACCAACAGCCACGGCAGCAACAGCGACAGCCGTGTCGTGACGGTTGTGGGCTTGCCGCAGGTGACTGTCACGGGACCTTCCACAGCATCCACCTACGACACCAATGTCTACACCGCCAACCTCGTGGCTGGCATTACTGCCGGACTCAGCTACACATGGCATAGCACCCTGCTGGACACCACCATAGTAACTACAGATAGTATAGCAACGATAGTTTACACTATCAGTGGCACCGATACGCTCACCGTCGTTGCCAACAACCTCCTTGGCTCCGACACGGCCACTATCGTGGTCAACGTGACATACGTGCCGCAGCCTGGCTCGCCGGTCATTAGTCTGCGAGGTTATGCCTACGCCACCCTGTGCGACACCGCCTCGTTCGAAGTGACGCTCCTCGATGGCGACACCACGGGGCTCTCCTACACATGGCACTCGGCCAAAGCCGACCGAGGCGAAGCTACATTGCATCCCGAGGGAAACCGTCTCAAGGTGGCCTATTCTGCCATCAACTTCGACACCATCACCGTCGTAGCCTCCAACGTGCTTGGATGGCGCTCGGCGACAGTCACCACCCGTGTCATCCTCTGCGAGGTGCGCGATACGCTGCCCTTCGTGGCCACGCTCACCGAAGGGGGCAGCAATATCTACGCCCATTTCTTTGATTGGCAGAACGAGCGGATATGTTATCCGCGTGGCAGCCGTTTCCGTTTCAATTGGGATGGATGGCACCCTGAGGGCACCAGCCACCACTCAGGTCGCAATTGCATGGTGAGCAATGGAGCCGAATGGCTCATCTCGCCTCCCATACACCTGCCCGACAGCACCAGCGACACCCTCGCCTGGAATGCTACTTGCTACTACACCACCTACCATGTCCTTGTGTCGCCCACCGAATATGTGGTGAATTCTGACGGTTATATCGACCTGAGCTATTTTACCGACACCCTTTACAGCGAGACCGGCAACAGTATGTGGAATCGGCGCACCGTAGACCTTTCGGCATACGCTGGCAGTACCATCCACTTCGCCTTTGTCCATACCGGTCCTGCTTCCGATGCTACACATAACAACGGCTACTATGTGGCCATTGACACCGTGTGCATCTGGGAGGGGGAAAACCACGACACCCTTGTCGGCCCCTGCCCGCCCATCACCGTGTTCCCCTGGGTAGACACATGCGAACACAACAATCCCCCCTGCTGGGAACGTGCGAACGGCGATAATGAATGGGATTACCACTGGTACTGCGGTGGCACCGACACGGGCAACTACTTCATGCGTTCCCCTTTGCCCTACGGCTACGGCAATACCGCCGACAACTGGCTATTTACGCCCGCATTGTCGCTCCCTGTTGCAACAGGCAGTATCGTCCCTAAACTCACTTGGCACACCTTTACCAACAGCAGTAACGCACTCTATGAGGTACGAGTCTCACCCACGGGAAGCTACGACACAGCTGCTTGCACTGACATTATTTACACCGAAAGCGGACAAAGCAACTGGAGTGAACGTAATGTGTGGCTCGACCAGTATGCTGGCCAAACCATTCGCATAGCCTTCCGCAATATCAGCACAGGTCGTCCCGGCGGCGGGTTTGACTACATGGCTCTCGACGACTTCCGGGTGGAACTTGTCGACACCTTGCAAGTGCCGCCAACCCCCGATACCGTTTGGCACAGCATCACGCTCCTATGCGACAGTGCAATGGGCAATGTCGCTGGTGCAGGAGTCTATGAGGACAGCAGCACAGTGGCCATCCATGCCACACCCTACGATGGTTTTAGGTTCCTTGGCTGGAGCGACGGCGACACCAACGCATTGCGCAACCTGCTATTGGTGAGCGACACCGTGCTCACCGCCTACTTCGACAGCATCTCTACACCGCCATTGCCACCCGACACCGTATGGCACAGCGTAGCGGTGTCGGCCAGCCCTGTTGGCTCCTGCGAGACCTACGGCAGCGGCACCTATGTCGACAGCAGCATGATTGAGATAGGCTACATGGTGATGGACACTGCCGCTACAGGAGGCCATTGGCACTTCTTAGGCTGGGACGATGGCTCCACGGAAAATCCGCGAAACATACTCGTCACCTCCGACACCGCCATTGTGGCTCTCTTCGAGTGGGTGGCCGACAGCGTTGGTATTTGGGATGTCCAAAATTCAATATTCGAAATATATCCTAACCCAGCGCATAGCGATGTCACCGTGAGCGTTGGGTGTCCCGCCACGCTCACTATGCTTGACCTCATAGGCCGCGCTGTCATTCCCCCGACCTTCATATCAACGTATCAACACATCAACATATCAACAGTTACCCCCGGTACCTACTTTGTCCGCGTGACCACCGCTGAAGGAACAGTTGTCAAGAAACTAGTTAAGGAATAATAAAACAGACATCGTCGAGTGAACAAAAAGTCCTGCCTGTGGCATTTTTCGCATAAGTGTCGCCCGCCGTCACAACGACGGCGAACGTCGCAGATAAAAAAAGTTACTTTTTATACAATAAAAAATAAAAAAGTGTGTTATTATAATTGTCAAACCCAATAAAGAGGGATGGCAGCGACAGGCGATAGTAGCTCAGTTGGCAGAGCGGCGGCTTCCCAAGCCGCAGGTCGCGGGTTCGAACCCCGTCTATCGCTCAGGTAGTTAGAGACAGGATGAGAGTCCTGTCTTTTTTTGTTATGAGACTAGACAAAAAAAACGGACACCTACAAGAGGTGTCCGCCCGCTTTGCATGATTCTGGTATTTTATTCTTCTTTCTTGCGGATGGTCAGTTCGACGCTCTTGGTGCGAATTTCCTTGCAGAGGGCGTCGATGAAGGTGTCGAGGGCGCTCTGACCGAGGTCGCCGTCTTTGCGGTTCCACACGGCCACCAACTGCTCGTCCTCCTCCTTCTGACCGATGAGGAGGGCGTAAGGCACTTTCTGCATACGGGTCTCGCGCAGTTTGTAGCCAATTTTCTCGCTGCGACGGTCGAGTGTGGCATCGATGCCGTTGCGCTGCAGCTCGGCGGTCACCTTTTCTGCATAGTCGAGGAACTTCTCGGAGATGGGCAGCACGCGCACCTGCTCGGGAGCGAGCCAGGTGGGGAAGGCTCCTTCGTATTTCTCAATCAGCCATGCCAACGTGCGCTCGTAGCAGCCCATGCTAGTGCGGTGGATGATGTAGGGGCGCTGACGGCTGCCGTCCTTGTCGATGTAATACATGTCGAAGGCCTCGGCAATCAATGCATCCCACTGGATGGTAATCATGGTGTCCTCCTTGCCGTAGACGTTCTTGGCGTTGATGTCCACCTTGGGGCCGTAGAAGGCTGCCTCTCCGACATCCTCCACGAAGGGGATATTCAGCTCATTGAGGATGTCGCGGATGTGCTGCTGGGTCTGCTCCCAAGTCTCGGCATCGCCGATATATTTCTCAGTATCTTCAGGATCCCACTTAGAGAGGTGCCAAGTGACATCGTTCTGGAGTCCGAGGGTGGTGAGGCAGTATTTGGCCAAGTCGATACAACCTTTGAACTCCTCAACCATCTGGTCGGGACGCACGATGAGGTGTCCTTCAGAGATGGTGAACTGGCGCACGCGGGTAAGGCCGTGCATCTCGCCGCTGTCTTCTTTGCGGAAGAGGGTAGAGGTCTCACCGTAGCGGCAGGGCAGGTCGCGATACGACTTCTGGCTGTTCTTGTATACGAAGTACTGGAACGGGCAGGTCATGGGACGCAGTGCCAACACCTCCTTCTCGTCGTCGGGGTCGCCGATGACGAACATCTTGTCGCGGTAGTGATCCCAGTGGCCAGAAATCTTATACAGGTCGCTCTTAGCCATCAGCGGGGTCTTGGTGCGCATATAGCCACGACGGGTCTCTTCGTCCTCAATCCAACGCTGCATGGTCTGCACCACCTTCACGCCTTTGGGCATCAGCAGTGGTAGGCCCTGACCGATAACGTCGACGGTGGTGAACAGCTCCAACTCGCGACCAATCTTATTGTGGTCGTGATTCTTCACGTCCTCCAGATACTGCAGGTATCCCTCCAAGTCCTCTTTGGTGAAGAAAGCGGTACCGTGGATGCGGCTGAGCGACTTGTTCTTCTTGTCACCGCGCCAATAGGTGCTCGAAGAGGAAAGCAGTTTGAAGCCTTTGATGGGACGGGTGTTCAGCAGGTGCGGGCCACGGCAGAGGTCCACAAAATTGTTCTGCTGATAGATAGTGATAGTCTCACCCTCGGGGATGGCCTCCAGCAGCTCCACCTTGTAGGGCTCGTTGCGCTGGGTCATAATCTCCAGTGCCTCGTTGCGGGTCACCTCCTTGCGCTCCAAACGCGTGGCCTTCTTGATGATAGACTTCATCTCCTTCTCCACGGCATCAAGGTCTTCGCGGCTGAATGGGCGGAAGTCGAAGTCGTAGAAAAAGCCGTTCTCGGTGGCGGGACCGATAGTTATCTTTGCCTCAGGGAATAGGTTCTGCACAGCCTCTGCCATAATGTGTGCTGTCGTGTGGCGCAGCACGGAGAGACATTCCTTGTTGGTGGTGTCCAACAGCTCAATGTCGCAATCGGTTGCAATGGTAGTTCGGAGGTCAATCAGTTCTGCGTTGTTGTTGACTTTGGCGGCGCAATAGTTGTTCAAACCGTCAGGATTTACCATTTTGATGATGTCAATAATCGAGCAAGGTTGCTCTGGCGACACCACACCGAAGTTTTTGACATTTACTTTCATTACTTGTTTCTCCTTTATATATAATAAGTTATTAGAAATTTTCGTGTTTTTTCAAATATGCAAAGATACGAAGTTTCACCCACATGACCAAATTTATTTTCTATCAGAAAAGCGGCGACCTCTGAAAGAGACCGCCGCTTTGCCAGATTATCGCTGGTGGAAAATCGATTAGCGTCTCTTTTCCTTGATACGGGCTTTCTTACCGGTGAGATTACGGAGATAGAAGATTCTAGCTCTGCGGACGGCGCCATGCTTGTTGACGTCGATCTGCTCGATGAACGGGCTGCAGATGGGGAAGATGCGCTCCACACCCACGCCGTTGGTAATCTTACGGACAGTAAAGGTCTCAGTCGAACCACTTCCGCTGCGCTGCAGCACAACGCCTTGGAAGTTCTGGATACGTTCCTTGTTTCCTTCTCTAATTTTGTAATGGACAGTGATGGTATCGCCAGCCTTGAATTCGGGGAGGTCTTTACGCTCGACCAAATTCTCCACATATTGCATTATTTCATTTTTTCCCATGACATAGTAGTTTTAAAGGTTAATCACTCAGTTTCTTTTGGCTTATTTCTTAACCATCTTCACAACAGCGGTGAAAGCCTCGGGGTTGTTCATCGCCAGGTCGGCGAGAACCTTGCGGTTCAGCTCGATGTTGTTCTTGTGCAATTCGCCCATAAACACAGAATAGGAGATACCGTTGATGCGGCAACCGGCATTGATACGGTTGATCCACAGTGCGCGGAACTCTCTCTTCTTGTTCTTACGGTCACGATAAGCGTAGGTCTGACCTTTTTCCCATTTGTTTTTGGCTACTGTCCAAACATTTTTACCTCTTCCCCAGTAACCTTTGGTACGGTTGAGGATTTTCTTTCTGCGTGCTCTTGAAGCAACAGCATTTACTGATCTTGGCATAAATTTTAATTTTTTTTCGTTTAAGCGACAGAGTTGCCGATTAAAGAATCCACAGATTCAAAAACAAACACTCTGTTCTTTTGTGCTATAAACAATGGTTAATAACTCCGTTTAATACAGCTGGAAAATAACGAATTACATTCCGCTGCCTAAAAGCATTCTCTTCACGCGCTGTTCGTCATCGCGGCTCACCAAGGTGGTGTGGTCGAGATTGCGTTTCTGCGTCGTCTCTTTCTTGGTCAGAATGTGACTGTGATAAGCGTGCTTTCTCTTGATTTTACCAGTGCCGGTGAAAGCGAAACGTTTCTTGGCACTTGCTTTTGTTTTTAATCTTGGCATTACTTTACTGTTTTTTTTTAGTTTGATAACTTATATTGTTGGATGAAAATATGTGTCCTATTTCTTTGGAGCGATGAGCATCATCATCCGCTTGCCCTCAAGACGAGGCATCTGTTCCGGCTTGCCGTATTCCAGCAGTGCCTCGGCGAACTTCAGCAACTGCGTCTCGCCCTGCTCTTTGTAGAGGATGGAGCGGCCTTTGAAAAAGATGTCGACCTTCACCTTGTTGCCTTCCTTGAGGAAACGGATGGCGTGGTTCAGTTTGAACTCAAAGTCGTGGTCGTCGGTCTGCGGGCTGAGGCGAATCTCTTTGATGACCACCTTGCTCGACTTGGCCTTCATCTCCTTCTGTTTCTTTTTCAGCTCATAGGTAAACTTCTGGTAGTCGATGATTTTGCATACCGGCGGCTGAGCGTTGGGAGAAATCTCCACAAGGTCGAGACCCTGGTCATAAGCCATACGAAGCGCATCGCGCGTGTCCATAATGGTGGGTTCCATACCTTCACCGACAACGCGCACGGCAGGAGCCGTGATACGGTCGTTGATGCGATGGTCCGGTTCTTTCTTTACAGGGCCTCTGCTGGGACCTCTGTTAGGCTGGGGTTTTAATGGTGCTGCCAAATTGTTTTTTAATTAGATAATACTTTTGTTATTTATCGCTTAGTAAGTCATTACTTTGCTGATTTCGTCATTGATAAGTGCGGCAAATGCCTCGGGTGTCATACTGCCCAGGTCGCCGGCACCTTGGCGGCGCACCGAGAGGGTACCCTCGCCAACTTCTTTCTCGCCCAGAATGAGCATAAAGGGATATTTGCCAAGTTCGGCATCGCGAATCTTACGGCCTATCTTCTCGCTGCGTTCGTCGATGCTGCCACGGAGGTCCATATCCTCAAGCTTGGCAAGCATACGGCGTGCGTCGTCGACATATTTCTCGCTGACGGGCAGAATGATGAACTGCTCCGGAGTGAGCCACAGCGGGAACTTGCCGCCGGTATGCTCTATCAGCACGGCGCAGAAACGCTCCATCGAGCCGAAAGGTGCACGGTGGATCATCACCGGACGGTGCTTCTGGTTGTCGCTGCCTATATATTCAAGTTCAAAGCGTTCGGGCAGGTTGTAGTCCACCTGGATGGTACCCAGCTGCCAACGGCGACCGATGGCATCCTTGACCATAAAGTCAAGCTTGGGACCGTAGAAAGCAGCCTCGCCGTATTCCACCTTGGCGGGAAGATTCTTTTCTTTGCAAGCCTCGACGATGGCGGCCTCGGCCTTGGCCCAGTTCTCGTCGCTGCCGACATACTTGGTCTTGTCGTTGGGATCGCGCAGCGAAATCTGAGCCTCGAAATTCTCAAAACTGAGCGCCTTGAAGATTATCTCAATGATTTCCATCACCTTGATAAACTCGTCCTTCACCTGGTCGGGACGGCAGAAGATGTGGGCGTCGTCCTGCGTGAACGAACGCACACGCGTCAAGCCGTGCAGTTCGCCGCTCTGCTCGTAGCGATAGACCGTGCCGAATTCTGCCAGACGCAGAGGCAGGTCCTTGTACGAACGCGGCTCGTTCTTGTAAATCATACAGTGGTGAGGGCAGTTCATCGGTTTCAACAGGTATTCCTCTCCCTCCTCGGGAGTGGTGATGGGACGGAAACTGTCGGCACCGTAGTGATCCCAGTGGCCGCTGGTCACATAAAGCTGCTTGCCACCGATATGAGGAGTTATGAC
>JAEEGJ010029931.1_pt1 | contig 10697 bp, 10 predicted proteins | sample 8958761 | NCBI WGS metagenome assembly JAEEGJ01 (sample SAMN16246546, study PRJNA631951) | gut metagenome | biome: gut microbiome; feature: rumen; material: RS-attached | host: Bos | place: Iran: Karaj | collected 2018-10
CTACTACGCCGAGCCGGAAAAGACGGCGGACGCCTGGCACGACGGCTATTACCACACCGGCGACACCGCCTGGCAGGACGAGGACGGCTACTTCTGGTACGTGGGCCGGGTGGACGACCTGATCAAGTCCTCCGGCTACCGCATCGGACCCTTTGAGATCGAAAGTGTCATCATGGAGCTGCCCTACGTCCTGGAATGCGGCGTTTCCGCCGCTCCCGACCCCATCCGCGGCCAGGTGGTAAAGGCCAGCATCGTCCTCACCAGGGGTACCGTGGGCACCGACGAGCTGAAGAAGGAGATCCAGAACTACGTCAAGTCCCACACCGCTCCTTATAAATATCCCCGCATCGTGGAATTCAAGGAGTCTCTGCCCAAGACCATCAGCGGCAAGATCCAGCGCAATCTGCTGTAAGAAGCGTGAGCAGGGATATGGAACACAAGAGGATCACCCTCTTTGCCGGGCACTACGGCAGCGGGAAAACCAACATCGCCGTGAACTACACTCTGGCGCTCAAAAAGCAGCTGGATATGGTGATGCTGGCGGACCTGGACATCGTGAACCCCTACTACCGGGCCAAGGACAGCGCCCGGGAGCTGGAGGAAAAGGGCATACGGGTCATCTCCTCCTTCTTCGCCAACTCCAACGTGGACCTGCCCGCCCTCCCCCAGGAGATCTACGCCATCACCGACGACAGGCGCTGGACATGCGTGCTGGATGTGGGGGGCGACGACCGGGGGGCCCTGGCCCTGGGGCGGCTGGTGCCCGCCATCCGGGAGGAAAACGACTTTGAAATGCTGCTGGTGGTGAACCGCTTCCGCCCCCTCACGCGGGACGCGGAGAGCGTCATGGAGGTGGTGGCGGAGATCGAGGCCGCCTGCCGCCTGCCCTTCACCGGCATCGTCAACAACTCCAACCTGGGCGCAGAGACCACGGCGGAGGACGTTCTGGGCAGCCTTGCATTCGCCGAAGAGGTGTCCCGCCGCAGCGGCCTGCCCATATGCATGACCACTATAGAAGATAAACTACTGCCCGCTCTGCAGGGGAAAATCGAAAACCTTTTCCCCATGAAGCTGCAGAAGCGGCCGACGGAATAAAATAGAAACGGGGCGTCGCCCCGAAAGGGAGGTATTCATTTGGCAAAGCTCACGTTCAAGGAAGACGAGTGTAAGGGCTGCGGCCTCTGCGTCAAATTCTGCCCCAAGGGCGTGCTGGCCCTTGCTCAGGAGCGGATCAACGCGAAGGGCCACCATCCGGTGGAGGCCGTGGAGCCGGACAAATGCATCGGCTGCGCTTTCTGCGCCACCATGTGTCCCGACTGCATCATCAAAGTGGAAAGGTGAGTGAGAGAGTATGGCTGAAAAAGTTCTGATGAAGGGCAACGAGGCCATCGCGGAGGCCGCCCTCATGGCCGGCTGCCGCCATTACTTCGGCTACCCCATTACCCCCCAGACGGAGCTGACCGCCTACATGGCCAAGCGCCTGCCCAAAATGGACGGCGTGTTCCTCCAGGCCGAGAGCGAGCTGGCCGCCATCAACATGGTGATCGGCGTCTCCGCCGCGGGCAAGCGGGCCATGACCTCCTCCTCCAGCCCCGGCATCTCCCTGAAGGGCGAGGGCCTGAGCTACCTGGCCGGCTGCGACCTGCCCGCCTTCGTGGTCAACGTGCAGCGCGGCGGCCCCGGCCTGGGCGGCATCCAGCCCAGCCAGAGCGACTATTTCCAGGCCACCCGCGGCACCCACGGCGACTACCGCACCATCGTGCTGGCCCCCGACAGCGTGCAGGAGATGGTGTCCCTCACCATCAAGGGCTTCGAGCTGGCGGACAAGTACCGCATGACCGCCATGCTGCTGGCCGACGGCACCCTGGGCCAGATGATGGAGCCCGTCAGCCTGGACCAGGGCGAGATCGTCACCTTTGAGAAGCCCTGGGCCGCCAACGGCACGAAGATGCAGAGGCCCAACAACATCATCAACTCCCTCTCCCTGATCCCCGAGGAGCTGGAGCAGTGGAACCTGACGAGGTTCAAGCGCTACGACATCGTGGAACAGAATGAGGTCATGTATGAGGAATACATGATGGAGGACGCGGAGATCTGCCTCGTGTCCTTCGGCATCACCGCCCGCGTCTCCAAGAACGCCATCGCAGAGGCCAGAGCCAAGGGCATCAAGGCCGGCATGATCCGGCCCATCACCCTCTGGCCCTTCCCCAAGAAGCCCCTGCTGGCCGCGGCACAGAAGGTCAAGGCCTTCGTCACCGTGGAAATGAACATGGGCCAGATGATCGAGGACGTGGAGCTGGCTACCCGCTGCCTGAAGCCGGTGATCTCCTGCACCCGCTGCGGCGGCGTGATCCCCTCCCCCAACGACGTGATGGCCGCCATCGACAAAGCATGTGAAATAGGAGGTGCCGCGAAATGACCACCGTTTTTGACCGTCCCCACGCGCTGAAGGACGTGGCCCTGCACTACTGCCCCGGCTGCACCCACGGCATCATCCACCGGCTGGTAGCCCAGGCCATCGACGAGCTGGGCATCGAAGGACGCAGCGTGGGCATCGCCTCCGTGGGATGCAGCGTGCTGACCTACAATTACTTCAATGTGGACATGATCCAGGCCGCCCACGGCCGGGCCCCCGCAGTGGCCACCGGCGTCAAGCGGGCTTATCCGGACAACATCGTCTTCACCTATCAGGGCGACGGCGACCTGGCCGCCATCGGCACCGCCGAGACCGTCCACTCCGCCGCCCGGGGCGAGAACATCACCGTCATCTTCGTCAACAACGCCATCTACGGCATGACCGGCGGCCAGATGGCCCCCACCTCCCTGCCCGGCCAGGTCACCCAGACCTCCCCCTACGGGCGGGACGTGAAGACCGTGGGCTATCCCGTGCGGGTATGCGAGCTGCTGCGGGAAGTGGACGGCGCGGCTTACCTGGAACGGGTGGCCGTGAACGACGTGAAGAATGTGAAGAATGCCGCCCGCGCCATCAAGAAGGCCTTCCAGTATCAGATGGAGGGCAAGGGCTTCAGCCTCATCGAGATCCTCTCCACCTGCCCCACCAACTGGGGCTTCACCCCGGACAAGGCTCTGGAATGGCTGGAGCAGAACATGATCCCCTACTATCCTCTGGGGGTCTACAAGGACAAATACGCGGAAAAGGAGGCGGAATAAGGTGACCAGTCAGATCATCTTCGCAGGCTTCGGCGGACAGGGCATCCTCTTCAGCGGCAAATTCCTGGCCTACAACGGCCTGATCGCCGGGAAATACCTGAGCTGGCTGCCTTCCTACGGCCCCGAGATGCGGGGCGGCACCGCCAATTGCAGCGTCATCCTCAGCGACACCCCCGTGGGCAGCCCCATCGTCACCTATCCCGACATGCTGGTGGTGATGAACAATCCCTCCCTGGACAAGTATGAGGACGCGGTGGTCCCCGGCGGCAAGATCTTCGTGGATTCTTCCCTCATCGAGCGGAAGGTGAAGCGCACCGACGTGGATGTTTTCTACGTTCCCGCCACCGCCATGGCCGCGGAAAACGGCCTGGACACCCTGGCCAACATGATCCTGGTGGGCAAGCTCATCAAGGAGAGCGGCATCGTGGATTTCAGCAGCGTGGACGCGGTGCTGGACAAGATCGTTTCCGCGAAGCGGGCGGAGCTGAAAGCATTCAACAAGCAGGCCCTGCAGATGGGCTACAACTACCAAGGATAAGGAGGAGCACAAAATGGCTATCCGTATCGTGAAGACCGACGCTCCCAAGGAAAAGGTGAGCGCCGACAAGCTGGGCTTCGGCAAGGTCTTTTCCGACCACATGTTCATGATGGAATATGAGGACGGACAGTGGAAGGATCCCAGGATCGTGCCCTTCGGCAACCTGAGCCTCCATCCGGCCTCCACCGTGTTCCACTACGGCGCGGAGATCTTCGAGGGCCTGAAAGCCTATCGCCGGGACGACGGGGGCGTGCAGCTCTTCCGCCCGGAGGAGAACATCCGCCGGATGAACAATTCCGCGGAACGCATGTGCCTGCCCCAGATCGACGAGAAGCTCTTTATGGAAGCCCTGGAGACCCTGGTGCGCATCGACGAGAGCTGGGTCCCCTCCGCTCCCGGCACCAGCCTCTATCTGCGGCCCTTCCTCTTCGGCAACGACCCCTTCCTGGGGGTCCACACCGTCCAGACGGCGGAGTTCCTCATCATCGCCAGCCCCGTGGGCAGCTATTATAAGGAGGGCCTGCAGCCCGTCAGCATCATGATCGAGACGGAGGACGTCCGCGCCGTCCGCGGCGGCACCGGCTACGCCAAGTGCGGCGGCAACTACGGCGCCAGCTTCCGGGCGGGCAAGAAGGCCGAGGAAAAGGGCTACTCCCAGGTCCTGTGGCTGGACGGCGTGGAGCGCAAGTACATCGAGGAAGTGGGCGCCATGAACGTCATGTTCCAGATCGGCGACGAGATCGTGACCCCCGCCCTCACCGGCTCCATCCTCCCCGGCGTCACCCGCAAGAGCTGCATCCAGCTCCTGAAGGACGAGGGCTACAACGTCAGCGAGCGGCTGCTCAGCGCGGAAGAGCTGAAGGAAGCCTGCCGCAGCGGCGCGCTGAAGGAGGCCTGGGGCTGCGGCACCGCCGCCGTGGTCTCCCCCATCGGCCATCTGATGATGGACGAGGAGGTCTTCACCATCAACAATAACGAGATCGGCGCCGTGACCCAGCACCTGTACGACACCCTCACCGGCATCCAGTGGGGCCGGATCGCGGACACCCGCGGCTGGATCCATAAAATTTAATCAACGCGAGCAGGCTCGCGTTGAGAGAGAACACGCTGCGCTCCCCGCACTCGCTTTGCTCGCACAGTCCGCTCCGCGAGAGGTATTTTTCGCGAGGCACATGTCCCCGCGAAAAATGATTCCAATCTTTTTCGCATCTGCGGATGCGAACTCTGCGAGGCTATGCCCGTAATCTGACCGGGGGCTCCGCCTTCTGCGGTAGCCCCCGCTTCCCTTTCAGAAAGGAATGATACTTATGGAAACGATTCGCATCACCGACATGACCCTTCCGGCCTGCGCGGCCATTCCGGGCGCCAGCTTCAGCTTCAAGGAACGGCTGGAGATCGCCAAGAGCCTGGACCGACTGCGTCCCGATATGCTTGAGCTTCCGGCGCTGGAGAACCGGACCTCCGACGCCCTCCTGATGCGGACCATTTCCACCACCGTCCGCAACTGCGGCGTGTCCATGCCCGTGGGATTCACCAAGGAGGAGGCGGACGACGCCTGGGCCGCTGTGAGCAAGGCGGCGAAGCCCCGCCTGCGGCTGGAGATCCCCCTGAGCACGGTGCAGATGGAGTATATCTGCCGGAAAAAGCCCGCCGCGGTCATGGCTATGGCGGAGGAGCTGACGACCTACTGCCGCAGCCTTTGCTCCGACATCGACTTCTGCGCCGGGGACGCCACCCGTGCCGACCCGGAATTCCTCCGGGAGGCCATCCGCATGGCCATCCGCTGCGGGGCTACCACCGTCACCATCTGCGACAGCGCGGGCACCAAGCTACCCGCGGAACTGGCGGAATTCCTCACCGCGCTGCAAAAGGACATCCCCGAACTCAGCACCGTGACCCTGGCTGTCCGCTGCGTCAACGAGCTGAGCATGGCGGAGGCCTGCGCCGTGAGCGCCATGGTCTCTGGTGTGCGGGAGGTCAAGGCCGCGCTGATCGGCTCCAGCTTCCCCTCCCTCCCTGCCCTGGCCCACATTCTGGCCCTGCGGGGTGACGAGCTGGGGTATCGCTGCCATGTGAACACCATGGAGATGCAGCGGCTGCAGAAGCAGGTCAGCTGGATCGTCCACGCCCGCCAGGGCAGCGCCTCTCCCTTCGAGGGCAGCGAGCGCGCCAAGGCGGAAGAGGGCTATACCCTCAGCAGCCACGACGACATGGAAGCCGTGGCCAAGGCCGCCGTGAGGCTGGGCTACGACCTCTCTGAGGAGGACCTGAGCAAGGTCTACGACGCCTTCCGCACCGCGGCGGAGAAGAAGGACCTCTCCGCCAGAGAGCTGGAGGCCATCATCGCCTCCGTGGCCCTGCAGGTACCCCCCACCTACGTAATCAAGGGCTTCGTCATCAACAGCGGCAGCCAGATGCGGGCCACCGCCCACATCGCCATGGAAAAGGACGGTCGGGAGCTCCGGGGCCTCTGCGCCGGGGACGGGCCCATCGACGCCTGCTTCCTGGCCATCGAGCAGATCGCCGGGACCCACTACGAGCTGGACGACTTCCAGATCCAAGCCGTGACGGAAGGCCGGGAGGCCATGGGAAGCGCTTTCGTGAAGCTGCGCAGCGGCTCGCGCCTCTATTCCGGCAGCGGCATTTCCACGGACATCATCGACGCGGCGATCCACGCGTACGTCAGTGCGCTGAACAAGATCGCCTATGAGGAGGCGGTACAATGAAGCTCTCCTTCTCCATCAAGGGCTGGGAACGCTATGCCTGGGCGGACTACGTCCGCATCGCCAAGGAAATGGAGCTCCAGGGCATCGAGCTGAGGAACATCCATTCCACCCCCCTGACGGCCCGCGGCGGCCCCTTCCACGCCCATATGGCCTCCGCCACCCTGCGGGAGCTCTACGAAGCGGGGCTCAGCCTCCCCTGCATCGACGCCGTCTGCGACATCGCCGACGGGGAGAAGCTGGAGGAGAATTGCCGGGAGATCGCCGACTGCATTGAGACCGCCCGCCAGTTCAAGATCCCCAACATCCGCGTCCACGCCACCTCCGGCGGCGAAGTGACGGAGGCACTTATCGAGTGCCTGCGCCGCAGCGAAACCCTGGCCATGCAGGCGGGGGTCACCGTGCTCATCGAGACCGTGGGCATCTTTGCCGACACGGGCAGGCTGCGGGACGTGCTCAACAGCTTCGCCAGCGATTATCTGGCCGTCCTCTGGGATTTCCAGCACCCCTACCGGGTCTGCGGCGAGACGGCGGACCAGACCATCCAGAACCTGGGCGCCTATGTGCGCCACGTCCACGTGCGGGACAGCGCGGTGGTGGACGGCGTGGTGGAGCCCCGGCTGGTAGGCGAAGGGGACCTCCCCATCCCCGCCATGCTCAACGCCCTGCGCAGTGTCAACTACGACGGCTTCCTCTCCCTGGAATGGGACCCCGCCTGGATGCCGGAGATCGACGACCTGGAAGTGATACTCCCCCATTATGTCAACCATATGATCGGGCTCCATGACCCTTACAAAACCAGGGCCACCCTCTATGAGAACGCGGCCCACACGGGCAAGTTCCCCTGGAAGAAGGAGCTCATCATCGACCAGACCTTCCCCCAGGTGCTGGACCGGATGGTGGAGGAATTCCCGGATCAGTACGCTTTCAAGTTCACTACTTTGGACTACACCCGCACCTATTCCCAATTCCGGGACGACGTGGACCAGTTCGCCCGGTCCCTCATCGCCCTGGGGGTGAAGAAGGGGGACAAGGTCGCCATCTGGGCCACCAACGTGCCCGCCTGGTTCATCACCTTCTGGGCCACCACCAAGATCGGCGCGATCCTGGTGACCATGAACACCGCTTATAAGATCCACGAGGCGGAATACCTGCTGCGCCAGTCGGACACCCATACCCTGGTCATGATCGACGGCTACCGGGATTCCAACTATGCCGGCATCATCGCGGAGCTTTGCCCGGAGCTGGCGGAGCTGGGTTCCGGCAAATCCCTGCACGCCAAGCGCCTGCCCTTCCTGCGCCACGTCATCACCGTGGGCTACCGACAGAAGGGCTGCCTCACCTGGGAGGAAGCCCAGCTGTACGCCGCTCAGACCCCGGAGGAGGAGCTGCGTAAGCGCGCCGCCGCCGTGGATAAGCACGACGTGTGCAATATGCAGTACACCTCCGGCACCACCGGCTTCCCCAAGGGGGTCATGCTCACCCACTACAACGTGGTGAACAACGGCAAGGCCATCGGGGACTGCATGGACCTGAGTACCGCGGACCGGATGATGATCCAGGTGCCCATGTTCCACTGCTTCGGCATGGTGCTGGCCATGACCGCCTCCATGACCCACGGGGCCACCCTGCACCCCCTGCCCTACTTCTCCCCCAAGAGTAGCCTCAGCTGCATCAATTCCGAGCATGTCACCTGCTTCCACGGGGTGCCCACCATGTTCATCGCCATGCTGAACCACGAGGACTTCCCCAAGACGGACTTCAGCTATATGCGCACCGGCATCATGGCCGGTTCCCCCTGCCCCATCAAGGTGATGGAGGAGGTGGTGGAGAAGATGCACATGCCCCAGATCTGCATCACCTACGGGCAGACGGAGGCTTCCCCTGCCACCACCATGAGCCACACCACCGACAGCCTGGAGACGCGGGTCAACACCGTGGGCAGCCCCATCTTCGGCGTGGAATGCAAGATCGTGGACCCGGAGACCGGCGAGGAGCTGGGAGACGACCAGGACGGCGAATTCTGCGCCCGGGGCTACAACATCATGAAGGGCTATTACAAGATGCCCGAGGCCACCGCCAAGGCCATCGACGAGGACGGCTGGCTCCACTCCGGGGACCTGCTGCGGCGGCTGCCCGACGGGAATTACAAGGTGACCGGGCGGCTGAAGGACATGATCATCCGGGGCGGCGAGAACCTCTACCCCAAAGAGATCGAGGACTTCCTCTACACCCACCCCGACGTGGAGGACGTGCAGGTGATCGGCGTGCCCGACGCCCAGTACGGCGAGGAGGCCATGGCCTGCGTCATCCCCCGGGAGGGCTCCGGCCTCACGGAGGAGATCCTGCGGAAATTCTGCATGGAGCGCATCGCCAAGCACAAGGTCCCCCGCTATTTCCGCTTTGTGGACGCCTTCCCCATGAACGCGGCGGGGAAGATCCTGAAATACAAGATGCGGGAAGAAGCGGTGGAGCTGCTGAAGCTCCAGGACGCGGAAAAGATCGTCACCGCATAAATCAAACCAAGAACAGAAAAGCGCCGTCTCCAACCAGTCGCAAGGCTGAAAGGAGACGGCGCTTTCTTTTTCATTTCTAGGGATTGCAGTTTTTGCACGGCTCGTAGCCCATGTCGATGATTTCCTCGCGCGTGCCGGTGTAGTCCTCCCGATTCTTTTCTTTGATCTGGCTCGCGCTTTTACAGGAGGGAACGTGGAATTTCATGGTGTTTTTGTTGAGAACATAATCCCGCGCTTCGGATTCCCCCGGAGAAGGATCAGCGTCAGGCCCGTCTTCCATTGGTCCCGGCGTTGGCCCCGGCGTCGGTTCTGATGCAGGCTCCGGGGTCGGTTCCGGCGAGGGGCGGGGGGTTGGCGCCGGGGTCGGCTCCGGTGTTGGGTGGGGGGTCGGCTCCGGCGCGGCATCGGGCGTCGGTTCCGGTGTGGGTTCCGGCGCCGACTCGGAGACCGGCGCCGCGGTCGCCTTCGGTTCCGCAGAAGGAAGCGCGGCGCCGTCGTTTTTTCCGCCGCAGGACGGAATAAGCAGGATGACCGACACGCAAAGCAGGAACAGCAGCAGCTTCTTCATGATCCGTTTCCTTTCCGGGTATAAAACCGCGAGCTTTCAGCCTCGGATGAATTTCCGGATCGTCCCCTTCTTTGCCGCCGGATTCAGCTCCAGCACCCGGCGGGCAATGCGTTCTTCCGCCTCTGCCGGGTCAAGCTCCCCGGCGGCAAGCACGAAATCTTCGCCCCAGAACTGCTCCACGGTGGTCAGCTCCGTGCAGTGCCAGCCGTATTCCTCCCCGTATTTGTTCCGGCGGCGTTTTTGGCCGCAGATGGTGAGGAACATGCGCATCTGAAGCTCCGTCAGCGCCTGCTCAAAGGCGGCGTTTTCCTCCCTGCCGAAAGCGGCCATGCTTTTCAGCTCCGGCACCAGCACTCTGGGAACGCTTTTCGCTGCCTCATAGACGCGTTTCGCCTGGTAGGAAAGGGTACCCTCCGCGTAGCAGTCCGCAAAGTCCATGCTCCCCCGCCTTACGGCCAGGAAATAGGGATACCACTCCCTGGTGATATAGCCCCCGATGCGGAAGAAGAGCTTGGCGTAGGCGATGTCCTCCTCCTCGGCCAGCACCCGCATCCGCCACTCCCAGGGGTCCGTCTCCGGATCCTCGGTGTGCCAGCGGATGGGGCTGTCCGTTATGTAGGGCTGCTCCTCCCAGCTGAAGGGAACGACGCTCCAGATGCCCTTGGCGCTGCCGCCGGCCAGGGAAAATCCGGCCCTCCCCAGTTCCCGAAGGAAGTCCTCGTAGCCTCGGATCATCTCAGTTCAGGAAGTCCTTCAGCTTCTTAGAGCGGCTGGGGTGCCGCAGCTTCCTGAGGGCCTTGGCCTCGATCTGACGGATGCGCTCACGGGTGACGTTGAATTCCTTGCCCACTTCCTCCAGGGTCCTGGTCCGTCCGTCGGCGATGCCGAAACGGAGCATGAGCACCCGCTTCTCCCGCTCGGTGAGGGTGTCCAGCACGCTCATGAGCTGCTCCCGCAGGAAGGTGAAGCTGGCGGCCTCCGCGGGCTCGGAGGCATATTCGTCGGGGATGAAATCTCCCAGATGGCTGTCCTCCTCCTCGCCGATGGGGGTCTCCAGGCTGACGGGCTCCTGGGCGATCTTCAGGATATCCCGCACCTTGTCGGCAGGCATACCCATCTCCTCCGCCACCTCCTCGGGGGTGGGGTCATGGCCCAGCTCCTGCAGCAGCTGCCGGGAGACA
>JAEEGJ010029932.1_pt1 | contig 10696 bp, 5 predicted proteins | sample 8958761 | NCBI WGS metagenome assembly JAEEGJ01 (sample SAMN16246546, study PRJNA631951) | gut metagenome | biome: gut microbiome; feature: rumen; material: RS-attached | host: Bos | place: Iran: Karaj | collected 2018-10
TGGATCCCTTCCACGAGAGTAATGATGACCCGTCTATCGACTATGCCAAGGCTGGCGAGGCGATGATGCAGGCTATGAAGCGTGTGAATCCCAAGGCTGTCTGGGTCATCCAGGGTTGGACAGAGAATCCCCGTCCTCAGATGGTGGATGGCATGAAGACGGGCGATCTGCTCGTACTCGACCTCTTCTCAGAGTGTCGCCCCATGTTTGGCATTCCCTCCATCTGGAAGCGCGATGAGGGTTATAAGCAGCATGAGTGGCTGTTCTGCCTGCTTGAGAACTTTGGTGCCAACGTAGGTCTTCATGGGCGCATGGACCAGTTGCTCGACAATTTCTACGTGCCCAAGAACCATTGCAAGGGAATAGGTTTCACGATGGAAGGATCGGAGAATAATCCTGTGATGTTCGAGCTGATGAGCGAACTGCCTTGGCGTCCTGAGAAGTTTACGAAAGAAGCTTGGATCAAGGATTATGTGAAAGCCCGTTATGGTGTAGAGGATCCTACCATCGAGAAAGCATGGCTGATTCTCGTTAATAGCATCTACAACTGCCCTGCAGGCAACAATCAGCAAGGCCCTCATGAGAGCATCTTCTGTGGTCGTCCCTCGCTCAATAATTTCCAGACATCATCTTGGTCTAAGATGAAGAATTATTATGATCCTGCAGATACGCGTGAGGCTGCTCGTTTGATGAATAGCGTGGCTGAGAACTATCGTGGTAACAATAATTTCGAATACGACCTCGTGGATATCACTCGTCAGGCACTCGCCGACCAGGCTCGTCGGCAGTATCAGCATACCATCGCCGACTATAAGGGCTTTGCCCGTCAGGAGTTTGATAAGGATGCAGCGCGCTTCCTGGATATGCTCCTGATGCAGGACAAGCTCTTGGGTACACGCTCAGAGTTCCGTGTGGGACGTTGGACCCAGTATGCAGTGAATGCTGGCGTTACTCCAGAAGAGAAGAAACTCTATGAATGGAATGCCCGTGTGCAGATCACTACCTGGGGCAACCGTTATTGCGCTGACACAGGCGGTCTGCGTGACTATGCCCACAAAGAATGGCAGGGTTTGCTGAAAGATTTTTACTATCTGAGATGGAAGGCCTATTTCGATGCACTGGCTGCTCAGATGAAGACCCAGACTGCTCCTCAGCCCGAATTGTTAGGTGGTGGTCCCAATGCGACGAAGACGGCTGCAGAACTCTTCCAGATGGCCCTGCCTCAGGAAGTTCAACTCGACTATTACGCAATGGAAGAGCCTTGGACCCTCCAGCAGAATCCCTACAGTGCTGCACCTGAAGGCTCGCCTATAGACGTAGCCAAAGAGGTAATGGAATTAATGAAGTAAAGCTGATATGGAAAAGTCAAAGCGATTACTGAGTCTCGATATCCTGCGTGGTATCACGGTAGCAGGTATGATCCTCGTCAACAATGGTTGGGGAGAATCTTTCGAAATGTTAGGACACTCTAAGTGGAACGGCATGACACCCTGCGATCTGGTGTTTCCCTTCTTCCTCTTCATCATGGGAATCTCGTGCTATCTCTCGCTGGTGAAGTCGGAGTTCAAGCCCACCCCGAAGGTGATACGACGTATCATCAAACGAACGGTACTGCTCTTCGTCATCGGTCTGTTTATCAACTGGTTCGACCATGCCATCGAGGGCGATCTTCTTTGCTTCGGACATCTGCGCATTTGGGCTGTGATGCAGCGTATCGCCCTCTGTTATGGTATCGTGTCGCTCTTTGCCCTTTTCTGCAACCATAAGTATATCATTCCTGTGATTATCGGCCTGCTGGTCATCTATACGGCCATTCTGGTCTTTGGTAACGGTTATGCTGAGGATGCCAGTGTGAACATTCTTGCGCAGGTAGACCTGAATCTCTTCGGTTACGACCATATCTATCATAAGAGTCCTGTTGACCCTGAGGGACTGATGGGGACCATCTCGTCTGTAGCCCATGTGCTGCTTGGCTTCTATTGTGGTATGCAGATTCGTAAGAAGGATACTGTCGAGCAGAAGGTGATTGCCCTCTTCGTCGTGGGTACGGTATTGGTTATTGGTGGCTATCTGCTGTCTTACGGTCTGCCGTTGAACAAGCGTATCTGGAGTCCCAGTTATGTCATGATGACCTGTGGCCTGGCCTCCTTGCTTCAGGCTTTTCTGATGTATATCATTGATATTCAGAAGAGATCAGACTGGACAACCTTCTTCCACGTTTTCGGTGTCAATGCTCTCGCACTCTATGTGTCGAGTGAGTTGCTGGCCATCCTTTTGGGCAATATCGGCGTGTCTGAGATGGTATACAATGGCATCCATGCTGTCATCGCTCCATTGAAGTGGGCCTCGTTGGCCTATGCCATCTATTTCGTACTGCTGAACTTTGCCATCGGCTACGTTCTTTATCGTAAAAAGATTTACATCAAACTCTAACTCCGATATGAAAAAGCTTCTAGACTCTATCATGCTGGTTGTGGGATTGTTGTTCCCCGCCACGCTGGCAGCCGAGTCACTGCCCTTGATCCAGAATGTGAATGCCTATGAGAGTATGTCGCTCAATGGCGAATGGAATTACATTATCGACGTGCAGGAAGAGGGCTACTACGACTATCGTATGAAGCCTACTCGCTGGGGGTTTTTCCAGAATGCCAAACCTCAGCGGCCTGAGGACCTCATCGAGTACGATTTCGATAAGTCGCCGACCATGCAGATCCCTGGCGATTGGAATACACAGGATGAGCGTTTGTTCTTCTATGAGGGAACTGTCTGGTTCAAGAAGAGTTTTCAGGCCGTGCCGATGAGCGACTGTCGCACCTTGCTTTACTTTGGGGCTGTCAACTATGACTGTCGCGTATGGGTAAATGGTAAGGAGGCCGGTCATCATGTTGGTGGTTTTACGCCCTTCAACTTCGATATCAGTGATCTGCTGCGAGAGGGCGAGAATGTTGTCATCGTGAAGGTTGATAACAAGCGCCATGCCGAGGATGTGCCTACGCAGATTTTCGATTGGTGGAACTATGGCGGTATTACCCGCGATGTGAAACTCGTTAAGGTGTCACCTGTGTATCTCGAGGATTATAACCTGCAACTGACAAGTCTCGAAGGCCGCCAGATTTCGTTCAGCGTCAAGTTGAACAAGCCCGAGGCTAATCACACAGTGACCCTCGCGATCCCCGAGTTGAAGATCAAGAAGACCCTCACCACTGCTGCTGATGGAACAGCAGCTGTCAGCATGAAGGCTAAGCCTCAGTTGTGGAGTCCGGAGACCCCCAAGCGCTACATGGTGGAAATCACGCTTGATAACAGCACCATCACTGATAGTATCGGTTTCCGTAAGATTGAAACGCGTGGTAAGCAAATTTTGCTGAATGGCCAGCCCATTTTCCTCAAGGGCATCAGCATCCATGAGGAGAAACCCAATGGTGGCGGACGTGCTAATTCTCCCGAGGATGCCAGAACATTGCTTTCCTGGGCCAAGGATCTGGGCTGCAACTTCGTGCGCCTGGCCCATTATCCTCATAATGAATACATGGTGCGTGAGGCTGAGCGTATGGGTATCCTTGTGTGGTCTGAGATTCCCTGTTACTGGACGATTGCCTGGACCAATCCGGCTACCCTCGACAATGCCCGTCAGCAGTTGACCGATATGATCCGTCGTGACCATAACCGTGCCAATGTCATCATCTGGAGTATTGCTAATGAGACACCACATTCTGCTGAGCGCGACGCCTTCCTCGGTACATTGGCCAAGCATGCCCGTTCGCTTGATGATACCCGTCTCATCTCGATGGCTATGGAGGTGACAGGAGCTTCCAACTACGTAAACCGCCTGAACGACAATATGAACGAGTATGTCGATGTCGTCAGCTTCAACCAGTATATTGGCTGGTATCGCGATGTGAACGATGCCCCCAAGATGACGTGGGAGATTCCCTATGACAAACCCGTCATTATCAGCGAGTTCGGCGGTGGCGCCCGTTATGGCTACTATGGTGCCAAGAACCAACGTTGGACGGAGGAGTTCCAGGAGAACCTCTATCGCGAAAACACAGCCATGCTCGACAAGATCGACGGTCTCTCGGGTACCACCCCTTGGATCCTGAAGGATTTCCGCTCTCCCCGTCGCGTACTCCCTGGTGTTCAGGATTATTACAACCGTAAAGGCCTCTTCAGCGACAAAGGTGAGCGCAAACTGGCCTTCTACGTCCTCCAGCAGTGGTACGCCTCTAAATGATCTCACAATGGGGACTGTCCCCGTTGTGAGAAATTAAACTTTGTTAAAAAATGAGAGCGTAGATATATCTAAAGATATATTTTTCGTAACTTTGCACCCCGAAAACTGAACGGAGCTTCCGTAGTTTTCGGGGTGAATTTGTTTCGAAACATTTTATTTGTATTATAAGTTATGAAAAAGAACAAGATTATGATGCTCGCTGCTGCAACGATGCTGTTGGCTTCGTGCGGTGGTGGCGGTGGTCGCCCGACTTTTGGCGACAACGAGTTCCCTGTGGTTACGGTGGGAACGTCGAGTACGACGATGCAAAGTACCTATCCTGCAACGATTAAGGGTGTTCAGGATGTGGAGATCCATCCGAAGGTACAGGGATTCATTACACAGATTAATGTGAAGGAAGGTCAGACCGTTGGTGCCGGACAGGTACTCTTCGTGTTGGATAATGTCACCTATCAGGCTCAGGTTCGTCAGGCTCAGGCATCTGTGAACACGGCTGAGGCTGCCTTGAATACCGCGAAGCTTAGTTTTGAGAACTCACAGAAACTGCATCAGAATGGTGTGATTGGTGATTTCGAGCTCCAGTCGGCTACCAATCAGTATGAGCAGGCCAAGGCTGGTCTGGCTCAGGCCCAGGCTTCTCTGGCTTCTGCCAAGGAGATGCTGAGCTTCTGCTATGTGAAGAGCCCCGCTGCAGGTGTGGTTGGTTCTCTGCCTTACAAAGTAGGTACGCTCGTGAGTGCAGCTAATACACTGACATCTGTTTCAAATATCAGCTCTATGGAGGTTTACTTCTCTATGACTGAGAAGGACGTTCTGGAGATGGGTAAGAATGCTGGTGGTCTGACTGGTGCCATCAAGGATATGCCTGCTGTACAGCTGAAGTTGGCTGATGGCACACTCTATGGTCTGGAGGGTACAGTTACCAAGATGAGTGGTGTCATCGATCCTGCCACGGGTTCTGTTCAGATGATTGCTGTGTTCCAGAATCCGGAGAAGTTGCTGAAGAGTGGTGGTTCTGGTACCATTGTCATCCCTCATAGCAACAGCAACGCCATTATCATTCCTCAGAGCTGTGTATCAGAGGTTCAGGATAAGCACTTCGTTTATGTTCTGGATGAGGACAATAAGGTGAAGTATTCTGAAATTAAGGTTGATCCGCAGAACGATGGAAATAATTACATCGTGACTGAAGGTCTGAAGACGGGTGATAAGTTTGTTACCAATGGTATCACCAAGCTGACCGATGGTATGGAGATTGTGCCTATTACCCCAGAGCGTTATCAGGAGAAGATCAACGAGCAGGCCAAGGCCATGAGCGCTGGTGATATCGTAGGCGCCATGAAAAAGTAATGAAGTAAAAAAGTAAAAAGGTAAAATCAATATGACTTTTACAGCATTTATTAAACGCCCGGTGCTCTCGACGGTGATCTCCATCGTCATCGTGCTGCTGGGATTCATCGGTCTGGTGTCGCTGCCTATTGAGCAGTACCCCAATATCGCGCCGCCTACTGTAGTGGTACACACCCAGTATCCTGGTGCTGATGCCGAGACCGTGAAGAATTCTGTGATCACGCCGCTTGAGGAGAGTATCAACGGTGTGGAAGGTATGGACTATATGACCTCTACGGCATCCTCCGGATCAGCTCAGATTACGATCATGTTCCGTCAGGGTATCAATGCCGATATGTGTGCCGTGAACGTTCAGAACCGTGTGTCTCAGGCTCAGGCTCTGCTGCCTGCTGAGGTAACACGTGTGGGTGTAACGGTGATGAAGCGTCAGTCTTCTCAGGTGATTATGTACACCCTGACTTCCGACGGACGTTACGACGACCAGTTCCTCACGAACTATGCCAACATCAATATCATTCCTGCCTTGAAGCGTATTCAGGGTGTGGGTGATGTACAGAGCCCTGGTATGAAGACCTACTCTATGCGTATCTGGCTGAAGCCCGACGTGATGAAGCAGCATGGTTTGATGCCAAGCGATATCTCTGCCCTGATGGCAGAACAGAATATCGAGGCTGCTCCTGGTACCTTTGGTGAGCAGAGCGATGTGGCTTATGAGTATTCTCTGCGCTACACTGGTCGTCTGAAGACAGCCGAGGAATTTGGCAACATCATTGTCAAGAGCAATGCCGATGGTTCTACTCTGAAACTGAAGGATGTGGCTAAGATCGAATTGGGTGGCTTGATGTACAGCGTTTCGATGAGAAACAACAACCTGCCTTCAGTTCTGGGTATGGTGCAGCAGATTCCTGGCTCTAACGCCAACGATATCGCCAAGCAGTGTAAGGCCGAACTCGAGGAGCAGGCTAAGCTCTTCCCCCCGGGCATGATCTATAAGATCAACTACGATGTAACAGAGTTCCTGTATGCATCTATCGAGGAGGTAGTGTTCACCCTCTTCATGACGCTGGCTCTGGTGTTCCTCGTGGTTTACATCTTCCTGCAGGATGTGCGTTCTACACTTATCCCGCTGATTGCCGTACCTGTATCACTGATTGGTACGTTCTTCTTCCTTAATGTGATGGGATTCTCCATCAACCTGCTGGTACTCTCCGCCTTGCTTCTGGCTATTGCCATTGTGGTGGATGATGCCATTGTGGTGGTTGAGGCCGTGCACGCTAAGTTGGACCAGGGCTATAAGTCATCGCTCACGGCTTCTATCGATGCCATGAACGAGATCTCTGGTGCTATCATCTCCATCACCCTTGTGATGGCAGCCGTGTTCGTGCCTGTATCGTTTATTGGTGGTACTAGTGGTTCGTTCTATCGTGAGTTCGGTGTGACGATGGCTATCTCTATTATCATCTCGGCTGTAAACGCTTTGACGCTCTCGCCTGCCCTTTGTGCCGTCTTCCTGAAACCTCACGATGCTGAGGGACATGAGAAGAAACTGTCGCGCGTGGATCGTTTCCATCAGTCATTTAACGTGGCTTTCGAGACCACGACAGGTAAGTATAAGAATGTTCTTGAGAAGCTGGTGCGCAAACCGCTTGCTATCATTCTAGCCGTCGTCATCGGTATTGTTGTACTGATTGTGACCATGTTTACCACGAAGAGCGGTCTTGTTCCTGATGAGGATACGGGTACTGTGTTCTGCACGGTTACTATGCCGCCTGCAACCTCTGTTGCGCGCACGCGTCAGGTGATCAACGAGGTAGACTCTATCCTGGCTGCCGATCCCGCTATCCAGAGCCGTGAGCAGATCCAGGGATATAACTTCATCGCTGGTGCAGGTTCCGATCAGGCAACGTTCATCATCAAGCTTAAACCGTTTGAGGACCGTCAGAAAGGACTCTGGTGGAAGATCAGTGGTCTCTGGCAGGGCGACGGTATCTATCGTTTCTTCCTCAATCCGTATGATGCTACCGGTGTTACTGCCCAGATATTCATCAAGACGGCTCATATTAAAGATGCCTCGATTCTGGCATTCTCACCCCCAATGATTCCTGGCTTCTCTGCCAACTCGGGTATCTCGCTCGTGATGCAGGACCGTACGGGTGGTGACCTGACGAAGTTCTATAATATCGTGAAGGACTTCATTGCAGAGCTGAACAAGCGTCCGGAGTTCCAGATGGCTCAGACCTCTTATAACCCGAACTATCCGCAGTACATGGTTCACGTCGATGTGGCCAAGTGTAAGCAGAGCGGCATCTCGCCTGCTACCGTACTCTCTACGCTGCAGGGTTACTATGGTGGTCTCTATGCCTCTAACTTCAATGCCTATGGTAAGCTCTACCGTGTGATGATCCAAGGCCTGCCTGAGACCCGTCAGACGGAGGAGTCTCTTAATAGTATATATGTACGCACGCCTGCGGGAATGTCTCCTATCAAGGAGTTCTGTAACCTGAAGCGCGTTTACGGACCGTCTAACATCAACCGTTTCAACCTGTTTACGTCTATCAACGTGACAGGTACGGTGGCTAACGGCTACTCTACTGGTGAGGCTATCCAGGCCATTCGCGATCTGGCCGCACAGACGCTGCCTGCTGGTTATACCTACGAGTTCTCGGGTCTGACCCGTGAGGAGGCCAAGGCTTCTAACACCACAGGTATTATCTTCCTGCTGTGTTTCATCTTCATCTATCTGATCCTGTCGGCACAGTACGAGTCTTACATCCTGCCGCTGTCAGTAGTACTCTCTGTTCCATTTGGTCTGGCTGGCTGTTTCCTGTTTACGAATATCTTTGGTCATGCCAACGATATCTACATGCAGATCTCGCTCATCATGCTGATCGGTCTGTTGGCTAAGAACGCCATCCTGATTGTGCAGTTCGCTCTGGAGCGTCGTCAGACGGGTATGGCTATCTCATGGTCAGCCGTTCTGGGTGCTGCCGCCCGTCTGCGTCCTATCCTGATGACCTCTCTGGCTATGGTTATCGGTCTGTTGCCTATGATGTTTGCCTCGGGTGTAGGTAAGAATGGTAACCAGACGCTGGGTGCTGCCGCTGTAGGTGGTATGTTGATCGGTACCGTTCTCCAGCTCTTCGTTGTTCCCACGCTGTTCGTTATCTTCCAATCACTTCAGGAGAAGATCAGTCCGCTGAAGTTCGAGGACGAGGATAATGAGGCTGTGGCAGCCGAGCTGGCTCAGTATGCACATGCAAAACCTGTTGATTATGAATTGGAGAAGTAATATGAAGAAACTGATGATATTCATGTCCGCAGCCTTGCTGCTGTCAAGCTGCGGACTCTATAACAAATACGAGCGCCCCGAGGTGAAGGACGAGGGATTGGTCCGCGATCCTTATTCCCTGACGGATACGCTCGCTGTGACCGATACCACTTCGTTCGGCAATATGCCTTGGCGAAGCGTGTTTACCGATCCCCAGTTGCAGACGCTCATCCAGCAGGGTCTCGACAATAACCCAGACCTGCTGAATGCCGCCTTGAATGTAAAGCAGGTGGAAGCAGCGCTGATGGTGGCCCGTCTGGCATTCCTGCCCTCACTCGTGCTGAGTCCGCAGGGAACCATCGCCTCGTTTGATGGCTCAAAGGCATCGCAGACTTATCAGCTGCCCATCTCTGCCAGTTGGAATGTCGACCTCTTCGGCAATCTGCTCTCTGTGAAGCGCAGTGCCCAGATGCAGCTCATCGGTATGAAGGACTATCAGACGGTGGTGAAGTGTAACATCATCTCCGGCATCGCCAACCTCTACTATACGTTGCTGATGCTCGACCGTCAGGTGGAGATCATCACTGATATGGAACAGCTCACCAAGGATACCTGGGAGAAGATGCAGTTCATGCACGAGAACCGTATCGGCTACCGCTCTACGGCTGTGCAGAGTGCTGAGGCTGCCTACTACAGCGTCCAGGCCCAGAAGGTGGATATGCTCCGTCAGATCCGTGAGTGTGAGAATTCCCTCTCATTGCTGATAGGTCAGCAGGGACAGACCATCCAGCGTGGCACCTTTGCCAACCAGAGCCTGCCTGCGGAAATTGCCACTGGCGTCAGCATCCAGTTGCTCAACAACCGTGCTGATGTCCACTATGCCGAGATGTCGCTGGCTCAGTGCTTCTACAATGTAGAGACTGCCCGCAGCCGCTTCTATCCCAGTATCACGGTGACGGGTACTGCTGCCTTCACCAACAGCGGCGGTGGTGTCATCGTCAACCCTGGAAAGTGGCTGCTCTCAGCCGTGAGTTCTCTGGTGCAGCCCATCTTCCAGCACGGACAGATTGTGGCTGGCCTGAAGGTGGCCAAGGCTCAGTATGAGCAGGCCTACAACACCTGGCAGAACGCTGTGCTCAAGGCTGGTAACGAGGTGTCGAATGCGCTCGTACAGTATAACTCTTCTGCTGAGAAGGCCGAACTCGACGGCAAGCGCGTACAGGTGCTTACCAAGAATGTCGAGGATACCCAGAAGCTGATGGAGTCGTCCAGCAATACCACTTATCTGGAGGTGATCTCTGCCCAGAGCAACCTGCTCAATGCTGAGATCTCTGAGGTGACCGATCAGTTCAACAAGATGCAGGCTGTCGTGAATCTCTATCAGGCCCTTGGTGGAGGCGCAAAATAATTGAAAATTGAAAATTGAAGATTGAAAATTATGGCAAGTGAAATATCCCCTAAAGCTGAGATTTCGCCAAAGGCGAAGATTGGTGATAACTGTAAGATATTCCCCTTTGTGTATATCGAGGACGATGTGGTGATAGGTGACAACTGTATCATCTTCCCCTTCGTCTCTATCTGCGACGGCTCACGTATCGGAAAAGGCAACAAGATCCACCAGGGCAGTGTGATTGCCGCCCTGCCTCAGGACTTCAACTTCCGTGGTGCCAAGTCGTATGTGGAGATTGGCGATAACAACGTGATTCGTGAGAATGTCGTCATCAACCGTGGTACGCAGCGCGACGGCAAGACCATCATTGGCAACAATAACTTCCTGCTTGAGGGTACGCATATCAGTCACGATACCAGAGTGGGCGACCACTGTGTGTTCGGCTATGGCGTAA
>JAEEGJ010029934.1_pt1 | contig 10695 bp, 11 predicted proteins | sample 8958761 | NCBI WGS metagenome assembly JAEEGJ01 (sample SAMN16246546, study PRJNA631951) | gut metagenome | biome: gut microbiome; feature: rumen; material: RS-attached | host: Bos | place: Iran: Karaj | collected 2018-10
AGCTCATCACACTGTACATGGATGGCACATCGATGGCTCAAGAAGAGGTTGTTCATTTTCTGGCGGATAACATGGAAGATCGGGGACAGCAGATAATACTGATAGGGGAGCCAAATGATCTTCCGCAGGTCAAGAGCCTCATCCAGGATAGTCTGATCTACAAAGTTTTCCCGCGCCCTGTAGATAACGCAGGTTTTGTTAAGGCGGTTACGGAATATTTTGAAAAAGAGAGAAACGGTGACTTCAAAAAGAGCATTCTGATCGTAGATGATGACCCGAACTATCTTGGTCTTGTCAGGGAGTGGCTAAAGGATACCTACAAGGTGTTTATGGCAAATTCAGGACTTCAGGCCATTAAGTGGCTTGGAAAAAATTCAGTCGACCTTATTCTTTTGGATCACGAGATGCCGGTAACCAGTGGCCCACAGGTTTTGGAAATGCTAAGGAGCGACGAGGAGACCAAGTCAATCCCGGTAATGTTCCTTACCGGAAAGAGTGATAAAGAAAGTGTTATGAAGGTGGTTTCTTTAAAACCCGAAGGATATTTTCTTAAGAATATCCAGAAGGATGAGCTTTTGGACAAACTCAATGAGTTCTTTATACTTCACAAGTAAAAGGGTGTTCAATGATTGCATTTATTAGAGAATACCAATTGAATATTATGCTCCTTTTGTGCGGAGCATGCGGAATGATGGCTATTCTTCTTCTTATAACAAGGTTCCTGGACGCAAGAAGGAAATGGGCACTGTTTCTGATGGAAATTGTTGCATTCTTCCTGCTATGGTTTGACAGGCTTGCTTATGTTTACGGCGGAGACACCAGCCAAAAGGGTTATATCATGGTAAGGGTCAGTAACTGCGCAGTGTTCCTGTTAACCAGCGCTGTAGTATTCTCTTTTAACATTTACCTTAAGAACCTGCTTACCGATATAAAAGATCGGAAGGTCACCTCAACTCGTTTAAATGTTGTAGGCATTGTTTCCTTCTTTGGCATGATTCTCGCTGTTGTGTCTGCATTTACGAACATTTATTATTATTTCGATGCAAATAACAGATATTTCAGAGGACGAGGATTCCTTATAGCTTATATTATTCCGGTAATCTGTCCCATCGTGCAGTATACGGTAATAAGACAGTACAAGAAGTACTTCAGTAAGCTTATTTACACATCACTTGTTCTTTATATTTTTGTTCCGATAGCATGCGGAATAATCCAGATATTCGCTTATGGAATCTCACTCGTTAACATGGCGATGGTTGCCGTTTCCGTAAGTTTGTATATCTTCACATACCTCGATATCAATGACACGGTGGAACGTGCCCACGCTGTGGAATTGCAGAATATGCAGGGAGAGCACAAGCGAATGCAAAGGCTCTTTGACCAGACTGCCAAGGCATTTGTATCTGCTGTTGAGAAGAAAGATGATTTCACCAAGGGTAATGCCGTAAAGGTCGCTGAATACGCCAGAAAGCTTACTGCGCGCTGTGGCCTGGATGAAGATCATTGTGAGAAGGCTTACTATGCAGCGCTTCTTCACGATGTAGGTCTTATCGGTATTCCGGATTCGGTCATCAAAAATGAAGAGGACCCGAGCAAATGGGATATTGAGGCATTCAGGCAAAAGCCTGTAATAGGAAAAGAGATCCTGTCCAACATCACGGAGTTCCCGTTCCTTAGTGTCGGAGCATATTCCAGCCATGAGAGATATAACGGAACAGGATATCCCGAGGGGCTAAAAGGCGATGATATACCGGAGATAGCCAGGATCATTGCTGTGGCTGACGCCTTTGTGACCATGACCACCAAGAAGAGATATCGTGACGCAAAGCCTGACTTCGTTGCCAGAGAAGCCTTTGTAAAGGGAGCCGGAGTTGAGTTTGACCCTGAATTTGCAGGGCTCATGGTCAAGATCATTGACGAGGAATCCAGTGGCAAGATCCACGATGATATAACTCTTGTAGAAAAAGAGCTGACCTGCCACACCTACAGAGACTTTATCACCATGGGTATTCCGGTTACGGGCAAGATCACGAAGATCAGATTTAACAGCAGCCCTGTAGAGGATCCGACGAATCCCTTCTCTGCGCCGTCTATTGTTCTGTTTGACTCATATGACCGCCGTGTCCACGACAATAAAAAGGCCATAAGCGCTTATCATTATCAGGAATATGGTGAGATATGGTTTGATGACCATTACATAAGCACCAATGCCAGAAGGATCAAGGAGATCAAGCTTGATGATGCAGCCGGATATGAGAAGCTAAATGAAGGCGAATACGAGATCATTGCGGCTAAATATGACGATCATATCAAAGTCACCATGAGATGCAGTGATTACGAGAAGGAAGATATCATCTCCGTAATGGACGGATCAACCTCGGTTTATATCGGTATTACCGGTGAAAACTGCAATATAAGAAATATAGAAATTGTGCAGACGGAAGAAGTTGTGGATGAGACTTATGTTCCAAGGATTTCCGAGGAAATAAGTTATATTGACCACATGGAATCTGACATTAAGAATATTCAGATAAGTCAGACCAGATCTGCAGCAACCGATGGAATTGAGCTCAAGAACAAGATGCGCATTAACTTCCATGCCACGAGCCTGCCGGTAGCAAGCTTTATCTGGCACTGTCCGTACATTGTGATTTTCTCGTCCGACAACGGACAGGTATTTGGAGAGAATTACCATGAATACGCGCTCATAAAGATAAACGGAGAGAATGAGATAAAGGATCATTACTCCGAGAATAACTTCACTATGAAGAAGAAAGACAGCTTCCCGGGCTGGGAGGATTGGAAGGAACAGAACAAGGAAGGAGTGGAGTGCGAAGTAACCTTTGAGCGCAAAGGTAATACCATAATTACCACCACAGAGAATCTCGGAATTTACATCGAGAACACGACTATAATAAAAGAGAATCCGGGTAAAGTCTACGTTGCTCTCACAGGAGACAGGGTTGCACTTACCGACATAAGACTGAGATAAAGGGCTTGTTTAAGCCCTTTTCTTGTGTGATAAATCTGTGATATTTCTTTTGCTAAGATATATACATAATAAAGAGCAAGAGAAACGGAGGGAAAAGATATGATGATCATTGATAAGATTTTGATGATGCTTGGAATCTACAGGAAGAGATATATCATCTGCCCTATACATAGATAATTATTACAGAATATCGGTAGAAAAGGAGGGAATGAGCTTATGGACAGTAGATACCCTATTTTTAGCACAGTTCAGATGAAATATATCGAGGATAACAACGATATCTCAAGCTCCGGTGAGTTTGATTTTAAGAAAATTGAGGATGCACTTATAAAGTTCGCAGATGATATGATCAAAGCCTGATAAAAATATACAGCCCTGAAACCAAAAGGTTTCAGGGCTTAATTATTGCGTAAAGACGCTGACACTTTTATAATATATATATCTACTTTTTTACGTATTTATGTGGGTAGAACAAAACATTTTGAAGTGAGGTAATCTATGGCAGATAAGATGGATCTGATCAATCAACTGGCAGCATCAATGGGTGCCGGAGACTTTGCCAAGACCAAGTACGAGGACTCAAAGTATGATCCGCAGACAGGAACTCTTTACTGTGACGGAATCATGATCACAAAGCCCATAATCGAGAAAGCGGAGCAGCATTTCAGGGCCCTTAAGTCAAAATGCAGTTACGATGATCCTGCTTCACGAGAAATGGCCATGATCTATCAGGTAGCTCTTGAGGGAATCAAGATAATGAGAGCCAGTGGTCAGGAAACCATGAAGGAAGATAAGGGAGATAACAGATAAGCTGCCTATGCAGGAATACAGAATTGTCGTAGTTGATGATGATCCGGTCAGCCTAAATCACGCCAAAATGCTGCTGACTGAGGAGAACATGCAGGTTACCTGCATGAATTCAGGCAAACTACTTCTCAAATACATAGAGAAAAATATTCCTGATCTCATTTTGCTTGACATCGTTATGCCTGATGTTGACGGATTTGAGGCATTTATTATGGTGCGCAGATTCGAGGAACATACAGGGAGATCTCGTATTCCCATAATTTTCATGTCCGGAGCCGATGACAGTGAAGCAGAGGAGATGGGCCTTGTTATGGGTGCATCGGACTTTGTGAAAAAGCCGCTGAATAAGGATGTCCTTGTAAGGCGTATCGAGAATTCCATCAAGAACAACAAGAGGATGGAAAACCTTGAGGAAGAGGCCACTGTAGACAAGCTCACAGGGCTTTTGAACAAGGCAAGAGGTACGGACAGAGTAACCAAGCTCTGTAAGAGAAAGAACGGTTCTCTCATGATCCTTGACCTTGACAGTTTTAAGCTGGTAAATGACCTTTTCGGACATGAAAAGGGAGATCAGATATTAAAGAGTTTTTCTGAGATCATCAGAAAGAACTCCCGCGAAACCGACACGTTGTGCAGGATTGGCGGCGATGAATTCATGGGCTTTTATGATGATCTTTTGGATGAAAGAGCTGTTAGTAAGCTGGCAAGAAGGCTCAACGAGCAGCTCCAGAAAAAGGCAGCGGGGATCCTTGGAGAAGACAACGGAATCCCCCTTGGAATATCCATAGGAGTGGCAATGGTGCCGGAATGCGGCAGAGAATATAATGATCTTTTCGCTAAGGCAGACAGTGCGCTCTACAAGGTTAAGCAGAACGGCAAGCACGGTTACAGCGTTTATGGTTATGACAACAACAGTGATAACCCTGACGAGACCTCAGAGAACAAGCTGGACAGAATGGTCCAGATACTTGAGGAGAGGAACAGCAAATCCGGAGCGCTGTTTCTGGGTAAGGACTATTTCTCAGCGGTTTATAAATACATCATGCGCTTCTACAGGAGATACGGCGGAGATGCCACTATCCTGTTGTTTGAGCTGGATTGCCCGGGCAGTGATATTCAGCGTATATCGGACACGGCAGACCAGTTCAGTACCATCGTTGAAAAAGCCCTGAGGATGAGCGATATCATGGTCCAGAACGGCACTCAGAGTTTTCTTGTAATGCTGACGGAGTGTGGCAAGGAAAACATTGATCTGGTCATATCAAGGATCCTTGCGGCATTTAAAGAGACGGAGCTGGGTAAGGACGTTCCCGTAAACTACGTCTATAAATTCAGCGTTGCACAAAAATAAAAAGATATTTGTAGTAGGTGTGCTCTTTTTCCTTGTCATAAAGGTTTATGAGACTTACAACGTACAGATCGGAACAGGCTTTTAGCCTGTTCTTTTTTATGTAATTAACCATCTTCTGATAGGTCTTCTCGATGTCTTTTACCTGGTTGTCCTGGTGACAGCAGACGGCCAGCCGGCCTTCTGCAGGGAAGGTCTCTACGTTGTCGGCAGCAAGGAAGGAGAGACTGATTATGTTGTTGTATACGTAATGCTTTTTAAGCAGATCCTCATAGGCTATGGAAACACCTGTGGGGAAGGTGGAGAGGGAATCCTTGTCGATGGACTTAGATAGATGCACGGAGATATCCTTGGCGATATCTGCTGTGTGGTGGGCATAGTCCTTGTTTTTTATCTGAGTCCTGCTGACGCTGAGCTGTGGCATATCCATAATAAAGGGCGTTCCCTGCTTGTTGCGGCCAAATTCTCCAAGGATCCACATGCCCAGGTGAAGGGCGCTTATCTTCTTATTTATGCGGTAAAGTTCGCGCTGCATCTCAAGGATCTTGGAGTTTGCCATTTTCTCGATGGCTTCCCTTGAGGAGGAGTGCACGAGGTCCCTGATCTCGGCAATACTGCACCCGGCCTGTCTCATGGTGGATATAAAGAAAAAAGAGCTGATCTGGGAGGCTGAGTAGTAGTGATAGCCGTTATTCTTATCAACCTTGGGTCTTATTATGTCCTGTTCATAGTAGTGCCTGAGAGTATCTCTTGTGGTCCCACATAGTTTTGCAAACTGGCTGACGGTGAGTGAATATTCCTGTTCGTCGTCCTTAAAATCGCTAAAAGTCGTCATGAAAAACCTCATAAAATTCACAAAATTTGTTATTGACTTGGGGGTTACCCCCAAGATTATTGTAACAGGGAATTGATAGAAAATAAACATTTCACACCTAAAAGGAGAGAAAACATGAAGGACGTTAAAGGAACAATCATTCGTATAATCGCTGAGTATCTTGATAAGGACGAGGCAGAAGTTTCACCATCTGCAACTTTCACAGAGATAGGCCTTGATTCTCTGGACATCATGGAGCTTGTAATGCAGATGCAGGAAGAGCTTGACTGCAAGATCGAGCTTTCACAGGAGATCACAACAATCGACAAGCTAGTAGAGCTCATTGAGAAGCAGTAAAGGGTCTGAGAGGAAGGATAAATGAGTACGAATCCGATTTGCGAAATGCTTGGGATTAAATATCCGGTCATTCAGGGAGGAATGGCCTGGATAGCCGACGCAGAGCTTGCAAGCGCCGTATCAAACGCAGGAGGACTGGGGCTTATTGCTGCCATGAACTCTAACGGAGAGCAGCTTCGTGAGCAGATAAGGAAGGCAAAAGAGCTGACGGATAAGCCCTTTGGCGTAAACCTGATGCTGATGAGTCCCTACATCGATGAGGCTGTTTCAGTTGTCTGTGAGGAGGGCATAAAAGTCGTGACCACCGGCGCCGGAAATCCGGCAAAGTACATGGAGCAGCTAAAGAGTGCGGGAGTTAAGGTAATCTGCGTAGTTGCCAGCGTTGCCCTTGCAGTAATGGTTGAAAGAATGGGCGCAAGTGCGGTTGTTGCAGAAGGATGCGAATCCGGAGGCCACGTGGGCGATACCACCACAATGGCTCTGGTGCCTCAGGTTGTGGATGCAGTGAACATCCCTGTCATCGCCGCCGGCGGAATAGCTGACGGAAGGGGCATGGCTGCAGCATTTATGCTGGGCGCGCAGGCAGTGCAGATGGGAACAAGGTTCCTTACCGCCAAGGAGTGCAATGTCCATCCCAACTACAAGGAAAAGGTCCTAAAAGCCAAGGACAGAGACACCATCGTGACCGGAAAGAGCTTGGGACACCCTGTAAGAGCACTTAAGAACCGCATGACAAGAGATTTTCAGGCAAAAGAGCTTGATCCTGCCACTACGCCGGATGAACTGGAGAAGATGGGAGCAGGCGCTTTAAGACGAGCAGCTATCGAGGGCGACGTTAAGACGGGCTCTTGTATGTGCGGACAGATCGCGGGACTTGTCAATTCCGAGGACAGCTGCGAGGAGATAATCACAGGCATTTGCAGAGATGCGTGTGCGCTTCTTGGAAAAAGCTTAGAGGAGTAATAAATGGGAAAAGTAGCGTTTTTATTTGCCGGCCAGGGAAGTCAGTACCCGGGCATGACAAAGGATCTATTTGAGAATATACCCGAAGTTCACGATTTTTACGGGGTTGCGGAGGCTATACGCCCCGGAACTCTGACACAGATGTTTTCGGGAACAGAAGAAGAGCTTAAGAAAACTGAGAATACTCAGCCTTGTCTTTTCCTGGCTGATATTGCCGGGGCTCTGGCTCTTATAAAGAATGGGATAAAGCCTGATGCTGTGGCAGGGTTCTCCCTTGGAGAGATCGTTGCCCTGGCTGCTTCCGGAGCTCTTAAGAAGCAGGAAGCATTCAAGCTTGTCTGCAAGAGAGGAAAGTTCATGCAGAAGTCCGCAGGGGAAGTGGACGGTAAGATGATCGCAGTGATGCGCATGGACAGGGATGAGCTTAAGACTCTGTGCAAGGAAGTCGGCGTTTATCCTGTAAATTACAACTGTCCGGGACAGATAGTGGTCTCCGGCGAGAAGGAAAAGATGGAGACGCTTAAGGAGAGACTGACAGAGCAGAAGGTAAGGTTTGTAGAGCTCGCAGTTGGCGGAGCGTTCCACACGCCTTACATGGATGGCGCGGCTAAGAGCCTTAAAAAGGAGCTTAAAGAGGGCAAGATATATAACCTGAACAAGGCGCAGATACCTCTTTATGCCAATAAGACCGCAGAGCCCTACTCGGGGGATGAAGAGGAGATGATAAGCACCATTTCCGACCAGGTAAAGAGCAGCGTCAAGTGGGAGGAAACTCTTACAAACATGGCCAGAGACGGTGTCGACACCTTCATAGAATGTGGCCCGGGCAAGGCTCTTTCGGGATTTGTTAAAAGAACTGTTGAGGGAGCAAAGATATATAACGTATATAACATGGAATCCCTTCAGAAGGTAATTGAGGAGCTTGGAAAAGATGCTTAATGGAAAGAAAGCCGTTGTAACAGGCGGAAGCAGAGGCATAGGTAAGGCAATCGCTCTGGAATTTGCCAAAAACGGAGCAGATGTAGCAATCATTGTAACAAAAGAGAGCAAAGCTGCTCTGGATACGATAAAAGAGCTGACTGACCTTGGAGTCACAGCAAGGCTCTATACCTGCGACATCAAGGATCCGGATCAGGTCGAGAGCGCGGCTCAGGAGATAATTGCGGATTTCGGATCAATAGACATCCTGGTTAACAACGCAGGAATCACCAAAGATAACCTGCTTCCGAGCCTTGGAGTAATGGATATCGACAACGTTATTGATGTTAATCTCAAAGGCTGCATGTTTGTCACAAGGTCTTTTATCAGAAGCTTCGTAAGAAATCGCAAGGGAAGCATTATAAATATCAGCTCGGTTGTCGGACTTATGGGCAACAAGGGCCAGACCAATTACGCGGCGTCAAAGGCCGGTATTGTTGGATTTACCAAGTCTGTAGCCAGAGAATACGGCAGGAAAAACATAAGATGCAACGCGATTGCACCGGGATTTATAACCACAGATATGACTGCCGGGCTCAGCGAGGCTCAGACTGAGGAGATGAAAAAAATGATCCCCATGGGCAAGCTCGGAAGCCCTGAGGATGTGGCTCGCCTTGCACTTTTCCTTGGTGGAGAAGAATCGCAGTATATCACAGGTGAAGTGATCAAGGTCGATGGAGGAATGTATGTGTAGAGTAGTTGTGACCGGAATGGGCGTTATTTCGCCTGTTGGAAATGATCTGGATACCTTTTGGAACAATTTAAAGAACGGGGTATGCGGAGTAGACAAAATAAAGAGATTTGATGCATCAGGACTTAAAGTCAGCCTGGATGCGGAAGTTAAGGATTTTAATCCGAAGGACTATTACGACAGCATGCAGGAGATCAGAAAATCTGACCTGTTCATGCAGTACGCGATGGCAGCTGCCAAGCAGGCAGTGGAGCAGAGCGGGATCCTGGAGTCGGATCTTGATAAAGAGCGCTTCGGAGTATATATAGGCTCGGGTATCGGCGGAATCAATACCACGATCCGTGAGCAGGACAAGTTAAGAGACAAGGGACCAGACATGGTTTCTCCCTTCTTTGTGCCGATGATGATCAGCAACATGGCTGCAGGAGCGGTTTCCATTAAGTTTGGAGCAAAAGGCCCCACACTTCCTGTAGTCACAGCATGTGCGACATCAACTCACACTCTGGGAGAGGCTTACAGAGCCATCAAGCACGGTTATGCCGATGCCATAATTGCCGGCGGAAGCGAGGCTTCTATCAATGAGCTGGCAATGGCAGGATTTATCAATTGTCAGGCGCTGAATCTCTCGGAGAACCCCGAGGAGGGCAGTCTCCCGTTCGATAAGAGAAGAGGCGGTTTTGTCATGGGCGAAGGAGCGGGAATAGTCATTCTTGAGGAATATGAGCATGCCAAAAAGCGCGGAGCTGATATTCTTGCTGAGGTTGTGGGCTACGGAAATACCGCTGATGCCTACCATATCACGGCACCGGATCCTGAGGGTGACGGAGCAATCAGAGCGATCAAAAATGTCGTAAATGAAGCAAAGATTGGCGATGACGAGGAAATCTACATCAATGCCCACGGCACGGGAACACACTTAAACGATGCCATGGAGACCAAGGCCATCAAAGCTGTATTTGGCAAAAGAGCTTATGACATCCATATAAGCTCAACCAAGTCCATGACAGGACATATGATGGGCGCAACAGGCGCAGTTGAAGCGATTGCTTCAGTCCTTGCCCTGAAGGATGGCGTAATTCCGCCGACAATAAATTATAAGGAAGCAGACGAGGAGTGCGACCTTGATTACACAGTAAACAAGGCAGCAAATGTGCAGGTTGATTATGCTATCAGCACATCTCTCGGTTTCGGCGGACATAACGCATGTATTGCATTTAAACGATATGAGGCAAAGTAATGACTAATTCGTTAAAAGATTACGAGGAGATATTTGAAAGGCTCTTCCTGACTGAACTTGATGTCCAGGAGGGGGACTTTAAATTAAAGCTCAAAAGAGAGATAAATTCCCCTCAAAGTCCTGCACCGGTTCCGATTTCAGTTCAAACCCCACTACCTTCAAAGGAACCGGAGCAGGCAACCTCAAATAAGGTTATTACAGGTGTAGAGGTTAAGGCACCACTGCTCGGCGTATTCTACGGCGCTGTAGGGGACAAAAAAGCTATAGAAGTGGGTGATAAGGTTTCAAAGGGTGATGTTTTGTGCACTTTGGAAGCCATGAAGATGATGAATGAAGTAAAAGCTCCGGTGGATGGCACTGTGACGGAAGTTCATGCCGGTGAGGGTGATCTTGTGGAGTTTGATCAGGTTCTTTTTGTCATTGAGTAAGGGAGGCCGATATGGACAGAGAAGAGATTAAGAAAATTCTTCCCCACAGGGAGCCGATGCTTCTTGTAGATGAGGCATAT
>JAEEGJ010029941.1_pt1 | contig 10694 bp, 13 predicted proteins | sample 8958761 | NCBI WGS metagenome assembly JAEEGJ01 (sample SAMN16246546, study PRJNA631951) | gut metagenome | biome: gut microbiome; feature: rumen; material: RS-attached | host: Bos | place: Iran: Karaj | collected 2018-10
AAAGATCCGTTCAAGGTCCTGCTCAGAATAACCGGCACCCAGCGAACGGAATCTCAGAAATCTCTTCTGTCCCTTTCCTCTCACCGCGACATATTTCCCGCGTTTGCTCTCATATCCCATTTCGAACAGGAGCCGCAGGAGTTCATCCATATCCTTTGGCTTTTGCTCAAGGCAAGTATCGATAGCATCTCGGATTTCTTCCCTAAAGCTCCGTCGGTCAAGATAATCTGTCCGCCTTGCTCTCTCACCAGGTTTTGCCGGTTCTATGACAGAGAGACCATTCTCCAAACATACAACGTCGCTCAGACGCTGGAGCGCCACTCCTGAAAAGAAGAAGTTCTTGAACTTCCTGTCACATGAAAGAGCCGTGGAATTGTATATGATATGGTTATGAATGTGTGCCCTGTCAACGTGAGTTGCAACTATAAAAGCGTGCTCGCCCTTTGTCCAGCGCATCGCAGTTTCATAACCGATCTTATTTGCTTCCTCCGGTGTGATCTCACCCGGCTTGAAAGACTGACGGATCTGATAAGCTATAATATCACTTATCTGCCATCGACCCGTTATTTCATGATAAATGTTCTTGGAATTGGCGAATTGTTCATCTACAAGTTGAGGTTTGCACTCATAGCTGCTGATGTATTCACCTCCCTCCGTTTTCTCCGGATTCTGTGCATAATCCGTTCTGTCCTTTATGCACTGTTGCAATGATCTGCCCTTATTCTTATGCATAGCGATAAGTCTGACAGCAGCCACAAGTCTTCACTCCTTTCTTAAATCGAATTAAGCCGATGAAGGATCTCCCTCATCAATCTCAATAATTCTTCATGCTGCCTTTGAAGATTTTTGATATCTCCGTAGTAGATACTGCCGTTTGTATTTGCCTGTTTTGCATACTGGTTAAGGTTGTTGGAATTGATATGAAGGAGGCGTGCTACCTCCTTCACATCACTAAGATCCAGCTTGACAATATAACCGTCGATCGCAATTTTACGAATATAGGCGGACATACTTTTGATGCCCGCCTCTTTCATTCGTTCCTCGATCTTTTCACGATCTTCCGGTTTTATCCATACACGGATCCTATCCGTATACTGTCGCATTCAGAACCTCTCAAGATTCCCACACAGCACGCATCCGCTCACAGGCTTTGGTGTATCAGGAGCCGGAGCCGCTTCCTGAAGTTTCTTCAGAACCGATTTCTTTTTATGCTCCTCTTCTATAACTTCTGCAGCACTGACCTGGCATACAGGCTTAGGTTCAGGCAGATTGTTGATTACACCGTCAAAGGAGTTATCATTCTGCTCGACCATATCCTCGATGCCACGCATCGGGTTTCTACTAACGGAAGGACCGGCACCGGGAGTTTCGTCAAAAGATGCGGCAGTCTCATCAATCTCCACTTCCGTTACACCACCAACCTCATCCCACTTCTGAATCTTCGTTTTTCTCTTCTTCTCCATATCACTTGCCTCCCTTCGGTAATCTGATAATATTGTCCGGCTCGGAATCATCATCGTCGAAGTCGTCTTCACCGAAATCGAATTCGCCCCTTGCCATCATGTATCCGTCGTGAGCGATTTCTCCGGCCCACTCCAGAATCTCATTTGCTTCGCGAAGCTTGTCCACACCATCCTCGTAGGCATCCAGAGCCTCATTCCTAAAAGCCTTCGCCTTACGAAGTCTTAAAGCACTTCCGATTACCAGACTGCCAACACCGGTGATGATTCCAACGCCTATAGCGATACCTAATACGACTTTCTTATTCATTTGTTTTCTCCTCCTTAGATTGCTTCCTGAATGTCCTTCTTAGGATCCTTCTTGGGTGATTTGGTTTTCTGTGACTTTGCTTTTTCAGCCTTCAGCCTCTCTGTAACAGACTTTTTCTTTTCAGATCTCTCCGGTCTCTTTTCGGAAGCCTGCTCTTCCTGTGGCTGCTCCATTGTGAGCTTGATCGGACGTGCTGTATCGTAAGCGCTGAAATCTACCGGAGGTTCAATCTTAATAAAACCTGCAGGCTGATCGGCCTCCGGATTATCGAAAGGGAGCTCTTCACCGTGCGCCGCAATGAACTGGTCAACATCCTTTACGGAAGTGATCGCCTGAACCTTTTCATCGATCTTCACGATGAGGTCAGCTGCAGCTCTGCGGATCGTATCAAGAGATGCCTTAAGCTCCGGTACTTCCTTATCGGCAGACCATGTTGCAACGTAAGCAAAGGAATAATCCGAAGTGTCGATGCCGTAGTGCTGACAAACGACATATGCAACGGACTCAGCCTCAGTCTCTTTCTGATTCTTTGATTTCTGTTCACCGGAAGCCTGCATTGCCTCTCTGGAATGAAGTGCCTGGTGAGAAGCCTCATGAAGCAAAGTCTTTACAGTCTGTGCCTCACTCATACCCTCCTGAATGACGATGCGGTTCTCTTCCAGATGATAAAAACCTTTCGCACCGGAATCGATCTGCTCAAAGGAAATAGGAACCTGAACAGCTTCCTTGATCGCCTCAAGCAAAGTTTCATATCCTTCCACACTTCCGGTAAGTTCTGCGACTCCCACTGTGGGAACAGGATCACCTTCGGTCTGGCTGATATCAAAAGTGCTGACCGGCTTAAACGCATTGATGGTGACTTCCACGGTTTCCTTTACGGGCTCTCCGTCCTTATCAAGCACCGGTCTTCCGGAAGCATCCATCTTGTCTTGCTCTTTCTGCATCTTGTAAGGTGCCGGAGCAAGAATACGGATTCCCTTTTCACCCTTACGGACAAAACGGTTCATCTCCTTCCAGTTGGTAAAGGACTGACACATGGTAGCGTCAGGTCTCTGAAGCATGATCAGGATCTGATTGTTCACGGAATATCTGGGAAGCTTCGCACAGAAGTTCAGATAATCTTTGTAACCATCGGTTGTGAAAACGTCCTTCACGCCTTTTTCAAGTTTTGTAGTGATCTCCTCCATCTCGGCTTTGCGAGCTTCAGCTGCAGCCTTCGGATCAAAAGTACTGGTATCGTATGCCATATTAGTTGCCCTCCTTTACAGGTTTCTGATTTACTGTTTTTGCTTTCTCTTTCATCGCTGAAAGTTTCTCCTTAATGGAAAGAGCAGGCTTTTCAGCCTGCCCTCCTGTTACATGTTTTGCGTACTCGATATAACGTGATTTTCTCGCCATTCTTCTATACCTCCCCATTTACGATTGCGTCGAATGCCTGGCACACTCTGCATGCGTCAAGGTAATCCTCGCCTTCTTTTGCCTCGTTTACCAGATATTCGTGGGTAAACTCTACAAGCTGTGATTTAAAGTGAAAACTCATACAGTGTACAATCTCGCCGTTTGAGACAAGATAGTAAACATCATAAAGATCGTACTCCGAGGTTCCGTCTGAACACGATTCACACATCTGGTAATCAAGTTCAAAAACTTCCCCATACAGATATGAATGCTCAAAGAATTCGCCGCACTCATCATGTCCGCTCATATAAGGCTTATACTCAAAATGCTCGAATATCTCGGGATAAAGGTTATCCGTGTAGTAATCGACTGCGTAGTCTAATATCTCCTCCTCCGGTATCTCATCTCCGAAAAGCTCCCAAAGATCCTGTTCTGAGCAAAGAGAGAAGATCTTTCTGATCAACTCTCTGAATGTTTCTTTTGAGATCATCTCTTCATTGGGTTTACACATTGTTTTCATCCTCCTCGGTTTCATCAGTATTGTTTTCTTCGTCCTCGGCCATGATCTCATCAACCTCGTCCGCAAGACCTTCGATCAGATAATCATCCTCGTCCTCGTTATAATCCGCATCAGGGTCCTCTACGGCAGTTGCCTTAGGCTTCTTATTCTTCATCTTTGTGAAGTAGAAGTATGCACCTGCTCCGCCAAGAGCAACGATAAGTACGATAACTAACGCACCGGAACTTTTCTTTTTCTCAGGTTCTGTAGGTTCCTCTGTGGGTTCGGGTTCCTCCGTCTGTATAGGTTCCTCAGTAACCGTCGGTTCGGTCTCCTGAGCTTCCTTGGATGCGATATAATCATTTACCGCATCCTCATCCATGAGAGCCAAAAGGTCAGCCTCATCGACCATGTTGAGGAAGTGTACCGTCTCGGTTCCGTTATCATCTCTGTCGATGATAATGTAGAAGTAATTGCCGGACTTGGTGACAACGGTTATGAACTGCTTTCCGCTCTTTTCGGGAGCACCGTAATCATCAACCAGCGTCATATTGCCATCGGGAGTTAAAGGTCCCCACTCTTCTTCGGGCTCCTCGGGAATCTCTGTGGGTTCGGGATCTTCCGTCTCCTGTACCTCATCTCCGCAGCAAAGCTTGTAATCGATCTTGCAAAGCTCGCAGTCAGGATTCACACAATCCTCGGTACATTTGTGTTCGCAGGTGCATTCATAGCCTCCTGCAAATGCCGTGATAGGTGTCGCTCCAAATAAAAAAGCTGCAACAATTGTTACAGCCGCGATCACTCTACCGTGAATTCTGTTTTTAATTCTCTTCATCGTCGAAATCCTCCGTTTCATCTTCATTTTCAGTTTCATCGTCATCCGCAGTGTAGGCATCTTTTGCCTCAGCTGCTTCATAACCGCCTGCAGTTCCGGGAATACTGATCTTTCCACCGGCGAACAGTTTCAGGAACTCCGAAAGCTGCTCAGGCTTAAGGTTAAGCGCCCCCACATCGGCCAGGATCTGTTCGTTTTCAGCCTTTTCCAGGTTCTCCTCGGCCTGCTTCAGCTTCAGCTTATCCTCTTCGATCTTCTTTTTTCTGCGCTCCACTTCTGCGCGGAGCTTATCAAGTTTTTCAAACATAATGTCCTCCTATTGAATTCTGCCGTAGCAGTATAAATGTTGTCTCCAGTAGTTCGTGTCGTAGCTCGCATACTGGATCGGGTTGCCACAATGGATCATGATCTTATTGACCGGATCCACCACAATCCCCACATGGCTTGCGCCTGTAGTGTCGTAAGTTCCCTGGAAGAAAATGAGATCTCCGGGCTGAACATCCGATGCATTAAGCCTGGCAGTTGCATTCTTCCAACCATTCGCTGTGAGTCTTCCGTAGTTCCATCCGTTCCCGCAATTGTTGATCACGTAACTTACAAACCCTGAGCAGTCAAAGCTTGTTGACGGGCTACTTCCTCCCCATACATACGGATATCCAAGATACCTTTCCGCTTCATTCAGCATATTTGCAAACTGCTGGTTCGTTAGGTATTCCGCCGGAACATCATAGTCCTGATATTCCGCAGACACTCCCGGATTTGCATAAGGGTTATCACCAAAGATATCCGGCTTATTTCCTCGCATTTCAAGAAGTATCGCATATCTCCTCATCTGCTCATCAGTTAGTCCAAGTGCATTGACTGCAGCCTGAATACCGTTGTTGGTGAGTGTCGTGTTCAGGATGTAATACTCGTACTCGACTTCCACCTCGTAGGATTCATATTCCTGATACGGAACTGATACCGTGTAGGTGTATGATTCAAGATGTCCGTTTACCATACGGTACCCGGTTCTTTCTTCATCCCGGTAGTAGGTCACCCAGTGCCATCTGGTTTCGGTACGCGTTCTGGTCTCTACGACGCGCTGAACGCTTAATGTGTACTGATAATCAAATATGGTCTGTAGCATCGCCTGAGCTTCGCTCTCCGTGTAATCCTCATACAAAACCGTAAGTAGTGCCGCCAGTTCAAAAGGATTATGAGAAATCTCACTAAGGGAATAGTTATACTCATCGTAGCCGGGATAATCCGTTTCGATGTTATCGAGTTTTCTCCGGAGATCCGCTTCCAAGCCCTGATAATCTGCTTCAACCGCAACGATATCTGCATCCTGGGCTGTAAAACTTGTTGCTACGACTGAGTTACTTCCTCCGCCTGCCATCATAGAGCAGGAGCTCAAAGCACCGGAAATAACAAGTACTACGATCAAAACTGCGCCGGCAATCACGATAGCCATTGGATGTTCCTCGATGAATTCAGCGACAGCCTCGGCAAGTTTACCCGCCATGTCCTCAGCTCTGTCCACAAATTTTTTGGTAAAGCTTCCGACACCGTTGGCAGTCTCTCTTGCCCTTTCCTTATAAGCCTGACGCTGGATCTCTTTTTTCATCAGGTTCTTCTGAGCTTCATGCTTTGTAACTGTTTCACTTTTTGCAACAGTTGCTCCGCTCCTCCCATGAAGTTTTTCTGCATAACCATTGGCATCTGCTGTTTTACCGGTTATCTTTTTTACAGAGTAGACACCTTCCTCGACCACCTGGCTTCCGGCGTTGATTGCATCGCCTCCGGCATTCTGATCTTCATTCGCCTCATTCAGCTGATGTCTGATCTCACCGGATACCGCAGCATTCTTACGAACTGCCTTTCTGCCCTGGGTTTTCAGTTTTGCACTCTTTTTAATCTCTTCTGCAGTTTCAGCTGTATCTGCTTTCCCGGTACGAAACTTCTTTCTCATTGCCTCAGCACGGGAAGTCTCATTCTTGAGCTTCCCGGCATGAGTCTTTTTCTTTGTGGTGTTCTCCGGCTCTACTCTCTTACGGGACCTGCCCGTATCTCTCGTATAGATACCCTCATTCATTTACGCTTCACCTTTCTCTGATTTAGCTTCCGTGATCTCGGAGAGCTTGGTTGTCATGATGCGATAAAGCTCAATATCCGTCGGGAACCTGTCTACGAAAGGCAGGATCACATTGCCGTAAAAAATAAGCCCTTCACCTGCTCCGGAATGTGTCACATAAGAGAGCTGATGAGGACTGATATTAAGCTGCTTTGCAAGAATCTGTCTGTCACCGACAGCCTGGTTTAACATGTAGATGAAGTCAGAGTTCTCGAAGATATTCTCGACTTCCTTTGATGCCAAAAGGTCTTTTACGTTCTGTGTGATGCCGGTAGGAATACCGCCCCACTTTCTGAAACGCTTCCAGATCTCAACGGTGTAAGCCGCCGTCTGATCTTCACGGAGAAGAAGGTGCATCTCATCCATGTAGTATCTGGTGGATTTACCCTGAGCACGGTTTTCCGTAACTCTTCCCCATACCTGGTCCTGTACCACCAGCATTCCAATCTTCTTAAGCTGCTTGCCAAGTTCCTTGATGTCGTAACATACAAGGCGGTTCGTGATGTCCACGTTGGTTCTGTGATTGAACACATTAAGGGAACCTCTGACATAGATTTCAAGAGCGGTCGCTACATGTCTTGCCTCCGGTTCATCCTGCTTAAGAAGTGCGTTGTAAAGATCCTCAAGAAGGGGCATTTTTTCGGGTCTGGGATCCTCAAAATACTTCTGATAGATCTGATGGATACAACGGTCTATAACGGTCTTTTCGACGGGCTGTAAGCCTTCCTTGCCGCCCACAATGAGTTCGCAGAGGGAAAGGATGAAATCCGCCTTAAGAGCGATGGGGTTATCATCATCCGAGTAGTTCATGTTGATATCCATCGGATTGATGTACTGCGTCGATGTAGGGCTGATCTTGATGACCTGCCCGCCGAAGCGTTCAACCAGGGGCGAGTACTCTGCCTCCGGATCCGAAATGATCACGTCATCGTCTGTAACAAGGAATGCATTCGCAATCTCTCTTTTTGCAGCGAATGACTTACCGGAACCGGGAGTACCAAGGATAAGGCCGTTAGGGTTCTTAAGGAGCTTTCTGTCCACCATGATGAGGTTGTTCGACAGAGCGTTCAAACCGTAGTACAGGCTCTCATTCCCCGCCTGGAACAATTCCTGTGTAGTAAAGGGAACAAAGATCGCTGTGCTCGAAGTTGTCATTCCTCTCTGGATCTCAATAAGGTTCTGTGCCAGCGGTAAGCTGCTCATCAGTCCCTGCTCCTGCTGAAAATCAAGGCGTACCAGATTGCAGTTGTGCTTCTGTGCGATGGACTTTGCCTGGAACACATTGTTCTCAAGCTCCTGCTCCGTCCTGCCGGTATTCATGATGAGGAATGTAAGCAAAAACATACGCTCATTCTGGCTCTGCAATTCCTTTAAAAGTGCCTTGGCATCTTTGCCGAAGGTCGCAAGGTCCGAAGGGATGATGTCCATATCATAACCGGCTCTTACTGCTTTCTTCTGTTCCTCGATCTTACTTCTGTCAAGTTCTGTGATTGTGTGCTTTACGGTCTTGATCGCTTCATTCTGGTCAACTGACTGGATGTGCATCGTAACAATCTGGCTTGATTCCATGTTGAGAAAATCCGCCAGCATCCTGTCGCTTATGTCGGAAGCATCGATAGATAAGAAGCTCATCGCCCCGTAAAGGCTTCCCATCGTAAACTTTTTCCCGTTCGGGAAAGAAAAGCTGCTAGGTGCTATAAAATCCTTTACGGAAAGGCCGCTTCCCACAAGATATTTCCAGTCGAAGTTGAACTTCTCGCTGTCCCCCATGTGGAACTGCTGATGCATGAGTGCAAGTCTTTCCTTTCCGTTTAAGACTCTCGCCTGTACACCAAGACGCTTAAAGTTGTTCAAGAGGTCTGTCTCGATGTGAATGATCCTGGGCTTTGCAGCTTTTATGGAATCCGCATGGATCCCGAAGGTCAGAAATTTCGTCTTCGTAAGACCGTTGTTTCCTGCCTCCATCTGATGAAACAGCATGGTGCTGTACTCATCTCTGACGCTGTTGAATTCGTCGTTTCTGTGAGGGATAGCAATGCCGGTCCTGAAATCCTCAATGTCCGTTGCCATGTTCATAAAAGAAAGCTCGAAGTGCACGGAACTGTCGAAGAAGTTAAGAAATGCACACCATTCCTCAAAGATCTCTGTCTTATCCTCCTGAAGCGCCAGCTGATAGTTGATATCCTGGAACTGGATCGTCTTTGTGTAATAATCACTTCCGATCCTGCAGATACCATCCTGGAACATCCGGTCAAAGGGAATGCTCTGCTGTGCCGTTCTGGGGATTCCGTCATCCCTCCTGGCACGTTCGATGATTTCCTTTACCTCCTTCTTTTCTGCCGCTGTCAGGTTAGCGGGTATATTTAATTCGCGCTTTTCTTTTTTCCTGAAAATACTGATCAAAATCAGGTTCCTCCTTCCGTTTCTTATTTCTTTCCGGTCTCATTGCCTCGTTGTACATGATGATATTTATGATCTCGTCGTTCGCCTTCGAGTATCTTTCCAGCGCGGCATAGTAATTGTCCGTTTGATAAGGCCTTACTTTAGGCCGTATGAATGTCGCCTCGATGAAATGTCTTAAGATAACTTCAAGGTGCTGTCCGTTCCGTTCGTACATCGCCAGGAAAAAGAAGGGCATCATGATGACCATCATTCCTATAGCGGCTGCACTGACTGCTGCAAACTGCTTTATCAAAAAGAATGACGGCACCCCGAGGAGCGCCGCCAAACCAAAGCAGATCAGCTGTCTTTTTGTCAGATTGAACATCACCTTACTCTTTACCTTCGTCAGATCACGAGGCACCGAGATATATGATGCTGCCATAATAGTTCCTTTCGTTTAATGTGCGTGGAGAATGCTCTTTGCAACTGCCCCCGTCTTAAAAAGCGTGAATGCAAGAAGGATCGTATATCCCATAACTCCCCATAGAGAGCCGATGATATCCGATGTGAAAGCCACGGTCTGGATCAGCACCGCATAGATTCCCACGCATACCATGATTAAGAATCCCTGGAATCCAAGTGCAAACAGTGACCTTAAGTAGTTCTGCCCGATCATGCTCTGTTCCCTGTTTCCAAAGGTTGCAAAAGGAATAGGTGCAAGAGATACCATGAGATAGATCTCGATCATACGGGCATACACGATCACAAAGATCAGAGCCGATAAGATATACATCAAAAACTGCACCACAAAAGACTGCAGGAATATTGAAAGTAGTGGCCCGATATCCATGGCTTCAAGTGTTGTCTGCATTGCAGCCAGCGTACTTGCATCGATAGCCGTTGAGCTTCCGATGATGCCTCCCGCCTGGGAAACAACATGCTGTGCAACATCAAATACCGCCATAGTTATGTTCATCGTGTTTGTGATAAGGGTTACTGCTACAAAGGTTTTGAAGATCCATTTCCAGAAGATCCAAGTTTCAAAATTCGCCAAATTGTTATGGCTGATGACCAGCTGGATCAGCTCGTAACAGGCAATAAAAGTGAGTATCAATCCGGCGATCGGCATGATCACGTTCTCGGATAGAGTACGGATCATATTGAATATCGCCGGTGAAAAATTCGAGGGTGTCCGTCCAACCTCGGCTGCTATCTGTCCTACCTGATTGTTTACGGAATCAAATGTGTTGGTCAGATTGTTCATGATGCCTGATACAAGGAGATCTCGGAACCAGTCCTCAATTGACTGAAGAATACTGTCCACTTGTTACCTCCTTATTCCCGGAGCCGGGTTCCTCGCCCCGGCTCCGCATCTTCCTCTACTCCGAATCAGAAAAGACCGGAAAGGAGAGGTACAAGGGTGATACCGATGAGGGCCACACCGCCACCGGCCATGAGCTGCTTCATGCCCTGGGACTTCGCACCGGGGTTATCGTTGCCGTAACCCTCCATGAGGTTGATAGCACCCCAAATGCCAAGACCTGCACCAAGTGCAACTACGAGTGTCTGAAGTACGCCTACTGCGCTCTGAAAAAATGCCATAATTAAAATCCTCCATAAAGTTGATTGTTGTTCGGCAGTTCCTTGTTCTGCCGTGTTTGGGTTTACTGGTTACTGCAAAAGCCCGTCGACTG
>JAEEGJ010029942.1_pt1 | contig 10693 bp, 12 predicted proteins | sample 8958761 | NCBI WGS metagenome assembly JAEEGJ01 (sample SAMN16246546, study PRJNA631951) | gut metagenome | biome: gut microbiome; feature: rumen; material: RS-attached | host: Bos | place: Iran: Karaj | collected 2018-10
CCGCTTTCTCTTCCACGCTCGGATATAGGTCTTCACCGCCAAAAGTCTGATAGATTTGACCAATACTGCTTTTGAAAGAGTCGTCTTTTTCATTGCCGAACAGCGAACTGCCCCCGAACTTCTCGCGCAATGCCGCTATGGCTTGCATGGCGTTGTCGTAAGTCGCCTGAAACTTCTCCTCTTGGGTGGTTTCTTTCACGCCCAAGCGTTGATAATCGTAATCGTCAAGTGTATCAAGGGCGTATGCGTAATCAACTACGATGTCAAACAAAGCTTGGTTTTCGTCATTATTCAACAGCGGTTGGTTTTGCAGCGTCCGACCCACCATTTGTACCAATTGCCGCAGTTCCCCGATTTGGCTTCGGCGGATTTTCTCGTTCACGGCATAGCCTTTCAGCAGATAGTCTTTCAGCACTTTGTTGGCCCATTGGCGGAACTGCACACCGCGTTGGCTTTTCACGCGATAGCCTACGGAGATGATGACATCGAGGCTATAGAACATAACTGGCTTTGCTGAAGAAGCAATTTGCAAAAAATGCAAATTACTCTTTTCTTCTAATTCACCTTCAGCAAATACGTTTCTTATATGCCTAGAAATGACAGAGATATCTTTCTGAAACAGCTCGGCCATTTGAGCCTGAGTCAACCATACGGTTTCGTTCTCCAGCCTTACATCGATGGCAGTCTGGCCGTTGTCGGTTTGGTATATGACGATTTGGTTTTCCATGAGGTTGGTTTTATGCGACAAAGATAACAAAAAGATTGTGCCTAATTATTGCACAGGCAAAAGTTTTGTAAGCCAACAACATCTTTGAATGGAATGGGCATACCCTGTTAGCTCTTTACGAAGTTCAGGTTGCAGCGAAGTGTATCGGATGCAGGCTGTAAGCCAATCAAGAAGGACTTGACGATAAGCTTCATCTTTGTATTCGATGCGTGCGGAAGCCTCGCTTCGTTGGTCGTTGAGGATTAAACTAAGCCGATTGCGCATATACTCAACGGCGACACTTCTCCCTTGTTTGTCAACAATCATCAAGTCGGAACTTACTTGAGCGGATTCACAATCGAACGGGAATGGTCGTTTCTGCCGTATCACTTCATTGAGGAAAGCATACATAAAGACACGCCCCATTCCGTGCTCGTCCTCGTGACTGAGCAGACGGGCGATGGTGGCAGTGTTGAATGTTTTCGATGCCATCATTTTTATTTGCATTTCAGTCTTTTGAAAAACACCTTTATTCTTGAGGTTTTCTTTGTCGCTTGTTGTGGCTCCTTCATGGCACGGATTAGGCTTTTGGCTACTTCCGCCAACAGGTTATCGGCCTTTGCAAAGGCTTGGTTTATGGGCAAGTCGCAATATTGTTCTTTGATGTACTGGTTGTTGAGAAGAAAGAGGGCATCCGTATTTCTTGCCAAGTTTTGGATTCCTTCCGAGGCTTGCGAGAATCTGCGTTCGCCTTCCAATTCGAAAGGCAAGGTTGCGAGGGCAATGGTCGTGATGCCCATCTTTTTTGACTCACGGGCGATTACGGGAGCCGCGCCCGTGCCGCATCCTCCTCCAAGACAAGTTACGACAAAGGTCATTGAAGGCTTGTCATCGAACATTTTCTTTATTGCATCTGTGTTTTCTTCAGCAGCGATGTTCGCTTTCTCAGGGCTGTTGCCGCTTCCAAGTCCGTCTGTGCCGAGTTGCAAGGTCGTGGTGGCGGCTGATTTCTCGAGCACCTTGGCATCCATATCGCAGGCCACAAAGGAGAAACCTTCCAAATTGCTTTGGCTTATATGGTTGACGATATTGTTGCCGCCACAGCCAACACCGATTATTTTAACGGTTGGCTTTGCCGTTGAGGTTGCTTTTTTGTTCATAGTCGTTGTATTGTTATGAGATTTCAACATTCAGTTCGATATTGAAGTCGCGCACCCAAAGGAGGTCAAAAATGGCGAATTCCATGTGCTCGAAAAGGTCATGGAATGGGAATATAAGATGCATGTCTTTTGTCAGTTTTTCGTCTAAACCCTCGTTCCAATTGTCCGTTTCTTCGCTCAAATATAGCATTTGATGTTCGGATTCTATTGTTGGGACGGGGGAATGATAGGTGTCAATTCGGAATTGTCCGAATCCGTTATGGTACAAAGGAATAAAGTCATCGATTGTTCCATTCAGTATGTCCCACATCCGTTTGGCGCGTTCGTCTTGAATGGGATGCAAAGGAGGATAGTCGTAGCCGAAATAGCATTTGCCCTCCACTTCGATGGTTCCTGGCAATTCTGCTTTGGCCACCGACTCATAAAGTGCTATTGTTCGTTTGCGCATCTCTATCATCTGTTGCATCATGGCTTCGTTGAAACCCCTGAGCAGTTGCAAATAATAGTCGTCCATCACGAACATTTCGTTTAAGATGGTTTTTCTGATGCTTAAAAGGTTTTGTATGGTTACTCTTCCTGTTTCCATACCCCACAAGCCTTTCTCGCTCTGCCGCTGACAGTCGAGGATCATGTACTCCACCTTCCTGACGGGCTGCGAGTTGTAAATTTCTTGTATGGTCATAAAGCGTTGCGATTTAACGCTGCAAAGAAAAAGAAAGCCTGTGCCGAATTGCAGCATAGGCTTCGTAAATTTCCAAATAAAGATAATCAGAGTATTTCAAATGTCAAGAACAGGATTGTTCATTTATGGATTTGGCTTTATTAACAATATCACAAAACGCCTTATAAACAACATCATAATCGTCTTTATAATCGTCTTCTTCAAAACCTTTAAATATCTGTTTTGGTTGAGCTTTATCGTTTATTTCAAATAATTGTAACTCTTTTTTTAGTTTTTCTAAAACACTCTCGTTTTCATCTGCTGAATTATCATCGATGAAGAAACCACAATAGAAACTGACTGTATTAACTCCTGTATGATCAGCTCCCATATAAACAGTTACTTGTCTTCCATACACATTACTGATTGTCACATCAGTAATATACCATCCGTTTTCGTCGTGTTTTTTGTTTGGCTGCAATCCAGAATACTTCTTTCTTGTTTGTTCTCGCCAACTTTCAAAGATTATTTGTCGATAACTTTCCAACAGAGCCTTCATTTGAGAAGAGAGGTCATCCAATTCTAGTGCTGACTTTTGGATATTCCTTATTTTGTCTTTCGCACTTTCGCACGTCAAGTTAAAATGATGTTCAATAAATCTGTTTAATTCCATGTTCATTGGTTTGTCTGTATTTCTAATTTTGAATAATCCCTCGAGGTAATCAATATATTGAATGATAGCTGTCTGAAGAAACAATTCATTGTATTTGATATTTGGTAAAACTTTGTCTTTCAGCCATGGTAAAATGTCATAGCAAAAGGACAAATTTACATATCTTGAACGAAAACTGTCTTTATATTCGCCCCATGACTGCAACTCTGGCTCTTTGGGGTATTGGGATAGATAGACGACGTAAATGTCCTCTTCTCTATAGTTTCTTAATCCTTCTTTTGTTTTGTTGATATATCTTGAAATCTGTGTTTCCTGGTCTACTGCATTGTATATTTTATTTTCAAAAATAATGGCATAGTCATTATCTCTAACCCATAAATCAATGCGTTCTTTTTCTTGGGTAATCTGCGGAGATTCAATAGTAATTCTACCGAAATCTCCTGATTGCTTTTCTTTAATTAGGTCTATTAAAGAAGTCAAAAAAACATATTTGCCATTATCGTTTTTATAAGACAATAAATGCATCAAAATTCGGCTGTGTGCGTTTTCATTGATGTGCAACTGATCTACCAAATTTAAATGAAAGGGCAGCTTTTTCTGTTCTTCTTCTTTGATTGAGGAAAACTCAGATGCAAAATTCAATAAATCAGATAATTGTTGTTCATTCATGTTTAATTGTTGCTATTTTATTGTTGTTCTGAATATTAATTCAATCTATTCCACTGATGATACCCACCCGAAGGGCAGTCCAATGCATTGGGCGACTTTGAGGCATACAACAGGATGCCACATTTCTTGCATTGATAGACATCGGTGCCTATCGGACATAAATCTTGCCAATTGTGGTAGCCTCCAGCAGTGCATCCCAAAGGAGATGGGGCGTTCTTGCTTTCAACGAGAAGACCGCATTTCTTGCATCGGTAGTTTTCGCAACCGACTTCGCCGAGGTCGTTCCAATCGTGGCAGTTTCCAGCCCGACAATTGAACGCATTGGGCTGTCGCTCTGTTTTAATCAGAATACCACATTTCTTGCATTGGTAGTTTTTCATGGGCGGCCAAATCGGATTTTGCATTAGGCATAAAACCAATATGATATTTGCAGCAAAGGTAAACATTTCTATGAAACAAACAGGGGTTGATAAAAATGTAATTATTTGGCTATCCAGTATTCCCTCAACAGTCTTTCGAACTTCTTTTTCCCGTTTCCGTTTCTGTGATGCCATGAGGCAGGGTGGGCAGGATGATTGACAAAATCAATCGGGATAGTATAAGACAATCCATTCGATTCCAAGTGTTTCCTGAATTCCGAGTGTGCATATTTACTGACGAATATAACCACATCAGGACGGTCAAGGTCGATAATTCCGCATAATGCGCTACCTGCCACATCACGGTCTAATTGGGTGCAATCTTTTTTGAATGATCTATTGTTTTTCCTCACCGTGGCTGGACGCAGAAAATAATTATAGAACATGGCCTCCTCATAGACATGCTCGCAAAGTGTTTCATTCAACACTTCATTCATGGATTTGTATAACCTATCAAAAGTCTTATACCCTTTGAAGTTGCTTACATCTTTCTTCTTTCCTTCTGGTATCAAATGTTCTTTGTCCGCTCCCGAATACCACGCTTTTGGGTCCTTAAACACGCTGTCGACATCATCGTCAAAGTAGTTGCTTTCCCCAACTATCAATAGCTTTTTATGCTTCTTGCTGTTCCAATAATTGTCCAAAGAAGCAGGAACGAGTTCGGGAAATCTTACGAAGATGCCTTCCCCGACAATTGAGCCTTTACCGATGTTTGCATATCTGTTGTTTTCCATTTTTATTGGTTTTATTGTGTTAAGAGTTTGTTGTATTTGTCAATTTGACCGTTTTTCGCTGCAAAGAAAACAAAAGCCTGTGCCAAATTGTTGCGTAGGCAAAAATAAAAAATCAAAAATGATGTAATTCGTATATTATTTCTATTTTTGTTCCCAAACTCATCTAACAGCATAGTATCATGAAAACCCTCAAACACCTCTTCCTGATTATCATCGTCTTGTTCTCCTGCCGCGCAGCCCTGGCGCAGGACTACATCCTCGATTGCTTCCATTCCGATGACAACGTCGACCGGATGCAATTCTTTTACAACGCCAACAACCTATTGGAATCGTGCCATTCCATTTCCAACGCTGGCGGCGAGATTGACGACCTCATCGACTCGCTCTATTACGACGAGCGCGGCAACGTGATCCGCATCGACTTCTTCCAATACTACGAGAACGAATGGATCTTCCCGAGCTACGTCACCTACACCTACGACGACAGCAACCACCGCCTTACCCGCACCAACTACAATGACTGGGGCAGCGGCTTCGAGTTGCAAGGCATCTACACCTATTTTTATGATGGCGACCTGCTCACCAACTACGAGATGACCCTCGGCGGGATGTTGCTCATGCGTGGCACTTACACTTACGATGTCAATGGCAACTGCACGCAATGCCTCGAAGAATACAACGACGCTTGGGGCGGCACTGGCTGGAGCAACTCCGCCCTCGCCACCTATACCTACGATGCGTCCGGCAACTGCACTAACGAGGAGTCTTCCTATTGGGAAAACGGATGGGTGCCTGACTCAAGCATAGAAAGGGTTTTCGACGACAACGGCAACTGTTTGCAACGTGTAAAGCATAGCGACGGCATGATTGTCGACCGTGTGCGCTACAACTATGACGAAGTCTGCACCATCGACAACGTCATCATGCCTTATCACCCGGAGCCCAACTACAAGTGGGAACAATTCGCCCATCGTCCCATCAGTTATGCCTGGGAAACCGTCAATGATGGCAGCCAGCTCGTCTATGTCTGCGACTACATCTTTGAATACAGGACTTTTGAAGGCATACCTCAAAATGACATACCCACTTCGGACATGATGACCATCTACCCCAACCCCACCCAAGACGAGATGACCCTCAGCCTAGAAGGCCTTCGCCGTTATGAGATCATCGACATGAATGGACAAAACGTCAAGCAAGGTCAAGCCAGAGGAAACCGTCACACCATTGATGTGTCCGACTTGGCTTCAGGTCTTTATCTGGTGAAAGCCTACAACGGACAAACGTGGAGCATCTGCAAGATGGAAGTCAAATAAGGTCAGGCTTTCTTTTCCGTCAAAATCATAAACAGGATAGCGAACAGAATCAATGCGACGCCGAAGGCGACATTAAGTGTGAAAGCTTCGTGAAAGACCAACGTGCCGATGACGATGGCAGTCAGCGGCTCAAGGATGCCAAGGATGGAGGTCTTGGTGGCACCAACAGCTTTGCTCGAAGCCGCCAAGGTGATGGTGGCAATAGCCGTAGGCAAGATAGCCAACCCCAAAACATTCAGCCAACTGACCGCATCGGGAACGGCATTGAGATGCACGCCGAATCCCGACAAGGCAAACAACATCACCGAGCCTATCAAGAAGCAATAGAAAGTCAAAGTGAGGTTGGGGATGGCCTTGACTTGTTGGCTCAAGTTGACAATGACAATAAATAAGGTATAGCACAGTCCCGAGGCCACCACTAGAGCAATGCCACGCCAGTCGATGAAACCGCCTCCACCTTTGAGCGAGAGCAAAATGGCGCCCGCCACGCCCGCGAAGATGGAAATCCAAGTCTTCCAACTCGGAAACTGCCCGAAAAACATCATAATCAGTGCGACCATGATAGGATAGACATAGAGAATGCTCGTGGCGATGCCCGATGGGATGCATTTGTAAGCTTCAAACAAGGTGATGCTGCATCCAGTAAACAGAACACCAAGAATGGTCATTAGTCCGAACTGCTTCCAAGTGATGCGAATCTGCCGTTTCGCAACAAGCATATAGGCCAACATCAACAACGTGGCAACTCCATAACGATAAAACAGCAACGAGTTGACATCCAATCCCTTGTTGATGACGGGCACGCCAAAAAGCGGGTTCATGCCGTAGGTGATGCCCGAGACGATGCCCGCTAAATAACCCCAACGAAGTGTATTCTTGTTTTGCATTCTAACTATTCTCAAGCCGGCGTTTCGACAGGCTCAACGGCCTAGGTCCCTGAGCCCGTCGAAGGGCCGACCCATAAAATCGGCGGCAAAATTAGGCATTGTCGGGCGATTTCCGAAACGGGGAAAAAGAAAAATTTGTTCCCACCTGATTGTCAGTCCAATAAAAAGTTGTACTTTTGCAGCCGAAACCTCGGGTAGGTTTTAGTTAATTCATTAAAAATCAACTTAAAACATTAAATTATGCCTGCAAAGATTAGATTGCAAAGACATGGCAAGAAGGGTCAGCCCTTCTATCACATCGTAGTTGCCGACTCTCGCGCACCACGTGATGGTAAATTCATTGAGAAATTAGGCACCTACAACCCGCTCACCAACCCCGCTCAGATCAACATCAAGTTTGACAGAGCCCTGTATTGGTACAGCGTTGGCGCTCAGCCCACCGACACAGCCCGCTCGCTGCTCAGCAAGACCGGCGTCATGATGAAGTATCACCTGATGCGTGGCGTCCAGAAAGGCGCTATGACCGAAGAGCAAGCCGAGATCAAGTTCCAGAACTGGATGAAGGAGAAGGAAGCCAAGGCCGCCAACCTCGTCAAGGCTAACGAAGAGAAGGCCCGTGGCGAGAAGAAGACCCGTCTGGAAGCCGAGAAGCAAGTCAACGAGGCCCGCGCCGCCGAGCTCGCCAAGAAGAGACTCGCTGAAATGGAAGCCAAGAAGGTTGCTGAAGCCGAAGCCGCTGCTGAAGAAGCCGCTGAAGCCGTTGCCGAAGAAGCTCCCGTCGAGGAAGCCCCGGCCGCCGAAGCTGAAGCTCCTGCCGAAGCCTAAATCGGAATATTTCAGAAGACATGAAAAAGCCGCTCAGTTTGGGCGGTTTTTTCTATTTTTGCAATTCAAAACAACTAAAGTCGGCATTTCGACAGGCTCAATGACCTTCGCAAATACAGTTAAGGTCCCTGAGCTTGTCGAAGGGCCGTATTTTCAAGACAAATACAATGAACAGAACTCCGTCTTTTTCCGAAAAATCGAAACTATACGAACTGATAGCCGACAATCCCAAGCTCCTGCCCTTGCTATCACGCTTCGGCATACAGCTGGGCTTCGGCGACCGAAGCGTGGATGAGGTATGCCGCCAGAACCACGTGAGTACACGCCTCTTCATGCAGGTATGCGTCCTACATTTCGACCACAATACACCCACCCGCATGGAAGCCCCTAACGATGCCGACCTCGACAGCCTACTCGCTTACCTCAGTGCCTCACACCGCGCCTATCTTGACGAGCACTTCCCTCATATCGAGATGCACCTCAACCGCATCATCGAGGCAGCCGGACCCAAATACGGCAACATGCTCGACCATTTCTACAACGAGTACAAATGCGAGATGGTGAAGCACTTCAAGTACGAAGAAGAAGTGGTGTTCCCTTACATCGCAGCACTTCGTCAAGGCAAGAGTACCGCTTACAGCATCGACCAGTTCCGTCACAACCACAGCAACATCGAGGATGCCCTTGAGGATATGACCAACATCCTCATCAAATACCTGCCGGGCGACATCCTGCCCTCTGAGCGCATCTGCATCGCCACCGATATCATGGAGCTCTCTGCCGACCTCACCGCCCACTCGCGCATCGAAGAGCACATCCTCATCCCCTTCGTCGAATCCTTAGAAAACGTCAAGTCATGAGTATCCGCATCATCATCTGCGAGGCGTCGGAAATCATCACCACTGGCCTCTACGACATCCTTCAAGGCATGGCAGGATGCGATGTGGTGGCACGACTCGACAATCCCGAACAACTCGAGGAGATAATCCTCACCTGCGATGCCAATCTGCTCATCATCAACCCGATGCTATTAGGTCATGCAGAACGCAATCTACCCATGCAACTCGTAAAAGAGCACCAGCAACTTAGCATAGTCGCCTTGGTCACCACCTGCCTCGATCCTTCCATGCTGAAGCCATACGACGCCATTTTGGAAATCAACGACTCGAAGCTGCAAGTCATCAACAAGGTCAACAAAATTGTGAAAAGCAACGACAAGCCGGAAAAAGCCGACGACGTGGAGCTCTCGAAACGCGAAATCGACGTGTTGGTGGCCGTGGCCAAAGGCATGATGAACAAAGAAATCGCCGACCAGATGAACATTTCCATCCACACCGTCATCTCACACCGCAAAAACATTACGCGCAAGACCGGCATCAAGAGCGTGTCGGGCCTTACTGTGTATGCGTTGTTGAATAATTTGATTGACGAGACAGAAGTTTACAAATAATGTCGGCCCTTCGACAGGCTCAGGGACCTTTGCTTACAAACTTCGGAAAAACAAATACGCGTCGTTTTTGATGAAATCGCGCAATTCGCGGTAGGCTTCTATGGTTTTCTGGCATGGCCGTTCGGGACATTCGTAAACCACGTCAAAGGCTGATGGATTGAAATCCGAGACCTTTTTCGGTTGGTAATCCGACAAGTCAATTAGGCATTCCTTCATCACCGTAACCACCATTGGGTCAAAGGATTCCAATGGATTCATCCCTGCTGAGACCACTTCAAGCGAAAGAGAATAGTCGCGCAGAAAAGCAGCCGCCATCGGGCCACAGCAAGCATCGGTTTCGGTAACGACCAGTATCTTCATACCTTAATTAATAACCTTGCAAAGGTACGAGAAAACGGCAAAAGTGAAGTTTTTTTGGTCAGAAAATTCGTCAATTCAAGGCGATTTACTATTTTTGCACCCTAAAATAAAAAATCTAAAAATCTACATAATGGGAAGAGCATTTGAATACCGCAAAGCGGCCAAGATGAAAAGATGGGGACACATGTCAAGAGTGTTCCCGAAACTCGGAAAACTAATTACCATCGCTGCCAAAGAAGGCGGTCCTGACCCCGACATGAACCCTAAACTCCGCCAGGCCATCCAGAACGCCAAGGCTGAGAACATGCCCAAGGACAACATCGATGCCGCCATCAAGCGTGCCACCGATAAGGACGCCGCCAACCTCGTGGAAATCACCTACGAAGGCAAAGGCCCCTATGGCATCCAATGCATGGTGGAATGTGCTACGGACAACACCACACGTACCGTGGCCAACGTGAAGTCGTACTTCAACAAGTGCGGCGGCTCGTTCCTGCCCATCGGCTCGCTGGAGTTCATGTTCACCCGTAAGGCTGTCTTCGAGATTGAGATGCCCGCCGGCATGGACAAGGACGAACTGGAGCTTGAACTCATCGACTACGGTCTGGACGAAATCGTGACTGAGACCGATGAAGAAGAAGGCACCACCACGACGACCGTCTACACCGCCTGGACCGACTACGGCACCATGCACGACGCCCTCGAAGAGCGCAAGATCAACATCGTGAAGGCCAACCTGCAGCGTTTCCCCAACCAGACCGTCAACTTCACCGACGAGCAGATGGTGGAAATCGAGAAGTTCCTCGACAAACTCGACGAGGACGAGGACATCC
>JAEEGJ010029949.1_pt1 | contig 10689 bp, 5 predicted proteins | sample 8958761 | NCBI WGS metagenome assembly JAEEGJ01 (sample SAMN16246546, study PRJNA631951) | gut metagenome | biome: gut microbiome; feature: rumen; material: RS-attached | host: Bos | place: Iran: Karaj | collected 2018-10
CATAAGGGCCGTGCTGATTTGACGTCATCCCCGCCCTCCTCTCCGCTTGCGCGGGCAGTCCCGCCAGAGTCCCCGACATGATCCGCTGGCAACTGGCAGTAGGGGTTGCGCTCGTTATAGGACTTAACCTGACACCTCACGGCACGAGCTGACGACAACCATGCAGCACCTTCACGCCTGCCCTAAGGCGACGGCGTCTCCGCCGTCTTCAGGCGCAATTCAAGCCCGGGTAAGGTTCCTCGCGTATCATCGAATTAAACCACATGCTCCTCCGCTTGTGCGGGCCCCCGTCAATTCCTTTGAGTTTCAACCTTGCGATCGTACTCCCCAGGTGGATGACTTATCGCTTTCGCTTGGCCGCCGAGGGTCGCCACCCGGCAACGAGTCATCATCGTTTACGGCGTGGACTACCAGGGTATCTAATCCTGTTTGATCCCCACGCTTTCGTGCTTGAGCGTCTATCTCCGGTTCGCGACCTGTCTTCACGATCGGCGTTCTGTGTCATATCTATGCATTTCACCGCTACACGACACATTCCGGCCGCGCCCCCGGCATACCAGTCCGGCAGTATCAACGGCACTTCACACGTTGGGCGTGTGGATTTCACCGCTGACTTACCGGTCCGCCTGCGCACCCTTTAAACCCAATAAATCCGGATAACGCTCGCATCCTCCGTATTACCGCGGCTGCTGGCACGGAGTTAGCCGATGCTTATTCGCCCGGTACCTTCCCTCGCGCCACTCGTGACGCGCACTATCCCCGGGCAAAAGCGGTTTACGACCCGTAGGGCCTTCCTCCCGCACGCGGCATGGCTGGTTCAGGATTACTCCCATTGACCAATATTCCTTACTGCTGCCTCCCGTAGGAGTCTGGACCGTGTCTCAGTTCCAGTGTGGGGGGCCTGTCCTCTCAGAACCCCTACCCATCGCGGACTTGGTGGGCCGTCACCCCGCCAACCATCTAATGGGACGCGTGCCCATCCCGCACCGAGTCGCCTCTTTAGCCGCAAAGGGATGCCCCAGCGCGGCGTCATGGGATATTAGCGCCAGTTTCCCGGCGTTTTGTCCCTGTGCGGGGCAGGTTGCACACGTGTTACGCACCCGTACGCCACTCGCCATCACCGTATTGCTACGGCATGCTGCCGTCCGACTTGCATGTATTAGGCCTGCCGCCAGCGTTCATCCTGAGCCAGGATCAAACTCTCCATTGTACGTTTCTCTCTTATTTTCTTTTGTCTGTCCTGGACCTGTCTTAAGATCTCTCAAATAAAATCTTCGGGATGTCTGCTGCTTATCTCCATCCTGTTCAAAGAACTCTCCCGGAACACGGGGCTTTCGCCCCTCCGTTTCGGGAATGCAAAAGTACAACCTTTTGCAATACGGATTTGCCTTTTGTGAAAATATTTTTTAAATAAAGTTTATATTATGTAATACAACTAATTACAGCAGGATCAAAAACATCTGCAAGGCAATATCCGGCTATAATTGCATAGGAAAGGCTCCAAAACGAAGGGACGTTTGGAAGGTTTTGACGGAAATCGGCGCGAAAATCGACGGATTCGAAACACATGCGGAAGGGGAATGGGACAAAGCCGCCATATATAATATTAATGTATATGGGGTGCGGCAGGCGACTGTCAACATTTCACATACGAAGTTACAACATAAGAGGAAGTATGTACTATAAATATAATACAATGTTTATCAAATATATGACGAAAATTTTTTTGAGAAAAACCGCAATTTGCATTCAAAAAACAGCTACTTTTGCAGCACAATTAATCCTTAATTACTAACCTTGCCTTTTACGAAGGCACACTAACTTTAAAGCACTATGCACAAAACACTTACACCCTTCTGCGGACGCATTCTTCTGTTCGCGACGATGGCATGTCTACTCAGCACCATGCCAAAAGCCTCCCAAGGCTCACCACAAAACCCTCCCAAAAACGCAGTCCTGCCCGAGGACAGTTCCAAACACAAGTCACAAATCATCGGATGCGCCAATTTCGGCCAAGTCCGCTGCGACAGTGCAAACGGCGGCGGCATCTCCGGATATGCCGATGCAACCGGCCTGTTCCAATGCCTGAACACCGGCAACATCGCTGGTGAACGGAAAATCGGCGGAATTGCCGGTTACGCCTCCGGCAACAGCAGCGACTCCGCCGAAATCGGGCACTGTTTCAACAGCGGCCTTATCCGTGCAGGCAACAGCAGTGGCGGACTCATCGGCTACAGCAACCAGAACCTGCGGGTCTACAGCGGATACAACATCGGCAATGTGACCGCTGCACAATCGGCCGGTGCGATTGTAGGCCGCAAGTTCCACAACGACGCACGGTTCATGAATTGCTATTATGACCGGCAGACATGCATTCCCGGAGCCATTGGCGGACAGGACTCCCAAAATTGCGCCGAGGGCCTTTACACAAGGCAGATGACCGGGGACAGCCTGCGACAAGCGCTTGGCAACGCTTTTTGGAGCTACCGCGCAAACTGCTACCCATCACCGCAGCAATGGGATTCAATGCCAGCGGTCATTGGTGCCACAAGCCCTGTCCTCTTCAATGGCAACGAGCGTTTGGACAGCGTTACGGACCGTTTTAATCTGCAGACCCCACAAGGGCAATACTGGCGTTCCGACGACAGCACAAGCGTGCGGATCGCAGGCAATGAGGGAATTATCCTTAAAAGCGATTCCAACCGCCTGATTTTTGTCGGTGACGGGACATCCGTCTTCCGTCAGGTGCCGCTGCTGCACACCTACCGTTCCGTCTGCCGGAGAATCGCATTCAATGCCAATCTGGGTAGCGGCCAGATGGACACCTTGGAAATCTGCGGAAACCAGCCGGCCATCATTCCGGCATCGCTTTTCACACGCACACACTTTCTGTTCCAAGGCTGGTCGTATGGGGCGGGCAACGCTGCCGTACTACAAAGTGGGGACACCCTTTTCTGCACACAGGACACCACCCTGTACGCCGTATGGAGTCCGGACGGGACAGACTCCAGCCATGCCATCCCTATCAACAACCGCGCGGAGCTGATGGCTTTCCGTGATGCCGTCAACAATTACAGCAAAGGGGAGTTCAAAGGGGTCCGCAACCAGTCCACCGGTTTCAGGGACATCCATTTCACACTGACCGCCGACATTGACCTGGACAGCCTGTATGCCTCAGGAACAGATTGGGAACCTGTCGGGAAAAGTTCATCCGCAAGTTTCCGCGGCAAATTTCACGGAATGGGGCACCGCATATCACATCTTTACATCAACACACCGACCGTCAATTACAAGGGATTGTTCGGCTACCTTGACTCCGCATTAGTGGAGGATGTGACACTTGCAGCAAATGACACAATAATCGGCAAGCAGTACTGCGGAGGCATCGCAGCCTACGCTGCAAACGGTTCGCAAATACTCAGATGTGCAAACCACGGCTATGTTGAGGGGAAAAGCACACATATCGGCGGCATCTGCGGCAATATGGCCAAATCGGACATTACGGACTGCCATAACACAGGCAATATCACCGGTACGGAAAAAGTGGGTGGCATTGCCGGGTACACCAACGGCAACAGCGCACGCTATACCCATATTCTCAGATGTTTCAACAGCGGACAGATACTTGCGTCGAAAGCTGCCGGAGGTATTTGCGGCAACAGCTATTCCTGCACGGAAATCACACAGGTTTACCAAAACGGACAGGTTTGGGCTGACACAATACGTGGAAGCATTGTCGGCCTGAAGAGCCAGAAGAGCGTTTCATTCCAATACTGCTATTATGATATGCAAATCAGTCCGTTGGGAGCAATCAACGGTACGGATGACAGCACAGCGGCAGGCCTTTCCACCTCCGCACTGACAGACTCGCTGCCATCGGGTTTCGACTCACGGTACTGGCAGCAGGCACAGGGGTATTGTCCGATTCCGGTTTCAGCCGCTACAGACACAGCCGCCCGCATTGCCGCCACACCGGTCCTTTTTGCACAGGGCGACAATGCAATGCTTGTCCGCAACGACCTTGCTCTAAACGGATGCGATTGGATAACATGGGGAGCTGTCCCTTCAAACAACATACAAATCAACAATTGTAACGTTCGGATTACCGGATCGGACAGCAATATTGTCCTGACCGCCTCCTACCGGCAGACCGTATATCGGGAAATCCGCCTCTCCCGGCTGCAATTGCGGACACGCTGCAACATCCGGCTGTGGGCAAACGACAGCAGCAACCGGCACATCATCCTTCAGGCATACCTGAACGATTATTTGAAACTGGACACCATTCCGTTCCAAAGGGCACATAAGCTGCTTCGCGGCTGGAGCCACACCCCGCAAGGTGCCTCCATGCTGACCACTGCGGACAGCATTCTGGTACTGCAGGACACCTCCCTCTTTGCAGTCTGGGGCAATGACGGACAGAGCCGCGAATATGCGCTGCGCATTGACAACCTGAACGATTGGACAGCCTTCCGCGATGCGGTCAACGATTATGCGAATGGCTGCTATCAAGGCGTTTATAACCGTAACAGCGGCTTCTGCGGTATCCATTTCGCACTATATACCCAGTTGGATCTCCAGACGGTCTGCGACAGCGCACATTCATGGATACCTGTTGGCAGAAACAGTTCCACTCCATTCAGGGGAAATCTGGAAGGTAACGGACATACCATTGACAATATGGTCATAGACTCTGCAAACATGGATTTTGCAGGATTGTTCGGCTGCATGGATTCCGCAACCGTAAGCGGCCTTGAGCTCGGGGTCCATTCACGTGTCCGCGGCCGCAGCTATGTCGGCGGCATCACCGGCTGCGCCAGAAACAGCAGCAACATACGGCAGTGCGCCAATCACGCGCCTGTCACCGGCAGTGAGGAATACATCGGCGGCATCTGCGGATACATGAGCCAGTCAACCATCCGGGAATGCTACAACGCAGCCGACATCCGAGGCAAGGACAAAGTGGGCGGCATTGTGGGATATGCCGGCACCGCATCCGCCAGCAGCGGCAGCAGTGCACTTGGCACATCAAACGTATCATACTGCTACAACAGCCACGCCGTCCGTGGCAGCCAATGCACCGGCGGACTTATCGGCTTTGCCAACGGAAACACGACACTTAGCCGAAGCTATAACAGCGGGCAACTGTTCGGAGCACACTATACGGGAAGCATTATCGGACGGAAATACAGCAGCCAGACCTCAATCAGCCAGTGTGTGTACGATCGGCAGACCAGCCGTTTTGCAGGCATCAACGGGAAAGATCCGGAGACGGCCACCGAAGGACTCCCAACGCTGCAGATGACCGGCACCCTGCTGCAACAACTGTTGGACACACTGCATTGGAGATATACGGAATCCTGCTATCCGCAACTGCAGGCCATGGAGCAATCCCCCGCCGCATGGGTTTCCGTAATTCCCATCTTTTTGTCCGGGAACGAGACTACGGACAGTATCGCCCATGATTTCATGTTGGGGGAGCGTCCCGGATTCATTTGGGAGAGTGGCGACCCCTCTGCACTGCGCATTGAAGGGTTCAAGGCAATGCTGCTGGACAGCGACACCCTCTCCATTATTGTCCGCTTCGACAGCGTAATCTCCAAGAAGTATGACATCAATACAATTCCTGACATTGTCACACGCACACCATCCATCGGGCAGCCCCGTCCCGAATGCCTCATATACCCGAATCCGGTCACAAACCTGCTGCACATCCGGATTGCTGAACCGCAAGCCATACCCATGCGGCAGCTCTACCTGTGCGATGCCACCGGAAAAATCGTCCTGAGGCAGACCATAGCGGACAACAGGTGCGACCTGCAATTGCAGGATCTTCCTGCAGGCAGCTACCATATCGTGCTTCAGGATGCCGAAAAAAGATACTGGCACTTCAACATCACAAAAAAATAACACCTCAAAAAAAGAGGGGTTCCCAAACGAAACCCCTCTTTTAACCTTTTTTATCGTTCAGCTATTCCGTAGGGATATCGCTGTTCACATTCCTGGAACCGACCAATGCGAAAAAGAGCATGTAGATGATGCCTGCAAACACAACCCAATAGCTGCTGATGTAATTGGAGGTCATGTCGGCAATCCAGCCCTGAAGTGCGGGAAGAATGCCGCCGCCACAAACCATCACCATGAATATTCCGGAACCCATCGCCGTATATTTGCCCAAACCCTCTACAGCGAGGTTGAAAATTCCGCCCCACATCACAGAGGTGCACAGTCCGCAAAGAATCAGAAACATGATGGGCAACGGAACATCTTCAAGGCCGAAAGAGATATCTGCACGGAACACAGGCATCTTCACTGTAATGCCGCTGGGAAGGAACATGGCAAGCAAGACGAAGACGGCTGCAATGGACAGCACAGTGCCCAACATCAGTTTCGGAGAGACCTTTCCGCCAAGCAGACCGCCGACGAGCCTTCCGACGAACATCAGGAACCAGTAGGTGCCGCACAACGTGCCGGCAATTGCAGCCGGCATGGCCAATCCACCCGCCTCAGCGGTCTGGGTCATGTAGAGGTTGGCAATGCTCGGAATGGCGACCTCCACCCCGACATAGATGAAAATGGCGATGATGCCCAAACGGAAATGTCGGAATGACATAGGACCGTATTGTGACTTTTGCGGTTCGTTCCGCTCCACATAAGGTTCAGGAATGCTGACAAATGAAAGCACTATAAAGGCCAATGCGAAAATGCCCATGGCTATGAAAAGGGCGGGATTGCCGTCGCGGATGGTGGCTTTGGCCACATCCCCCATCAGGTAGCCGACCAGCACAGGAACAATGGTGGCAGCGATGGAATTACACGCACCGCCGAACTGGATCAGCTGGTTGCCTCTCTTGCCGCCGCCGCCCAACGTGTTGAGCATGGGATTGACCACGGTGTTCAGCATGCACATGGAGAAACCGGCCACAAAGGCACCCGTCAGATAAATGCCGAAAGAGGCCGCCACGCCCGAAAGGAACATGACCAGCACACCGGCAAAACCGACCGCAATGGCCCACAAGGCGGTCTTCTTGTAACCGATGCGTTTCAGCATCATGCCGGCAGGGATGCCCATGAAGGCATAGGCGATGAAATTGGCGAAATTACCGAGCTGCGACATGAAATTGCTTACACCGAACTGGTTCTTAACAATCACCCCGAACGGGTTCTGGAATCCGGTAACGAACGAAATCATCGCAAACAGACAGAACATCATTGCGATGGGCAATGCATAACTTTTCCTGTTTTCCATAATTATATGTTTTTGTTGTTGCTATTTGCCAAACACCAATGTCTCCTCCCTGTCCGGACCGTAGGAGACGATATAGGTCTTGCGGCCGAGATATTCCTCGACAAAATGCAGGTAATTCTCCAGTGCGGGGGCAAGCCGCCCCGATTCAAACGGCTGCTTCCAGCCCTCCAATTCGGTATAGACAGGCTGTATGCGTTCGTCAATCCGGAACGGAATCTCCCGCGTGACCTGCCCGTCAATCTGATAATCAGTGCAGACCTTCACCTTGTCAAAGCCGTTGAGCACATCCACCTTCATCATGATGAGGTCGGTCACTCCGTTGAGCATACAGGCGTATTTCAGCAGCGTCAGGTCCATCCAGCCGCAACGGCGCGGACGCTTTGTGGTGGCGCCGAACTCCTGCCCCTGCTTGCGCATGTACTCCCCTGTCTCATCAAAGAGTTCCGTCGGGAAAACGCCGGTTCCCACACGGGTGCAATAGGCCTTGAACAGCCCGAAGACCCGTCCGATGTTCCCGGGAGCGACACCAAGGCCGCTACAGGCTCCGGCAGTGATTGTGTTGGAGGAGGTGACATAGGGATAGGTGCCGAAATCCACATCCAGCAGCGTGCCCTGCGCCCCTTCAGCCAGCACCGCATGTCCGTCTGCAAGCGCATTGTTGACCAGATATTCCGTGGAGACCAGCTGGTAGCCGCGCAACTGTTCCACAGCGGCAAGCCACGCCTGTTCATAATCGGCAAAAGGCATACTCTCCATCCGGACATCCGAAAAGTCGAAGCCCATGCTCTCCACCCTGCGCAGATGAGCATCGCGCAACGCACGGTATTTTTTGTCAAAATCCGGCAGGAGCAGATCCCCGACACGTATTCCGTTACGGGCGGTCTTGTCCGTATAGGTCGGGCCGATGCCCTTCAGCGTGGAACCGATTTTTTTGCTGCCCATGGCCGCCTCGTTGGCATGGTCCAGCAGCCGGTGGGTGGGCAGGATCAGGTTGGCCTTCAACGAGACGAAAAGTTTTGAACGGACATCCGTATATTGGGAGGCCTCCTTAATTTCCTGACACATGACATATGGGTCGATAATCACGCCGTTGCCGATGACATTTTTCGTATTCTCCCGGAAAATGCCGGAAGGGATGGTATGGAGCACCATTTTATGGCCTTCAAACTCCAACGTATGGCCGGCATTCGGCCCGCCCTGGAAACGCGCCACGACATCATAGTGCGGTGTGAGCACGTCCACGGCCTTACCTTTGCCTTCGTCACCCCATTGCAAACCCAATAGAACATCCACTTTCATTATTGTTACGCTTTTAGTTATCAATAAAATGCAAACTTTACGGATGCCGCATCGCCGCCAAGGCCGCAAAAGACAACCGCGATGCAAAGGTACAACAAAAGAAAATACGCCATGAAAAAAAGCGGTGTAAAATTTTTCCTTTCATTCCGCCGTGTCGTATTGCTTTTTCATCTACATTTGCAATTTGGATTTTTACTAATAGGAACATCATGATCAACCCCAATCTGGACCCACATGCAGAGCGGCTCAGCCTTTCGGAGAAGGAGATCGAGAAGGTCATCCGTCCGGGCGGCTTCAGCGATTTTGCCGGTCAGGAGCAGGTGGTGGAGAACCTGAAGATTTTCGTCCGCGCGGCCAAACAGCGGGGCGAATCGCTGGACCATGTGCTGCTGCACGGACCTCCAGGCTTGGGCAAAACCACACTCTCCCACATCATCGCCAACGAGATGGGCGTGAACCTCCGCATCACATCCGGCCCTGTCATTGACAAGCCCGGCGATTTGGCGGGACTGCTCACCAACCTGGAAACCAATGATGTATTGTTCATCGATGAGATTCACAGGCTCTCGCCCGTGGTGGAGGAATACCTCTATTCCGCCATGGAGGACTACAAGATAGACATTCTGATTGAATCGGGACCAAACGCGCGCAATGTACAGATCGGGCTGAACCACTTCACCCTTGTGGGGGCCACCACCCGCTCCGGACTGCTCACCGCCCCGTTGCGGTCACGCTTCGGGATCAATTTGCGGCTCAACTACTACGACACCGACACGCTGGAGAAAATCATTATCCGCTCCGCCGGCATCCTGCGCATCGAGATAGAACGTGCCGCAGCACATGAGATTGCCCGCCGCAGCCGCGGGACTCCACGTATCGCCAACCTGCTGCTGCGCCGCGTGCGCGACTTCGCCCAAATCAAGGGGAGCGGAAAAATCACGCTTGACATCGCCCGTTACGGACTGGCTGCGCTCAATGTGGACGCCTACGGCCTGGACGAGATGGACAACCGCATCCTCTCCACCATCATCCACAAGTTCAAGGGGGGACCGGTCGGAATCACCACCATCGCCACTGCGGTCGGCGAGGATGCAGGCACCATTGAGGAGGTCTATGAGCCTTTCCTGATCCAGGAGGGATTCCTGGTGCGCACGCCTCGTGGACGGGAGGCAACTGAACTGAGTTACAAACATCTGGGCGTTTCCATTCCCTCAAAGAACGGCACCCTTAACCTTTTTGACGAATGAAAAAGCATATTCCGAACTTTATCACTCTGCTGAACCTCTTCTGCGGCTTTTGCGCCATCGTTGAAGCGGCACGCAGACCAAGCCACACATACGCAGCGATTGCCTTTATAGGATTCGCCCTGCTGTTCGACTTCTGTGACGGTCTGGTGGCAAGGCTGCTGCATGTGAAGTCGGAGTTGGGGAAGCAGTTGGACTCCCTTTCCGATCTGGTCTCTTTCGGCGTGGCACCCGCATTCATTCTGTTTAAAGCTGTAATCGCCAACAACGGTCTGGATTTTGGAGAGGCCTTCTTTTTCCTGCTTGGATGTGCTGTTTTTCCCTGCTGCGGCGCAGTCAGATTGGGAAAATTCAATCTGGATGACAGGCAGACGGAAAATTTCCGCGGCTTACCCATTCCCTTGGCCGCCCTGACTTTGGTTTCGTTCTCCTTTTTTGATTTGCCTGCCGCTGTGACCGGCGGACTGCTATTGGCCCTATGTGTTCTGATGCTGGTTGGGATTCCGCTTTTTTCACTTAAATTCAAGAACATACACTGGGATGAAAACTGGTACAGATATCTGATCATTATTTTCAGCATTATACTGTTTGTTCCGTTAGGCATGCGTTCCGTGCCATTCATCACACTTATTTATTTCATTATCTCTATTTTTGTACGTAAAAAAATAACAGCATAACCATATATGGAAATCATCAATACCGCCATCCCCGAACTGAAAGTCATACAGCCGAAAGTGTTTGGCGACGCAAGGGGTTATTTTTTTGAAAGCTACAACAAGCAGCAGTTGGCGGCTGCCGGCCTGAATGCCGACTTTGTGCAGGACAACCAGTCGCTTTCCGCCAAAAATGTGATACGCGGCCTGCATTTCCAGAAACCGCCCTTCGCACAGGGGAAGC
>JAEEGJ010029953.1_pt1 | contig 10687 bp, 8 predicted proteins | sample 8958761 | NCBI WGS metagenome assembly JAEEGJ01 (sample SAMN16246546, study PRJNA631951) | gut metagenome | biome: gut microbiome; feature: rumen; material: RS-attached | host: Bos | place: Iran: Karaj | collected 2018-10
TTCTACGTGGGCACGGGCGAAGGCGTGCTTGAAGTGATTGAAATTCAGGCCGAAGGCAAGAAGCCGATGCCGGTGGCCGACTTTATGCGCGGAATCCAGAAGCGTGAAGGACTTTGCTTTTGCTAGATGAATCGCTGAAAGAGAGAATGGATGTGTTCCGCGTCCTTGTGCTTTGGCAGAAGGACGGTAGCTTTATCAAGGAAAGCGGACTTTCGCCTTTTGCGATGGAACTTGCCTTGGGCGTATGCCGTAGGCATTTGTATCTGCAATACTTTTTAAAAACTCTCGTAAAGAAAATGCCTTCACTTGAAGTAGCGACGGTACTTGAGATGGGACTTTTCCAGATGTTCTTTATGGAAATCCCGGACCATGCCGCCGTTTCGACAAGCGTGGAGCTTGCGAAAGCGGCGAACCTTCAGGAAGGTTCTGCGCGGCTGGTGAATGCCGTGCTGCATGCCGCGCACAGGTCCGGGCTGCCGGCGCTCCCACCTCAAAAGGTGCGGCGCGTGTCCATCGAGAATTCGGTGCCCGAATGGCTGGTGCGCAGGTGGTTCGATATTTATGGCGGTACACGCGCCGAAGCGCTCGCCAAGGCGACGCTTACGCGCCCCGCAGAATGGATTCGCGTGAATCTGCAAAAGACGTCGGCTCCGGTGCTCTCGCAGAAGCTTGGAATCACGGGTGCAAGCATCCTTTACGACCGTTACATTCAAGTGCCTGCCGACGCAAAACTCAAGCTGATTCTGAAATCGGATTCTTTTGCGAAAGGCGAATTCAGTATGCAGAATCCGTCTGCTTACGAAGTCGTGAAGCTTCTGGATTTGAAGCCTGGCCTTAAGGTTTGGGACGCGTGTGCGGCTCCTGGCGGCAAGGCAGCCCTTATGGCCGAAATGGATTCTTCCCTCGATATTCTCGCAAGCGATGTGTCCGAGACTCGCATGCTCAAGATGCATGATCTTGTAGACCGCCTGGGACTCACGAACGTTCGCGTGGAATGCCGTGATGTGCTTGCTTTGGATCCTTCGACGGAGTTTACCCTGAGCTTGTCGAAGGGCCTGGATGACACTCGCTCATCCAAATTTGATCGCATTCTCCTCGACGTGCCCTGCAGCAACATGGGCGTGATTGCCCGCCGTCCGGAATCGGTTTACCGCATTACGCAGGAATCAATCAAGGAACTGGCCGAGTTGCAGTATGCGATTTTGCAGGCCGCCTCGGCAAAGCTTGCTCCGGGCGGAATTCTGGTGTATGCCACTTGCAGTCCGGATCCGGAAGAGACTACCAAGATTGTGAATCGTTTCGTGAAAGAAAATCCCGAATTTGAAAAACATGGCGATGCGGTGCTCCCGGGTACCGAAGATTCTCGCTTTGACGGATTCTTTGCTCAGGCTTTGCGCCGAAAATGATAAAAGGTTTTTTATGGGGAATTTAAAGAAAATCTTTTTGTTTGTGGCGGGTGTAGCGCTGGCTGCGTTTGCCCAAAGTGAACCGATGGATGTAAAAGATGTGGCGTTTTCGAAGGCCTATATCGGAATCGAAGGCGGCGAAATTTATCCTTTCGGTGATTTGATCGATGCGGTTTACAACACCTATTATGGCGGATTCAATTTCCGCTATTCTTATTGGAAAAATGTAGACGGCGTCGTGATGTTCCATTATGCTTACTTTGAACCGCGCCCGAAAGCGGTGCCTTATGATGGGGTGCACCAGGCATCGGGAAAGTTGGGCTTGGATTGGAATTTCCCGATTATTCATCCGGTCGGATTGGGTGGCGGCTTTGCTTGCAACTGGACCCGCGCCGATTTAGATGATGGCGTGAAGAAAGATTTGATTTACAATAAACCGGGTGGAACCCTGGGGGATAATGAAACCGAATTTGGCTGGTATGCCCGGTTGAATTTGAAGATTTTGAATTTGGAAAATTACCGCATTGGCTTTGACATGATGTGGGAAGAAATTTGGACTTTGCCCAAGCGTTCTGATATGTTGTATGTGGGACTGTATATTGAAAGGAAGCTTTGGTAATGAAGAATTTTGCCCTGATATCTTTGTTGTGGGGAGCGGTTGCTTTTGCCCAAGTTCCTGCAGAAATGGACGGTATGGAATATGAAACCCGTGCCGATGGAACTTTTTTGATTGGTGGCCCGACATACGCCTTCGATAGGGTGATGGGCGCTGGCGGCGTGCATTCTGAAAGCGAACTTTGGACTCCTGCGAAATTGCGTAATCGCCTTCTGTTTAATCGCCTGTCGGGAACTCCGGACTGGACTCCCTATGAACCTTCGGTTTGGGTCAAAACGGGTAACGAGCTGGGCGACTTGATATATCAGGATTTTATTACCGAGTCTAACAGGCCGGACAACAGGACTCCTATTTTGGAAGGGGGCTTCCGTTCTCCGAGCTTTATGGGCTTTTGGGCAACGGCGCGACTTTTCCAAGATGACCATTTTTGCAGCGGAGCGTATACCTATCGCCGTGATGCAGTAGAAGGAAATTATTCTCATTTTGGAGAAAACTGGCCCATGTTCAGTTCGGCTTACGGAGGCCTGGGCTATACGAATTCCCTGGTGAACGCCTCGGTGTTGGCGGGTGAAGAATATTTGTGGTTCTATACGGAAAGCTCCCGATGGATTCCAGCCCATTACAAGCCCCGTGTAGAGGCCCGTGCCGATGTGGGCAACCTGTCTGTAACCCTGGCTTATGAGGATATAGAATACCAGTTCAAGCCTAAAAAAGAAGAAGGTTCCCGTAAAGAATTGAACGGCTCTGTTTACTACAAGTGTGGCAAGAATTGCCAACAGGGAATGTTCCAGATTTCTGCCGGTATGGCTTTCCGTGCCGTAGACGACGAGGGAACTGTCTATACCGAACTTGAAGAAGATAGAGTGGCGTGGCCGTTTATGGAATTGCGTGTACAGCCGGTGCAGCGCTTAACGGCTGATGTCACTTTCGGTGTAAATGAGAGGGATTGGCTAGTTCAGGATAGTGTTGAATACTTGGCCCCTGCTCCCGAAAAGATGGGCGTCGTGGTTGGCGTCAAGAATATTTCGGGTTCCCGCCTGAATCCCCTTGCGGATACCAAGGAATTCTTCGACGGACATGAAATTGATTTGACTGCCGATGGTCAGATGAATTTGGTTCAGGCCTATGCCGCTTATGTGGATACCTTGGGCGGTATAGTCTCTATTGGTGGCCGTGGCAGTTTCTGGGCTGAGCATGGTGCCGAAACCTTTGATGTGGATGCCTACGAAGTGGATGAAAAGAATGGAATGAAATTCCGCTATGGCGATGTTTCGCGTATTAATCATTGGATTAAGGGCTTGACTGCTGAGATGTGGCTAAATACCTGGTATGGCGACATGTTCAAGTTTACTGCCATGACTGGCTTTGAACATATTGATGGCCCTGTGAACCAGGCCGAGGTGATGCCTGTCGAGTTCTATTCGGGCTTTATGGGCGACTGGCTCTTGAATAAGACCTTCAAGATTTCCCATTCTTTGCGTTACAGAAGCGATGCCCGGTGGAATCTGAGATCCTCTGATCCCATGGTGGTCAAGGGTGACTGGGTTTGGGATGCTTCTTTTTCGCAGATGCTCCCCAAGTACGGAATCACTTTGACCGGCACCTTGTTGCATGTCCTTGCCGATGAAGACGTAGAAACGGTGAATGGTGGCTATGACCGCATTCGCTTCATTTGCCAGGCGAAGAAAACTTTCTAAGCTTTTAGAAGGGCGAGAGCCTTCAAGCAGAAGCTATTTGCGAAAAATTCCTGGGCAAGGTTGCGCTTGACCCATTGAATTTCGCTCGCCTTGTTGGCGGGCGCTTTTTTGCTTAATTGAATATGCAGGACATCGCATTCGATTTTATGGATGGTGATGTTGTGCCTGAAGCTTCCGATGCTTTGTACGCCTATAACTTGGTCTGCGTCAATGTAGGCTTCTGCCGGGGCGGGCAGGCCTGCAGTCGCGTTGCGTGGCAATTCAAAGTGGGGCAGAGTAAACTGGTTCTTGAAAAATTTTTGACCACCGTGAACCGCTAAAATCTTGTGGTCCGCGCTTTCGATAACGAGGACGGTGCCGTGCCAATCTTTTTGAATGTGTTTTTTGCTGGGCGGAAATTCGGCGGTGCGGTTTTCGGCACAGGCCTTGCAGGTGCCCTGGAAGGGGCAGTTTTCGCAGTCGGGATTCTTGATTTTGCAAACGGTGCGGCCCAGTTCCATGAGGGCTTCGTTATGCACGTATGCTTTGGGACTGTCCGCGATTTCGCGGGCGTAATCCCAGTAGGTTTTTAGCGCCTCTTTGGAATCCGTCGGCAAGAAATCGAGGGCGTAAAGTCGCGAAAAAATGCGTACCAGGTTGCCGTCTAGAATGGCTTCCCGCTGGTGGTAGGCAAGGCTTAAAATGGCGCCTGCGGTGTACGCCCCGATTCCCGGCAAAGTTTCAAGTTCCTTGCGGGTGCGGGGTAGTTCCTTGCTTTCTGCGACGATTTTTGCGGTTTTCAGAATGTTTCTTGCGCGGCTGTAATAGCCCAAACCCTGCCAGTACTTGAAAACTTCTTCTTCGGAAGCTTCGGCGAGGATTTGAATATCTGGGAAACGCTTCATCCATCTCACGAAATAATCGCGAACGGTGGAAACCTGAGTCTGTTGTAGCATGGTTTCGCTAATCCACACCGCATAGGCGTCACGCGGAGCGTCCAAGTCAGCTAAACGCCACGGAAGTTCCGCAGCGTTTTTCTTGAACCATTCGCGCAGGCGCTTAAGGAAGGCGTTGTCCATTACATTCCGTAGGCTTCGCGCTTCAGCTTTTTGAAGAATTCAAACTGAGCCTTAGTGGAAGATTCCATGGTGTACTTGAGACTGCGCTCATGGGCGACCTTGCGCATTTTAGCGTAGGTTTCGGGCTGTTCCAGGTACAGTTTGCGGCATTCTTCCAGAGCGTTCAGCCAGGCGTCTTCGTCAATGGGCAAAATGCGCCCTGCGGCTTCGTCCATGACGATGTCGTGGGGGCCGCCGTAATCGCTTACGATGGCGGGCGTGCCTGTAGACATGGCTTCGACGACCACGTTTCCGAAGGTGTCGGTGATGCTGGGGAACAAGAAAAAGTCGGAATCGGCGTAAAGGCTTGCGAGAGTTTCGCCGCCCTGTTCGCCTGCAAAGTGGACACTGTTGTCGCCTTCGAAGAATTTCTTGATTTCTTCCAGGTACCAGCCGTAACCCACGTACATGAGTTCCACGTCGTTATGCTTGGCAGAGAACTTTTTCCAGACGTTGTTCAGGAATTCCAGATTCTTTTCCTTGGAAATTCGGCCGATAAAGGAGAATCGTACCTTGCGGTTGCCTTCGCTCTGAATGGCCTCGGTAGAGCCGTTGTACTTTTCCCAGGCTCCCTTTCCACGTAATTCCATCGAGAATTTTTCCAGGGGAAGCCCGCGGGGCAAAATCTGCACCTGGTTTGCGGGAATCTTCAGCTGGGACGTCAGAATGTCGGCATAGTCCTTGCACGGGCTAACCACTGGCTTCGTCATGCCGTAGAAAATCTTCATGAGCCAAAGCACGAAGTGGAACATCCACTTGGCCTTTACCAATGTCTTGGTATAAGTCGGGACGTCGGTGCGGTAATGGCTAAAGACCTTGATGCCGGCAACCTTTGCGCAGAAGCACACGAGCCATGCACCGGGGCTAGGCGTTTCAAATTCAATCAAATCGACGGGATAGCGCTTGAGTAATCGTAACACCGGGCCTACGCGGGGAATGGCCAGTTCGCTGTTTGCGTAACCCAGCTGTTCCATGCTGAACATGCGCGGGAGCAAAAGGCAATAACTGTTTTCCACCACTCCGCAAGGGCGGGTATTGAAGGCGTTGCCGGCGAGGAATGCGTTCATTCCGTGGGCACGCATGTAGGGAATCACGTTCCTTAAGTTGTTCGCGATACCGTTGGTTTCGTCCAGGTTGTCCGAATAGAATAGAATACGGACATCGTCGACGGGGTGTTGCTTGCGTTCTTTTTTCAGGTAAAAACGCAGCTTTAAAAGCCTGGGTAGATTTAGAAACAGCGAGCCGAATACAATCGGCGGAATCATGCCCGTGCGCAGGTTTCCGGGGGGCTGGTGCTTAAAACTGGACATTTGCTTGAAGGTGCTCGTGACCTTGCGCCCGAAAATGGTGGGGCGTGTGTCCAGTGCGTCGGATGCTTTAAGCTTTGTTGAATTTGACGCAGTCGGCATACTTCACTCCTTTTCCACCGAACAGGTCCAATGCCGATCCGATGGTGAGGTCTATCGTTCCGTTTGAAATTTGCTTACAGTGTTTCAAGTCGGCGAGCGACTTGGCGCCGCCGGCGTAGGTGCATGGAATGGGGCTGTGTTCGGCGAGGAACATGATCAGTTCGTCGTCCATGCCTTGCTGCTTTCCTTCTACATCGGCAGCATGAATCAGGAATTCGTCGCAGTAGCGGGAAAGGTCTTCCAGGGTTTCTGTATTCACTTCGATGTCGATGAGGGTCTGCCAGCGGTTAATAGCGATTTTCCAGCGAGGTTCTTCTTCAGGAGCGCTGACGCGCTTGCAACTTAAATCGAGAACCAGATGTTCCTTGCCCACGGTTTTGGACAACAGCTCCAGGCGCTCGCGGTCCAACTTGCCTTCGGGGAAAATCCAGCTGGTCACGATTACATGAGACGCTCCTGCGTCCAGGTATTCCTTGGCGTTTTCGGCTGTGATTCCGCCACCAACTTGCAGTCCGCCAGGGTAGGCGGCGAGGGCCGTCTTTGCGGCTTCGGTGTTGCCTTTGCCCAGCATAATGACATGGCCGCCGGTAATGCCGTCGTTCTTGTAGAGTTCCGCAAACCAGGCCGGAGAACGGTCCGTTTCAAAATTTGTCTTGAGACCGGTGCCGCTGTCGGAAAGCGAACTGCCTACAATCTGTTTTACGCGGCCGTCGTGCAGGTCTATGCAGGGACGAAACTTTGTCATTAGTCTTTAACTCCGGTAATGCACCAGTCTAATTTTTTTCCGTGGCTTGCTTCGCTGCGGCCTCTATAGAATAGGACTTCGCCGCCGGCGACAATCTTGAAGGCCTTCTTGGCAAACCAGCCGTCTACCTTGTCCAGGAGACTAGCCTTTTGCAGGGTCTTTGCCACATTGAACTTGAGTGTAGGAATAGAGGCGTCCTGCCATTCGAAGGTCATGTCGCCTTTCGCAAATTTCTTGCCGCTGTAGTTGCTTTCGTCTTCCTTGATTGTCTTGGGCTGGGCAACCTTGATTCCATTCTCGTCATTGTAGAGCGCGTAGCCGAAAGGTTCACCACTTTTGGCAATGGAAACGCGTCCTGCGAACAAGGGAGATTTGGCGCTTGTGCTAAAGTTGATAGAGCGTGCCGCAATATCGATTGCCTGTACGGTTTGCCAGGTTTGGTCCATATAGGCGTAGCCCTTGACGGCAATGGTGTCTTCGTTGTAGGCAATTTTGCCTGAAACGCGACCATAAGGAATATGAACGTATTGTCCAAAGGATTCCTTGCCAATTTTCCACACGCCGTTGCCTGTAACCTTTCCGACTACAGCCGATTCAAAGGTCACGTCGACCAGGAATTTGCCTCCCTTGTCGGCAGAAAAGAATACGCGGTGACCTTTGCCGGGCTTGTGTTCCATTGCGTATTCGCCATTGATGTCGATACTTCCCGATGCTTTGTCTGCCTTGAGGCGCTCGGGCGGATATTGGCGGCCTACGGTGTATGTCTTACTTTTGAAATTCCAGAAACTCATGTCGCATGTGACTTTGTAGCCTGCTCCCGGAATGTTCAGCGTAGAATAATTGATAAAGGCGCGGGTGCCGTTATCAAAAACGAATTGGTAACTCCAGGTTTCGTTAAAATCTTTAGTGCTGTTCTTGTGGGGCATAAAGTCATCCACAGAAACATTGCGTACGTTACCCTGGGGTGCAACGACATCGCCTGCAAACGCAAGCGATGCGCTAAACAAAAACGCAACAAAAAGAGCAATCATGTTTTCACCTCTCATCACACATCTCACATTCCACATTTCATATTCTACAGTCTCAAATCCTGTCCCATGCCCATTTTAAGTTCGGTACGGCGACGGAGCACCATTTCGTTGAACAGGTCGGTAAGGCAGTCTTCGATGCTAATCATCGGTTTCCAGCCCATGTTCATGGCCTTGGTGGGGTCCCCGATCAAAAGCGGAATATCGTTGCTGCGTTCGTAGCCGGGGTCAAATCTGAAGTCTACGCTTACGCCTGCGATATCCACGAGCATTTCGGTGAGTTCGCGGAAGGTGTAGGACTTTCCGCAGCAAAGGTTGTAGACTTCGCCCGGTTCGGACTGGTTCAAGAGCTGGATCATGCCGCGGGCTACGTCGCGAACGTCCACGAAGTCGCGGCTGATGTCGAGGCTGCCCGAGTAGATGGTGGGTTCTGTACCGTAATACTTGATTTTGACCAGCTGGTAAGTAATGGAGGGAATTACGAAACGGCGGCTATGGTGTGGACCCGTAAAGTGGAAGGGCCTTACAAATACCACATGGAGCCCGTATGCATTCTTGAACTGGTTGCCCAGAAGTTCCATGCAGGCTTTTGAAGTGGCGTAGGGGGTAAGTGGATTGGGAGCGTCCGTTTCTTTGTGCAGGTAGGTGAGCTGGTGGTCGGTGCGTCCGTAGATTTCACTGGAGCTCAACAGCATCACTTTTGCTTTGGGGCAGTTCTGGCGAACATTTTCCAGAAGGTTTTGCGTACCAAGCAGGTTGATGTTCAGCGTTTCGTAAGGTTTCTTGTAGCTAAGGCCTACAGAAGATTGGCTTGCCAGGTGGTAAATGTGGGTGGGCTGCACGTGCTGGATCATCTCTTGCACGTCCTTGAAATTCAAAAGATCGCCGTTCAGGTATTGTACCCCTTCGACCTTTTGCCAAGGCTGCGGCTGCTCATCACTAAAACTGAACAAGTCGTGGGTCGTCCCCACAAGGCTTGACAGAATGTGGTAGCCTAAGGCCCCTGTTCCACCTGTTACAAGAATACTCATATTCACACACTCCTATATTACTTAATAGCTCCCCAGCTTTGAGTAATGATATCTTTATCGATGTTGCTTACTTTTTCCACTTCTCCAATCTTAGTGGGCAAGATGTATACACGCTTACCCTTTTCTGCCTTCTTGTCTACAGCCATGGCATCCCATGCGGCTTCCGTGTCAATGTCGTATTTCTTCGGGAAGCCCAGGTCGTCCAAGAGTTTGTTCTGACGAGCTTCTTCTTCGGCGCTGATTTTGCCGAGGAGAACTGCCGCGCGGGCGGCCACGCGCATGCCAAGTGACACGGCAATACCGTGTGTGAACATGCTGTAATGCGTCAAGTTTTCGATAGCATGCCCGAAGGTATGCCCGTAATTCAAAATAGCACGCAGGCCTGCTTCCTTTTCGTCGATACCGACGACTTCGGCCTTAATGGCGCAGCTGCGGTAAATCAGGTGCTTCAAAACGTCGAGGTCGTGAGCCTTGATCTTTTCGACGTTTTCTTCCATGTAACGGAAGAATTCTTCGTCGTAAATCACGCCGTACTTCACGATTTCGGCAAGGCCTGCCAGGTATTCCGTTTCGGGCAAGGTGCTGAGCACCGCGAGGTCGCAGACCACTGCCTTCGGCTGGTAGAATGCACCAATCATGTTCTTGCCTTCGGGGTGGTTCACGGCAACCTTTCCGCCCACGGAACTGTCCACCATGCTCAAAAGCGTTGTCGGGAACTGGATAAACGGAATGCCACGCTGGTAGGTGGCGGCACCGAAGCCAGCCATGTCGCCGACCACGCCACCACTAAACTGCAACAGGCAGCTCTTGCGGGTGTAGCCGCGGTGGAGCATAAAGCTGAACAGCTGGTTCAGGTTGTGCAAAGTCTTGTTCTTTTCGCCGGCCTGGAACTTGAAAATCGGGCAACGTCCGGCCTGGCCTCTCAGTTCGCCGAGCATCTGGCTTTGAACCTTGGCGATGTTCGTGTCTGTGCAGACCAAGAAGTCGTGACTCGGTGCAAGCTTTAGGCATTCGAGCAATACGCCTGCTTCGGGAATGATGTTCTTGCCGATAAAGATGGGGTAGCGTCCGCCGCTGCTCGGGCAAACGTCCAACGCATGGCTGTTCCAGAAATTCAGGATGTACAGGATGCGTTCGATCACGTGGTCTTCGGTGTATTCGTCGGAGCTTTCCACGCTGAAGTCGGCGTTCGCGTAATTCTTTTCGCGTTCCTTGAGCATCACCTTGATCTTTTCGAGGCGTTCTTCGTCGCTCAAGTTGGCAAGCAACGGGCGCGTGTTCTTGCGGCCGATGCGTTCCGAAAGCACTTCGGGTTTTGCCCACAGGCGAATGATGGTACCGTTTTCGCGGATGACCTTCAGGTTGTCCGGCTGCGTGAGAGCGCCGCCGCCGAGCGAAATAATGTGCGGCGTTTCCTTCTTTGCAAATTCGGCAACGACTTCGCGTTCCATTTCGCGGAACTTGGCTTCGCCTTCCTGTTCAAAAATCTCGCTGATGGTCTTGCCAGCGCGTTCGACGATAACGGCGTCGGTATCCACGTAGGGGCGGTTGAGCCGTTCTGCCAGGGCGCGTCCGGTGCGGGATTTTCCGCTTGCCATGAATCCGGTGAAAAAGATGTGCTTGTTCATGTTAGCCCTGCATTCCTTTACGCATAATCT
>JAEEGJ010029959.1_pt1 | contig 10686 bp, 7 predicted proteins | sample 8958761 | NCBI WGS metagenome assembly JAEEGJ01 (sample SAMN16246546, study PRJNA631951) | gut metagenome | biome: gut microbiome; feature: rumen; material: RS-attached | host: Bos | place: Iran: Karaj | collected 2018-10
CCGCGCCTGAAGGGCAAGAACATCGCCCTCATCTTTGAAAAGACCTCTACCCGCACGCGCTGCGCTTTCGAGACGGCCGCCTATGACCAGGGGGCGCATGTCACTTACCTCGGCCCCACCGGCAGCCAGATTGGCGTGAAGGAAAGCATGAAGGATACGGCCCGCGTACTGGGACGCATGTACGACGGCATCGAATACCGCGGCTTCGCCCAGACCACCGTGGAGGAACTGGCCCGGTATTCCGGAGTCCCCGTATGGAACGGCCTCACCAATGAGTTCCACCCCACGCAGATCCTGGCCGATTTCCTCACCATGTCCGAGCACAGCGACAAGCCCCTGCACCAGATTTCCTACGCCTACCTGGGCGACGCCCGCTTCAACATGGGCAACTCCCTGCTGGTAGGAGGCGCAAAAATGGGCATGGATGTCCGTATCGTGGCCCCGAAGGCCCTTCAGCCTGCTAAGGAGCTGGTGGATGAATGCCTTAAGATCGCCTCCGAAACCGGCGCCCGCATCACCATTACGGATGACGTCAAGGCCGGCGTAAAAGGCTGCGACTTCCTCTACACGGACGTGTGGGTCTCCATGGGCGAACCCGACTCTGTCTGGAAAGAGAGAATCGAGCTGCTGAAACCTTACCAGGTGAACGCAGCCCTGATGGCCGCCACGGGCAATCCTGCCTGCAAGTTCATGCACTGTCTTCCGGCCTACCATAACCGCGAAACGAAGGTGGGAGAAGACGTCTTCCAGAAGTTCGGCATGAATGGTGTAGAAGTAACCGAGGAAGTTTTTGAAAGCCCCGCCAGCATCGTATTCGATGAAGCGGAAAACCGCCTGCACACCATCAAAGCCGTGATGGTTGCCACGCTGGGCTGCTAAGTTGTTTATTATGAGTGAAGTAAAAATTACGATAAACTACGAGGAATTCAACTCCGCCTCAGAGATGCTCCCGGAGGACCAGCAGCTGGTTAAAGCTGCCCTTGAGGCCCAGAAAGGGTCCTATTCACCGTATTCCGATTTTCAGGTAGGAGCAGCCCTCCGGCTCACAAACGGAGTCATCGTCAAGGGTGCCAACCAGGAAAACATCGCCTACCCTTCCGGCCTCTGCGCCGAGCGCACCGCCATGTTCTGGGCCGGGGCCAATTATCCGGACGTCCCCTTTGACACGCTGGCTATCGCCGGCTCCGACCACGGCGTCCTCTGCGAAAGCCCCGCCTCCCCCTGCGGCGCCTGCCGCCAGGTCATGGCCGAATATCAGAAGAAACACAATCGGCCCCTCAAGATTATCCTCATCGGCTCCCAGCGCATCCGCAAATTCCACTGCGTGGACGACCTCCTGCCGTTCATCTTCGACAGCCTGTCCATTTAGTTCAAGCCGATTTAGAGATCGGAGAGCTCGAGCCAGCGAAGTTCGGCGGCGTCGAGCTCTTCCTGGAGCTGGCCGTAGCGGGTGCTGGCCGCCTGGAGTTCGTCGGCCTTCAAAGTACCGCCGGAGAGCTGCGCTTCGAGGTGGGCTTTTTCAGCCTCAAGCTCCGGAAGTCGGGCTTCCAGGGACTTGAGTTCCTGCTGTTCCTTGAAGGAGAGCTTGCGTTTGGCCTCAGTCTTGACTTTAGCCTGAACCGGGGCGGTCTTCTGGACGGACTTCTGAGCGGCCTCGTAGTCCTTGATGAAGGTACGGTACTCGGTGTAGTTGCCCACGAAGTCCTTCACCACGCCGTCTCCGCAGAAGACGAAAAGATGGTCCACCAGGCGGTCCAGGAAGTGGCGGTCGTGGCTCACGATAAGGAGGGAGCCCTTGAACTCCATCAGGTATTCTTCCAGAATTTCGAGGGTGACGATATCCAGGTCGTTGGTGGGCTCGTCCAGGATGAGGAAGTTGGGCTGCTGCATGAGGATAGTGAGCAGGTACAGACGCCTTCTCTCGCCTCCGGAGAGGCGTTCCACCGGGTTCTGCAGCATGTCGTGCGGGAAAAGGAATCTATTCAGGAGATGCAGGTCCGACACGGTTTCCAGCACGGTCTGGCCGGGCTTGAACTGCATGCCGGCCTGATGGTAATAGCCAATCTTCAAGGACTCACCCCTGTCGATGACCCCGGTGAAGGTGCCGCCCAGCTCCGGCTTGTAGCCGCCCGTGATGAGGTTGAGGAAGGTGGTCTTGCCAGCGGCGTTGCGTCCTACGATACCCACGCGCTCGTAGCGCTGGAAATTGTAGGTAAAGTGGCTCAGGTAGCACTTCTGCTCCCACCAGAAACTAACGTCCTTGCAGTTGATGACCTTGTTCCCCAGATAGGTGTTCCTGACCTGGGTCTCGCTCATGTCGATCTTCTTCTGGACATAGCTGTCGTCGGCCCTCTCCTTGATATCCCAGAAGGCCTGCTTGCGGTATTTGGCCTTGCCGGTACGGGCGCAGGGACTGGCATGCATCCACTCCAGTTCCCGACGGTAGATATTCCGGACCTTCTCGGTCTCCGCGTTGTAATTATCAATACGTTCCTGGCGCTTTTCCAGGAAGTTCATGTAGTCGCCCTTATAAATATAAATGCCGCCGCGGTCCATCTCCATGACGGTGTTGCAGACGCGGTCCAGGAAGTAGCGGTCGTGGGTGACCATGAACAGGGTGCAGCGGCTGTGCTTGAGATGGTTCTCCAGAAACTCGATGGCGTCGATGTCCAGGTGGTTCGTGGGCTCGTCCATGATGTAGAAATCGGCCTCGGAAGCCAGCATCTGCGTCAGGGCCACCCGCTTCACCTCGCCGCCCGAGAGGTCCTTCATGCGCTTGTCGGGGTCCGTGAGGCCAAACTGGGTGAGCAGTTGATGCACCCGCAGCTCGTACTGCCACAGGTGGTCCTGGTCCAGGTGTTCCGTCCACTGGGTAGAGTTGTCCATGATCTGGCGGAAGATGCCCTTGGACGGATCGAAGTCGTACTCCTGCTCCAGGAACGCGATGCGGATATCCTTCAGGAACAGGACTTTCCCGCCGCTGTCGCTGCCGTCCTTGCCGGCAAGTATCTTCAAAAGCGAGGTCTTGCCTGTGCCGTTGGGGGCGATGAGCGCCACTTTGTCGCCCTCGTTGATGTTGAAGTCGATGTGTTCAAACAGCACCTTGGGGCCGTAACTCTTGGAAATGTTCTCTATTTGCAGGTAACTGGGCATAACGGGCGCAAAGTTAGGAAAAAAAGTGCTACCTTTGAGAGTTATTATGGACAAAAGCAAGATCAAAGTGTGCGTAGGGCTTTCCGGCGGGGTGGACTCGTCGGTAGCGGCCTATCTGCTCAAGCAGGAAGGCTATGACGTCTTCGCCATGTTCATGCAGAACTGGCATGACGCAGACACTACGCTGCACGGAGACTGCGAGTGGGAAGAAGACCGCTTCGTGGCGGAGATGGTCGCCCGCAAGATAGGCATTCCCTTCTATTTCGTGGATTTGTCCGGCCAGTACCGCCAGCGCGTGGTGGACTATATGTTCGACGAATACGCCAAGGGCCGCACGCCCAACCCGGACGTGCTGTGCAACCGGGAAATCAAGTTCGACGCCTTCCTGCAGGTAGCCCTCAAGTATGGGGCCGATTATGTGGCCACCGGCCACTACTGCCGGAAGGAAGTCACCCCGGAAGGGGTGTACCGCATCCTGGAAGGCACCGATCCCAACAAGGACCAGACCTACTTCCTTTGCCAGCTGAGCCAGGCCCAGCTGGCCAGGACGATGTTCCCCATCGGCCATCTTACCAAGCCGGAGGTGCGCGCCATCGCCAAGGAGGCCGATCTTCCCTCGGCCGAGAAAAAAGATTCCCAGGGGATCTGCTTCGTGGGGAAAGTGGACCTTCCCACCTTCCTCAAACAGAAGCTCACCTCGGTGGAAGGAGACATCGTGGAAGTGTACGACGCCTACTATGAGAACAACCCGCTGTACCGCTGGCAGCAGGAGAAACTGACCGGCCTGCTCAAGCCCGGAGAAACGCTGGAGCGGACCGTCCAGTACGCCCCTGAGGAGAAAGTCCTCACCAGCGACGGAAAGCCCCTGGGCGAGAGTCCTTTCGACGCAGAAAAAGTCCAGGCCCTTGCCGATACGGAGCTGGACCACCTCTCGCTCCCCATCGGCTACGAAATCACCTTCGAAACCGAAACCTACCGCAGCGGCAAGAAGCACATCAAGAAAACCCGTTATAAGGAGAACCCCGCCGGACGCATCGTCGGCCGGCATGAGGGTGCCCAGTTCTATACCATCGGCCAGCGAAAGGGACTGGGAATCGGCGGCCACTCGGAACCTGTGTTCGTGATAGCCACCGATACCGAAGCCAACCGCGTATATGTCGGTGAAGGCCACAGCCACAAGGGTCTCAGCCGCTTCTGCCTGCGCGTCAATCCGGAGGAAATCCACTGGATCCGCGAGGACCTGGCCATGCAGCCCGGCCAGATGCGTCGCTGCCGTGTGCGCATCCGCTACCGCCAGCCCCTGCAGAGCGCTACGCTCCTGATGCGGGAGGCTGGCCTGTACATTCTCTTCGACGCTCCCCAGCGCGGGATTTCCCCCGGCCAGTTCGCCGTCTGGTACGACGGCGTGGAAATGCTGGGCAGCGGAGTCATCAGCCAATAACACCCATCCCCAACCTAAAACCACTGACCACATGAAACGACGCATCCTCCTGGCGGGCATCGCCGCCATGCTTTCCCTCAGCGCAAATGCCACGCACGTCGTCGGCGCCTATATCATTGACAAAGATTACATCATGGTACAATTGCGGGACGGCGAAGTCCGCTACCGCGACGACGCCACCGGTCCCAGCGCCTACCTGGGCGACAGCTTCGCCGAGGGCGACGACACGCTCGTCACCTTCCTTCCCCGCCTGAACGCCCTCGCGGCGGCGGACGCTGCCGGGTGGACGGTGACATCGGCCCAGGACCCTTCCTACAAGGGCGGCCTGCAGCCCACGGCCGTTTTCCGCAAATCCAAGCCCATGCACACGGACCACCGTCTCCTAAGCGAACTGGAGCACTGGCTGTTCCTCCGCCTGCCCGCTTCCATGAAGCAGGGGGCCACCTACAACGTCACCCTCCCCGGTGACGCGGGGGCCGACAAGGAACAACTCAGCGTCACCTTCGACATCTGGAACGTCCCCTCAGAGGCCGTGCACGTCAATATCAACGGATACGCCGTCGGCGAACAGGAAAAGAAGGCCGATCTTTACCTCTGGCTCGGGGACGGCGGCCCGCGCGACTATGCCTCCTTCGAGGGGAAGAAAGTCTATCTGTACAACACCGTCACAGGCCTGAAGGCCGAGACCACCGTACGCTTCTGGAAACCGCAGGAAGCATCTGCCCAGGAGGCCGGGAAGAAAGACCTCACCGGTTCCCCGGTCTGGGACCTTTCCTTTACGTGCGATGAGCCCGGCACCTACCGCCTGGTAGTGGAGGACGTCGGCTGCAGCATGGATTTCACCGTGAGCGATGCCGCCTATTTCCAGCCCTACCGCTACTCCGTGCTGGGGTACTACTACATGCGTATCGGCGAACCCATCGTGCCCGGCGTGAATCCTCCGGCACGGCAACCGCGCTTTGCGCCCGGCGAGGACCCTGCAGGCTTCAAGGTCTATCTTTCGGACCTCCAGCCCTGGCACCCCGACTGGCGGAAAAACTTCGGAGACGTCTGGGACGAGCCGCACTTCAAGGCGCGGGAGGAGTCTTCCTTCTGGCAGCATCGGCCCGAAGGGAATCCCGTGAACGACAAGGTCGCGGGCGGGCATTCGGACGCCTACGACTGGGACCGCCACCTGGCCCATGTGAGCAATATCTATGACATGGTGCTGCCTTACATCCTTACAGGAGGGAAGCTCAACGAGGATGACCTGGGCATCCGTGAAAGCGGGAACGGCATCCCCGACCTGCTGGACGAGGCCCGCAACGAGGTGGACTTCTTCCTGAGCATCCGCGACGGAGAAGGCTATTCGCAGGGCGTCACCAACCCCGACAAAGACTGGACTGTCATGTTCCAGGCCGGGTGCACCACCATCGCCGCCTGGGCGAATGCCGCCAACTGCGCCACCCTGGCCGAGGCCTTCCGCCTCAGCGGCCACGATGAATTGTGCCGATACTACACCGCCGAGGCCGTCAAAGCTTACCGCTATGCCGAAAAGCAGGAGTGGAACCAGCTGGACGACGTGCAGGGCGTAGGGGCCGAAATGATGCGCGGCCGGGATTTCAAGCAGCAGGCCGCCGCCTACCTTTATAACCTCACCGGAGACCGCTGCTGGGAGGACGCCTATGCCGCAGAGGTGGAGACGCCCGTCATCAAGCAGCAGGGATGGTTCCGCGGGTCCTGCCAGACCTGGGCCCTGGCCGCCTACATCACCTGCCCGCACGAGCGCCACTACGAGGCCCTCTACCGGCAGCAACTGGCCAGCCTGCAGGAAGAGGTGGACCGCCGGCACCTGATGCCTTCCCTGGAACGTCCGTCCCGCCGCGGCACCGCCGACGCCCGCTGGCAGACTTCCGAAAACCTGGAACTGGCCATGATGGACCACTACGTCACCACGGATCCCGTACGCCGGGCCCGGCTCCTTCAGATGATGTACGACGAAGCCGGCTGGTGCCTGGGCCGCAATCCCGGCAACATCATCGAGATGACCGGGCTGGGCCAGCGCCATATCACCGACGCCTACTCCTGCGGCCGCAACGACGGCTTCCCCGGCACCCATCCCGGCCAGACACCCTTCAACGGCACCGAGACCTGGAGCAAAGGAGACGGCGGAGACGCCACCATTCTCCTGAACCGCTGCTATCCTTCCTGGAAAGACGGCGGCTGGCCCCGCCAGGAGAGCTATTTCAACCAGCGCTACCTGTGGGTGAACGGCGAGTTCACCCCGCGCGAGACCATGCGCGGCAAGCTGGCCCTCACCGCCTATCTGTACGGTATATCCCTATGAAATATTTACTGAATCCCTCTACGGATCCCCACTGGAACATGGCCTTCGACGAGTTCTCGCTCGAAGGCCTTTCCGTGGACGAGCCTGTCTTTTTCCTGTGGCAGAATGCGCCGGCCGTCATCATCGGCCTCAACCAGAGCGCGCATGCGGAAGTGAACCTCCCTTTCCTTCAGGAGAAGGGCATCGTGCTGGCCCGGCGCGTAACGGGCGGCGGCGCCGTGTACCACGACCTGGGCAACCTCAACTACACCATCGTGGGGCCGTCGAGGCTCATGGAGCCGTGCTACACCCTTGTGGCCGATGCTCTCCGAAGGATGGGCGTCCCCGCCGAAAGGAGCGGACGCAACGATATACTCGTAGAGGGCCGGAAAGTCTCCGGTTATGCCAAACGCCTGTCGAAAGGGCGCATGATGATTCACGGAACGCTTATGTGGGACGTGGATCTGGAGACGCTCACCCGGGCGCTGGCCGTACCGGGGAGCAAGCTGGAAGCGGCGGGCGTCGCCTCCGTGCGCAGCCGCGTGGCCAACCTGCGCAGCTACCTGCCGGACCTGAGGGACATCCACGCCTTCGAGATGAGGCTCCGGGAAGAGCTGGCCCATGGAGACCCGGAGATTGCCATCGGCCCGGAGCAGCTTGCCATCGTCGATCGGATGGCCGATGAAAAATTCCGCCGGTGGGAATGGAATATCGGCCACTCCCCTGCGGCCACGTTCCAAAGCAGCGCCAAGTTTCCCTGCGGCACCGTCACTGCGCACTTTACGCTGAAAAAGGGCGTATTCAGCGAGCTGGCCTTCAGCGGAGACTTCATCGGCGCACGTCCTGCAGGCGAGCTGGCCGCAAGGCTTATCGGACGGCGGCCGGAAGATCTGGCCGACGAGGATGCCGGCACTTATTTCGACGGCACCACAGCCGGGGATCTCATGCAGCTATTCCGATAAAATTGCTAAATTTGTATCGATATAAATATCGCAGACAATGGCAAAGAAAGCAGTGATCGGCGGGGTCATTACCCTGGCTGTTCTGGCCGTTCTGGCCGGATTCCTTTATTTCAAATTCTGGTGGGTATTCAGTGACGGCACCAAGACTGGCGAACTGAACTCGCTCACCTACACGGGTTACATCTTCAAAACCTATGAGGGCGAGATGATCCTCACCGGCTACGGCTCCAAGAACGCCGCCGGCAGCGTCCAGTCCAAGACCTTCAAGTTCTCCGTCAAAGACCCGGAAGTAGCCCGGCAGCTCACGGAGATGACCGGCCTCCGCGTCACCGTCCATTACAAGGAATACAAGGGCGCCCTCCCCTGGCGGGGTTACGAGCGTGCCGTCGTGGACAGCGTGGACATTGAAAAGACAGACAGTTCTTCCTCCGAAGATTTTTTCCTTTAACAGATGAAAAGACAGATACTTCTCCTCGCAGGCGTCCTCCTCGCCTGTAGCCTCGCATGGGCCCAGAACAAGGTCATTGACGTACGCGATTCCCATAGCGGGAAGGACCTCACCATGGAAGAGGCCATTTACAAAGGCGTGGGCTATGCCCGCGCCCGTGCCGTATGGCTAGATGAAGGCCGATTCGCCCTCAGCGAAGGCACCGGCGAGTTCTTCCAGGGAACCGTTTCAGACCCGCTGTCCCTCACGCCCTACAAGGTGGAGGGAGGAGCCAGGCCCGACCGCTTCGACCGCGGCGCCGCTGGCTACGGCGTTCGCACCGAGGGGGATTCCTTCTACGGCGAGAAGGACGGGAAGGAGTTCGCGATCGGCCTTTCCGAGGACCGCAATATCGTGTATGGCGGCACCATGATGCGAAACGAGTTTGGCTTCTACAAGGGCTACGAGTGGGCTCCCGACGGCCTGCAGGTGGCTTTCTACAAGAAGGACCAGTCCCGCGTTACAGATTTTCCCCTTTTGAACATCCGCACGCGCACCGGTGAACTGGAGCTTATCAAATACCCCATGAACGGCATGGACTCCGAGCTGCTTTCCGTGGGCGTTTATAACTTCGAGACCGGGGCCACCGCCTGGCTGGACGTAACGGACTTCACCGAGGAGCGTTACATCACCAACCTCTCCTGGAGCCCGGACAGCCGGTATCTGTATGCCCAGGTGCTGGACCGCGAGCAGCATCACATGCATCTGAACCAGTACAGCGCTGCAGACGGCAGCTTCGTCCGCACGGTGCTCACGGAGGAGAACGACGCCTGGGTGGAGCCGCAGAACCCCATCTGGTTTGTAAACGAGACAGATTTCATCTACCGCACCGACAACCGAGACGGTTACAAGAACCTGTATCTGGTGGACGACAAGGGCCGCCTGAAGCGCCTCACGGCCGTGGATGCCGACGTAGAGTATGTCTGCCATGACGGCAAGTACGTTTATTATACATCGGCCCAGGTTTCTCCTGTAGAGAATCATCTGTTCCGCGTCCCGCTCAAGGGCGGGAAGGCGCAGCAGCTCACCCGCGGGCGTGGCTGGCACGACATCCAGGTGAGCGGGGACGGCAAGTGGTTCCTGGACCGGGTGAGCAATCTCAATCTCCCGGCACAGCTCTACCTGGGGTCCATGGACGGCAAACAATATACGGGGATCGGCTCACAGCGGGATCCGCTGGAGGGATACGCCTCCTGCCGCGTGGAGCTGGGTACGGTTCCCAGCGCTGACGGGCTGTACGAGAATTATTATCGGCTCATCTACCCCAAGGACTTCAATCCCTCCAAGAAATACCCGGTAGTGGTCTATGTTTACGGCGGTCCGCACTCCCAGCAGGTGCAGGACACCTGGCTGGCCAGCGCCGGCATGTGGGAAATGCTCATGGCACAGAAGGGCTACATCGTCTATGTACAGGACAACAGGGGCACGTCCAACCGCGGTGCCGCTTTCGAGAAAGCCATCAACCGCCAGTGCGGAAAGGCCGAGATGGAGGACCAGATGGTAGGCATTAATCGTCTTCGCAGCCTTCCGTATGTGGATGCCTCCCGCATTGGCGTGCACGGATGGAGCTATGGCGGGTTCATGACCATCTCCCTGATGACCACCTATCCGGACGTGTTCAAGGTGGGCGTTGCGGGCGGTCCCGTCATTGACTGGAAGTGGTACGAGGTCATGTACGGAGAGCGCTACATGGACAATACCGAGACCAATCCGGAGGGCTTTGCCGCCACCAGCCTCATCGGCAAGGCTCCCCAGCTGAAGGGCAAACTCCTCATCTGCCAGGGCGCCGTGGACGATACCGTGGTCTGGGAGCACAGTCTCTCCTTCATCCAGGAGTGCATTGACCGCCTCATTCCGGTGGATTATTTCCCCTATCCCACGGCTCCCCACAACGTTCACGGCCGCAACCGCATCCACCTCATGGACAAGGTCACGCAATACTTCGAAGACTACCTGTAGTCTGTCATTCTGAGCGACGCGAAGAATCTAAAAAAAGATTTGCAAATTAATATAATTTAATATATCTTTGCAATCCTTTTGAGGGCATAGCTCAGTTGGTTTAGAGCGCTTGCTTGACAGGCAAGAGGTCCGCAGTTCAAATCTGCGTGTCCTCACTCAAAAGAAAAGAGACCGTTTTCCACGGTCTCTTTTTTCGTTATATCCCGTCATGCCTGACCGGGCATCTCCTGTCATTTTGAGCGCCCCTTGTGTCATTCTGAGCACTCCCTTGTCATTCTGAGCGGAGCGAAGAATCTATTTTGTGAGACAAGGCCCCAATAGGCCCACGGCCAAAGGAATTTATTTTTCGGGACGGGACCCGAAAAACCAAATTCCTTCG
>JAEEGJ010029965.1_pt1 | contig 10685 bp, 9 predicted proteins | sample 8958761 | NCBI WGS metagenome assembly JAEEGJ01 (sample SAMN16246546, study PRJNA631951) | gut metagenome | biome: gut microbiome; feature: rumen; material: RS-attached | host: Bos | place: Iran: Karaj | collected 2018-10
GTGTAAGAAGAATTATGGTGCGTGCCTGCCCCTGTTGTGGTAACGGGGGCAGACAGCCCATTTATTTCATGTATAGGGAACGGGACGCAGAACGCGTGCGGTCAGCGCAGCGTGACGCCTGCCGCGCTACTATATATGAAGAAAGTTGAGATGATAATCATGCCTGAAATTCCAAAATCCGATTTACATCCCAGCTGGGTGCCTGAGGATGCAAATGAAAACTTTGCCTGTTCCGTAATGGGTGGCATTGATACGAAAGTTAACGCCAACTCGGAAGAAAAAGTCTATGATCCCAATGCAGTCCGCAGGGTTCCGTTGCGCAGGAAACCCACTCTTGACGAGATTGTAAAGGGGGTAGGCGAAGGCAATCGCGTGATGTTATCCAAAGCGATTACTCTGATTGAAAGTAATGCTCCCAAAGATTTTGATAAGGCTCAGCGTGTATTACAGGGGCTGCTGCCAAAAACGGGCAAGGCGCTGCGCATCGGTATTACCGGTGTTCCCGGCGCAGGCAAGAGTACGTTTATCGAAGCCTTTGGCCAGCTGCTGTGCAGTATGGGCTACAAAGTGGCCGTTCTGGCCGTTGACCCCACCAGTCCTCTGACCGGCGGTTCCATTTTGGGCGATAAGACCCGTATGCAGAACCTGTCCCGGGAACCGAACTGCTTTATCCGTCCCACGCCTTCCGGCGGAACGTTAGGCGGCGTGGCCCGTAAGAGCCGCGAGACCATGATGCTCTGCGAAGCGGCAGGGTATGACGTGATTCTGGTAGAAACCGTAGGCGTAGGCCAGTCGGAGACGACTGTACGTAATATGGTAGATTTCTTTATGCTGGTGGTTTTGACCGGTGCAGGCGACGATCTGCAGGGTATTAAAAAAGGTATCATGGAATTGGCCGACGCGATTGTAGTTAACAAAGCGGACGGCGAAAATCTGGCGCGGGCTACCGTGACCCAGGGTGAATACGAACGTATGGTGGAATTCATCCGTCCGGCCACGGAAGGGTGGAAGACCCATGCGTATAAATGTTCCGCACTGACCCATGACGGTTTGCCCGAACTGTGGGCTGTCATGCGGAAGTTTGAAAAAGAAACAAAAGAATCCGGAGTGTTCCAGAACCGCCGTAAATCACAGCTTCTGTCCTGGGTACGCGGCATGATCGACGAGCATCTCCATAACCTGTTCTTTAATGATCCGATGATCAAGGGCCGTATCCCGCTGGTAGAGCATTCCGTGGTAAACGGACTGATTTCCCCCAGCCAGGCGGTTACCGAACTGATCCGCTGCTTCGATATGGATCGGGCGGCCGTCAAGCATCTGCAGAGCGACAAGCTGTAAAGGCCGTCAGTAAGCGAAAAACGGACAAGGTTGGTAAGGAAGGGCAGCTGGCAGCAGAATGCCCGGTTTATACTGATAATTTTTGCAAAAATTGTACCTGTGATTGCGGATTTTGGCGAATCCGTCTCAAAAAAGGCTTATTCACAGCGGTTACCGCCTTAGCTGCTGTGTGATAGCGGACTTCCCGCCGCCTCGGGAAGTCCGAAACCCCGGTCTCCGTAAGGAAGCCGGGGTTTTTGTAATGAAAACAAGTTGTTGAAAACAAAAAGCGTGCAAGGATTGAGCAAGACATTGTGCGCGTTTGTGTCATTCCATGAGATGAAATGCGCCGCAGCGGCGAGACTGTCTGAGGGGCGAAGCCCCGAGTTTCGAAGCCGCAGGCGCATAAATCCATGGAATAGCAAACACGCACAGTATTGCGAAACCTTGCGCGCTTATGTTTTCAATAATTCTGTTATTCCGGATACTCGTTCAGCGGATCCTGGTCTTTGCCGATTAGGGTGAACATATCCGTCGTCTCACGGTTATAGGGCAGCTTGGATTTGATGCGGCCCTGTTCCTGCAGCAGCCGTTCCGCTTCCAGGGGCATGATCTCCATGCGTTTCAGTTTTTTGTACACGGAAGGACGGAAGGCACGCCACACTTCCATGATATTGTGCAGTATCTGGGCGCTGGGAATCTCAAATTTTTCCCGGCCTTCCAGCACGGACTGCACTTTGGCACGGCGCTCTGCCAGTTCTTCTTCCTCCAGCCCTTCAATCACGCGTTCCAGCTCTGCTTCCAGCGGGTTCGCCAGATACTCTTCAATCATGATTTCCAGTTCATTGTCGTATGTAATCCTGCGCTTTTCCATGATTACCTCCTCCTATTGCTTTGCTTCACGGTGGATCGTTCTATAAAAAATGACTGTAATGGTGTCGGATTCGGGACATAAGCGGCCAAACCCTTTGCCCCGCCTGTTCCCACCTATATTTTATCATTTACAAGATTTATTATCAATAAGAATATATAATTTATTGATAAAATTTACGAGAATGAAAAATGGAGACGAAAGGTGTAGCGCATCCTGTCTGCGCAAGCTTGTTCAGAATACTCCAATCCATTCGCATGCACGATGACCGCCGCATTTTGTGATTGCCTTATCCCTTCTCCCACAACGCAGTTGTTAAATCCCTGTAAAACATAGTGATTTATATGATATTGTGTAACATTCTGCACAATTTCTAACGCAAAACTATAATTTTAGAAAAATGCGGAATTTTTATTTGACAATGGCCTGCATCTCTGCTATTTTTAATCACAAGTTAAATACTATGATTTGGCTGTGAAGAGAAGAGTACGCAGAGGAAACTTCCACAGAGAGCTTTCATACCGGTGCAAGAAAGCGCAGGGAACTTTGCCGAAGATGGCCTTGGAGCTGACTGGTCGAAGTAATTGAGACCGTCCGGGTGCACCCGTTACCGTGCTGGGGTATTCAAGGAGGAGTCCCGCGTACCCGAGAAGCTGGTTTTGTAATTTTTACATTTGCTGCTCGCGGTATCAGGATACATCCCGCGTACCCGAGGAGGCCGGATGTGTGAGCATCCGGTAAATATGGGTGGTAACACGGTGCTTTCGTCCCATTGGGGCGGAAGCATTTTTTAGTTTCAGGCCTGTTGCCGCTGCGCAAGGGTACCCAAAGGGGCAGCGCGAGGGCAGGCGATACACACCTGATTCCTGTCAGCATCACAAGGCAAAACACATCACAGCCGCAAGGAGGAACCAAAATGCCGGTGAAAATCACAAACCAGTTGTCTGCAGTGGAAAACCTGCAAAAAGAAGGAATTATCGCCATTACGGAGCAGCGGGCCGTGACCCAGGATATCCGCCCGCTGAAGATCCTGATCCTGAACCTGATGCCCCTGAAGAAACCCACGGAGCTGCAATTACTGCGGCTGCTGGGAAACAGTCCACTGCAGATCGAAGTGGACTTCGCCCGTACCGTGTCCCGGGAGACAACCCACACGGACAATACCTATCTGGACAAAGCGTATCTGGAGTTTGCGGACATCAAAGACCGGTATTATGACGGTTTTATCATCACGGGGGCGCCGGTGGAATGCTTCGAGTTTGAGGAAGTGGAGTACTGGAAGGAACTGACGGATTACATACAGTGGGCCCAAAGCCACGTGTTCTCCGTACTGTCCCTCTGCTGGGCCGCCCAGGCTGTGCTGTACTATCATTACGGTATTCAGAAACATGTGCTGCCCCGCAAGTTATCCGGTATTTATCCCTACGGGCTGACGGTGAAGTATCATCCGCTGCTGCGGGGCTTCGACGACCGTTACTTTATCCCCCAGTCCCGCCACACGGACATCGACCATCAGGCGGTGGACGCTACGCCGGATTTGAAGGTGCTGTCCCGGTCGCTGGAACGGGGCATCAACATCTGTTGTACGGAAGACATGCGCCGGGTCTTCGTGCTGGGGCACTTCGAATACGACCGGGAAACCCTGGCCACCGAGTACATCCGGGACAAGAAGAAGGGGATGGACCCGGACCTGCCGGAATATTATTACCCGGACAACGACAGTACCGAACAGCCGGTGTTCAAGTGGTGCAGTTACGCCCACCTGTTTTACGGCAACTGGCTGAACATGGTGTATCAGGAAACACCCTACGATCTGACGACCTTGCGAAAGCGCGAACCCCGTACGGGTCGATGTTGAAGCTGTAAGATACAGTGATGGCAAAGTTATACGCTTCGTCAACAGACGAAGAAATATAAATAAATAATTATAAAAAAAGGAGAGATCATCATGGCAAACTATAAATTTGAAACCTTACAGTTACACGTTGGACAGGAACAGGCAGATCCGGCTACCGATTCCCGGGCAGTGCCGATTTACCAGACCACTTCCTATGTATTCCACAACAGTCAGCACGCGGCGGACCGTTTCGGTCTGAAAGACGCCGGCAACATTTACGGACGTCTGACCAATTCCACCCAGGACGTGCTGGAAAAACGGCTGGCCGCATTGGAAGGCGGCAGCGCGGCGCTGGCCGTGGCTTCCGGCGCAGCGGCAATCACCTATACCGTGCAGGCGCTGGCAGCCAACGGCGGACACATCGTGGCCCAGAAGACCATCTACGGCGGAAGCTACAATCTGCTGGAACATACGCTGCCGCAGTACGGTATTACAACGACGTTTGTGGACGCTCACAATCTGGAAGAAGTGGAAAACGCTATTCAGGAAAATACAAAGGCCATCTATCTGGAAACCCTGGGAAACCCCAACAGCGACATCCCCGACATCGATACCATTGCGGAGATTGCCCATAAGCACGGCCTACCGCTGGTCATCGACAACACCTTCGGAACTCCGTACCTGATTCGTCCCATCGAGCACGGCGCGGACATAGTGGTTCATTCCGCCACAAAGTTTATCGGCGGCCACGGTACCACCCTGGGCGGCATCATTGTGGACGGCGGCACCTTTAACTGGAAGACGAGCGGCAAGTTCCCCAACATTGCGGACCCGAACCCCAGCTATCACGGTGTGTCCTTCTATGACGCGGTCGGTCCCGCTGCCTTCGTAACCTATATCCGCGCCATCCTGTTGCGGGACACCGGCGCCTGCATCTCGCCCTTCAACGCCTTCCTTTTGTTACAGGGGGTGGAAACCCTGTCCCTGCGGCTGGACCGCCACGCGGAAAACACGAAGAGAGTGGTGGAATATCTGAGCAGGCACCCGCTGGTGGAAAGCGTAAGCCATCCGTCTTTGCCGGAACACCCGGATCATGCGCTGTATGAGAAGTACTTCCCCAACGGCGGCGCCTCCATCTTCACCTTTGAAATCAAAGGCGGCCAGGAAGCGGCCTGGAAATTTATCGACAACCTGAAGATATTCTCCCTGCTGGCCAATGTGGCGGACGTGAAGAGCCTGGTGATCCATCCGGCTTCCACCACCCATTCCCAACTGACGGAAGCGGAGCTGAAAGACCAGGGCATTTCGCCCAGCACCATCCGCCTTTCCATCGGCACGGAGCATATTGACGACATTATCGCGGACCTGGAAAACGGGTTTGCGGCAGTGGATAAATAAGTAACAGAAAAGTCTTCGTAAAACCGGGAACGTTTGCTATTTCGTGGACTTATTCGCCTGTGGCTTCGAAACTCGGGCTTCGCCCTCAGACAGTCTCGCTACGGCCGGCTCATTTCGTCTCACGAAATGTCACAAACGTTCCCGATGTTTTGCTCAGCACTTTTCTGTTAAGTATTTCGTTTTTCGGCAATGGTACGCGCAGCCTGTTATTTTACAGGCTGCTTTTTTAGTCATTGCATAATTATTTCAATAAATTCCTAAATTCCTATTGACATAGTATGATTAAAGTGGTATAAATGGGATTAAGAATTTGAGGCAACACATTCTGTGCAAATTCAATAACAATTGGGAGGCATGTATCATGGCTAAGATTTACAAAGGAACCCTGGGATTAATCGGCAACACACCGTTAGTAGAGGTTGTCAATATTGAAAAGGAGTTAGGTCTGGAAGCTACAATCCTGGTGAAGCTGGAGTATTTTAACCCGGCAGGCAGCGTGAAGGACCGCATTGCCAAGGCGATGATCGAAGACGCGGAAGCGAAAGGCCTGCTGAAACCGGGCGCGGTCATCATCGAACCCACCTCCGGTAACACGGGCATCGGTCTGGCAGCCATCGCGGCGGCCAAAGGGTACCGCATCATCCTCACCATGCCGGAGACCATGAGCGTGGAACGCCGCAATATCCTGAAAGCCTACGGCGCGGAAATCGTACTGACGGAAGGTGCGAAAGGCATGAAGGGCGCTATCGCCAAAGCCGATGAGCTGGCGAAGGAAATCCCCAACAGCTTTATTCCCGGCCAGTTTGTAAATCCGGCCAACCCGGCCATCCATAAAGCCACTACCGGTCCGGAGATCTGGAATGATACCGACGGCAAAGTTGACATCTTTATCGCGGGCGTAGGAACCGGCGGCACCGTAACAGGTACCGGCGAGTATCTGAAGGAACAGAACCCCAAGGTGAAAGTTGTGGCGCTGGAACCGGCCGATTCCCCCGTGTTATCCGAAGGCAGGGCAGGCGCTCATAAGATTCAGGGCATCGGCGCAGGCTTTGTACCGGAAGTACTGAATACCAAGCTTTACGACGAAGTGTTTAAAGCGGAAAGCGCTGACGCTTTTGCGGCGGCCAAACTGCTGGCGAAAAAAGAAGGCATCTCCGTAGGTATTTCTTCCGGCGCGGCGCTGCATGGGGCCATTGAACTGGCAAAACGTCCGGAGAACAAGGGCAAGGTTATTGTAGCCCTGCTTCCGGACAGCGGTGACCGGTATTATTCCACCCCGTTGTTTACGGAATAAAAGGTATGCGTAAATGATAGAATGATTTCCGCTTCTGTAAGAAGAGAAAAACGAAAACTGACGTTGGAAGCGATGTTAGCAACAGCTGTAAGATATCGGCAAAACCCTTTATCTTACATGTATTAAGGCGGCGTAGCCAAGCGTTTAAGGCAATAGTCCGCAAGACTATCATTCCCTGTGTTCAAATCCAGGCGCCGCCTCCAAATTATATAAAGATAAACTGTACCGTTTAAGCGGCCAAGCGGCCGGTGCGGTACAGTTTTTTTATATATTTTTTGCCAAACAAAATCATATAAAACCCATTGACATAGTATGAAATAGGTGCTATAACTATAACTAAAGAATTTGAAGCCGGGGTGCAATATGTAAATAGACGCAGAAGCAAAGGAACGTAAGGTTGTTAAAGCGCCCTGAACCATAACGACCGGCGGGATTATGGGCGTATAGTAATGAAAGGAAGAGATAACTTGTGTAATCATGTGGTATACGCCGACAATGCGGCGACGACAAAGATGAGCCCTGCGGCCATTAAGGCAATGCTGCCGTACATGGAAATTATATGGGGCAATCCGTCCAGTCTGTACGGGGCAGGGCAACGGGCTGCGGAAGCGTTGCAATCGGCCCGGGAGCGGATTGCGGCGTGCTTTGGGGCATCGGCAGGGGAAATCTATTTTACCTCCGGTGGCAGCGAAGCGGATAACCAGGCCATTATCTCCGCGGCAAAAATCGGAGAACGTAAAGGGAAGAAGCATATCATTTCTTCTGCATTTGAACATCATGCGGTGCTCCATACGCTGAAGAAACTGGAAAAGGCCGGATTTGAAATTGAGTTGCTGGATGTGCATGAAAACGGACTGATACATCCATCCCAGGTTGCGGATGCCATCCGTGAAGACACATGTCTTGTTACGATTATGTATGCCAACAACGAAATCGGATCCATCCAGCCTATTGCGGAAATCGGGACGATATGCAAAGAAAAAGGGGTGTTATTCCATACTGACGCCGTGCAGGCCGCCGGGCACCTGCCGATTCATGTAGTTGAACAGAACATTGATATGTTGTCTCTTTCTGCTCATAAATTCCACGGTCCCAAAGGGATTGGCGTACTGTATGCGCGTAAGGGGATCCCGCTGACCAATATTATCGAAGGCGGGGCGCAGGAACGCGGCAAACGGGGCGGCACGGAAAACGTACCGGCTATTATGGCGATGGCCACTGCGTTGGAAGAGGCGTGCGCTCATATGGAAGAAAACACGAAAAAGGTACTGAAATTGCGGAGCCGGCTGATTGAGGGACTTTCCAAAATTCCGCACAGTGTTTTGAATGGGGATTTGGAGAAACGGCTGCCGGGCAACGTCAATTTCTGTTTTGAAGGTATCGAGGGCGAAAGCCTGCTACTGCTGCTGGATGATAAGGGAATCTGCGCTTCTTCCGGCTCGGCCTGTACGTCCGGTTCGCTGGATCCGAGTCACGTCCTGTTAGCGATCGGCAGGCCGCATGAAATAGCGCACGGCTCCCTCAGGTTGTCTCTGTGTGAAGAAAACACGGAAGAAGACGTGGAGTATATTCTGCAGTCTGTTCCGGACATTGTGGACTATCTTCGCGGCATTTCGCCGTTATGGAAAGATAAAGTGAACGGCAAACGGGCATTTCTGTTGCCGGAATAAGGACAGGGAGGTTTTGTATATGGCACTGTACAGTGAAAAAGTGATGGAACACTTCCGCCATCCGAGAAATGTGGGAAGTATAGAAAACGCCGACGGTATCGGCGAAGTAGGCAATGCAAAATGCGGCGATATTATGAAGATATATCTGAAGATCGACAATGATATTGTGACGGATGTGAAGTTTGAAACCTTTGGCTGCGGCTCGGCGATTGCGTCCAGTTCCATGGCGACGGAACTGATTAAAGGCAAACCCGTAAGCGAAGTTTTGCAGCTTACCAACAAAGCGGTAACGGAAGCGCTGGACGGCTTGCCCGCGCATAAACTGCATTGCTCCGTATTGGCGGAAGAAGCCATTCAGGCGGCGATCGATGATTACAAAAGCAAACAGAAAATCCGGGCGGTGGGCGTGTTAGCAAAAGCGGAAGAATCAAAATGAAAATTCCATTGCGTTACCAGGTTTCGGAATATGACTGCGGGCCAACTTCCCTGCTGAACGCCTTGAATTACCTGTTCCAGCGGGAAGAGATTTCGCCGGAACTGATCCGTAACATCATGCTGTACTCGCTGGATTGCTACGGCAGCGGCGGCGCGCCGGGGAAACGCGGCACCTCCCGCATGGCCATGATGTTTCTCAGCAACTGGCTGGAGGGGGTGGGCAAGACCGGTATCCTGCCGGTGGAAAGCCGTTACCTTTCCGGCAGGGACGTGCGCATGGATGCCCACAGTTCTCTTGTGGACGCGCTGCACCGGAACGGCGTGGCGGTGGTACGGCTGTATCTGGACGGGGAGCATTATGTGCTGCTCACCGGGGAAAAGGAGGGACGCGTTTATCTGTTTGACCCTTACTACCTGCCTGACGGACTTGCAGAAACTGAAATAGAAAACACGACGGACCACCCGTTCCATTACAACCGTATCGTGCCCTTTTCATATTTTAACAGGGAAGTGCAGGCGCCTTACGCATTGGGCAGTGAAGCGGAACGGGAAGCGGTGCTGCTGTTTGATACGCGGACGAAGCTGACGGAAGAAAAGGCCATCGAGTATTTCATTTAAGCGGGGTTTTATATTATGTGTTTCGCTAATTGAATATCATCTTTTAATAACACAGATAATCATATAATCCGGTATCGGTCATAAGCAGGCTGATACCGGTTTTCTGGTATTTTGCGCGTCATTTTCTGAATCAGGTTGGCATATGGTATAATAAAACAGACGTAAAACCATTGGTAACTTTATATTTGATTTTTTGAAGAGGTTGAAACACTATGAAACGAAAGGCAAACGTGCACATCATCGCAACCGGCGGCACCATCGCCGGGCGGGCGGCTTCGGCGGCGGCCACGGTAGGCTATAAAGCAGGGGAACTGACGGTCGGACAGCTCATCGCATCCGTACCTGGGCTGGAAAAGCTGGCGAACCTTTCCGGCGAGCAGCTTTGCAATATCGACAGCAAAGATATGCAGGAAGCAATCTGGCTGCAGCTGGCAGAGCGAGTGGAGGCCGCGGCAGAGCGGAAGGATGTAGACGGCATTGTGATCACCCACGGTACGGATACCCTGGAAGAAACGGCTTTTTTTCTCCAGTTGACGGTAAAGACGGACAAACCCATTGTACTGACAGGCGCGATGCGTCCGGCTACGGCCATCAGCGCGGACGGTCCCATGAACATCTGGCAGTCTGTACAGGTTGCGGCAGATAAAAGCGCAACAGGGCGCGGCGTACTGGTGGTGATGAACGGACAGATCAACGGGGCGGAAACCGTTACAAAAGTCAACGTCAATGCGTTGGAAGCGTTCCAGTCTCCGGGAAGGGGCCCGATGGGCGTTATTATCGATGAGAAGATCTGCTGGAATAAGAGCGGCGCATGTACGTTGCCAACCCATAGCGGATCTGTTTCTGTAAAGAACCTGACGCAGCTTCCCAAGGTGAGGATCATCTACGGCTATGTGGGCGGCGACGACGGGCTGTTTGTGAAGGCAGCCCTTCAGAACGGAGCCAGGGGCTTAGTGTATGCGGCCTGTGGAAACGGCAGCGTGCCGGAAAAACTGACGGGCCTGTTAAAGGAAACGGTTGCTTCCGGCGTGCCGGTGGTGATTGCCACCCGTTGCGGCGGCGGTATCGTGGTGCTGTCAGAGGTTATGACAGAGATAAACGGTTTTATCCCCGCCGGCCCGCTGAATCCGCAAAAAGCGAAAATACTGCTGCAGCTGGCACTGACGAAAACAAGCGACGTGAACGAGATACAACGGATTTTTGCTTCCTTTTTATAATTTTGGTTGACGAATCCTATTAAGTTAA
>JAEEGJ010029966.1_pt1 | contig 10685 bp, 6 predicted proteins | sample 8958761 | NCBI WGS metagenome assembly JAEEGJ01 (sample SAMN16246546, study PRJNA631951) | gut metagenome | biome: gut microbiome; feature: rumen; material: RS-attached | host: Bos | place: Iran: Karaj | collected 2018-10
CCGCTACCGCAAGCAGCAGCCCCATGATGGTCATTAACTTCTTCATAACAAATTAAAACTCACCGCCATGTCCGGGTTCCAGAGTGCTATCTTCAAGAATGCTTCCGGTCTCGATTGTCAAGACCTCGGTCTCCGGCTGAACGTAAGCGCAGAGCTCATTGTTGTTCTTTGTTTCCATACGAAAAATGATTAAAAAATAGTAAAAAATAGTTATTGTTTCGTGTTATAATTCTTCGAGAACATTGTTTTGGAAAGCTTCGATTTCGTCCATGGTGATACCTCTCACTCAAAGCAAAAGTAGAACGATATCCTGTATCATCGGTATTCGCTGCAAAAACAACATTGCTCCTATAGACATACCAATAATAGTCATCCGTTCCATCCGCTTCCGGAATCACCAGGGAGAACTTTAAGTTCGTCAAAGCCACTTCTTTCAGTTCCGGTAGCATCAAGACGGTCAATGTCGCTTTCGAAGAGCGGCAAGGATGCCGATGGCCTGGGGAATCGATCGATACAACTTATTCATTTAGAACAATTATAATGGTTATTAAAGTAGTGTACTATTGGTTTGCTACGAGGACGATGCCCTTGAACTGATTGATCCGGGCTTCTGTAACACCGATGCTGATCAGATAATTGGTGCACTTCTGCTCGAAGGTACTTCCGTTCTGACTACGCAGAAGAGCTAGACCCTTAGGGCTATTCTTGCTCCCCCAATAATGATCTTCCCCAGAGCCGTCACGTCCACGGAGCCCGACCACACTAAAGGTAGTCATTTCATAATCCATAGAACAATCTGCCTCGGAAATACCCAACATGCCTTCGATCAGCAAACCGAAAAATCCGGTGCGGTCGGCACCTACCCAACAATGGAAGTAGCAAGCATTTCCTTCGATCGCCGTATCAATGATAGCGTCAATAACGGACTTGACTCTACTGGGGTAATTGACGATGTCGTTATAACTATTGAATCCACTATTCAAATAACCCATTTCAGGATAATTTGTCGCGGAGAAAGGCCTATAAGCATTCGAGCTTCCATCAGGTTCAGAACCGCTATTGCCAGAACCATAACCCATTCGGAGATCGACATCCAACCTGATATTCAGGTCGTTGTAGAGGATGGACTTTTCTGTTGTAGTTGTCCTGTCCATATTGGATCCACGGAAGATGTAACCGTACTTGATACGCTTGGTTCCATCTTTGGTGACCATACCTCCGAGGTCACGGCAGTTGTTTGCGTGACCACGTCCCTTGGTGTCGCTGATCTTGAGCATACGGCGACGACCGGTAGTATTGAAATAACCCTTCTCCCAGACGGTTCCGTTCTCTGAGACCGTATAATAATACTTGCGGCCAGGAATCAGATTGTACACTTGCGCGGAAGTGGCGTTCTGACTGGCTTTCACCGGACTCAAGAATGAATTGCTCAGGTTTTCATCGGTGTATATCGTAACGACGGTATTACTAGATGCGGGATTCGTCCAACTAACGGTAACCGGATTCGGAATATCCTGCCGGGAAATGGAAGAATACTGGTTCTTATATGTCGAGGCATAAGTTACGGTTTGCTCATTATCATCCTCGTAATCGCGTTGTGCAGCGTCAAGATAACTGCTCAGTACAACGTTCTCAAGACTGATAGTTCCCAAATCATTCCAATCTCCCGACGGCGGATTAACGATGTTCAGCGTGTAGGAGGCTACGCCAGCAAGGTACTGGGAAGTCTCGACAGCTGTCGCGGTGATAGTGGTAGTACCCAGTGCCTTGAGTGTAACAGCACCGGTGTTTTCATTAACCGACGCGACATTTGGATCGCTGGAGGTGTATTTGACCGTGGTTTTGGCCCCTGAAAGAGTCGGCTGGGTGAAAGTGCCGCTCAGGGTGCATGACACACTTGTAGGGTTGAATTTCAAGGTCTGTGCCTGCTGGCCGGAAGAAGATCCGCCACCACCCTTCAGGTAGAGGTGGATGCCGACTCCGCGACCACTGCCGCCAATCTTGAACACGTTTTCGCTGGTCTTGTAATACAGGACCTGGTCCGTGCTGGTGCTACTGTTCACCTGTGTTGTGCTGAACATAAATGCACCGTTGTCGGTGGTCAGGGCATAAGGATACTGGACTTCCGCCTGCGTGTTTACATAGCATAGGCCAGTGCTGCCATTTCCGGGAGAATTCCAGTTGCTGACCAGATATTTGCCATCGTTGAACTTTAGGTAATAGTCACTGCCATTCTGCTCCACGGTGAACTCATAGGCGGACAGCGTACCGTTAGCATCGTCCGTGATGACACCATTAACAGGCGTGACACTCTGGTAAGAACCATTGATGTTCCCCTTGAAAATCAGGTTGTCGTCCGCATCCACAATGAGGTACGTTTCACCGACCGTCAAGGTGGTTACCTTGGTGTAAGTTGCCAAGCCTTCGTCGTCCGGGGTAGGAGGCGTAGTCGAACCTGTGGTCAACTTATAGAGTGCGAGGTTGTTAGTGTCCGAACCTCCGCGAAGGAAATAATTGCTATAGTTCAGATAATGAGAGTAAGCACTGCGCTTGATGGTGGCTACGCCATTAGAGATGGTAATCGCCATCGTTCTGGTCGAAGAGCTGGAAGCGCTCTCTGCTCCTATATTGCTCTGGCTCGGATAAATATAGTAATCACCGAATTTAATATGGTAATACGATCCGTTGGCCACTAACACAACCTGGCATGCATCAATGTTCGCGTCTCCGTAGAGAACACCGTCGGAAACGGTAGCCGAAATGGCATTATTCGCACTCGCCTCGACAATGTCATTGCTCACGATGGGTTTGAATACTTTGGAAGAACTGCCGTTATCATAGACGATGACATAAGTCCCATCCGCTTCGATGTCGCTGGTGGACATCACCTTCGTGTAGACCGAGGCGGCCGGACCCAGCTCTTCGGCCGTAGCGTTGTTCAGGTCGACACTGATGTTCTTGAAGGTCTTTTCGGAGAAGTCAAACTCCTTACCGCCTTCAATACTGCGGACATAGCGGTACTGGTCCGTCAGGACCTCCATGCTGGTGATCGTGGCCGCACCGGGAATCGTGACGAAATATGCGAAGAATGTTCCATCAGCAGGGATGCTGACTCCTGAGCCATAATTAAGGGTGAGGATGCCGGGGCCTTCGTCACGCACGAAATTGACAGATGCGTTCTCGAAGTCGATATCGGCAAAGGAGGCAGAACCAACGAGACCATTCTCGGCGTTGATGGTGACGGAGACGACCTTCTCGCTGCTACCCTTGAAGTTGGAAATGACCAACCGGGACATGGAGACCACGCGGTCGAAGTACAGGTCCACGACGTTTTCGTCGAAATTGGTCGGATCTTCATAGGACTTGCGACTGTAACCGATCAGGAATTCGGCGGCAGGGTCCTTCTTGGTATCGGCGTCCGGATACTGAACGCTCGGAACCACGAATGAGAGCTGCGTGTCAGGTTTCGTGGCGATAACCGCCGCATAGGTGTAAGGAGCCACCCTTTCTGTAGTGCTGGTTCCTCCGGCCCGGGTAGAAGGATCAATATGGATGATCATGTCTTCCGCAGAGAAATCAGCCTCGAAATGTGCAGAAATGTTGTCCGAGCTAGGGGTTATTTTGATGGTCTCGCCATAAGCGGTCTGTCCGTTCGCATCCATCTCGAAAAGATGGACATGGTCGATGTCGGTCTTCCTCCAGTCGTAAACGACCAATTCATCTCCGACCGTGAGACCGGTTCTGGTCTCCTGGTTTACGGAGGAGAAATGGACGGTACGCTTCTGCTGGCTTGGGATGATGTCTTCCATCTGCACCGAGCAAGAAGCAAGGGTGGGGATGACAAGAGCCAGGGTCAGCAGATAGGATATGTATTTTTTCATATAGCTTAAAATAACTTATTAGAAAGTGTCATCTTCGCCCGGGGTAGGATCTCCCGCATTGTTCGGGTCTTTGTTGACCGTCAGGGTAGCTGTTGCAGAGAGTTCTTCAGAGGCCCCTTCGGGCATATATTTGGCCGTAATGGTAACCTCACCTTCCTTCAAGCCGGAAACAACGCCGTTTTCGACGGTGGCGATGGCGGTATCGCTGGAGGTCCAGTTGGTTGTGGTGACCGTGCTGGTCGCATCAGTGCCGTTCGTCGTAGTGGTCAGTGTCAGGGTGAAAGCCTGCGTCTCCCCGACATTGATCTCGGAAGAAGTAGGGGAGATAGCGAGACTGTAGATGGCAGCAGACGATGCAAACTCAACGGTAGCGGAAGTCCTATAGAAATATGTACGCTGGAAGTTGAGGCTTGCATCCTTGTTGATTTGGCAAATTTCACCATTCACATCCGTAACAGTGATGACAAGACCGTTCTCGAATTTGATCTCAGGCAGATTAAACCAGAACACTTTATAATCATCATTGCTCAACTCAACAGGCTCCGAAAGCGTCATGGTGACTGTCTTGGAACCGGTGGTGGCTACGAATTGAGGGTCAAATTCCGAAACAGGTAGGCCCTCGCTGTCGAATGATACCTTGAGTCTACCGGCCAAAATCTCAGAATTATTACCCTCAATCGAGACGGATGCAACTTTGACTCTGTCTCCTTTCAAGCGAACACCTACATAGCAACCAACATGTTTGAACATAAGGACGCCGCCTTTGTCACGGGCAACCATCAACGGACGGGCACCGATTCCAAACGGGTCATTGTAAAACTCCTGTTTCGCTGGAATAAAGAGAGTCAAATTACCTTCTGTATCACACATATTGTTAATACGATGGTACGGCAAGATCGCATAGTCATATCCGGTTGTGATCTCCTGATCCGAGAAGTGCGAAGGGTCTTGTCCGACTCGCTCGAATTCGCCAGCGGTAGCACCATCCAGATTAATAAACTCATACTCACGGTTGTAAGTCCAATCATAGAAGATACTCAAACGATCACCCTGGTTCCAAAAGAGCTTGTAATCAGAATTGGCATATGCCTTAGTCGCAGCTTCCTCGACCGGCTGTTCAAGCACGGCACGGAACCTGCGTCCCTGCATCTGCTCGACCGGCAATGAATCCTCCTTGTTATTACAGGAGTATAGGGCCGCTACCGCAAGCAGCAGCCCCATGATGGTCATTAACTTCTTCATAACAAATTAAAACTCACCGCCATGTCCGGGTTCCAGAGTGCTATCTTCAAGAATGCTTCCGGTCTCGATTGTCAAGACTTCAGTCTCCGGCTGAATGTAAGCGCAGAGCTCATTGTTGTTCTTTGTTTCCATAATGTAGATTAGTTATTGTTTATTAATATGTTGACTGCATTATAAATCAGGGTCATATTCGAGGATGTTGTTCCGGAAGGTTTCGATCCATTGGTCCGTAAACGGATACTGAGTAGTAGCCAGACTCTTCACATAGTTGGCGCACTTCTCCTGGAAAGTGGCTCCATCATAATTGGCTAAGCCTTTGAAAGAGCCGCTGGTGTTTTCCATTCCCTGGTAGAACAGATAGTTGGTGTTGGTCCTCTCTCTGATATTGAAGAAACTCGTGAGTTCAAAGTCAATAGAGCAATCTCTCACGGACACGCCGAGCAGGCCTTCGATGAGCAGGCCCCAGAAGCCGGTACGGTCGGAGCCGATTGCGCAGTGGAAGTAGGATGCTTTCCCCGCCGCAGCAGCGTCGAAGAAGCCCTGCAATGTTGTCCTGGCTTTACTCGCATTCGTCACATCGGATAGATATGGTTGCATATTCCCATAAACATACGTCACATGGTATTTGTTCAGGAAAGCCTCGGTTCCACCGCCGCGGAGGTCAATGTCGTATCCAATGTTCAGATAGTTAGCCAAAAGTCCCTGCTCTGTATTATTGGGTTCAACATAGTTGCTGATGAAAACTTCATTATTATTCTTATCCTTCGTGCCATCCAAGTTTGTGCCGCGGAAAATCATACCATATTTGATTCTTCGGCCATCTGTGGTTTTCAAGCCGCCGAGATCTCGGCAGTTGCTACCGTGGTCCTGATCCTTCTCCTCACAGACCTTAATCATGCGCCGTCGGCCAGTGGTCTCGAAGACTCCCTTAAGCAATTCGCCGCTGTCATCCTCAACCGTGCAATAATAAGTCTGGTCGGGAATCAGGTTGTACACGTCGGCGGATCTCTTGCCGCTGGTCGTGGTTTGGACCCAGACCGGAGTCATCATTTCTTCGTCAGTGAAAATCGTAATGGTCGCCGTGCCCGTACTCGCAGTTTCCCACTGAATAGGAACAGGCTTGGGGATATCCTTACGTTCAGAACCGCTGGTATAATTCGAAACGATGGTAATTTTATTGGTTCCTTTGTAGTTGGTATCTGTATATTGGCTTTCGGCCGCATTGAGAAAATCTCTCACACTGTTATTTTCCAGATTGAAGGGCAGCCCGTCATTATACAATTCATTCAAATTGACAAAATCTCCGGTTGCCGGTTCAGTGATGCGCAAGGTATAGGTTGCCGTGGCAGATTTATAACCGTTTTCTTCTGCCGCAGTAGCCGTAATGGTTGTCGAGCCCTTGCCGACGACCGTGATTACCTTGCCGTTGATGGTGGCGACACGCGGTTTGGAGGACGTATAAGTCACTTCTGTCATGGCACCTTCGACTTCTTGCACGTTGAAGGTGTCGCCAATCTGACAGTTCTCTCCAAGAATCTTGTTCACGGTCGAATTCGCGAAGCTCAGGCTCTGCGAAGCGAGCGGTCGGGTCGAGCTGTAGATGGTGACCGTGCCGGCGTTGGAGGCGGTAGAGGTCTGAGCCCAGCCGTTACTGTAATACAGATAATAGGCTGTGCCGGAAACAGTGTACATCTTGCCATCGCTGTAAGTCCAAATATAATATCTGGAAGTACTCGGAGCATTTCCGACAGAAGGTTTACCGCTGGAGGATGCGCGCTGGATATACTGGCCATTATTTGAGAGCGTGAAGCCATTCTCGCTTGCGGTGGCGGTCCACATCATCAAAGCAGCATCGGAAACAATGACTTCGTCTCCGGAGGCAGAAACATCCGTGGCGCCAATCGTTCCGTTGTTGTTGGCCAGGGCCTTTCCGGCGGATACGATGAGATACTGCTCACCTGCGTTGAGTTCGGTTACGCGATAGAACGTCGTGCCCGCGCTTGTGGTGGAGACGATCAGATATTGGGCAGAAGCGGAATAATAAACGTCATCGGCTGCAGCTGTCGCCGTAATGGTCGCAGTTCCGGCCTTGTGGATTGTAACGTTACCCTCGGCATCAACCGAAGCGACGGACTCGTCGCTGGAGCTATAGGTAACGGAAGTCATGGCACCATTCAGAGTCGGGGCATTTGCGAGGACTCCCGGCCCAGAAGCATCAAAGTCGTATTCTACTCTTTCCTGGGAGAAATAGGGGGTTTGCCTCTCCTTGGCGGAGCCTCCTATAAAGTAAAGATGAAGCTTCTTGCCTTGGTCGGCCTCTTCATTACTATAATGGAAACCCTTGGCATCGCTATAGGTGAGGAGGTATTGATTGTATCCATTGACAGCACCAGAACTCAAAATCTGTACACCATCCTCTTCCTGGATGAAGGTATGATAGTAGGCTACGGTTTGCTGGCTACTGGTATTGTAAAGTTCGTTGGTATCCTGAATTCTGAGAATTTTGGTATTTCCTCCACCCGAAGCGTAGAAAATAAACTTCCCTTCAGAGTTCTTTACATTGTATGCATCATGACCCGGATCGTTGGGGTGCGTGAATCCGGCATTCTCGATGGTCATCGCATAACGGGCAAGATCTTCGGTCTCGGAGGGAAGGACGACGCCATCCACTACGGTAACGGGAATCGCATAATTGTCCGTTTCCTTGTCAGCAAAGGCGGCGAATGCATAGCTATTCTCCCCATCTTCATAGACCAGGAGATAATCGCCATCCGCAGGCTGATCACCGGGCTCGAGCGGAACCTCGCCTGCGGAACCAGCATCAGGATCCGTGGTGTGCGCAGTATCATAGGCAATGTTCACGGTTTTGATGCTGCCGGATTTGAAGGAAGTAGCATCAACAAGCGTTTTGGTCTGGTAGAAAACAACATCCTTGTCTTCGGAATCCGTGGCAATGACCTTGATCTTCAACTTGCTGCCGGCCGGAGCCTCAAACGGGGTAACGGCCATATAAAACCAGGAAGTCGCTTCGGCAGCGAGTTCTTCACCGGACTCAACGTTCAATGTCACGACCTTGGTGGCGCCCGTTCCTGCGGTGAGAACAGGGGCGTCTCCGGTCAAATCCACGGTGAACGTACCCGAAACAGAGGTAGGTGCCGTGAACTGGACCTGCTTGACGGTAACAGGGCCGTCCGTGGTGTTTGTCACCTTGAATCCGGCTACGGCCAGCAGGTTCTGCATCTGCACGTTCAAAGTCTGGCCACGGGGCAAACCCTTTACCTTGCCCCACAAAGGAAACTGCTCGCCGGCAAGATGGAGCTTATTCTCATTGCCGGTCTGGGTCTGGGAAGCCGGGAAAGTAAGGCTGATTTGATCGGCGGCCAAGTTCTCCTCCTTGTAAGGATAGACCACATACCAGTCGTTCGAGGAAGAGAGCCTTTTCACTTTGCCGGTGAAAGCATTATCACCGGATTTATTGAACGGGGAGGCCAAGAATTCGTTTCCGTCCTCGGGGGCGTGGATGACGGTCAGAGAGTCATCATCGGCCCAGAGAGTATGGTCCCCCTCATTGGTCGTTCTGGTGTCGGTCCCGACGTTGATGACCATTTCAATGCCATCATCGACCTGGTCGTCAGAAAGGAACTCTTCCGCGCAGGATGGAAGGAGCAGGGTCCCAAAAGCCACGGCCAGAAAGCCGAATGCTTTATGAAAGGATCGAGTCAAGTACTTCATTTGTAGGTATTTTAATAGATAAAAGTAAATTAACTATATTTCGTCCGGATCACGCTCCCAGTCCTTGGTCGAAAACTGCAAAAGTGCCTTTTCGACAACGACATTGATAATAGAACACATAGGCGAGGAATACACATCCTTGTCCATTTCTGTGGTATTATTCATAACAAACTTAATTTGAATAATTCTATGAATAAAGAATATTTCTGGCAAAGATAAAAAATGGGATAAATCAAGCCAAAGCATTCGAGTAAAATCGAACATTATTTGACTTTTTGTCAAGAATCGTTGATATATAATTGAAACACAGTTACTTATGTGTCAAATCAATGATGTTGTAAGGCATTTAAAATATTAATTAAATAAATAAAAAACCTTCCATGCCACGTGATTGATCCGTCTATCTTGCTGATATAGAGCATGATACATTAACTTCTGGATCATTCACAAATAGATTATAGGCTAGAATGTTACAAAACCGACAATTTTTGTTCCATTTCTAACTATATTCAAAAACAGTACATTTTTGTTCAGAATTAGTATATTCTGGAAAAAATAGTCTAAATTTGTGCGTTGAAAATAAGTATGTGTGGACACGATGAATGATAAGAACAATCCGATAGCTCAGCGCATTGCCTCCTTTCAGCCCATCTATGATGACGGAGATTTGCTTGTTATCAATAATGTTGAGGTATTAGGTGCACCTCAAGTTGTTCCGTTTCAGAGAAATGTTTTGGCCTTATGCACCAAAGGAGTGCTGTTGGGAGACTTCAATGATGCCCCTCTGATGGTTCGTGAGAATCAGGTATTCTTATGTCCCATTGGCTCCAAACTGTCCGACGTTTCTTATACCTCTGATTTCCAGTTCTTCGCCATTGCCATGAGTAATGTCTTATTGCAACACTACTTGCGGGATTATCTTGAGAATTGGAACCATTTCGCCTATATAGACAAAATCACGGTCTTGAATATGGACACCAATGAAGGAATCCATTTCTGCGGCATCATTCAAGATCTGGTAAAAATTCTTTCTGCGCCTGTGGAAGATAAAGTCGAAGCCCGGTGTCGCCAGCAAATGTTGTCTTTCACCATTCAGATGGCGCTGATTGGCTTGAGTTGTCTGCTTGGCAAAAAGGCTGTCGTACCCATCGAGAAACCTCTGCAGAACGTGCTGTACTTCAACAAGTTCATTAATCTGCTGCAACATGCCGAGATAAAAAACAACTCGGTGGAGTATTATGCTTCAAAACTCTGCATTTCTCCCAAATACCTTGCCGACATCTGCAAGAAGAACTCGGGCATGACACCAGGGCAGTGGATCCGCGAATATACCGTTTCTGACATCACCCACTACCTTCTTCACACGGACCTGTCCATGAAGGAAATCTCCGCGAAACTGGGCTTTTCCAGCACGTCATTTTTCGGCAAGTATGTCAAGGAATCCCTCGGATACACCCCAATGGAATACAGGAAAAAGAGAAAGTAAACGGACGGCGCCGTCCTTTCCTGGAATGTCATGCAGGCGCCGGATTCACATATTTCGTGTTTAGGAAAGCGCTGACGGAGCGCTGAGTTTCCCGATGATGTCGTCCAGCATCCGGAAGAGTTCCGGCATGGTTTCGGGCGTGACGCTTTCACAAAGGACGGAACTGCCGACGACAAAGGGTACTTCGGCCAGTTCTTTCTGAAGCGATATCCCTTTCTCAGTCAGGGAAACGATCATTTGCCGGGCATCCTTTTCGCCTTTCTTGCGGACAAGGATGCCTTCCTTTTCCATGCGCTGAAGCAGGGGAGTGACCGTGTTCGTTTCCAGATACAGCCGTTTGGCGA
>JAEEGJ010029967.1_pt1 | contig 10684 bp, 14 predicted proteins | sample 8958761 | NCBI WGS metagenome assembly JAEEGJ01 (sample SAMN16246546, study PRJNA631951) | gut metagenome | biome: gut microbiome; feature: rumen; material: RS-attached | host: Bos | place: Iran: Karaj | collected 2018-10
GTAGTCTTGTTGTGGTTGTCTTTCATCGCTGCGTAATGCCTCTGGTTTCGGTACGTGATTCCTGTTCGAAGCGCTCCTGCGCCTCGCTCATCTGCTGAAGGCGGTCGCACTTCTCGAGGACCGCATTGGCGAGCCTTCCCAGGGGGAGCGCCCCCTGGTTATAGGCGTCGATCACCTTCTCCGGAAGGGCTATCGTGACGGGAATGCCGTCAAGGGTCGCAATGAGCGCGTTCCCGCGGACCTGTGCGTCACGGATGCGCGGGTCCATCTGTTCGTCCTCATACTGGAGGTAGCGAACCTTCGGGACGGTCTGCATATGCACGCCTTCCTGTTTTGCCAACTGCTCGTGACCGGCCTTATTGAGAAGATTCGCCCCGCCGAGGCCGATGAGGGTCATCTTCAGCAGCGGGTTCTTCACGAAGAGGCCTGCCATGATGCTGGCTATCGGTACCAGGTTGTCCCTGATTCCGAGGCTCTGCGTCTTGCCGGTGAACATCCCGAGGAGCATATCCGGTAGCATGGCAAGGATATACCCCGCGTTGCGTCCGATGTCACCCAGACCGTTGAGACCGAGTCCCGTGAGTATGCCCTGCCACCCGCCGACGTTCGTCCGTCGAGGAGCGGCCTGCTGCGGTTCAGTTGATTCCGGGGCAACTTCTTTCCCTAGGGCAGATTCCTCATTTTTCCCTGAGGGATCGACTGTTTTTTGCCCATCTTTTCCCTTTTCTTCCCCAACTTCTTTCCCCTCCGTAACAGGTTTCTGGAAGGGCTTGGTCTCGGGTGTCTCACTGACCGCAGGTTCCTGCATCTTTGTATTCGCATCGATCCATTCCTGCTCGTAGCCGGGTGCGATGACCTTCGGTACGGACTTACGCTGGTGCGCGTCCACCGTGTCGATGACCGCGTTGAGAGCGAGGTCGGCGCCGACGAACTTCAGTCCGCCGGCCACCCCGCCTCCGAGGCCTCCCATCGTCGCGAAATCCGCTGCGGCTCCCAGGCCCCAGCCGATTCCCTTTTCCACTTTGGAAGGGTTGTACATCTCTTCCGCCCGCTCCTCGATCTCCCTCTGGAGGGGAGTCTTCCGGGCCTCTTCCGGAAGCCCGAAAATGGAGTTGCCGGCAGCCTTGCGGAGGATATAATCTATCGATGACTGGGGAACCTGCTCCCGTGCCATCTTGTCGATCATCATCTCTTCGAGCTGAGGGGTGACGGTAATCCCTTCCTTCCGGAGTTCCCCCTTCACCATCTCGACATAGTCCTCCACGGTCTTGGAGTTCCATTCACCCGTGACCTTGAGCGAATCCAAGGCTATGGCCTGGGATGCCATTCCTCCATCAGGACCGGATATCCCGGACAGGATATAGGCAGGGGAGCGCATGAAGCGCCTGACCTCCTCTGCCTGTCGGCTCCGGAGATCCTGCATCACCCTGTCCATGATGGGTTCGACCTTCGTCGAGAACTGTTCCCTGTCTGTCATGTTCGTTCGTTCCATTTATATGTTGACCTGCTGCAGCAGTTGCTTTCTCGTCTCCTCTATTGCGTTGTGGTAGACCTCCATCTGTGCGGGAAAGTGCTCCTCCAGCCACTCGTCCTTCTCCACCTGGTTCCGGATGAAGAGGATGGCGCTCTGCCGTGAGATCTCCACGCTCGCTTCACCGTCCTTCCGGTTGTTGAACCAGGCCTTCGTCCACCATCGGATCCCCGCCTGGTCTGGATAGACGCTCACGGTCCTCGGGATGTCGAAGCTCTGGACGACGATGTCCAGGTCCTCCAGCGGGTCCACGAGGCCGCTGTCCGCTACGGCCTCCCCGTAGGCTTTTTTTTTAATCCCTCATCCCATGTGCTGAGGTAGGTACCGTGCACGAGCGCGAGGTAGCCCAAGAAGTCCTCCAACAGGAGGTTCTGGACCTTCGCCGCCATCGGGATGCTCCTGCGCCCCAGCCCCATCGGGTTCTCCATACTCGGGATCATCTCGAAGAAGTAGTTCCTTGCAGAAGCCATCATCAGCATGTTCCGAAGGCTCTGCTCTGTCCTCTGCGGAAGACGGTAGGCACCGCTTCCAAGGTCCTTTAGGTAGGCAGGGAAGAATCGGAGCATCAGCTCCTCGATCTCGTCCGCGTCCTTGTCATACTTCGTCCGGAATCCCTCCCGTGCCGCGCCGAAGTCCTCCTTCCCGAAGGGCTGCTTCTGCCGCTCCAGGCTCTTGATGTTCCCGTATATCATCGTGAGGAACTCGATCGGATCGAACTCCTCGCCCTTGTATTTCGTCTCCATATGCAGGATGTCGTCGCTGACTGCGACGGTGTCGCCCGCCCGGACCTCGTCCCCATAGACGGCGAGGATGTTCGAGAGGTGGGCGTATTTCACCTCGTAGTCCCCGTAGCGGATGACCTGGTAGAGTCCGCGCTCATGGTCGTTCCCGAGGCCGGACACGATGCCACTGGCCACAGCCGAAAGAAGGTAATGGGGCGCGTTGAAGTCCACGCCATGGTGGAAGAACTCCGCTCCGGTCTTGGGGTTGACCTGCTTGCCGTAACCGAGAGTCATATCGACCTCCTTGTCACGCTCCTCGAACGGCATGCAGTAGCCGGAGGGCGACTTGAGAATCATTTCCTGTGAGTATTTCATATCCCTTATCCTTTTTTCCGTTATCTGTGGCGGTGGATCTGCTCCACTTCCTGCGGCTGTACCTCCTGTCTTACATTACCCGTGTTCATCGCCTGCGCAGTCCGGACGGCATCAGAGGGCTGGATGGCAGGGGAGAGCACGCGCTGCGAGTTGTTCCCGATGGTCATCATCGCGAGCATCGCACCGGCGAGCTTGGCCATCCAGCCGAAGCGGCCGAAGACCAGGAAAGCCGACAGTACGAGTCCCATCACGCCCATACCGGAGACGTTACCGTGGGTGAGGTTCTGGAGGAACCCGCCGAGCATCTGGCCGCCGTTGCCGGAGGAGACGTCGGAGAGGAAGCTGCTGATGCCGTTGAGCTTCCCGTCAACATTCTCAGCTGCGCCGGATACCTTCTCGGTCATAGCCCCGAAGGACTCCTTCAGGTCACGGACGCCCTCCACGGCCCCGTGGACAGTGTCGCTGACCTTCTGCGTGGCCTTCTCCCCGATAATCGCGTCGCTGACGATACCGACGACGCTCTCGTCCGTGGTGATCTTCTTCCAGCCCACGTAGCCGAGGCCTCCGCCGACGGCGGCGGTCTTCAACGCGGTACCCGCACCCTTGAGCGTCTGCTGCGGATGCAGGATGGCTTTGCCACCGGTCTCGAGGATCCTTCCGGCGCCTCTTCCCGCCCATTTGGCGGCCTTTCCGCCCGCCTTGAGTAGTGATGCCCAACTCATATCTCTGCTTGTGTATTATGCCTGGTTTAACAATTCTTCTGTTCGGTATGGTGAGTGGCCTTACGGCCGTACTGTCTTGCCTATGGTCCTCCAGCGCTGGAAGGACTCCTTCGAGATGTCCTCGATGTCCGCCTTGTCGGGCTGGTTGCCGGATATCTCGTTCCAGACGTCCGTGAGGGAGGTGTACTTCACCGCCCGGACCAGGCGCTGGAGCGTCTTGTTCATCTCCTTGAGCTTCGGACGCACGCCGAAGAAGACTTCGGTGCGCTCCTTCTCGGTCATCTTCACGTCGCTCAGGCACACCATCCGGATGTCGTTCACGATCTCGACGCTCTGGAGGATGACCTGCCGGTAGACCTTGTTCCGGTTCGCGGAGAGCGCCACGGCCACGGCGTTCGCCGGGCTCTTGGCTATCTGGTCAGCCAGGTTGCTGAGGTTGTTTATCATTTTTTCGGTCTCGTGGTAAAAACCGTAAATCTGCGCGGCATACACGATGATCCCGTGGAAGGTGTCCAGGTAGTCGTTGAACTCCTTCTGGATATCCGCGGTGGCGTCCACCTCCTCCTTGATCCACACGTGGCCGGTGGACTCCAGGAGCATCGCCTCCTCCTGCGACTGGAGCGTGCTCTCGGCCTTCTCCGTATACAGCACGATCATCGCCGCCAGCGTGGGGTCGATGGACTGCGCACGCAGGGCGTCCGAGATCAGGAGCAGCAGGAACACTGCGAGGAGGGTGAAGGCTTTCCTTATCATTTCTTCGGTTTGGCGTTTATCCGTACTTCGGTTTGCTAGTATGTCCTGGAGGCACGCTGCCAGCGGGACTGCGCCTGCCGGGCGATCTCTCCGTTGTCACGGTCGAGGATGCCTTCGGTGGCGTTCCACCAGACATCCTGTAGGGTATAGTATCTGAGGGAAAGGGAGAGCTGGGAGAGCTTGTGGTTGAAGTTCTTCAGGCTGTCCTCAATCATCCAGAGGGTCTTCGAGCGCTCGGCCCCGGTGAGCATGTTGCCATCGCCTCCGGTGGCGATGGCGTCCCTCAATGTCGTATAGACCGTCACGAGCTCGGTGGCCGTCTCCGCATAGAGGTTGTTCATGCTGAAGGTGGCCGCGACGCCCTGGGGGTTGCTCGTGATGGCTTTCCTGATGTCGCAGAGGTTGATGAACAGGCGCACCCCGTCGTTGTACAGGTGGGTGGCGGCCTTCAGGGAGGAGGCGTAGCCGTCCACGCTCTTGAGGTAGGCGTTGTACTTGTTCTCCCAGTTCTTGATCTGCGTGAACTCGGCGGCGATGGTGCCCTGCAGTACAGCCGTCTGCGTCTGCCCCTCGATCTCGCTCTTGATCTGGCCGTCGATGAGCTCGTTCCCCTCCACGAGGACAGCCCACTCGAGGGGGTTGGCGACGACGATCTGAGCACGGGCAACGCCGGACCCCATCAGCATGAGGACCGGCAGCACCAGCGCGAGAAGCGACCGGCGGAGTCTATCTGTAGTTCGCGAATTCATGGATGTTCATTCTCTTTCTGTTGTAGGAGACCCGCTCACGGAGGCACTCCACCACCTGCGCTTCCTCCCGGATGCCGATAATCCGGAGCTTGGGCATGGTGCGGTCCCCGGAATGCACGACGACGGTCTTCAGGCCGAGGAGCAGCTGGAGGAAGTTGCGCTTCTCGTCGAAGTCCACGACACGGTAGAGTTCGATGTAGTCCCGGCTGCGGGAGAACACCCCGTGCTCGTATATAAGCTGCTCCCCGGTGATGGTGTACTCCATCCGCCTCAGATAGAGGAGCCTGTAGCACACCTTGACAACCAGGGCAAGGCCGAGGCAGAGAAGGAGCGTATGGGCGGGGACACCGTCCAGTCCTCCGGCGACCAGAAGCGCCAAAGCCCCCAAGATGGACAGCCCCTCGTCAATCAGCAGCTGCCGCCAGTTGGGCTGCAGGCTCACGTCCTGATATGCTTTCCCGTCGGCCATCGCTATCTGTGGTATCTGTGCTTCTCCTCGTGGGACTCCTCGGTCTCGACCGCGCCGTCACCGTCCAGGTCACAGCCCACGGCCTTCTTCTCGGACGTCTCCCTGCCGAGGAGCTCGTCATTGAAGTCCTTGTATCCTTCGCCCGGGAGCTCGCGCTCCACGCTCACGATGCAGGCGTCCACCATCGCATCGAAGGTACGCCAGCCTTCCTTGATCCGGTTCCTCAGGTCCTGCTTGTCCTCCTCGCAGAGGTAGCCCTCCCGGAGGTCCTCGGTTAGGGCCTCGACGGCGAAGTACTGTTTCTTCACGTCCTCGGGGAGCTTGAAGAAGGCGCTTTCCTTCTCGTGGTCCAGCCCAATCTTGCCCGGGGTGTCCCTGAAGGCCTTCGCCAGGTCGCTGTGGGGTTTCTCCTCACGGGCGGCCTTCATGAAGTTCTCCGCGAACTGCTGTCCGGCGGGGTCGTTGTCGAAGCACAGGTGGAAGGTGGCGCCGGTGGCGCGGATGAGTCCCTTCATCTGTCCCTGGGTGGGATTGCCGCCGGTGGAGACGAAGACGGCTTTCCTGAGGTCCTTGTCCCAGTCCCGGTGGAGCTGGTAATAAGCCATCGCGTCGTAGGCGCTCTCGAAGAGGAAAACCCTCTCCGCATCCTTCAGCGGGGTCTTCATGGGGGAGGCGATCCAGAGCCCGAGGCTGCCGTTGCTCCCGGCCGCCTTGCCCTTGTAGGCTCCGCTCCCGTCACGTCTGAGGCGTCCTCTCTCCTCGAATCCCACGACAGTACCGTCCCCTCCGGGAACGGTGAGCGGGAAGGAGAGGTTCCGCACCTTCACGCCCTGCCTGCCGGGGACGTCACGGTCCGCCAGCACGAAACCCTCGCGGAAGGCGATCTGGGTCACCAGGTCCAGCCCACGGTGCTTGAAGAAGGGATAGAATGGCTTGTAGGAGTCGTAGTCCCCGGTCTTGATCCGGTGGAGCGTGTAGTCCTTCAGGTCGAAGGGCTTCAGCTCGGGCTGGGGCTCCCGGACCGCCGCTTCCTTCTCCTCATACGGGGTGTTGAGAAGCCGATGGCAGACCTTGTTGACGAGCTTGTCGAGGTTCATCCCGACCTCGTACTCCGGGAAGAACTGCGGGTGCTCCTTGATGAGGGAGATCACGTTGTAGTTCTTCTGGACCGGGGGATGGAAGCAGAACTGCCCGTCCCGGGTGACGATGAACTTGTCGCCGCGGATCCGCTGTCCGTGCTCGTCCAGGCGGACGAACGAAGGGTAACGCAGGCCGTCCTTCCGGTTGCGGACGTAGCCCGCATCCCGGAGGACATCCTGCACGGAGAGCCGCTGCATGTAGTCTTGGTAGGTGAGTTCCATATCCTGAAAGTCGGTTAACGTCCCAGTCCGACGCCGTGCTCGGCGGCATTGAGGCCCGCCTCGAAGGCGCGGCTGGCGATATCCTGCGGGGAGTCCACGCCGGGCTTCATGTAGACATGGCCGCCAGCGTGACGCTCCATATAGAGATCCGGGGCCATGCGCGGTCCGCGGACCATCTCACCGGCTACGGTGAGGGCCGCGAGGATGGCCGCTCCGATATTGGCGCCCCCTTCACGCTGCTCGCGGGGGAGCTGCTTCATGTCCACCTCATCGAAGACCTTCGAGAAGAGCCTCATGCGGTGGTAGTCGTCCACGGCCATGAACTTGTCATACTGGCGGCGGGTTATCTCGTGGGAGATCTCCTCGCCGTTGATGACGGCCGTCATCCTGTACTTCATGTCACGGCCGGCCTCCTGGCTTTCGTCACGGACGGGCTCCACCCGGATGTCGCCGACGCTGACCTCGCGTCCGTGGGCCCCTTCGCGGAACCAGCCCTCCCGCGACTGCATGTCGTAGAGGGACTCGCCCCAGACCCTTCCGATGCCGCGGCGCTCGTCCTCCTGTTCCTGGAGGACCGCCTGCTGCATCACCAGGTATGACATGTCCCCGGCGATGACCGGCTGCGGATGGAGGCTCCGCTCCTGCTGCCGGATCTCCTCCAGTGCGGCGGGGGAGAGCTGGAGTCCTATCTGCTCCCTGCTCTCCAACATCTCCATCGTGACCTTTCCCTGCCAGTCCTTCCCGATGACGCCGTTGATGACGTCGAGCCTCGCGGCGACGGGGATGTCCCTGAGGGATTCGGCGGAGAGGACAGCCATCTCATCCTCCCTCAAGTCATAGACAAGGTCGCGGTTGATGGAGGTGGATTTCACGGTGAGCGTACCGGCCCGCTCGTCAACGACGATACCGTGGCTGGAGAGGACCTCGTTCCACTTTTCCTTGGAGAAATACACGTCGGAGGTGATGAGCTCGGAGTAGGGCTTCGCCTTCTCGCCGGTGCCTGCACGCGCCTGGATCTCGGGAACGACGGTCCTGAGTTCCGTCAGAACGTCCTCTCCGGAACGGACTGCGGCCTGCGCGGCCTGGTTTCCCTTGTAGTAGAAGCCGTAGCCTCCATTCTGAAGCTCTCCCGGCTTCATCCTCCCGTCGGGACGGTCGGGGACTAGGGGAGCCCCGCCGTAGCGGAGTTCCCCGCCCGCGCGGCGCAGGTGGAAGCCTTCCTGGCTGCGCGGTGTCCAGCCGAGCATGCTCCGGCGGGCCCACAGGTCCATGAACGGACTTGCGACCCGGCCGTATTCGCCCTCGCCGATCCGGTATCCGTGAAGGCCCATCGTCACGCGGCCGCCTGCGTTGCGGGCGTGGACGTAGTCCTTCGGCATATCGAAATCCTTCCCCACGACGGAGGTGAACGCATCGTAGGCCTTGCGGTTCGAGGAGTTCGTCCCCCCGTCCGTAAGGGCCATCAGGCGCTCTCGGGTCAGGGGATAGGTGAGGAGAGGGGAGTCGTGGCCCTGTACGGCGAGCAGCACGCCGTCGCCGCTCTGGACGAGGCGTGCCTGCATGCCGTTTCGGCGGAGCGTGTCCTGCAGCTCCGGAGCGAGGCCGGGGTAACGGCCCAGTGCATTGGATCGGGTAGGCATGGTGGTTGGTCGGTTAACGGTCAGGCATCCCCGCATTCCATCCCCAGCTCGAGCCCCTCTTCCATCCTGGAGAGGAACTCGCTGGCGGACTCTTCGTCCATCTCCCTGTCATGGGCCTCGCAGAAGGATTTGAATTCCTCCTTCAGTTCATCATCGGGATGCATCATGATGAAGTCCAGGTCCATGACCAGACCGTCCTGGCGCAGCTGCACCAGCTCGTCGTGGCTGCAGTTTGGTGTTTTCCGTTTCATGGCATCTATCGTTTGAGTCCGCTGTTGCGGGCGATCGCCTTCTGCTGCTCCGCCCAGATCTCGTCGGTGTAGTCCTGCTCGTGGATATACCCCAGGTTCCCTTCGGAATCCTTCACCCAGCATCCGTAGATGCCGAAGGAGTAGCGGCCCATGGTGGACTCGCCCTTCTCCTTGAGCCATTTCTCGCGGGTGCCGAGGACGAGCCGGATACCGGACTTCTCGGTCAGGTCGATGCCGATCGCGACGTCCTCGTCCTCGTCGTTGATGCACACCACGTCACCGTCCTGGATGGACTGGATCTCTCCGGAGGAGAGTTCGAAGATGTCCATCAGGTGGCTGATGTTCTTGCCGATGACAGGGGTGGGGACGTAGATGACCTGGTTGGTGCCGGTGTCGATCTGGACGAAACACTTGGTGGAAGCGTCGTCCGGGGCGTGGCTGATGATGGCCTTGCCGGAGCGGAGCGCCTCCTGCTCCTCGGGAGAGTACCGGTCCAGCTCGGTGCGGACCAGGCGCGGATGGAAGATGACGTCGGCGTTCTCTGCCGCGTCGCGGACCAGCTTGAAGCGGGCCCGGGCGCTGACGGTGCCGCCTTCCTTGTCTTTGAGAGAGATGGGAAGGACAGGGGAGAGACGCCCGTTCAGGATGTCGCGGTAGACATCCACGGGAAGGTCCTCGATCATCTCCTGGGTGAGCCCGAACTCCTCGAGGATGGCGTAGGGCACTTCGTCTTCTTGAAATTTGTAACGTGACATGGTATGTTGGTTTTCAATGAATTTCCTACTGCAAATTACCCATTGCGCACGAGAGAACGTGGTATACCATGGTAGAGTGGACGGTATATGCCCCGTTTTTGAGGGGATTTCGACAAGATGATACTCGTAGCGTATACTCGGAGGTCCGGATATTCACCGTCACGGGGCTGTTCCGCTTTGCTCTTTCGCGGGATTGTCCTTATCTTTACATCGATAAAACGGGTTTATGGACATCATCATCTACGGCAGCCAGCACGGGTCTGCGAAACGATATGCCGAGGGACTTGCTGAAAGGACAGGCCTCAAGGCCGTTGACTACAAAGAGGCCGATAGCCTAGGGCTGTATAATCGTATAATCTACTTTGGAGCGATCTATGCCGGCGGCGTGACCGGTCTGAAGAAGACCGTGGCCAAGTTGACCCATGGCCAGGAACTCTATGTCATCACCGTGGGCATGGTCGATCCAGAGGACCAAGCCTTCATCGGCCCGCTGCGGGAGGCTTTGAAAAAGCAGATTCCGCCGCAGATGTATGACGAGAACAGGATCTTCCACCTGCGTGGCGCCATTGACTACAGCCAGTTGGAACTGAAATACCGCATCTTGATGAAGATGATGTATTCGCAGGCTGCCAAGCTGCCGGAGGAGAAACTGACATCCGAATTCAAGGCCGTCCTGGCCACGTATGGCAAAAAGGTGGATTATGTGGATCTGGAGATGCTTCGACCGCTGACTGCCGCTCTCAAACAAAGTTGAAAGCCGATTCAGACAACAGTATGAACATCGATACATCGAATATGTGTTCGCATCTTCAGAAGAGACTCTTTGAAGACGACGGAGTCTATCATGGTCTTTGGACTTCCATGCAGGAGGACCCGGAACTGACTGCTGTCGTCCGTTCACGGCAGCTTCACATCTACCGGAATGGAAAGAAGGTGCTGGTACTGGCGGGGAAGGCCGCTCCCAAGGTCATCAGAGAAGATGCGCTGTGCGGGATGCTGCCAAAGGAAATCATGGGATAAAGCCTATCTGACTAGATGAAACTGAAGAAAAGAAAGTTCAAGTTCGCAGCGATATTTGGAATATGCTGGTTTGCCCTCCTGGTACTACTGGTTGACGGGATTCTGAAATTCCAGACATTGGTCGACTATTTCGGCTCGTATGCCTTGGTGGAGATCACACTGCTGCTATTAGTCATTCTACCAACAGTGGTAGTATACATCTTCACGAAAGAATAACAAACAGATAAATCGGAATTCCCAGTTGAAATCCAAATAAAAGTAGTAAATATTTTCAGCATTTTCAATAACTCGCTCTAAATCAATTGTTTTACGAATGATTGATTTGGGGCGAAACAA
>JAEEGJ010029968.1_pt1 | contig 10684 bp, 12 predicted proteins | sample 8958761 | NCBI WGS metagenome assembly JAEEGJ01 (sample SAMN16246546, study PRJNA631951) | gut metagenome | biome: gut microbiome; feature: rumen; material: RS-attached | host: Bos | place: Iran: Karaj | collected 2018-10
CTAAGGCCAAACATATACAGGAATTTCTGGACGAGGGTGACAAGGTTAAAGTCACAATCCGTTTCCGCGGACGTGAACTTGCTCACACAGAGCTCGGCTTTGAAGTTCTGAATGAGGTGCTAAAGCGACTTACCTCGGCGTACAACATCGAAAAGCCTGCTGCAATGGACGGCAGAAACATGTCGATGACAATCTCAGCAAAAGCCGCAAAATAAGGGGTTATAAAATGCCTAAGATGAAGACAAAGAAGTCTGCTGCCAAGAGATACTCTCTTACAGGCACAGGCAAGGTTAAGCACAAGAAGCAGAACCTTCGTCATATTTTGACAAAACGTTCTCCAAAACGCAAGAGAAATCTTCGCGCTTCAGGTTATGTAGCAGAAGCAGATGCAAAGAAAATCAGAAAGCAGATGCTTCCTTATGGTTAATAGGAGAAGAATATGTCAAGAGCGATAGACGGAACAAAAAGAAAGAATCGCCGCGTAAAGATTCTTAAACTCGCAAAGGGTTTCCGCGGAGACAGAAAATCAAACTATAAGCCAGCCAAAGACGCTGTTACAAAGGCACTTGGACACGCTTATGTAGACCGTCGTGACAGAAAGCATGAATTCCGTTCACTCTGGATTGCACGTATCAACGCTGCAGTTCGCGAAGAAGGAATTACATACTCTCAGTTTATCAACGGAGTAAACAAAGCAGGTATTAAATTGAACCGCAAGGCTCTTTCTAATATGGCTATTGAAGACCCTGCCGCTTTCAAAGCAGTTGTAGAAGAAGCTAAGAAAGCACTTAAGGCATAAGGAATTGTTTTATGATATCACTTGAACAGGTTTTGTTACTGGAACAGAAAGTTGAAAGCGCTGTTGAAAAAATCCAACAGCTTGAGGCCGAGAATGATGCTCTGCGCAATAAATGTTCAGAGCTCACAAATGCACTCTCTGCCAAATCGGAGCAGCTTAAGGCTTATGAATCAGATCAACAGAAAATCGAAAGTGGTATCATAAAAGCAATTGACCGACTCAATTCAATAGAGAATTCTGTATTGAAGGGAGCCGGTGCTACTGCAGCAGCTGCAACTGTTGCGGCACCTGCAGCAGCAAAAAAGCCGGAACCTGTACAGCAAGCCGCAGCTAAACCAGAACCAGCTCCTGCACCAGAAGCTCCAGTAGAACCACAGATGAACTTTGATTCTATGGACACAGTAGAAGAAGTTGCAGAAGAAGCTGTTGACGAAGACCTTCCACCTACAGAACCAGATTTTATAGAAGAACCGGTTGACGAACCTGTAGAAGACGCCGGCGAAGAAGGCGACGGTGAATCTACCGACAACTTAGGATTCGATATTTTCTAACGGGGGTTTTCTGATGGGAAAACTCCAGATTAATCTTTTAGGAACATCCTTCACAATTCAGGCAAACGAAGACGAAGAGCATCTGCAAAAGCTGCTCGGCTATTATTCGCGCATCGTAGAAGATGTAAGCAAAATCGATTCAATTAAAACTCCCCTCCAGACATCAATTCTTGCAGGCATAATGCTTTGCGACGAAGTATATAAAGAAAAATCAAATGTTGTTGCAATGAAAAAACAGGGCGCAGGTGCCGCTAACGGACAGGCTGCAGCTGTAAACGACGAAGAGAGCGCAGAGCTTGAACGACGAACCATTGCAATGATAGATAAAATCAACAGAGTTTTATAAGCGGGTACTGCATTGATAAAAAATGTATGGATAGATGCAGATTCCTGCCCTCCCCAAGTAAGAAACCATGTAGTAAAATATTGCAGCACACGCGGCATTAGTGTTTATTTTGTTGCCAATAAACCTGTAGAATGTGCGGGGACCGACCAAAACTCTTTCGGGATGATTGTAACCGACAATGCAAAAGACGCCGCCGACAATTATATTTTTGAACACACAACCGCCGGCACCTTAACCTGCCCTTCCCCCGACCTTGTCATAACCCGCGATATTGTTTTTGCAGACAGGCTTGTAACAAAGGGCGTGCACGTAATTAATGACAGGGGGACGGAGTTTACGCCGGACATTATAAAAGAACGTCTTGGCGAAAGAGACCTTAATTTACAGCTTGCAAATCTTGGTTTTACAAAGACATACCACGAAGGCTACGATGCAAAAAAATTTGAGAAGTTTTGTAATTGTTTTGATAGAGTCGTTGTTAGGAATTAAGTCTACTCTTCGTCAGGGAAGGCCATCTGAATGGCGCAGATTCGATCCTTAATCTGCATAAAGGCGTAGACTACTTCCGGGTCAAAGTGGCTGCCGGCGCTGTTCTGGATTTCTTCAAAAGAGTCGTCGATTGTCCAGGACTCCTTGTAGCAGCGCTTGTGGCTCAGGGCGTCAAATACATCGGCAACGGCAACAATGCGTGCACTAAGAGGAATGTCTGTTCCCTTGAGAGGTTCTGCCTTTGGTACAACTCCGTCCTTAATAGAAAAGTCCTTGATATCAACATTGCCAGGGTAACCGTTTTCGCCACCATCCCAGCGGTCATGGTGATGCAATGCAATTTCCTGTGACATAACATCAAGAGCCGATTCTGTAGGTTCAAAAAGCTGTGCACCAATACAGGTGTGGCCCTTCATTATATTGCGTTCTTCGTCTGTAAAACGAGGGAATGTCTTTTTAAGGATAACGTCCGAAATACCAACCTTTCCAACATCGTGGAACTTGGCAGCAATCTTAAGGTTATCGCGGTATTTAGAGATTTCATCAGCCGGAATATTGTGATTGAATGCCCAGCGGTCGTAGATTTCCATTGCAAAAGAAGAAACACGCTCTACGTGTGGATATGTTTCCTTTGGATCGCGGAACTCTGCCATCTTGAGCATGCGCTTTACCATGTTGCTTGTAAGATATGCATGCTGCAAAGCCTGTACGGCACTTACCGCAAAGTGACCAATAAAAAGCTCGTCTTCTTCGTCAAAAGCAATTACTGCACCGTTTTCGTCCAGCTTATTGATAATCTGAAGAACACCCAGAATCTGACCGTTTGCATTCTTAAGAGGGAATGTGTACATAGACTTTGTACGGTAGTTGGTCATTATATCTGTGTTTTTATTGAATTTATAGGGCTTATCTTCCGGAATATGATAGCAGTCCGGGATATTAAGTGACTGACCGGTAGATGCTACATAACCACAGATCTGTTTTTCGTTGATTGGGAAAGAGAAACAGCTGTAAGGAAGCTTTTCTCCAGGAGCAAGTTCTTTTAAGTGAGTATCATTCTGACCATATTTAATCTTGATGCGGTCTTCTTCTACAACATAAATAGAACCGGCGTCTGCATTTACAATACGCCTGGTTTCTGTGAGAATACGCTCCAAAAGTACGTCAACGTCTTGAATCTCGTTAAGCTGACGCTCAATCTCCATGATTTTTTGAAGTTTGTCTTCATCTTTATCTTGTATATTTACTGCCATTAGATGCTCCCGTATACAATACTACATTATATTATCGTCATAAAATGGCGAAAAATCAAGTGGTTTTCAAACTGTCATGCTGAACTTGTTTCAGCATCTATAGATCCCGAAACAAGTTCGGGATGACTATAGTTTTCGTATCAATGAAAAATATATCGGTCCTGCACCGTTAGAGGTGTCTGGGAGGATCTGGTGGCCGTGAATTGATTTTTCTAAGAGTATCGTAGATTGGTCGCACGCTGGCGCGTGCTTACCGACATTTTGCTTCGCAAAAGTCGCCGTCGCTCCACTCGCAATGACAGCGGGTTCTTGTATTTCAAAGGAATCTGCCCCAAACTTTTTAATAAGCCGGTCTATCATGCCGTCGTTTTCCTGGGGGCACAGAGCACAGGTTGAATATAAAAGGTGGCCTCCCCTTCGCAAAAGACGGAAGGCGCTGCTAAGAAGGGCCCACTGTTCCATTGTTACGGTTTTTATTCTGCTTGGAGACCACTGCTCAAGATATTTTGGATCTGCAAGCACGTGGCGTTCAGAAGAACACGGTGCATCCAGTAAAATTGCGTCAAAGCATTCACTCTGGCGCTTACACCAGGTAGCACCATCGCTGCAAGACACCTTTACACGCTCGCTTATATCCGCAGGCAGGCACTCCTCTACTACAACAGCCAGTCTGTGTTTGCGCTGAGCCGAACGTTCGTTGGAATAAAGAACTGCATCCGGCCCCATACGGCTTGCAAGAATAAGTGTCTTTCCACCGGGTGCGGCACATAAATCCAGAATATCAACAGCGCCATCAAGCGGCAGACACTGTGCGGCAAAAATACTCGCACTATCAAGATAATAAGGCTTTTGTGCACCGGGCAGCTTAAACTCCACAGAATCTGTTGGAGCCGCAAAGGCTTTTTTAAGGGCCTCCCAACGCGGGCCATAAAGAGAAGAATAATACTGTTCAAAACCGGCAGCACCCTTAAGCGGCACACTGCCCTGTTCATTTTTATTCTTTTTTCCCATTAAAAGTTTTCCAGATAAAGCTTTATATTTTTTTCCTTTGCCTGTTCAAAGCCGTCATCAGATAGTTCAGGATATTCAGGGCAAACAAAATATTTTCCGTTATCATCAAGCGCAAGACTCAAAAAGCCGCACTTAATTTTATAATCAAAAATGTGGCGCACTGCCCTGTCAATTTTTTCTTCAAACTGCCCGTCCTGCTCTGCCTTTTTGCACAAAACCTTTACGCTGTCATTTATGCGTTTTTCAGAAATCATAATGCAGTCAATACCGGCTTCTATAGCAGCAATAACCGCAACCTCCGGCGGATACCCGTTATCTGCAAGCGCACCCATAAAAATATCATCAGAAAAAATAATTCCGTTGTAGCCAAAATCGTTGCGCAAAACCTTGGTAATCCAATATTCAGAAAGACATGCAGGATTATTTTCATCATAACCTGCAACACGCGCATGAGACATTAAGATAGCACTTGGATTTTGTTCAACAAGAGTACGGAAGGAATCCAGCTGGGTCTCTAGTTCCTGCTTAGTCCATTGAATTTCGGGAAGCCCCGTATGAGGGTCTGTATTTGTATTTCCCGGAAAATGCTTGAGCACAGTTCCAATTCCGTTTGATTCGTAGGCCTGTACACAAACACTACCGTACAGTCCTACCTGCGTTAAGTTTCCAAAGCTGCGTCCATCTAGAAACTGCTCGTTATCGGAAGTACAAACCTCTGCAACCGGTGCAAGATTCATTGTAAAACCAAGCGCCTTCATCTGTTGGGCCTGTAGACTGTACAAAAGCCCCGCCTGTTCAATATTCAGATTTTCGCTGACACGCTGTGCAGAAGGAAGAGGTCCGTTCAAAGAGCGCAGACGGTTTACATAACCACCTTCCTGGTCCACGGTCATAAAAGGAACAATCTTATTATGCTGTCTGCAATAATCAATTACAGACTGATTAAACGAAAGCATTTCAAAAGGCGTCCCGGCAATATTATACCCAAAATACAAAAATCCGCCGGCAATATTTTCTTCTACAGGCACAAAACTGCTGGCCCCTACAATATTTACAACAAAAAGCTGCGCAATTTTTTCTTCCAGCGGCAGCGAATCTATATAATCTTCGACTGCCTGCTCCTTCTGCTGTTTTACAAGCTTTGTATACTGCAGGGCATCCTGTCCGCGCGCATGAGTCAAAAGTTCTTTCTGATTAATTTTTTTCTGATTGCGGCAGGCACACAAACAAACCACACACCCGCACAAAAGCCAGAAAAGGTACTTTTTCATACAATAATTATATGTGTTGCCCCGAACTTTTACAAGTGATATAATTGTTAGCATGAAAAACATTGCCGTTATTACGGGTGCGAGCTCCGGGATGGGGAAGGAATTTGCCATCCAGATTGCCAGAAATTATGATTTTGATGAAATCTGGATTGTGGCACGAAGGCTCGAAAATCTTGAACAGCTTGCTCAGACAATAAATCAGACAAAAAATTTTCTGGTTGTAAGACCTGTTCAGCTTGACCTGGGCGGCATGGAAGGCGTACGCCAGCTTGAAAACCTTCTAAAGGAAGAAAACGAAAAGCTTGTAAAGGTAGAAAGCGGAATACAGATAGGTCTGCTTGTAAACAACGCGGGCTTTGGAACCTACGGACCTTTTGAAGACACTTCGGTAACAGCACAGATGCAGATGGTCGAGCTTAACTGCACTGCCCTTACAGGACTTTGCGGAATTGCACTGCCGTTTATGAAAAAGGGCTCGGTAATTATAAATACCTCAAGCCTTGCAGCGTTTATGCCGCTTGGAAATTTTGCGGTTTATGCAGCAACCAAAGCCTATGTTTTGAGTCTTTCTATAGCGCTTGCGGCAGAACTCAAAGACCGTGGAATTAAAGTAAGTGCACTTTGCCCCGGCTCTGTAAGTACGGAATTTGCAAATGTTGCATCCAACGGAGCACGTAAGGAAGTAAAGGGCGGCATTCCGCCGGAAGGTGTTGTTGCACAATGTCTGGCCCGCGCCTATAAGGGAAAGCTTACTTCGCTTTACAGACTCAAGTGGCGGCTTACAGCATTTATGAGCCGCTTTGTGGGACGAGGGCTTGTGGCACGCTACACCTACAAGCATATGCAGCGCCCACGCAATCCTGATGAAGAACAGAAAGAAAAAGAAATAAGTATTGAGGAGTTTAATTAATGGACCCAATTATTGAAAACAGCACAATCAACAGTGCGCTTTTTACAGACTTTTATGAGCTTACAATGGCGCAGGGCTACTGGAAGGAAAACATGAACGAAAAAGTTGTGTTTGATATGTTCTTCCGCAAAAATCCTTTTAACGGCGGCTTTAGTGTACTTGCCGGAAACGAAACCCTGCTGGACGCACTCACCTCTTTTAGATTCAGCGAAGATGATATTAAATACCTTGCAGAGCAAAAGATTTTTGAACAGGGCTTTCTTGACTACCTTAAGGACTGGCATTTTACCGGAGACCTTTACACAATGGACGAAGGCACAATCATCTTTCCGCAGGAACCGCTCGTACGCATTCACGCAAATCTTATAGAAGCACAGATTCTGGAAGGACTCATTTTGAATCACGTAAACTTCCAGAGCCTTATTGCAACAAAAACTGCACGCATCTGGCTTGCAAGTAAAAAAGCACCAATCATGGAATTTGGACTTCGCAGAGCCCAGGGACCGGACGGTGCTATGAGTGCAACCCGCGCTGCCTTTATTGGAGGAGCCGCAGGTACATCAAACACACTGGCAGGCAAGCTCTACGGCATTCCTGTAATGGGAACCATGGCTCACTCCTGGATTATGTCTCACAGTTCAGAGCTGGAGGCCTTCCGCGAGTATGCAAAAATCTATCCGCAGAATTCCATTTTCCTTATAGATACCTACGACACCCTCAAATCTGGAATTAAAAACGCAATTATTGCAGGCGGCGAGCTTGTAGAAAAAGGCTACAACTTTGGAGTACGTCTTGACTCAGGCGATATCTCATATCTTACACGAGAGGTTCGTAAAGAGCTGGACCGTGCCGGGTACCCTGATGCAAAAATCAGTGTTTCGAACGAGCTTACCGAAGAAATTATTTCTACACTTGTTGCAGGCGGTGCGCCAATCAATTCCTGGGGTGTTGGAACCCACATGGTTACCGGAGGAAACGAATCATCCTTTACAGGTGTTTACAAACTTAGTGCACGTCACGACAAAACTACGGGCGGCATGACTCCTGCTATGAAGTTCTCTGATAATCCTGCCAAGACAACTAACCCTGGCATTAAAAACGTATTCCGTCTTTATGACGAAAACGGCATGGCCTGTGCAGATATTCTTGCACTTGAAGATGAAGTACCTGAAGCTGGTAAAGAATACCGCTACTATCACCCGATGGTAGACTACCGCCAGTTCTCATTCAAGGCTGCCAGAATTGAACCGCTTTTGAAAAAACGTCTTAGCAACGGTGAACGCACACAGCCTCGTCTGCCGGACAGCGAACAGCTTAGATTAAGCCATCAGAATATGCAGAAGCAGCTTGAAACCTTTGATGAATCTTACAAGCGCATTTTAAATCCTCATATTTACAAGGTTTCTATCACCGAAAAATTAAAGGATCTTAAGCTCAAGTTCATTAATGAAAATATTAAGTAATAAGACTGGCCTTAACAAAATTATTAATTCTCTTGGTGCCATTTTTCTTGCAGTGTTGGTTGCAGGCTGTGCAAGTACAAATAAAAATACACAGGCGGCAGACGGTACTCACATACACCAGACCGCACACCAGGAAGAAGCTTTACCCCAAGAGACAGAGCCTTTTGTAGAAGAAATATGGTATACACCTCTTTCTATCAGTGAACTTACAGGCATCTGGAACACGAGCGAAGGCCAGCTTGAGTTTCCTGTAGAAATTGACGGCAAGGAATATCTGAGTATTACCTACCCTATTACTCACGACTCTTACCTTTGGAAAAACTACGCAACAGAAAATAAAATAAATATTGCCCAGCTGTGGCAAAACCGTTATGTTTACATTCCCGAGATTTACGGAACCAACTTTCCTGTTTCGGACAAGAATGGAATTCAGTATGGAATTAAAACTGAGCTCACCTGTATTCTTGGAAAGTATTCTGCACTTATTCAGAGCCAAAAGCAGCTGCTCATTCCGGCAGATCTTGTAAGCCAGAACATTTCGTTTTTTGAAGTTTTGCAGAGTGGAAACAAGATCCGCGCAAACGGACGATTCCGTTTTTTTTCTGATATTTTCCAGAACTTTAATGATTCGTTTACCGTTAGTTTGAACGAAGCAAACAAAAGAGTGGGCAGCTCAAGTAAATACGGACTCGTACTTTCGGGTGGTGGTGGCAAGGGTGCCTACGAGGTTGGAGTCTGGAAGGCATTGCAGGAATATGGACTTGCACATAAAATCCGTGCAGTAAGCGGTACTAGTGTTGGCGGTCTTAACTCCGCACTTTTTTCTCTGCAGGATTACGATCAGATAGAAGAGCTCTGGCTCACACATGTTCCCGACAAGCTTACACAGGGTGATGCACTTATTTCGCAGGCAGGATTGACCGACATTATTTCTACACTGCCAATTACCAATTTGCAGAGCATGGTGTTTCCGCAGGTTTATGTTACTGCAGTACGCAACCGCTTTATTCTTGCAAAACTCATTAAGAGCAAGCCCGGACAGTATGCAACACGCTTTAACTTGAACAGTCAGAAAGATACAGAACAGATAAAAAAACAGCTGCTTGCAACTTCGGCATTTCCTATTGTGTGTCCTTCGGTAAAGCTTGCAGACGGTTATGAATATTCAGACGGCGGCAACGAAGCAGTTGGCGGCGACAACACTCCGATTGACCCGATTGCAGATAATCATCCCGAAATAAATAATATTTTTATTGTGTACCTTGCGCACGAACCAAGCCGCAAAATTAAAGAAATAGATTACGACACAAAGACTTTAATTCAGATTGTTCCTTCGATTGAACTTGGCGGCATTTTGGACGGAACCACAAATTTTACTTCAAACAGAATCAAGCTTTTGATTAATTACGGCTATGAAGACACCGTAAAGATCCTTGAGAAAAACGGATATTATCCTGTAAGTGATAGCTGGTTTGAATGATGTGTGCCAGACCTATGGCAAATAATCCAGCTTTACATTCTGAAGCGCTGCAAACATTTTTTCCTTTAGCTCCAGTTTTCCATCGGTAAGCTGCTTTAATTTTTTGCGTGCGTCCTTGCGGGTTGAATTATCCTGATAATTACAGGTACAGGTAAAGCCGTAGTATTTTTCTTTTTTTGCATGTGCAATAATACGTTCTTCTGCTGCATAACACAGCGGGCGAATAATCTTTACAGGATAATTTTCGTACTGAAGGTTTGGAATCATTGTTGAAAATTCACCCCTGTTCAAAACATTCATGAGCAGAGTTTCGAGCATGTCGTCCATGTGATGGCCAAGCGCAATTTTATTGTATCCATGTTCCAGCGCATATTTTAAAAGTTCTGTGCGTCGCTGTGTCGAACACCACCAGCAGTTCATCTTCTGTCCGTCTTTGATACGCGCACTTATATTAATTGGAATTGATTCAAACGGAACCTTCCACTTTTTAAACAGCTTAAGAATTTTTTCGGGAAATGGAGGAGCAAAATCACTTTGAATATTAAGCGCCATATATTCAAACCCAGGCTCCGGTCTTTTTGCCCTGTTAGCAAAATACTGAATGAGCGCCGTGGAATCTTTACCGCCACTAGCCCCAATAAGAATGCGGTCCCCTTTTTCTATGAGATTATAATCAAAACAAGCCTTATCAATAAGACTATCCAACCTGGGTTCTTTACTCATAAAGATATTTTAACACGGAAATTAAAAAAAGACAAAAAAAACAGTCCTCAAAAGGACTGTTTTGAATTCGTCATTAGGAACGATTAAACTCCGTCATTGCGAGCGTAGCGAAGCAATCTACGACTTAACCTTTAGAAGAGACGTAGATTGCTTCGTCGCTACGCTCCTCGCAATGACACGGGTTTAGAATGAACCAGCGACTGCTACGGCACATGCGACTGTACATCCAACCATTGGGTTATTTCCCATTCCCATGAATCCCATCATCTCTACGTGTGCTGGAACAGAAGAAGATCCTGCAAACTGAGCGTCTGAGTGCATACGACCAAGAGTATCAGTAAAGCCGTAAGAAGCTGGACCTGCAGCCATGTTATCTGGGTGAAGTGTA
>JAEEGJ010029970.1_pt1 | contig 10684 bp, 3 predicted proteins | sample 8958761 | NCBI WGS metagenome assembly JAEEGJ01 (sample SAMN16246546, study PRJNA631951) | gut metagenome | biome: gut microbiome; feature: rumen; material: RS-attached | host: Bos | place: Iran: Karaj | collected 2018-10
GCCACGGAAGGGGCTGTAGTCGGCCACATCCTCGAAGGTCAAAGGACGATAGACGTCTTGGCACCATTCGGCCACGTTACCGGCCATGTTGTACAGACCGTAGTCGTTAGGCCAATAGGAACCGACAGGGGCGGGGAGAGCCGCACCATCGTTCAGGTGACCAGCAACACCCATATAGTCGCCAGGGCCTTTCTTGAAATTGGCCATAAAACTGCCATAATACCGCTTGTTGTCGGTGCGAAGGCCGTCGCCGCTCCAAGGATACACCTTGCGCTCGCCGACGATCTCGTCACTTGTATTACCAATCAGGCCGACAGCGGCATACTCCCATTCTGCCTCGGTGGGCAGACGGTAGGAGGGCAACAGGATACCGTCGTCCATACGGACATTGCGAACACCATCGCCACCTTTCGAGAGGTCTTTCTTGCCGTTCTTCACCTTACCCGTGTATTGTCCAGCAAGGTAAGCGTCGGTATTGAAGTTCTCCTCGTCCTGCTGGGTGGGGTCCCAGTCAAGGATGCCAGCCTCAACGAGCATCAACTCGTTGACACGGTCGGTACGCCAAGCGCAGTAGTCCGTAGCTTGTACCCAAGTCACACCGACCACTGGATAGTCGTTATACGAAGGATGGCGGAAATAAACCTCAACCATAGGCTCGTTGTACGACAAGCGGTCACGCCAAACCAAGGTGTCGGGCGCAGCATTGCGAACCACTTGCGGATAATTTTGGCCGTACACGCGGTTCAGCCAGTAAATGTATTCGCGGTAGTCGACATTGCTTACCTCTGTGCGGTCAATGAGGAACGAAGGCACCGTCACCTTACGAGGCGAGTTGTCCCAAGAGTAAGTGATGTTGTCGGTGGTGGCGCCCATTACAAAGGTGCCGCCCTCGATGGCAATCAGTCCAGGGCCAATCTGTTGGTCGTTGATTTCTGCTACCTCAAAACCGCCATTGTTGGCGTCGTTGTAGGCCCAACCCGTTGTACGTGAGGCCTTTTTGGAGCATGCTGTGGTCAAAAGTCCTGCCAAAACGATGATGGCGAAAAGCTTGAATCCTTTATTCATTGTTGAAATTTTTGTTGCTACTATAACTTTGCTGGTGGCATATTATTGTTTGAAGGCGAAAAAAATTCTCCCACTTCAAAAAAATCGTGCAATTTTACGGACTTTTTTTGAAATAACAGCCATTTTTTGAAAAAAATTCTTTTTCCATCAAAAACCTGCTTCGATGAAATAAAAAAGCTGTATTTTCGTTCTTTGTTTGAGAAAGTCCGCATCGGATTGAATCAAAAATATAAATTATTGATATTCAAAGAAATCAAAAGAATTGACTTATGCGAAACATTCGCTTTTGCCTTTGGATTTTCGTTTGTTTGGTCTTGATGCCGAGGACGCTGCACGCTCAAATCAGCCAGTCGGTCAAGGTCGATTTGCAGTGGAACGGCGTAGCTGCATCACAATACGGCACCGATACCTTATCTTATATAGGGCTTGTGGACGGTTACTATAATGGCCCTTTGCCGAGTTATAACCTTTCGCTGCCTATCTACGACGATGCTGTGAAAGCTACGGTGGAATTGAAGAACCTGAAAACCGCTCCATTGACTGCCGAGGAATGGAATGTTGCGAAAGGTTGCTCCTATTCAGCTGATTTTGAAATTACTGCGATTCCGTTGCGTTCCCGTGACGAAGCCTTGCTATCCATTCGCATCAAGCCTTTCCGCCAAAACGGAAGCATGCTCGAGAAGCTGCTTTCGGCCAATGTGGTGATTAATCTGGTTCCCGATTTCTTGCAAGTGAAATCTGATCCGAAATATGCTTCTAATTCGGCGATGGCCACAGGCAACTGGTACAAAATCGGTTTGCCCGAATCGGGAATTTACAAACTGACATACGACGACCTTAAGGCATTGGATATCAATGTGTCAAATATTGACCCGCGTCAAATTCGGATTTATCACAACGGTGGTGGCGTGTTGCCTGAACTGAACGCCGAGTCGCTTTACGACGACTTGGTTGAAATCCCAATTTATGTGTCGGGCGAGAGCGACGGCAAATTCGACAATAACGACTACATTCTATTTTACGGTCGCGGACCAGTCACATGGAAATACAATTCGGGTCGGGTCGTTTTCGAACATGTCCAGAATCCTTTTGAGGACTACAGTTATGCCTTTGTTGTAACGGGACAAGGTGTTGGAAAGCGCATCACTGAAGCAACGGCCATTTCTGCGACTGCCGATGAGATTGTTACACAATTTATTGATTATCGAGTGCATGAGGTGGATAAATTCAACCTGACAAATGTGGGACGCACCTATTACGGCAATAAGATGGAAGGTAATTCGACCTTCAATCTGTCTTTTGATTTCCCCAATGTGGTTACGTCGCGTTATGCCCAAATCCATTCGGAATTGGCAGGGCGTAATTTCAGTTCGGCGAGTTTCAATCTCTTTGTCGACGGTGTCGACAAGGTCAACTATTTCGTTGAGCCGGTTAGCGCTAGCGGGCAAAACTATACTCATGCAAGAAGTGTCGGCGGCTGGGTGACGGCTAATCCGACAGACAATACGATGGGACTCACACTAAAGCACAACGCCACCTCGACAACCACCTCCGACGGCTACATCGACTATATTAGCGTCAACGCATGGCGCAATTTAAGGTTTGTGGGACCGCAAATGCGTTTCCGCAACCCCGAGGCCGCCATTAATAGTAAGGTGTATGAATACCGCATGAGTGATGCTTCGTTGCAGGTGCAGGTGTGGGACGTGACTGATCCCGTTGCACCGCAAATCGTGAAAGGGCAGTTGAATGGTTCGACTTTTTCCTTTAAGGTAGCTGGACATCAATTGAATGAATTTTATGCCTTCAATGGCAGCAGTTATTGCACCGCCGAAATGATAGGTCGGGTTGACAACCAAAATCTGCATAGTTTGCACGATGTGGATTTCCTCATTGTCACTTATCCTGATTTCATGGAGGCTGCTGAACGCATTATGGCCTTGCACAACCGTATCGATCCTGAATTGAACGTCAGTATCACTACACCAGAGAAGATATACAACGAGTTCAGCTGCGGCGCAAAAGACATCAGTGCGATTCGCGACTTCTGCCGGATGCTTTACTTTGACAGCAACCCGGGGCATCGCCTCAAGTATTTGCTGCTGTTGGGTGACTGCTCATTCGACTACAAGAACCGCAGCGGCATTGTCGACTTTGTGCCGACTTACGAAACTGTGGCTTCCGTCAATATGCTGGAAACCTTCGTTACTGACGACTTTTTCGGCTGCATGGATGAGAACGAGGGCAACATCAACCAATCGTTGGCTGACATCGGCATCGGGCGTTTCACGGTGTCCACTTTGGAGCAGGCCAACAGGATCGTCGACAAGATTGAACGTTATGTGGCGAAGGATGCCACGTCGATGGGACCTTGGCGCAACACGGTGACCTTCTTTACCGATGACGAAGGTGGTTTTGTCGACAACGCAGAGAAATTAGCTAAAATGTTTCCCAATGTTGGGGGAGAAGGTGTCGTGGTCGATAAGATTTATTTGGATGCTTATCAGCAGGTTAACTCACCAGGCGGCGAGATTTGTCCCGAAGTGAATGCCGCCATCAACAGCCGCATGGAAAAAGGAACGTTGGTGCTCAACTACACGGGCCACGGCGGCGAGGTGCAGTTGGCGGAGGAGAAAATCATGCAACGCAAGGACGTTGACTCGTGGCGTAACGCCCCGATGTATCCGCTGATGATTACCGGTACCTGTGAGTTCAGCCGCTACGACGATCACAGTCGTACTTCGTTGGGCGAATATGCTTTTCTCAACCAATATGGCGGTATGGTGGCCATGTTCACTACGTCGAGGGTGACCCACGGTGGCGACAACCTTAACTTCAACAAGGGCGTTTACAACAATCTGTTCCGTATTGTTGGGGGCGAGCATTATCGCCTCGGTGATGTGTATCGTATGGCCAAGACTTACGGCTCGAAAGAAGAAAAACGCTACGTGTTCTTCGGCGACCCGGCCTTGCGGTTGGCCTATCCAACATGGAAGGTGGAAACGACCGCCATCAATGGCGTCCCGCATATCATTCAAATCGACTCGGTGCAGGTCAACGATACCACTTGGGAAACCTATTCCATTCTGCATGATACGATTCGAGCCTTGCAGCCTGTTGAGATTGAAGGCGTTGTGAAAGACTTGAACGGCGATGTGGCGGAGAATTTCAATGGTATCGTTCACGTGACGGTGTACGACAAGGAGGCCGAATTGTCGACCTTGGGTACCGCTACAGATGTCATCGATTTCAAACTTCGGAATAGCATAATCTTCAACGGAAAAACCATTGTGGAGCATGGACGTTTCACCATCAGTTTCATTGTCCCTCGCGACATAGCATATCGTTTCGGTGAAGGCTTGATTAATTACTATGCCACTGATTATGAAATGGATGCCAACGGCAACGATGATAAGTTCATCATTGGTGGTTTTTATGACGATGCCATTGCTGACAACGAAGCGCCCGAAATCCATATCTTCATCGACGACACGCTTTTTGTGAGCGGTGGCTTGACGGGTGAGAGTCCGACGCTGTTGGCTTTTGTGGAAGACGAAAGTGGCATCAACACAACGGGCGCGGGCATCGGCCACGACATCATGGCCACATTGAGCGGCCCCTCCAAGAACACCTATTGCCTCAATGACTATTTCGTTTCCGAGCTCAACAACCCTGGGAAGGGGCAAATTACCTACAAGATGCAAAATCTTGCCGACGGCGACTACACGCTGACGCTGAAGGTGTGGGACATCTACAACAACTCAAGCACCGCTTTGATTGACTTTACTGTGGTGCACAGCGACGGCATGATGGTGGAAAACCCTGTCAACTGGCCTAATCCTGTAACTGACGAGACTAACTTCACTTTTGACCACAACCAAGTCGGCAACAACCTGAAGGTTGATATCTATATCTATGACATTATGGGTCGCTGGGTGACGACACTCTCTGAAACCGTTGCTGGTACTTCAACGCGCATCACACCGATACGATGGAACGGCCGTGGCGCTTACGGTGAAACCCTTCGCAATGGCATTTACGTTTATCGGATTATCACCACCAACGACAAAGGTGAAACTGCCACTCTGGTCTCCAAATTAGTATTAAGTAAATGATTTTCAGTATGAAACAAAAGATATTATCAATATACTTACTCTTTGGATTGTTGTTCTTGTCGCAAGTTGTAGCGGCGCAGGACAACGCCTATCATTCCGTGTTGCGCGAAGGCACTTGGTTCCGGATTTCTGTAACACAAGAGGGTGTCTACAAATTGGATTACGCCACTTTGCAAAGCATGGGAATGGACATGAGCGTACTGAATCCCAATCAGATACGGATGTTTGGCAATCCTTCGGGTGCCTTGCCGGAGAAGAACGGCAATTCGCGACCTGACGACCTGACAGAAATGGCACTTTATGTGAGCGGCTCGGAAGACAGCGCTTTCGATGAGAACGATTTCGTTTTGTTCTATGCCCAAGAGCCGACACGCTGGACACTCAATGGTGACAAGTACCAACGTGAGCGCAACTATTACAGCGACACCACCTATTATTATCTTTGTGTGGATAGCGGTATCGAAGGCTTGCGGATAGGGGAAAAGGCCTCGCTTTCAATCGAGGATGCCACGACGATTGTCACGGAATTTCCTGATTTCCAATGGCATGAGGAAGAGCTGATGTCGCCGTATAACATTGGTCGCAACTGGTTTGGCGAAATGCTCAATGCCCAAGGACCAGAACTGCATTTGGATTTTGTGTTTCCCAACTTGGCAACGGATAAAGTGTTGAGTTTCAATGCTTCGGTGCTGGGTCGATGCAAATCGAGCGCAATGCACTACAACCTGCGTATCAACAACAACCTTTTGGTCAACAATGGTGTCATCGCCAAATATGGCGAGCATTATTATGGAGTGTTGGCTAACCCGAGTGGACAGTTTTTCCTTGATGACGATACAGCCCGACTCACCTTGAGTACCCTTCCCGAGGAAATCAAGGCCACGTTGTATTGTGACTATTTTGAGATTTACGCATGGCGATATTTGAAGCGCGTGGGGAACCTGTTTCCTTTCCGCTTGAAACCGAGTCAGCTGGATGACGAAAAGAGTGCAATATGGATTCAGAATGTGGGTAGCCAGCATTGGCTTTGGGATGTCAGCAATCCCCTTGTGCCGGTGAAGCAATTGGGCCGATTGAGTTCGGACAATTTTGTCTTCACTATCAACGAGAAGGTGGAGAAACGATATATGATGTTCAATCCTTCGAAGGCTTTGCCTGTTATTTCGTGGACGGCCATCGACAACCAGGATCTGCATAGTATCACCGATGCTGATATGCTCGTCATCACCGACCGTAGCCTATGGCAACAGGCCATGGAACTCGCTGATTTCCATAGGGAAAAGGACGGGATGCTGATAGAAGTGGTTGACGTGAAGGAGATTTACAACGAGTTCTCGACGGGTACCCCCGACCCGTCAGGTATCCGCGATTTCATCCGTATGGTGTATCACCGCAGTGCGGGCAACCTCAAATACGTGACATTGTTTGGCCGTGCTTCTTTTGATTACCGAGACATCAAAGGAAGCCATCTCAATCTTGTGCCTTGCTTTGAGATGAAGGAGAAGTCCAACCATGAGATTAGTTTCTGCACCGACGATTTTTATGGCCTCATGGACGACGAGGAGGGTTACAACAGCACTGGTCACATCGACCTGGGTATTGGTCGTATCCCTGTCAGCACAACCGAAGAAGCCGAGGTTGCCATCGCAAAAATCAAGCATTATTGCGACCTTGCCGCCACCCACGGCGACTGGAAGACCGACCACCTTCTCATCTCTGATGATGACAACAGCGAATATATCACCAACAATGAGGAATACGACACCATTATTAATCGTTTGTGTCCGGCCATGAACCGAAACAAGATTTATTGCGGTGCATACCAGAAAGTGATTACCTCGTCGGGCGACCGTTTCCCTCAAGTCACGGACGACATCCTCGATCGCATTGGCGATGGACTGCTCGCAATGACTTACACGGGTCACGGCGGTGTGGTGGCCTTGGCCGATGAACGCATCTTTGGCACCAAAGAAATCGCCACGCTAACCAATTACGATAGGATGCCTTTCGTGTTCACTGCCACCTGCGAGTTTTCGAAATACGACAACCCGTTCCTCGTTTCGGCAGGCGAGCAACTCTTTCTCAATCCCAACGGCGGTGCCATCGCCATGCTTACTACTTGTCGTCCGACATACGGTATCAACAATGTGAAAATAGGTCGTTGTCTTGCGCGAACGCTTTATAAGCGTGATGCCGATGGCAAGCCTCTGCGTCTTGGCGACATTGTACGTGAGGCCAAAGCCAACAATGCGAATTTCAGCAATGAATCCTCGTTGCCGAGTGCGTTGAGCCTTAACATTAGTCATGTGCTGTTTGGTGACCCTGCCATACGTTTGGCTTTGCCCGAAGGGCAGATTAAGACATTGAAAATCAATGGGAAGACGGTTGAAGAGAACGAGATTGAGCTTTATGCGATGAGCATGGTCAACTTGGAGGGTGAGATCACCACTTACACAGGACAAATTGATGCACAGTTCAATGGTGAGCTGTGGTTGCGGCTATACGACAAGAAAGTGCCGATGAAGGTGAACTACGATGACGGTAGCATGACGGTGAAATCTTACAAAGACGTGATTTACAAAGGGAAAGCAAGTGTTCGAAACGGGCATTTTTCCCTTTCATTCCAAGTCCCAAAAGACATTAATCCCGACTATGGTGCACCGCGTTTCAGTTATTATGCATACGACTCCATACGTGGCCTTGAGGCAATGGGCTATTTCGATGGACTCGTTTTGGGAAGCATTGACCCCACGATGATCCCCGATAACGAAGGACCGCAAATTCACTTCTATTGGAATACGCCCTCGTTTACCGACGGCGATGTGGTGGAATCTGATGGTGTCCTCTATGCCAACCTTTATGACGCGCAGGGCATCTACCATTACGATTTCAGTCTTGGGCGCAACATCATGCTCGGCAGCAATGCCACCGAATATAACAACAAGGTGCTCAACGATTTTTACGAACCTGCCCTTGACGACTTCCGCCGTGGCCGCGTAGCTTTGCCAATCAACGATTTGCCCCCCGGCACCTACAACTTCAACCTGAAGGTGTGGGACACGCAGGACAACGCTTCGGAAGCTTCTTTGTGGTTCGTAGTGGGTGAAGAGGCTGACATCTACCTCGCACAGGTGCGCAACTACCCAAATCCCTTCAGCGAGGAAACTTATTTCACCTTGGCCCATCTCGGCGATGATGGTGACTTCGACCTTACTATAGAGGTTTTCGACCTCATGGGCCGTCGTGTCAATTGCATCACCAAACGCGTCTACTCGGTGGGTGGTGCCATCGAATCCGTACGCTGGGACGGTCGCGACCAAGGTGGACACCCATTGAATTCAGGGCTCTACACCTATCGACTCACTCTTACAGACGAGAGCGGCTACTCGCGTTCCGTAAGCCAGCGCATGGTGCTTTGTCGATGAGCGAGAAAAAATTTTCAAAGCTATACAATATGCAAAATGAAATATCGTTATTTTTGCACGTTTAATACAAATTACAATTTTTTGGATATGAAAATCAGAAGAATCCTTCTCGCCGCCTTTATCTTGATTGCGGCAATCTCGTTTGGCCAGGATGCGAAGTACCAGCCTCGCGTCATCACCACAGCTGTGCCGTTCCTTTCCATCAACCCCGACTCGCGTGGTGGTGCTATGGGCGACTGTGGTGTTGCTTCGAGTCCTGATGTGTACTCGATGCACTATAATCCTGCCAAGTATGTCTACCTTGAAGACAAATTGAACGTGGGTGTGGGCTATAGCCCGTGGCTTCGTGCTTTGGTTAAGGACATGGGTATGTTCTATTTGGCCGGTGCCTACAAGATCAACGACAGGTCTTCCGTGGCGGGTACCTTGCGCTATTTCAAAGTGGGTGAAGTTGATTTTCGAGACGAACATAATGATCCGATTAAGGTTGTCAATCCTAACGAATGGGCCATCGATGCCACCTATTCGCGTATGTTGGGCGACTATCTTTCGGGTGCCGTCGCGGCTCGTTTTATCTATTCCGACTTGACGCAGGGCATAGGCGACTACACCAAGCCTGGTATCTCGGTTGCGGCCGACGTGGCGGTCTACTACAAGCGTCCCGTCGAGTGGTTCAACAGTGTGGATGCCGACTTCGCTTGGGGCGCGTCCATCACTGATATTGGCAGCAAGATTGCATACAACTCATCTTCCGAAAAGAAGGACTTCATCCCCACCACGCTTCGCTTGGGTGCTTGTCTCGGCGTTGACATCGACGATTACAACTCGTTGGCTTTCAACGTGGATTTCAGCAAACTGATGGTGCCTACGCCGTGTGTCAGAGACCAACAGACGGATGAAATCATCTATGGTATGGATGACGATGTGGCTGTGGTTACAGGTATGATTCATTCGTTTTATGATGCCCCAGGTTGGGCGTACAATACGAATACAAGTCAGTATGACAACATTGGCAAGTTCTATGAGGAGCTTTGTGAAATCAACATTGGCGTCGGCTTGGAGTATTGGTACAACAAGATTTTCGCCGTGCGCACTGGTTACTTTAACGAAACTGCGCTGAAGGGTAACCGTAAGTACGTTACCGTTGGTGCCGCCTTACATTACAATGTGTTCGGCCTCGACGTTTCCTATCTGATTCCTGTCGGCACGGTAGTTGGCAGCAATCCTTTGGAGAACACGTTGCGCTTCAATTTGAGCTACAACTTCAAGGGAAAGAAAAAGAGTTGATTATAGCTGCGGTTTTAGAATCGGCCAAGAGTTGTACGCCGAAATTCGTCAAAAAAGCCCTCCGAATTCGGGGGGCTTTTTTGATTCTTAACCGAGGTAACTCTTCAGGATCTTGCTTCGGCTGGTGTGTTTCAACCGGCGTATGGCCTTTTCCTTGATCTGGCGCACGCGTTCGCGTGTCAGGTCGAATTTCTCACCAATCTCTTCTAACGTCATCGGGTGGCTGCCGTTCAGCCCGAAATACAGGCGGACGACATCCTGCTCCCTTTGCGTCAAGGTGGAGATGGCACGGTCAATTTCTTTTCTCAACGACTCGTAGAGAAGTTCGGTTTCAGGGGTCGGTGCTTCCTCGCTCTTCAGCACGTCATACATGGTGTTGTCCTCGTCTTGGATGAGAGGCGCGTCCATGCTGATGTGGCGTCCGGCGTTCTTCATCGACTCCTTCACCTCCTGTTCCGTAATCTCCAGCACTTCGGCAATCTCCTCCGCATTGGGTTCGCGCTCAAACTCTTGCTCTAACTTGGCGTAAGTCTTGTTGATTTTGTTGATGGAACCGATTTTGTTGAGGGGGAGTCGGACAATGCGCGATTGTTCGGCCAAAGCCTGAAGGATGGACTGACGAATCCACCACACGGCGTAGGAGATGAACTTGAAACCACGGGTCTCGTCGAAACGTTGCGCGGCTTTGATCAGTCCCAAGTTGCCTTCGTTGATTAAGTCGGGAAGACTGAGGCCTTGGTTCTGATACTGTTTTGCTACGGAGACTACAAAGCGCAAGTTGGCCTTGGTGAG
>JAEEGJ010029971.1_pt1 | contig 10684 bp, 2 predicted proteins | sample 8958761 | NCBI WGS metagenome assembly JAEEGJ01 (sample SAMN16246546, study PRJNA631951) | gut metagenome | biome: gut microbiome; feature: rumen; material: RS-attached | host: Bos | place: Iran: Karaj | collected 2018-10
CGTGAGAATCCTGCTGTAACAGATGTTATTCGTGCCTCTAATGGCTATACAAAAGAGTCAATTGTTGACATGACCTTCAGCTTGCCAGCTTCAGAACAGTTTGGTTCGGGATATCATCAGTTTGTACTCACTGGTGCTACTTTCAAAAATGTTGGCGAAAATAATACTGATAACACAACAAACATTGCAACAAATGCAACAACAGTAACGATGCTTTCTGGTTCATCTGAAATTAAAAATATTGCATTTGATATTTCAGAAGATGGTAAGACTCTTACTCTCAGAAAGTATGGACAAGCAGCAACAGAAGAAGCCAAAGCCGTTGTACGCAAAGCTGTATCTGTAACAATCAAAAACGTTCATCTTGATAATGCAGACACAGATGGTTCTCATGATGTAACTCTTACAGCATATGACCTTACAGGCTGGAAATCTACAGCTTCAAGTGCAAACATAACACTTGATACTAAAAAACCTGAACTTGCAAAGGGTGTATTTACTGCTAATTATACAAAATCAGATAGAACATATTATCAGCCAACAATTAACGTATATCCACATGTAAATACAGCTTCTGGCCATACAGAAGATGCAACAGGTGTAAACATTAATTATGGTACACAGTCAAATCCTAAGAATGTTCCAACATTCTATACTGCAACAACATACAATTCTGGCTATTCTCAAATTAATGGTGAAGTTTCAAGTTCAGACTCTTCTTTGAATAAAAACTTTATACATGGTGCTGTTCTTGGCTTCCGTGCAAAAGATAATATCAGTCTTAGTGGTTGGGTTAGAGAAAAAACATTCCTCTATTGGATTTTGGATTCTGATTTCTCTAAGTCAAAAGAACAGATTATTTCTGGTGGAACAAACTCAACTTGGGATATAGGTACTTATCGTACTGCACGAACAGATAGTTCTTCAAGTTCTGAAACAAACGCAGTTCTCTGGTTCGGTTTCTCTACAGGAAAATATTCAGCTGTAATTATAGACGAAGCCGGAAACTGTAGTGATATCTTCCACTTTGCTATTGTACAGGATACAACAAAGCCTGATAAGTCAACAACCTCTGGTAATACTAATAACCTTAATGAACGAGTTCTCTTACAGATGCCTGATAATTCCGCAAAAGTTTATACAAAACAGCCAGTTTCTAAATTAGCAGCTGGAGATTTATCTAGATTCTATGCATATGGTAGCAGCACAACTTATTTTAGAACTAAAAAATATGTAACAAAGAAAACAAGTAATAAATATAAGATTGTATTGAAGCTTGGAGGAACTTATACTTCAAGTTATCCTGTTACAAACATTGACGGAACTACTCCTGGAACATCATTGAAATATGCAGGACTTGATGCAACAAAAGATTCTTCTCCAATAGAAAAATATGCAATCAGTACTTATTATAGTTCATGGCCTATAAATGAAACTTCAACTTATCCATATGAACCTGTTGTTCCTTATGGTACAACTTTCCCTAGTGGTGAAACTCATACTTCAAATTCAACCGCATTAGGTCGGGATTATTTTGTATATAGTAATGGATATTATACTGATTCATATTGGCGTTCTCCGTCACCGTCTTCTTCATCTACTTTAAGTTGGCATGATTATAAAAACAGTACAAGTGTTACTGATACTATGACTGGTATCAGCAGTTATGTTGATTCAAACAGTAACCTTGTAATAGAAATCCCTAATAATCAGAATAAAGTTATTCCTCCAATTTCGGTATTCTTACGAGACGGTTGTGGTAACATGCAGTATGTTGTCTGTGGTTTATACAAGGATAATGGATATGATGTTGCAATAAGCTTTGAAGTTGATGAAAGACTTGGTTATGCTTCTACAACAAACGGACAGTTAGCAACTCCAATTGTTATGCAGAATCCGTATATGACTTATGTTAGCTCAAGTCCAAATGTAAGCTGGCCATCAAGTGAAAGTACATCAGGCTTTAATTGGAATCATAATACTGGTAACGGAGACCAAGGTGGAGAGGGTGCTAAACGAGGCTTTATACGAGATTATGTAAAATATGCTACATATTATAATCCATATATTTGGAGTAATACTCTTCATGAAGGCTCATCTTACGATACTCAGAAGGTAAAAATTGGTCTTACATTAAACTTCGATACAAGGGATTATCAACGTGGTTATCCAGAATCTATTCTTTTTGATTCTTTATTAGGAGAGGTTACTAATCCAGATCCACTGAGTTCTACTTCTGGTGACTATACTTGTCGTGCATTACTGTATTGTACACAAAGCGATTCTAAACCTTCTTATGATGAAATTATTAGTGCTAATGCCAATGTAAAGAATTCTTACGGTGGTTTTAGAACAGAATGGGTTGGTTTAAGAACAAGCAATGATACTTCTGAAAGGGACGATTCAACAGAAGAAGCACCAAGATATAAAATTACAGGGTCAACAATTCTTCTTGATTATCCAACACCAGATTATTCGACACTTGGCTGGGATACAAGTGACTCAAACGGCGAACCAAAGCCATATTACATCTGGTACATATTTGAAGACCGTGTAGGTAACTATGAAATTGCTAAGATTGTAAATAGTAATGCAAGTGGTTCAGATCTTACAGGAACAAAATCAGGAATGTTCGACCGCTGGTTCTATGATGGTGAAGCTCCAAAACTTACAATTCGTGGTTCCAAAACAACAACAAACCCTAATGGTACAAGCCCAAGTTCTATTACAGCCGCTAATATCGGACAGTTAGTTGCGACAAACAATGGATTCGTTCCTTATGCAAATAATGGAACAGTTTATGTTCACTCTAACTACGATAATGCAAGTGTACGTAGTGGAGGTTCACAAAATAAAACCCTTGGAAAAGGTACTACTTTAGTAGTTGATGGTTCTGATTATGAATCAAAAACAATATATAATCCATTCTTCGATTTGGAGGTTTCTGAACGTACTGGTATTCGTGCATTTGCCTGGTCTACTTCCAATGATGTAACCTTTACTACATCAACTACTGATTATGGTAAACATTATTATGATACCTATAATTATTGGTATATTGGCTGGCAAAGCACTAGTTTAACAAAAGATATTGGTGAATCCTGGAGTTACAATCAAAAGACAACTAATGCATATTATGGAAGCGGTAGTAATTATTCTGGAAAATACTCAGGTCTTAAAGTAAATACAGTAGTTCCTTATGGAAAAATTAAAACTTCTGATAACGAACTTTGGCTCCATGTAATTGACTGGACTGGTAATATTAGTAGTTATAAAATGGGAAGTAGCTTAAAATTCAGGGATGACTCAACAGCTCCAGATTACACTTCAAGTGGATTCACTGGTATTACAAAAACAGATGAGTATTATATTTCAAAAGATACAAGTTCTAATCCGGTTGTCAGAATTGCCGGTAATGGAACAAAAGCCAAAGCTGGACAGGATATTCAACTTTATATTCCAAAGGATTACTTTACAGATAACGGTGCCGGAATAAAAGGTTATACATTCAGTAATGGTGTATCATATGCAGATTCCGATAATGATGGTCCATATTTGAATCTTACTTCTAGTAAATATCTGGAAGATGGTACATTAACTTATAAAGTATATGATAATGTAGGAAACTATAAGGAAAAAGACATTAGTCTCATATTTGATAATACTCCTCCATCAATTAGCAGTGTTTCTATTGTAATTAAGGAATCAACTAACAAGGTAAATAAATTCGTAGATGCTGAATTTGGACTCGGAAATAAAACTGATAGCGATGGTGTTACTCATGATGATTGGCCATTTGATGCCTTCCGTGATTATCAGCCAAAGAAGAAAACTGGAGAATCAAAAGGTTATACTGCTGCTCATGATTCTCTAAGTGATGTACCTGCAGAAGTAATACAGGAAATCTATATTAATAAAACTGATGTTGCAAAATTCCATGTAAACCTCGCAGAGGCTGCAATCGATATTAATGATGTAATTGTTAATAAGTGGAATGCTACAACTTCAAATTGGGATACTCTTACTTCAATAAATAAAAATCCAAGTTCTTGGAAATATGGAACTAGCAAGACAACTGCAAAAACTTTCTCTATGGGTTCTGGTAATACATATGGTTATACTCTGACATACGATGCAAATGGAACATACTATCAGATTGTTGTAACAGACCTTGCTGGTAACCAATGCTGGCAGTACTTTAAGCTGTATCTCGATAATCAGGGGCCAGTTTTAGCAACTCGTTCGGATTCAACTTCTATTAATCCAACAATCAAGCCTGGAATGGGTTCTATTGGTGGAATAAAAGTTGGAACTGGTTCAAGTGCTGTAACTACATATTACTATACCGCCAAAGATGAAGATGGAAAGAGACTTACTGTAAAATTTGCAATGTCTGATGCCGGAATGAAGAATTCTAAGCAGAAATTCAAATACAGTTTTGATAATTCAACCTGGACAGAAATTGAATCTCCAACTGATGGTTCAACTGATGTAACTGCATCTATTTCAAGCGGAGATATCGAGAATATTTACTTTATGGATATTCTTGGTAACCCATCAACAATAATTCCAGGTTCTGGTTCAACTGCTGATTTTGCCGGTTATATTTATAACTATACGAATGTTAATAATGTCAATTTGACTAAAACAATGACAAAGCTTACATATTTGAATACTAAGCCGGCTACTCCGACATTTACAGTAAATTCTTCAACTGCTAGTATTGTAACAACAGATGAAATAAAAACAAATCCTGACCATTGGTATTATGGATATACATCTGTCTTGGATGACGATCATCCAAATACAATAGCGATAAATGGTAAGAATCAAAAACAATTAAAAGTTAGCTTTACTAATTCTAATAAGATTATTGGCTATCTTGTAACTGATGGAAATGGTAAGTTAGTTAGTGGTTCTAAATATACTACAGGAACACAATATGGAAAAACAGTATATATTCAGAACATCTTAGACAGTTATCTTAGTGATGCATACAATGAAGATGCTGGAAGTTATGACTTCAAAACTGATTTGCCAACCGAATTCAAAGAAACATTGCCACTGTTGATTGATAATGGTGCTAATACTTCTTATGCTCAGGCTATTCGAAAGTACTATGCAGTAGACGTTGTAGGAAATATAAGCGATCCTTTAACTCTTACATATACATATTCTAACCCTACACATCAGGCAACAAATATTAAATTAATTAGAAGTCTTGATGAAATTGAAGCTTCTGATGCGAAAACTGAAATTACTGAAGCCGTAAATAAAGGCACATTAAAGCTTGCAACTATTGCTGATCTTGTTGAAGGTGAAGGTAACAATCAAAAAACAACAAGATTCTTCAATGGTGATTGGTTATTGCTCAGATGTACTTTAAGTAAAAAGGCAGGAGGTACAAATCAGGATACTCCTGCAAAAGTTAAATTAGTTGACATCTGGGGTGGAGCATATCCAGGAGAAGCTGATAGAGGTTATGCTGACGGAGATAATATAAAGATATTTATTTCATCAAATAAAAATAATGACAATCGATATTACTGCTATGTAGCCTTTAAAGTTGGTAATGATAAAGATGGTGCATGGAGTCATGAAGAATTTGATAACAATGACCAATGGGGCGGAAGCCAGCTTTATGCAAAAGTAGTCGGTAAAAATGGTACGGAATCTGATTCATACTTGCTTAATCCACAGGATGAAATTGATATCCGCTGGAAGCGAGATATTGAAAGTCCTGCAATTTATAGAAAATATATAGATGTAAAAGATAATGTTAACCGTTTGAAGAGCTACAAAGCTTCTTCTGATAGTATTTTCATAGTTGTCGATAATGAAAATGCTGATTGGACAGGAAAATCAAACGCTTATCCTCGTGGTTTGGCTATTTATCTTCCAAAAGCTGCTGTAACAGATGGCTTCCAGTATACAGGAGATGCAGGAAGTATTCAAAGCAATACCTTTGTAACATATGCCGGAGTTTCACAGTATAAGACAGTTATTGGAAGTGGAGATTCTGCTATCGATTCAGGCTGGAAGAATTTCGGAAGCGAAAGTATTGACTGGAACGGCACCGATACAGATTGTTACAAAATCCAGCTGCCAGATGTAGAAAATGTTCATAAAGAAATTACTTTGTATATCAAAGATAGTGTTGGAAACGCAACATCATGTAAGATTGGTAAATCTAATGATGCAAGTTCTCTGTGGTGGATTGTAAATGACCTCTTTACAAAGAAGTCAAAAGTTGAAAACGGAGAAGTCATTTTAGTTGATGCAGATGCACCAACAATGACAGCTCCTACATGGACAGCAGATGCACAAGATTATACCTTTGAAGTTACAGTTCCTGCCGGAAGTATTATTAAATCTGTCGTTGCAAAGGTAGACGGAACCGTAGTTACTGATGCAGTGGTTTCATTCAAGGATTATGCTACAAACTCTACTACATTAAATGGTACACAAGGCTATCTGAACCTTTCTGGCATCAAGGTAAAACTGAATAAGATTGACCAGAAATGGACAGCACAGACTGTTCAGATAATCATTAATGGAGATGAATCAAAAACATTAACTGCTGAAAACTTTGTACCTAAAAAACTGCTTTCTTCAACCGATGATGTTCAAATTGGAACTGCAGATTGGAATAAAGATGCAGTTTCATATGAAATACCTCTTACATTCCTGACTGAAGGTGCTTCAAAGAATAATATTTCAACTGTATCTGTAAATGTAGAAGGAATGACAGCTGCATTGTCTTCTACAGAAAACAAAGTAATATTGACTGGTTCTGCTCCAGCTCAAACATGGGAAGATCAACCTGTAAAACTCACAATTAATGGTTCAATAGAACAGACTGTAATAACTGTTCCATCAAAGATACTTACTGCGGCTGATATTTCAGTAACAGCTAGTGCTTACGATCCTTCTAAAGATCCTAATACATATAATCTTACAATTACGACTTCAGAACAGAGTCGTGCACCTATAAGTAAGATTACTGATATATCAGGAATAAATGGAACTGTTTCCGATCTAACTCGTGATGAGGAACATAATAAGATTACAGTAACATTGAGTCCTGTTGCTCAAAAGCTTACAGAACAGGTTGTAAGTTTGAAGTTCAACAACAGTGATGAGTTGATTAAGAAAATCGCAACTGGAAGTGATTCTGTATTTACAATTACAGCTCGTAATCTGGTTGATGGTGATTTGACAGTTGCGCATTCAGAATCAGAAGGTGTCCATACTGTTACAATTACAATCAATGGAGAAGGTGCTTCAAACAACCTTATTTCTGATAACGATATTATAGTCGAAAATGCTGAAATTAATGGTGATATTATTAGAAATGATAATGTTCTCAGCTTTACTCTCAAAAATATTGCTGCTCCAAGTTGGGAATCTCAGAAGGTAACTGTAAAAGTAAAAGCGCTAACTCCTGTTGAATTGTTCTCTGTGGATCCAAAAACGTTTACAGCTGATAATATTTCTGTCGAGGTTGGAACCCCAGTTGGTAGTGTATATCCTTTGACAATTACCACAACAGATAATGCTCCAATTACAAAGATTACAAAGATTGAAGCTTCTGAAGGAACTCTTGGTACCGATTGGACTCATGATTCAGAAAACAATAAGATTGTAGCATCTTTGACTATTGATGCTGGTTATACAGATAAATCAATAAACCTCACATTTAATAAACCTGATGAAGGCGAAGGTCTTGTAAAAGCAATTACAATTCTTGCTAAGGAACTTACTGCATCTGCGTTTGTAATTACAAGTGATGATGACAAGCCATTATCTTGGTCTCCTGATGCAAATACAACTTCTGTTGGTATAAAAATTGTACCACCAGAAGGAATTACTCTTACAGGAGATGCATCCGTATCTTCTGAATCAACAACAAATGCGGCTGAACTGCCATCAATTACATATAATCAAAATAATAAGTTTGGAATTCAGGTTGCAAATGTTGGGGGGCAAAATAAGACAATACCATCGGATTTGAAAGTAACTGTAAAAGTAAATGTTGGTGAAAGTACAAAAGAAATTACAATTACCTTGAACAATTTGGATGGAGATGGTCGTCCAAAAGCTCCAGGTGCCGCAAACACCCCACGCAGTATCTTCGGTATTCGTTTAGGAGCTATTGCTTACAACTCAACTGCAACAGAAAATGCCGGGGATGCTCCTAAGACTCGTAGGGTAAGTTTGACAAGTTGGGTAAGTGATTTGTTCAACAATGATTCTGAAGTTGCTGCTGAAACTGTAAAGGATGAAGTTAAGTCTACAACTGCCAAGGATGCAAAGAAAGCAAAGAAAGCTCAAAAGGCTGCGGCTGCTAAGGCTGAAAAAGCTCCTGTTGAAAAGCCGGTTGTTACTGAGACTGTAGAAACTGTTGCAGTAACTTCTGCTGTTGCAGTTAGCGAAGTTGTTGAAACAGTAACTGAAACTGTGGCAAATGAAGATACTGTAGCAACTGTAGAAGAAGCAGCTCCAGAAGCTAAGGTAAGTATGACAGCCGTTGATGCTTCGGTAACAGAAAGCGTTTCAGATGAACAGGCTCAGTCAGGCGCAATCCTCTGGCTCGCACTTGCTGCCCTCTGTGCCGCAGTGGTCGGTATTGTGGTTCTCTTCCTCAAAAATCGCGCTGCAAAGAAATAATACATAGACTATGACAAGTCTTCCAGTATCAGTTGAAAATGATGTTGGAAGACTTTCAGGTCTTTTTTGTTGTCAGTGTTCAATTCTATTTAAGATAAGTCTCTATTATCAGCTCCAGTTGTTGTGTTTTTATGCCGTTGTGTTGTGTTTCCATGGTGATGATTAAATTTTTGCCGAGGAAATAATTGTTTTCATTGAATATCAAGATTTTCTGTATTGCCTTTTCCAGATATTCAGGAGAATCCATCATGCCAAAATGTTCCCAGATAAACTCCTGCCGAGTACGAAGATTCAGACACAGGAAGTCTGGATGAAATGTTTTGCCGCCCAGTTCTATTGGATATTCATATTTGTAGGGAATGCCTAAGCGGGCTAGTGTGTCTGCAATGATAACTTCTGACTTTGAGCGTACGCGTTCTTTGTTTGCTGTAAAAAAATCTTGCGCATCTTCCGCGAACGCCAGGCCGTGCCATGTGTCATTTTTCCATTCTTCTATATATTGCTCATTTGTGAGAGTTGCGGGAGTAATGAGGGATTGTCGGAGCGGGTTCAATTTTGAATATAGCTGCTCGATTTTACCTTCGCTTTTTTTGATGTAGTTTTCCAGCGACTTTATTTGATTCTGAAGGATTTTGATTAGTTTCACATCGTAGTCTTTTTGGGCGAGTTTTTTGATAAGCGGCATTTTTTTGTGGGAAAGGTAGATTCCTTTAGAATCATTTGGCTGTGTGATATGATAAAACTGTGGAAGGCGACGTTCATCTCTTTGTGCTATTCGAAGATGTCCCTCTGGTACGAATCTTTGCAATTTTTGCTTTACTTCAAGGCTGTTTTTGAGTTCTACGAGATGTTCTTTGAGCTGGGGTATGAGAGTGTTCGGGGGAATGAGTTCGTTTTTCATGTACTTCTCCTAAAATAAGTTTTGGGGCCTATAGAAAAATGAAAAATCAAAATCTATATGCCGCAGAAAAGTGATTTTTGAGGACATTTGACAATTTCGGCCTATGGAAAAATAAAAACTGTTTTTCTATAGGCCCAAAACAGCTATGGCGGCGAACTTTTTTGATGTTGAAGGACGCTTTTGCTTATTTTTGTTCATTGCTGGCATATAGAAAAAGATAGAAGCAAAATCTATAGGCCCGTTGCTGGCAATTTGACTTTTAACTGCGTGTTTGCGACCTATAGAAATTGTGGTAATGAGCTTTCTATAGGCCGAAAGAGCATATGCATATGAACGAGCTTCTTCGGCAGATAGAAATTGCGATATTGCGAAATCTATATGCTGTGAAAGCATTATTTCAATATGCCAGAAAACTCCTTGCCGCAATTTGTGCAGCCTCCACCGCCGCTACTGTCAATGTCAAAAATCCTCTATATATAAATTTGCAACGATGTGGTATTTTCGGAAGTCATTTTGGTAAAAAGTGTGAAAATAATTGAAAAAAGTTGAAAATAATGACACTTAATGTTTTTTGTGGTATATTAATAAGACTTTTTGACTCCCTGAGGCGGGGGTGTTAGGGGGCGGAGCCCCTTAGGAGAAGGGGTAGCGGACAAGCAACAAAGCGGAGCGGGGCGGCAGTGCCTGCACTGACGGCACGCGGAGCGACTTGCTTGGGAGCGAGGGGAAGGCTTTCCCCCACCTTCAATAATATAATCAATTTTAAGGATTTTTTGATGATTACTGTTAGTGACGTTAGTTTATCGTTTAGCGAAAAGCCGCTTTTTAAGGATGTAAATCTTAAGTTCAACAAGGGAAACTGTTATGGAATTACTGGTGCGAACGGTGCCGGTAAATCTACTTTTTTGAAGCTGCTCAGTGGTGAACTTGAGAAGGATTCTGGCCAGATTTTTATGACTCCGGGCGAGCGTATGGCGGTTTTGAAGCAGGATCACTTTGCGTTTGATGAATATTCTGTAAAAGAAACTGTTATGATGGGATTCCCTAAGCTTTATGAGGTTTCTAAGGCGCGCGACGAGATTTATGCTAAGGCTGATTTTACTGAAGAGGACG
>JAEEGJ010029972.1_pt1 | contig 10684 bp, 5 predicted proteins | sample 8958761 | NCBI WGS metagenome assembly JAEEGJ01 (sample SAMN16246546, study PRJNA631951) | gut metagenome | biome: gut microbiome; feature: rumen; material: RS-attached | host: Bos | place: Iran: Karaj | collected 2018-10
TCTATTATGTCCGAGCCTTATGGGAAGGCGTTGATAATCGGGCCGTTCAATTATCCTCTTCATCTTGTCGCGGCTCCGTTGGCTGCGGCTCTGTCGGCAGGAAACACCGCTGTCGTGAAACTTTCCCGACAGACTCCCGAGGTTTCTGGGGTTCTTGCCGATATGCTTAAGGAAGTTTTTGACCCTGAGGTGGTTGAGGTTGTGGATATGGGGCTTTCTAATGATGAGATGCTTGCCCGCCGGTACGATTATATATTCTTTACCGGCAGTCCGAAAGTCGGGAAAATCATCATGGAGGCAGCTTCGAAGAACCTGACTCCCGTGACTCTTGAACTTGGCGGGAAGAGTCCTGCGATCGTGTGTGAATCGGCGAATGTGAGGCTCGCATGCGAGAGGATAGCAAAGGGAAAGTTCCTGAATGCCGGGCAAACTTGTGTCGCGCCGGACTATGTGCTTGTGCATCAGTCGGTTCACGATGAGTTTATCTCCACCATGAGATCCGTTATCAATGACTTCTTCGGCGACATCAAGATTCGTCCAGCCGACATGACGCTTCTCGCCACTAAACGTCACTTCGAGCGTGTTGTTTCCCTTTTCCGACCTGTCTCAGAGGCGAGTGTCGCTATTGGAGGATATGTGGATGAGGCGATTAATTACATTTCGCCGACGGTGATAGACAAGTGCGGGTGGGACGACCCAGCGATGGGGGAGGAGATATTCGGTCCGGTACTGCCTGTGATAGTGTACAAAGACCTTCAGGCTGAGGTTATTGACAAGGTCAGGGCGGGGGAGAAGCCCTTGTCGCTTTACATATTCTCGAAAAACCGCCGGGAGATCCGCTCGGTGCTGTCGCAGGTCTCCTTCGGAGGCGGATGCGTCAACGACACCGTGATGCATCTCGGCAACGAGAACCTGCCTTTCGGCGGAGTCGGCAATTCCGGCATGGGCGCCTATCACGGCAAGGCCAGTTTCGACACATTCTCCCACAAAAAGTCAATGCTCATCAAGTCCTCCTGGCTGAATATCGACTTGCTGAAGCCGCCTTACGGCAAGATTCTCAAGCTGATCCGTAAAGTTTACAAATGATGCTTGGAACTTGATCAGTCACAGAATATCTAGCAAGAGGACAACAGTCTCTTGACAACCGTCGAGATTGTGCGCCCGTCCGACTGGCCGGCGAGGGCCTTGTTGGCGGCACCCATGACCTTGCCCATGTCCTTGATGGACGTCGCTCCGACTTCGGCTATTATAGCCTTGATCTTCTCCTCGACCTCAGCTTCGGAAAGCTGTTTTGGAAGATATTTCTCCATCACTGCGGCCTCCGCAAGCTCATTGTCCGCCAGTTCCTGACGGCCTGCGGCAGTGAACTGCTCCGCTGACTCCTTGCGCTGCTTGATAAGTTTTTGAATCATCTTAAGTATATCACCATCAGTGACTTCCTTGCTTCCTCCCTCAGAGGTCTTGAAAAGGAGAATCTCGCCTTTGATGGCTCTTGTGGCGGCAGTCGCCACGGCATCCTTGGCCTTCATCGCGGTCTTGATGTCTTCCTGGATCTGTTGTTCGAGTGCCATGATAAAAAACTATTTGATTGTTACTATTGCTAGGACAGGGCAGTGGTCAGAAGAGTACTGCCGGTCCTTGATGTCGTCGTCTATGCATGCGTACGAGTGTACGACAGCGTCTTTGGGAACGAATATGTAATCGCCCCTGTCACTGTCCGGCCTGTCGAAGTCGAAGGCGTAGTACGGACTCTTGCGGCCTGTCGGGGCGGTCTCGCTGGAGGTGTAGCTGTCCTTGACGAGCTCATTGTCGGAGAGGATGGCTATGGCCTCTGTCTGGGAATTAGTGTTGAGATCTCCGGTAAAGAACACGGGAAGGTCGTCATGGAGTTCTCTCGCTTTCTCGAGAAGGATCTTCGCGGCCTCTGTGCGGGAGACAGGACCCCGGTGATCGAAATGGGTGTTGATGTAGAAGAACTTCTTGCCGGTCACCTTGTCCTTGAACTTTGTCCAGGTGGCGATCCTCTCCTGTGAAGCGTCCCAGTCCTTGCTTCCGGACACGTCGGGAGTCTTTGAAAGCCAGAAGCTTCCCCAATCAAGAAGCTCGAAGCGGGCTGTCTTGTAAAAGATGGGAGTTCCTTCGCCCTTTCGGTCCGCGCGGCGTCCCTCGCCAACAACGGAATAGGTGTCTTTGAGATCTTCCGCCAAGGCGGCCTTCATCTCGTCGTCGACTTCCTGGGCTCCGATCATGTCGAAGTCATGGTCGGCGATTCTCTTGAGAATGAAAGGTTTACGTTGGTAAAAGTCCCTTTCAAGGCTGTCCTGGCTCATGATGACTCTCATGTTGTAGTTGCAGAAGCGGATAGGTGTGTCCTTCTTTCCGCATGATGCCATGGCCAGAATGGCCAGCCCGGCGATGATGATTCCCTTAAGTGTTCTCATGATGTGATTGGCTATTGCACGTAAATATAGCAAAAATCTCGGTAATGCGGCCCAGGAAAGCTATTTCTGGGCCGGGGGCTGGATAATCCTGATTTCTCGGACCAGAATCGTCTGTTTGGGGCCTGGCGGGACTGAGAAAAAACAATTCGGGACCGAAATCAGAAGATCCGGTCCCGAAGAGAAGTGATATTCAAGGATTAAAGCTGAGGACCAGCCTTGACGAGGGCCTTGCCAGCCTTGTTGGACTCGTACTTGACGAAGTTCTTGATGAACCTGCTGGCGAGATCCTTGGCTTTCTCCTCCCACTGTGCGGGATCGGCGTAGGTGTCGCGAGGATCAAGGATGCCTGTGTCAACTCCCTCAAGCTTGGTAGGGACGGTGAAGTTGAAGTAAGGGATAACCTTGGTCGGGGCCTTGTCGATGCTGTGGTTGAGGATGGCGTCGATGATGCCGCGGGTGTCGCGGATCGAGATCCTCTTGCCAGTTCCGTTCCAACCGGTGTTCACGAGGTAAGCCTTGGCACCGCTCTTCTTCATCCTCTTGACAAGCTCCTCGGCGTACTTGGTCGGGTGGAGCTCAAGGAAGGCCTGGCCGAAGCAGGCTGAGAAGGTCGGAGTGGGCTCGGTGATGCCGCGCTCAGTACCGGCGAGCTTGGCGGTGAAGCCGGAGAGGAAGTAGTACTTGGTCTGCTCGGAGTCAAGGATGGAGACCGGAGGAAGAACACCGAAAGCGTCGGCTGACAGGAAGATAACCTGCTTCGCTGCGGGTCCGTGGCTGTCCGGGCGGACGATGTTGTTGATGTGGTAGATCGGGTAGGAGACGCGGGTGTTCTCAGTGACACTCTTGTCATTGAAGTCGATCTTGCCGTTCTCATCGACTGTGACGTTCTCAAGGAGAGCGTCCCTGCGGATAGCGTTGTAGATGTCGGGCTCGGACTCTTTGTCGAGCTTGATGACCTTGGCGTAGCAGCCGCCCTCGAAGTTGAAGACACCCTTGTTGTCCCAGCCGTGCTCGTCGTCGCCGATGAGCTTACGCTTAGGATCGGTGGAGAGGGTGGTCTTGCCGGTTCCGGACAGACCGAAGAAGATGGCGGTGTTCTCACCGTTCATGTCGGTGTTGGCGGAGCAGTGCATCGCGGCGATGCCCTTTAGAGGAAGGTAGTAGTTCATCATGGAGAACATACCCTTCTTCATCTCACCACCGTACCAGGTGTTGAGGATAACCTGCTCGCGGGAAGTCACGTTGAAAGCAACGCAGGTGTCGCTGCGAAGACCGAGCTCCTTGTAGTTCTCAACCTTGGCCTTGGAGGCGCAGTAGACCACGAAATCAGGAGCCTGGTCGAACTCGGCCTGGTTCTTCGGGCGGATGAACATGTTGGTCACGAAGTGGGCCTGCCATGCGACCTCCATGATGAAGCGGACCTTCATCCTGGTGTCCTTATGGGTGCCGCAGAAACCGTCGACAACGAAGAGCCTCTTGCCGGAAAGCTGCTCCTGGGCGAGTTTCTTGACCTCTTTCCAGACGCTCTCGGACATCTCGTGGTTGTCGTTGGGATATTCAGGAGTGTTCCACCAGACGGTGTCCTTTGAGTTCTTGTCCATGACAATGTACTTGTCCTTAGGGGAACGGCCGGTGAAGACACCTGTCATGACGTTGATGGCGCCAAGTTCGGTAACCTGTCCTTTCTCATAGCCGGTCAGCCCGGGCTTGGTCTCCTCGTTGTAGAGAACCTCGTAGGTAGGATTGTAAAGGACTTCCTTCACTCTCTTGATACCGTACTTGCGTAATTCCATTTTTGACATAATTAAAAAATTTAAAATATTATTGAGTTAAACCTTAATCTGTTTTAAATGTGACGCGAATTTAAGTAAAAAACGCGCATTACTCAAACCTGTTGACGATTATTTTCGTACATTTGTCAAAGCAGGATTTTTTCCTGCAAATTATTTGCCAATGGGCTCGCAAATAATTGTGATAAAACGATTTAAAATTTTTAATCGAATGTCACCGCTAGAAGTGTTGAAAGAATATTGGGGGTACGATGGGTTCCGGCCTATGCAGGAGGAGATCATCCGTGCCGCCATTGAGGGAAAAGATGTGTTGGCGATCATGCCCACCGGAGGAGGCAAGTCCGTTTGCTTCCAGGTGCCAGGTTTGATGGCCGATGGGGTGACACTGGTGGTGACGCCGCTGATTGCCCTCATGAAGGACCAGGTCAAGAACCTCTCCGACAGGGGAGTGAGGGCTCTGGCCATCCATGCCGGAATGTCCCGCCATGAGGTGGACCTGGCTTTGAACAACACCGCCTACGGCGACTACAAATTCCTCTATCTCTCTCCGGAGCGTCTTGGCACACGTCTGTTTCAGTCTTATCTGGATGTCTTGAATATCAGCTACATAGTCGTGGATGAGGCTCACTGCATTTCCCAATGGGGATATGACTTCCGGCCCGACTACCTTAAGATCGGGGAACTTCGGGAGAGAGTCGGCGCCCCCGTCATCGCCCTGACAGCGACGGCGACCCCGAAGGTCGCTGACGACATCATGGACAAGCTAGCTTTCAGGGAGAAACTCGTCTTGAAGGCAGGGTTCGAGAGGCCAAATCTAAGCTATATCGTACGTCATGTCGAGGACAAAAACTCCCAGATTCTCGGAATATGCCGGGGCGTCCCCGGAAGCGGGATAGTTTACGCCAGGGGCCGGCGGAAATGCGAGGAACTCGCTTCTCTGCTGAAGGCTTCAGGGATCAGCGCCGAGTATTACCATGCCGGGCTCGGCACGGCGACTCGTTCCTCCAGGCAAGAGGCGTGGAAGGAAGGGAAGATCCAGGTCATGGTCTGCACCAACGCTTTCGGGATGGGAATAGACAAGCCCGACGTGCGTTTCGTCGCCCATTTCGACCTCCCGGACAGTCCGGAGGCATATTTCCAGGAAGCCGGAAGGGCCGGCAGGGACGGCAAGCGCTCATTCGCTTTGCTCCTTTGGAACGGGACTGACCTTCGGCGCCTCTCCCAGGTCGAGAGAGTCACCTTCCCCCCGCTTGATTATATAGGGGATGTGTACCAGAAACTCCACGCTTTCTTTGAGATCCCTTACGACACAGGGATGGGAAGACAGCTGATATTCCCGATCGAGGACTTCTGCAAGGCTTTCGGGCTGCAGAGAGCTCCGGTGTTCCATTCCCTGAAGTATCTTGAGAGGACCGGTCACCTGACTTATTCCGAGGAGGTGGACATTGCCACCAGAGTCCGTATCTCGGTTGACCGCAAGGCGCTCTACGACATCGACTTGCCCAGCGAGGACATGGTCTCTTTGCTGGATATCCTGATGAGGACTTACACGGGAATATTCTCGTTCCCGCAGACGATAGACGAGGAATATGTGGCCGGGCGTCTCGGGACGACCGTCCCGCAGCTTCGCCAGATCTTGTATTCATTGTCCCTCGAGCATGTGATCAATTATGTGCCTACGGCCCATTCGGATGTCGTATTCCTGCATCACGACCGTTTGAGGCCGGGAAATATCAACCTGATGCCGGACAGGTTCGCCATGCTGCATGAGAATTATGTCCAGCGCTCGGAGGCTATGACCGGTTATGCTTCCGAGACGGATGAGTGCCGCTCACGCTACCTTCTGCGCTACTTCGGGCAGACCGACACATGTGATTGCGGCACGTGTGACGTCTGCCGGGCCCGAGCGTCAGCCGAGGCAGGCAATTAAGTGAATGAATATTAAAATAAAAATAATATGATGAAATTCAACCTGTTGACTGCGAGCGCGACCATCATTCTGGCGTTGGTTTCCTGCTCTCCTCAAAAAGGCTCTTCCTGGAACGACAGTAACGTCGAGTTGGCCCAGGCTATCCTTGCCGACAAGACACTTGACAAAGTCGAAGCGATGGGAAAAGAGTTGTTGTCGAAAGGCTACAATGCCGGCAGCGGTTATTCCGAGGTTTGGATCAGGGACATGAACACCTTCATCGAGACATCCCTCGAGGCGGTTGAACCATCCGATGTCAAGAACGCCCTCAGCTATTTCTTATTGTTGCAGCAGCCTAACGATGAGATAATTGACGGCTATTTGCTTAATACTGACTATACTTGGTACGATCCGGTAACGTATCATTCTGACAACGCTCCTGACCATGTCGGGTTCAAAAATACGGTTGAGACTGACCAGGAGACATCCTTGGTCCAGGCGGTCCGGAAATACGTCGAGATGACAGGCGACACCGGTTTCCTCTCTGAGGATATGGGCGGGAAGACTGTCTACCAGAGACTTAAGGCTGCGATGGAGTACCTCCTGAGGGAGAAATACGACAGTAAATACGGTCTCTTGACAGGCGCGCTGACAGCGGACTGGGGTGATGTGGAGAACGATCCCGAGAACTGCGTTGACATCGGGCCAGAATCCACGGTGACGATCGACATCTATGACAACGCCATGATGATCATCGCGCTTCGGGACCTTCAGGCTCTCACGTCCGATCCGGAGGAGAAAGCCTATTGGAAAGATCTTCAGGACAGATTCTCCAGGAATACCCGGAAATACCTCTGGGACAAGAAGAACCAGCGTTTCATCACGCATCTTTACCCCGATGGGAAGCCGGATGATGTCGACTTTGACGAGACTCAGATTTACTATCATGGGGGCACCGCCGTCGCTATCGAGGCCGATCTGCTCTCCAAAGAAGAGATAGCCAAGGTCAATTCCGATATGCTCGCCAACGTCAAGGCGTCTGGGATGCCCTCTGTTGGCCTGACGCTTTATCCTACCTATCCTGCCGGTTTCTTTCCCATGGGCATGAAGGACCCTTTCAACTATCAGAACTGGGGCGACTGGACCTGGTTCGGCGGCAGGATGATCCAGCAGCTTGTCAGGAACGGATTTGTCGCGGAGGCGTATCAGGAAATCCGCCCTATTATCGACAGGGTTATAGTCAATGGTGACTTTTATGAGTGGTATGCCCAGGGCAATGTGCCCAGCGGGTCAGCCGCTTTCAAGGGCTCGGCCGGGGTGCTCTGCAAAGCCATCAGGCTTTTGAGGGCATGGGCGGTGGAGCATGTCGGAAGCGGGGAAGAGAATCTCTCGCAATATGTTAACCCCTTGATAGGCAGCGCCCATTGCCGCTGGTTCCATGTGGCTCCGGGAGCCCTTCCTTTCGGCCTCGCGAAACCCGGTCCCTCGACTAACGGCAGCTACGGCAACAAATCCGGATGGGAAGCCACAGGTTACGACTACCGCCACACTTCGATTGAAGGCTTCCCTTGCCTCCACGAGTTCCAGGTCGGTGGAATAGTCCTGATGCCGACGACAGGTGCCCTGAAAACTGTCCCGGGTACCTTGGATGGCTCCTTGGATGGCTACCGCTCGGCGTTCAGTCACGACAATGAGACCGCCGCTCCCGGCTACTATTCCGTTTGGCTGGACGATTACGGGATCAAGGCTGAGGTGACCGCTACCAAGAGGGTGGCTTACCAGCGTTTCACTTTCCCCGGCGGGAAGACAGCCAATCTGCTTTTCGACATCGGCAACCGTCAGGGCGAGAGCGGCCCGGCGCAGGACTCGGAAGTTCTTATCCGTGAGGACGGTACAATCGAGGGCTGGGTGCGTACCCTGCCCGTCTACAGTGCGAAATACCAGGATGGCGCGACCGTGACAATGTACTTCTCGGCAGACCTCGACAATAAGCCGTCCGTGTCAGGTACCTTCCTGGGCAAGAAGGTTTTCGCAGGCGCGAAATCGGTCAAGGGTGTAGGAGCAGGAGCTTATCTTACCTTCCCGGAAGGGACAAGGACGGTAACTGCCAGGGTCGGCCTTTCATACACCTCAATAGAGAATGCCCGCCTGAACCGCGAGACCGAGACGGAGGGAGGCAATCTGGATTTCGAAGAGGCCCGGTCCAGGTCCGCCCGGACATGGGAGTCTTATCTTGGGAGAATACGTGTGAAGACCGCCTCGATCGAAGATAAGGTCAAGTTCTACACGGGGCTCTATCACGCTGTCCTCGGCAGGGGACTGGCCAGCGACGTGAACGGGGATTACCCGACTCATGACGGCGGGATCGGACATCTGCCGAAAGGCGAGAACGGCAATCCGGCTTTCTCCTATGTCAACACAGACGGGATATGGGGAGGCCAGTGGAACTTGACGCAGGTCTGGGCGCTGGCTTATCCGGAATATCTGTCCGACTTTGTCAATACCCATATCCAGGTGTACAAGGACTCCGGTTGGCTCGGCGACGGGATCGCCTGCGGGCGATATGTCTCCGGAGTCGGCACCAACCAGCTTGGAAACACCATCGCCGCGGCCTACATGAGGGGGATCAGGACTTTCGACGTGGAGGCCGGATACGCTGCGGCCCGTAAGAACGAGCTCGACGGAGAGAACCGTCCGATGGGCGCCGGGAAGATGGACACGGACCAGTTTGTCAAGCTGGGATTTGTCCCACACAAGGACTCGGGGCCTTGGCCGGACGAGGCGTGGATGTTCTCCGCCTCCCACACTCTGGAATATTGTTTCGGGGCCTACGCTGTCGCCCAGATGGCCAGGGAACTCGGTAAGACTGAGGACTATGACCGCCTCATGGAACTCTCAAAGGGATGGGAGATTATCTATGATGATAAGGAGAACCTAATCCACCCCAAGTGGGAGAACGGCGAGTTCATCGGCGACTTCAACCCCATGCAGGTCTGGAGGGGATTCCAGGAAGGCAACGCCTACCAGTACACCTTCTATGTGCCTCACGATCCCAAGGGCTTGATAGCTAAGATGGGAGCCGAGGAGTTCTCCGCCCGTCTCGACAGCATCTTCACCCGCTCTGAGGCCAACATATTCAGTGGAGGAAAGACCATCGATGCTTTCGCTGGGCTCCAGACTTACTACAACCAGGGGAACCAGCCCTGCCTCCACATCCCGTGGCTTTTCAACCAGGCTGGCCGCCCCTCCCTTACCCAGAAATGGGTCAGGGCCATCCTCGACGACTTCTACGGCACTGACGGCATCCATGGCTACGGCTATGGTCAGGATGAGGATCAGGGGCAGCTCGGCGCCTGGTACGTGATCTCATCCCTGGGGCTTTTCGATGTCGCCGGCCTGTGCGACAAGGACGCCGCCTTCGCCTTGGGAAGCCCCAAGTTCGACGAGGTGACTATCACTCTTGACAAGAATTATTACCCCGGAGGAACATTCACGATCGTGACCAGTGACAATTCCGGAATTAATAAATATGCCCAAAGCTATGCCCTTAATGGACAGGAACTTCACTCGCCGTTCATTCCTTTCGACAAGGTCGTCTCCGGAGGAAAGCTAGAGGTAGCGATGGGAATGAGCCCCAAAGATAATTATTGATGTATATGAGAAGATTAGTCAGGTATTCTTCCGTGCTGGCCGCGGTTATCCTTCTTGCGGCGTCATGTTCCAAGGATCAGGTTAAGTATTCATCTGTTGACCTGTACTGTACCGCTCCGTCTTTCTTGTCGCCGGGAGATAAAGTAGCTTTGCTTTCCCCGTCATATTATCTTCCTGAATCAAAGGTGGATAGCGCTGCGGCGGTCATCCGCTCCTGGGGATATGAGCCGGTCATCGGACCGAATGTCGGGAAGGAATATCTCGGCAAATATGCCGGGACTCCCGAGGAGCGTGAGTCAGACATCCTCTGGGCTCTGCATGATCCTGAAATAAAGGCTATTATCTGCAATAGGGGAGGCTATGGGACCATCCGTTTCGTTGACAGGCTCAATCTGGATGAATTGCGGCGCTATCCCAAATGGCTGGTCGGGTTCAGCGACATCACGACTCTCCATGAGATGGAGACTATGGCCGGGGTGATGAGTGTCCACGGCACTATGGGCTCCTTCCTGGCGAAGACCGGAGGCACTGACCGGTCGAGTCTCCTGGTTAAGGATATCGTCTCCGGAACCATACCGCATTATGAGATCCCCGCCCATCCTTCGGATATTCCCGGCAAGGCTACCGGGGTGCTCGTCGGCGGCAACCTGTGTACCTTCTCACCGATTCTGGGCACGGAGGCGGACGCTACCCGCGGCAAGGACATCATCCTTTTCATCGAGGAGGTCGAGGAGGACATGAGCCATATTGACAGACTCATCAACACCTTGGCTCTCAATGGGGTTTTCAACCGTTGCAAGGGTGTTGTACTGGGCGAGTTCACGGATTGCGGTGCCAACCTTGATTTCAGCAGCGTCGAGGAGATGATTTGCTCTTATCTGAAGGACTACAAT
>JAEEGJ010029974.1_pt1 | contig 10683 bp, 6 predicted proteins | sample 8958761 | NCBI WGS metagenome assembly JAEEGJ01 (sample SAMN16246546, study PRJNA631951) | gut metagenome | biome: gut microbiome; feature: rumen; material: RS-attached | host: Bos | place: Iran: Karaj | collected 2018-10
GGTTCCTCTCGCGCAACAAGTCGCAGCGCGGCAAGACGCTCTTCATCGATGCACGTCAGATGGGCGTGATGGTCACTCGCGCCGTGCGCGAACTCACCGAGGACGAAATCCTCCGCATCGCCAGCACCTTCCATCAGTTCCAGCAGGGCACCCTCACCGATGAGAAGGGCTTCTGCGCCGTGCGCACCACTGCCGACATCGCCGCCCAGGACTTCATCCTCACCCCCGGCCGCTACGTCGGCATCGCCGAAGCCACCGACGATGGTGAGCCCTTCGAAGCTAAGATGGAGCGCTTGACAACTGAACTGAGTAGCCTATTTGCAGAGAGTCATCGACTAGAGGAAGAAATCAAGAATCAGTTGGGAAGCATAGGATTCAATGTTTAAAGAACAGGACAATAGAAAAGAGGTAAGTGCAAAAAATGAGAATAACGCGCATTTTTTGCGTGTTAATATTGTGTGATAAACCAACGCCTCAAAAATACTGCAGAATCTAAGAAAAGAATTGAATAATGGAAGAGTGGAAAGAATATAAGTTGGGTGATTTAACCACTATGAAGAATGGGAAAAAACGGCCTGTTAATAACGGACAATATCCCGTTTATGGTGGTAATGGTATTATGGACTATTCTAACGAATTTAATTCAGAACAAACTATTATAGTTGGGCGAGTAGGAGCATATTGTGGGTGTGTGTATAAATCTGATAAAAAATGTTGGGTATCTGATAATGCTATCTCGGTAACTCCTAATGAAAAGGTCGATTTTAATTTCCTATATTATCTTATGTCATCTTTAGATTTACACTATCATCACATTGGTGGAGCACAACCATTGATGACACAAGACATTATTGGCGATTACAAAGTTAAGATTCCTGACATAAATAAACAAAGGAAGATTTCCTCCATCCTCAAATCCCTCGACGACAAAATCGAGAACAACAGGAAGATAAACGAGAACTTAGAGCAACAGGCACAGGCTTTATTCAAGTCTTGGTTTGTTGACTTTGAGCCATTCCGCGACCAGCCTTTCGTTGAGTCGGAACTTGGGATGATTCCGGAGGGGTGGAGAGTTGATAACTTGGACAATCTATGCTCTTTCATATCTCGAGGATTATCGCCTAAATATAAAGATAGTACCGATCAATGGGTTTTAGGACAGACATGCGTTAGATACAATATTGTAACCTTAACGAATGCAAGAACGCATGAACCCAAAGCCAATACCGAAAAGAAAGTTAAACAATGGGACACATTAATTAATTCAACTGGTATTGGTTCATTAGGCCGTGTCGGGATTGTCTATTTCGACAAAGATAATATTGCTTTTGATTCTCATCTAACTGTTGTTAGGTCGAAAGACGATCTATACAAGCATTATATTGGTAGAAATCTTTTGATGCGGCAACTTGAAATAGAAAATATGGCTATTGGCAGCACAGGACAAACAGAATTGCCCAAAGAGAGTGTCAAGACCATGCAGTTAATAGTACCAGATAAGGCATCAGTTCAACGATTCAATAAGATTATAGAGCCTATTGCTTTGAGGATGTATCATACATATGAGGAGAATTATAATCTCTCCCACCTCCGCGACACCCTCCTTCCCAAACTGATGTCGGGCGAGATAAAGCTATAACAAAAAAAGCATCCCGACGGATGCTTTTTTGTTGCCTCTATAGTTAAAGAATTAATTCATGAGAAATTCGTGACTAATTCGTGATAATTCGTGTTCAAAAAGAAAAAATGCAAAATAAAGCCCTCTAAAAACAACATTTCCCTCCGATAATTTTGGAGTTTACTGAAAAACACCTTATCTTTGCATCGAAAATTATAAAGAAAGGGATTCCATTACAATGTATCTCTTTGCACTCTGATAAAGTACAATACGATAATAATAACCGAGAAATATGGCTTCAACAATGCTCAACAAGATAGAATACATCATCCTTCTTGTGAACTCCTTTGCTGTACGATGCAAGGTCAGCGAGGTCGAAGCGTATCGCTATCTTCGCCAATACGGTGCATTGGCTCTTTGCGAAAAACACTATGGCATCATGCACACTCTATCGCTCGATGAAAATATCGAAACTCTGAGGAATTATTGCCAGAAGAAAGGAGGCACGTTATGAGGCTCTATCACGGTTCTACCGTCGATATATCGGATATCGACCTTTCACTCTCGAAGCCCAACAAGGACTTCGGACGCGCTTTTTACCTCTCTGATGACCTACAACAGGCGCAGGAGATGGCTAATTTCCGCGCAGCATTTGAAGAGACTGAACCCATAGTCAACATCTTTGAGTTCGATGAAACGCTCTTCCAACAATTCCGTTATAAGCGTTTTGAGGCTTACACAGAAGATTGGGCACACTTCGTCTATGACCATCGCACTGAGCCTCAAGGTCGGACGCTCCACGACTATGACATCGTTTATGGTCCCATCGCCAACGACCGAATAGGAGCACAGATTACACGCTACAAGCAGGGCTATATTACCTTTGATGAGTTCTTGCGTCGTATTCAGTTTATCAAAGGAATTACTTTCCAATACGCATTTTGCACCCAGCAGGCTATTGACAAACTAATGAAAGTCTTATGAACGTATCCCAAGCAGAATTCCAGAACATGAAGGAAGAGATTGTGAAGGATCTCATCGCCCGCCTCATCGACGAGCGCGGCCTCTCTTTGGCCGAAGCTTTCGATGCTGTCTATACCTCTCGTCTTTTCGAGAAACTAAGCGACCCGAAAACTGGCCTCTTCTTCCAGAGTTCTGGTTTTGTGTATAGTTTTCTCGACAGTGAGCTAAATCGCCCAACTTCCCCATTGTCCCACTCCCACACCTTCACCGAAGACGCATACGAGCAGACGCTGATAGAACTGTTCCGCGATGAGCTGGGCTATCAGTACCAATGCGGATACGACATAGAGCACGACGTGCGCGTGCCCTATCTGCCCGACGTGCTGCGTGCGGCCTTGGTGAAGCTCAATCCAGGACTCCCCACCTCGACCCTCGACGATGCCGTGAAGCGCATTACGACGCTCCAGGGCAGCACCCTCGTGCAGAACAACGAGGCCTTCACCGACATGATGCAGGGCGGCGTGCCCGCACAGTTGCCTCCCGTCAAAGGTCAGCCCGAGCGCACCGTGCTGGTCAAGCTCATCGACTACGACCGTCCCGATGCCAACGACTTCCGCATCGTCAACCAGTGGACCGTCGAACAGTTCCAGAAGCGGCGCTGCGACATGGTGGTCTTCCTGAACGGCCTGCCCCTCGTCGTCATCGAACTGAAGAGCGCCCTTGCTGAAAATGCCAGCGTCCACGATGCCTTCCTGCAGATCAAGAACTACCAGGCAGTGGTGCCCGACCTCTTCACTTTCAACGCCTTCAACGTCATCAGCGACCTCACCGACACCCGTGCCGGCACCATCACCGCCAACGAGTCGCGCTACATGGAGTGGAAGGTGCCCCACACCCAGAACCGTGCCGTCGATTACCGAACCCTCTTCCTCGAAGTGTTCCGCAAGGACCAGCTGCTCGACATCCTCCGCAACTTCATCTGCTTCGACCGCAACGAAGGACACGTCGGCAAGATCCTCACCGCCTATCACCAGTATTATGCCGTAGGCAAGGCCCTGAAGCGTGCCAAGGAGGCCGTGGCGGGCAATGGTAAGATTGGCGTCTTCTGGCATACGCAGGGCTCGGGCAAGTCGTTGAGCATGGTGTTCTTTGCCCACCTCCTCATACAGAACCTCGCCGAATGTACACTCGTCGTGGTCACCGACCGCAAGGACCTCGACAACCAGCTCTTCGGACAGTTCAGCCGCTGCAAGAACTTCCTGCGTCAGACTCCACAGAAGGCCGAGAGCCGCAAGGAACTTGCCAAGCTGCTCAAAGGCCGTGTGAGCGGCGGCGTCATCTTCACCACCATCCAGAAGTTCGAGGAAGGCGACGGCGTGCTCAGCGACCGCCGCAACATCATCGTCATGACCGACGAGGCGCACCGCAGCCAGTATGGCGACGAGCATTGGGACAACCGCGACCTCCGCATGAAGAAGGGTTTCAGCCTCAAGATGCGCGAAGCCCTCCCCCACGCCTCGTTCATCGGCTTCACAGGCACCCCGCTTTCCGACCGCGACCGCGACACGCAGGAGGTCTTCGGCGACTACATCGACATCTACGACATGACACAGGCCGTCGAGGATGGCGCCACGCGTCCCGTCTATTACGAGAGCCGCGTGCTCAACCTCGAACTCGACGAGAAGGTGCTCGAACTGCTCGACCGCGAGTTTGACGACCTTGCCGACGAAGGTGCCACCGACGAACAGCTCACCAAGACCAAGCACGAGCTGGCACGCCTCGAAGGCATCCTCGGCGACGACAAGACCATCACCTCGCTCGTCAAGGACATCATCCGCCACTACGAGGAGAACCGTGCTCAGGAACTCACGGGCAAGGCGATGATCGTGGCGCTGACACGCGGCATCGCCATCAAGATCTACCGCAAGATACTCGAACTGCGCCCCACATGGACCGACAAGGTGAAGGTCGTGATGTCGTCGGGCAACAAGGACCCCGAGGACTGGCAGCAGATCATCGGCAACGACCACTACAAGCAGGAGCTGGCGAAGAAGTTCAAGGACGACAACGACCCGATGAAGATTGCCATCGTGCGCGACATGTGGCTCACGGGCTTCGATGTGCCTTCGCTCGCCACCATGTACGTCTATAAGGCCATGCGCGGCCACAACCTCATGCAGGCCATTGCACGCGTCAATCGCGTCTTCCCGGGCAAGGAAGGTGGTCTCATCGTCGATTACATCGGCATCGCCCAGGCACTCAAGGCCGCCATGAAGCAATACACGCAGCGCGACCAGGAGCGTTTCGGCAACCCCGACATCGCCAAGACTGCCCTCGTGAAGTGGCAGGAGGAACTCGACATCTGCCGCCAGCTCATCCATGGCTTCGACTACCGGGGCTTCTTCAGCGACTTCAACAAGCCGAAGGCCGATGCCATCACGGGCGGCGCCAACTGGCTCACCGATCCCAAGCGCCAGCAGCAGCGCCACGACATGGTGGAGCACAGCCGTGCCCTCCACAACGCCACCACGCTCTGCCGTTCGCTTCTGACCAGGGAGCAGAAGACCGAAGCCGCCTATTTCGATGCCCTTCGCGTGATGCTCGTCCGACTTGCGCAGAAAGGTCCCATCTCGCGCCACGAAATCAACGAGCGCATCTCGAGCCTCCTCAACCAGAGCCTCCACAGCAAGGGCGTCATCAACCTTTTCGACGGCCACAAGCTGGAGTTCTCGCTCTTCGACGAAGCCTTCCTCAAGGAGCTGCAGAGGATGAAGACCAAGAACCTCGCCGTCGAACTGCTCACCAAGCTTCTGAAGGAACAGCTGCGCAAGCAGGGCGCCCACAACGTGGTGCAGAGCGATAAGTTCAGCACCATGCTCAGTATGACCCTCTCGAACTACCTGAAGGGCCTGCTCGACAACCAGACCGTCATCGAGGAACTCATCAAGATGGCCGAACTGATGAAGCAGTCCGAGCAGGAGGGCAACGACCTCGGTTTGACACCCGACGAAAAGGCTTTCTACGACGCCCTGTCGAAGCCCGAGGGTGTCCGTGCCGCCTACAAGGACGAGGACTTCATCGCCATGACCAAGGAGCTCACCGATATGCTCAACCGCAACCGCACCATCGACTGGAACCACAAGGAAAGCGCCCGCGCCAAGATGAAGGTCCTCGTCAAGCGCCTCCTCAAGAAGTACAAGTATCCTCCCGAGAACTGTGAAGAAGCCCTCGACATCGTCATGCGCCAGTGTGACAACTGGGCCGACAATGCCGACAACTTCGAAGCTCCCTCCCTCGCTCCCGTCATCGGCCTCGGCCATGACGACGACAGCACCACCCTCATGGCTGCTGATGATGGAGGGAAAGAGTAATAGACCGTTAAAATGAATAAAAATCACTATTTTTGCACATAATAAAAATTACACTATATGACAATCGAAACTGAAGAAATAGATAATCTTCTCGGTTCAGGCAACCAAAAGGACGACATGGACCACTACTCTCCTTTATTTTACATAAATCTTCTCGACGAGGATATTCAAGAGTTGGAGACGAAAGAGATACATTATTTGTCTGCCTATCATGAGCACACCATGCTGGACCGATTCTTAACCATGGGCCGCGAGATAGACGATGTGATCTCCAATGGTGAAATCAATAGCGCAAATATCGTCAATTACCTGACCATCAAGGAAGCATTTGAAAAGTATCAACTTACGTTCAATCGTCTGGAACTGTTATTGGAAAGGATCAAGAGGCAGAACGAGAGAACTACCTACAACTACATCTCAAAGGAAAATGCCGAATTCCTAATAGGCAAAAACTTCACATCAATAGACTCCCCCGACCGCATTCAAGAGATGATTGATGAAGATGGCGAGGAATTCAGAAAATTCATTGGCGAAAGAATTGACAGTGAATTATCATTTCTTAGAGATATATGGCATCATATATTTATCGAAGCTCGTTTCAGACGTGGCGACGAGATGAAGGAGTATGTTATCTCTGAATTCCGACGTTTCGTTAAGATGGACAAATATCATCTTCCTCCGAAACTCAAAACCGCGGCACAACATTTCAAATCCGACAGACTCGAGACGATTTCCAAGCCCCATTGGGCAAAGCTTGCAGAAGCTGACGAGGAGCTTATCAGCAAGATCATCAATGACGAACCCGTCGATGCCAGTGCTTGCGCTTATTTGTACGATGCCAATGAACTGAAGGATTTGAAGAAAAACAAAATGCTGCTCAGCTTGCTGAGGGATGCATCCGACCCAGAGAATCTTTTTGATTGGTCGATCCTGTTCTCCCACGATGAACTGTTCGAACAATACGTGACTTTCGAGAATGTGATGTTCTTCTTCGGCCGCATCCATCGGGAGAACCTGATCAAATGCGAAATGTATGACGGTCTGAAGGAGCAATACCACAAGTTCATCTATGGCTCGGAGGAAGAAAAGAAGGAAGCGAACGTAGAGATTGTGGTTCCAACCGACACCAAAACCCCAATCGCAGCAACCATCGTTCCTGCTCCAGAGATACGTTACATCAACGAAGGCATCGACGAAGCCAAGCTGATCGATTTCATCCGAGACTATACCGATGGGCCGAACAAGTCAAACTATTTCGTGAACAAGAGCCATTGGCTTGCCATCTACACTGTTCTGCATCAAAAGATAAAGGCGTTGGGCAATGTCCCCATCTTCCTTTTCAACTCCCGACCAAAATTTGCGGAATGGGTGAATCTGAAGATCCAGCCACAGAGCATCCCCTGTGACAAGAATGCCTTGGACAATGCTCCCAAGTATTTCCGCGAAGAGAATAGCTACCCCTGGAACATCGAAGACTACTATAAATCCGGCGGCACTCAGGATCAGACCTACAACAACTACTCGATGGTGGCAGATTATTTCCAAAGGAACCTGATCGACCAGCTGAAGGATTTTATTCGTTGAGTTCTTGAGTTTCGAGTCATTGAGTTATTGAGTTTGGTATTGAGTTTTTGCCGAATCAACCCTAAATATTTTATTTTTCTCACTTTTTTTCGTAAATTTGCACTGCAATTCAGTAAAAGGCTGGATTGCAGTGCTTTTAACTTCTAAAACTTGTCAAACGATGAAACAATTTTTTTTCGTCAAATGCAAAATCAATCCTGGGGCACCCATACCCCCCCAAGTATTTAAATATTCCTCTCCCCCTTTATAGGGGGGGAGTAGAATATTATACTTAGGGAGGGGTTGGGCCCCTAGATTGGCCCGGAAATTGACTGAAATTTTACGAAATTCTTACAACTCGATCAAGCATTGAGTTTTTTGAAAACAACAAAACAATGAAACATATCGTAGAGAGCGTGGAGGAAATGTTCCACGCAATGGTACCCTTTGGGGAAGTAATCATCGATGAGGTCGTGAACACTTTACGCTGCACCAACACCCATCGTTCGGAGGACATCGCCCTGTTGCTCGACGTAGATCAACGTGAATTGTGGCACTCGGTCCACATGCTGACGGGATTGAGGCTGAATGACATCATCCTGCATTGGCGCGTGTTGCAGGCCAAGGAGAAGTGGGATGCCAATGAAGCACTCTTCCAGGACTACAAGGCAAGAATCAAGGTCAAGAAACAGGAGGCCCCGGAAGGCTTCGTGATGAGTAAAAAGATGAAGGATGCTCATCGCTACGACCTCAGCACTGCGAACCTCGATGAAATTGCCAAACGCTACGGATGGGATTCCTACCGAAGTCTGCAGCGGACCGCTAAACGATACGGCATAACCTTCGAAACGTTGCGTTACGCCGCTCGAAAACGGGGATAGAGCATCTACGTTCGCAGACGTACAATATCCTGCAGCAAATGGTGCATCGATGATCGTAGGCGAACAATAGTCCGCAGCAAATGGTTTGCCGATGTTCACAGACGTACAACATTTTGTAGGAAATGGAGCGTCTATGTTCGCAGACGTACAACAAAAACAGGAAATTGTGTGTCAATGTTCACAGATGCACAACATTCGGAAGTAAACTGTGCGTCTATGTTCGCAGACGTACAATATTCCGCAGTTAATTGTGCGTCAATGTTCGTAGATGAACAATATTCTGCAAGAAATGGTACGCCAATGATCGTAGGCAAACAACATTCTGCCGGAAATGGTTCATCAACGTTCATCGATGTACATTCTTCTTCAGCAGATGGAGCACCTACGTTCGTCGACACACAACACTCTCAAGTAAATGGCGCGCCTATGTTCGTAGACACTCTATTTCGTTTAGAAGTGCAATACCTTGCAAAAAAACTGCGAAATGTGATTCGGCGCGACCATCTTCTGTAAAATCGAAGAGCTTCATAACCTGGTGGGTTGGGCGATTGCTAATGCCATCTGGTTGAGCTGCTCGCACTGGATGCGGGTGATGGTGCGCTTCTCGTTGTGGTGCTCCCATGGGGAAAGCATCAACAGGCGGCCTGCAGAACAGGCGTTGAACTGCTCGCCGTGGGGCTTCGAGAGCTGGGTGAAGCCGTTCTCCAGCAGAACGATGGTGGAAAGGCCTGCGTCGAAGGCTGCGCGCATCACGCGCTTCTCACCGGGTGAGATGGCCGGGGAGACGAGGACGGCACCTTGGCGAGCCTCTGCCAGGTATCGGGCGGTGAGCAAGCTTCGGTTGCCGATGCCGTTGAAGGTGAAGGGGCCGAGCTTGAGGCCGAAGAAGGGGTATAGCCAGTCGGGACGGGCGTGCTTCATCGATGCCCACGAGGAGTACTGCCAGGTGTTCACCCGCTGGCTGCAGGAGAATGACTGAAACATCCTTTTCTACAGCTTTGCAGCCACAGATGCCTGGGCTCAGGACTTTGCCCTGTATGTACACGAAAAAAGCAAGCCGACACTTCTCAAAGGGGGCTTGCTTTTTTGATGACTAAAGAAGTCGGAAAGAGGGAACGACAAAGACAGTTTTATCGGAAAAGGACCTTTCGACCATCCTTGACATACAACCTGCCTCTGATTGGCTCGCCGACACGATGCCCGTACAGATCGTAACAAACGCCAGGACTGACCTCGTCGACAGCTACAGACTCAATGCTGTTGACCAGCTGGATGCTGCTAAGTGGAATGCGAGAATACTCAACATCTTCCTTGTTGGTCGAATAGGCGACATAGAGATAGTCGCCGATGACAATCGACTTGGGATATGCATAGCATGGACGCTTGGCCTTGCCTGAAAAGCGCTGTGCCTGCATCTCGTCCTTGGAACGAAGGAGCCATGCATGATCGAACTGGCTGCCATCGGCACTAAGTGTCAGTACGAGAGGCCAGCGGTCCTTATTGGGCACAGGATTGGCCACAAAGTAGCTGGTGCCATCGGGCAGGTTGCCAGCACTCTGCTTGCTGCGCGAATCAGGCACATCTGTCAGCACTGCATCGCTCCAAGTCTCGCCCTCGTCGATGCTCTCGGCAGCCAACTTGCGGAAAGTGCTTTTCTGGTCGCGAAACATCATCACGATAGTACCGTCGGGCTTACGATAGAGGCTGGGCTCAAGTTCGCGGCTCTGACTGTCGCTTTGTCTCTGTGGTGTGAAGTCGGCCTTATGCCAGCCTGTCTTGCCTGAAGGATCGTCGGTGTAGATCGGATAGACGAAGAGACCTGGCGCAAAGTGTGCAGCATTGACGATACGTCCGCTGGGCATCACATGTGGGTCCTGCTCGAAGATGGCATCCATACGGCTGCCATCAGCCATTGTGACATCGGCAGGATCGGTCCAGGTAAGTCCGTCGGTCGAAGAGACAAAGCGCGTGTAGCCCTCAGTATGATTGGCATTCCACGTGTTGATATACCCGATCAGCTCATCATTATAGACATGCCATCCGCCCGAGGAAGTGGAGCCATTGTCGATGGTTGGAGCAAGGACCATAGGTTCACTCCACGTGGCACCGCCGTCGAGGCTACGCGCATAGGCTACCCAGGTTTCGGAGGCATCCTCGTCGGTATGCGAGCTCTGCCACATACAATAGAGTCCATCCTTGAAACCAACCATACAGACACCGTTGCTGAACTGGTCGGTCGAAGCGGTAGGAGCAAAGACCGTTACGGTCTCGAGGCCCTCAGGACGTG